>Ga0247611_10001033_pt1 | contig 52137 bp, 43 predicted proteins | sample 177DNAGHGhighgp2_FD_192422 | JGI IMG/M metagenome (GOLD analysis project Ga0247611, IMG submission 192422) | Sheep rumen microbial communities from Palmerston North, Manawatu-Wanganui, New Zealand - 1770 DNA GHGhigh gp2 | ecosystem: Host-associated > Mammals > Digestive system > Stomach > Rumen... | reverse complement strand
AATCGGAAAATGACACAATTGACGCAATTGACGAATTATTCTAAGAGTCCTCACGCGTACCGCCCGCGCCCATACGGTACGCGTGAGAAGTCTATACATAATCCGTCAAATTCGTCAAATCCGTCAAAAGAGTTTAGAATTAAAATTTAAGAATATTATGATAGAAGACCGTGAATATCTGAAAAGAGACCTGGCCCGGATCTATACGCCGCATACCAGGCAGGCCAAGTCGGCGATGAAGAAACTGCGTGAGGACATCAACCGCTGTCCCGAACTGGTGGAGGCGCTGCAGCAGCAGACGCGCTGGAACCGTAACCGCAACTATTACACCGCCCGCCAGGTGCGTCTCATCGCCGAATATCTCTGCATCGACTGAAACGCTTTTTAGGGCTCTTTCAGCAAAAAACTGCCGAAAATCCTTGCAAGTTTCAAAATAATGTCTTATCTTTGCAGCGTCAATCAGTCATGATTGGCTATCCGGTAAGTTTTCATTGCCTTTAAGGCTATGAAGTCCGAGAGGAGCAAGACAGCACCGACACTACTCCATTTTAAAGCCATCTTCGGATGGCTTTATTATTTATAATACTTTTTTGAAAAAGCGACAACAAAGTTCCGGTCAGTTACCATTTGACGAGTTATTGCAATCTTTTTGTTTCCCCGAAATACCACAATTTCAATTCCTTCGCCATACCTTTCAAAATAGCGTATAATAGAACGGGCCAACTTTCCAGCCTTATAGTCAGTTGATATATTTAGTACAACTCTATTAGTCTGCCCCATAGATTCCGAAAGACGGCTATCGACAGAGCCTTTTCCACTAATAGTTTTTAAATCATACATTCTGTATGTTCCTTTTCGTTCAAAGATGAAATCTGCCGTGCGTATGCCTTTTGGATTGGGAAGGATAAACACCCGGTAGCCATGCATGACCGCCTTACGGGCAGCGTTCAATTGATTCTCAAAGTCGTCGCTTGTCTCACCTCCTGAGATATAGATATCAGTCTCACCCTCAAGGGGACGGAACTCGTTTCTAAGGGCGATGCGCTCCACCTGACGAGAGAACTCAGCTCCTGTCAGTTCGTGTAGTTTTGCCAGTTCATCAGTTATGTTGTTCATAATATGATCCGCTTAACGTCTGCAAAGGTAAGCATTATTTCTGACTGTGCAAAATATTTTCGGAAAAAGTTGAACGGTAGACGAGCTTGAGTTACATCCCTGCAAACTGATGGTTGTATCCCTGCAAACTGATGGTTATGTCCCTGCAAACTGGTAGATACATCCCTGCAAACTCCGCAAAACTTTACCTCTGGGGTCAGGCCCCAAAACTTAGTGCTGGGGCCAGGCCCCGAGGTAAAAATTCCCCCGCCAACTGGCGAGGGAGTCTTTTGTGTTTAGTAAGTCACCTTTGGTTCCAGTTCCTTGGCCTGGTCGATCATCTTTTGTACCTCAGTGACTGCGGGAACACGGCCGCAGATGTGGAACTCAGCGTTGATCTCTTCGAGCTTCGGCTGCAGGTTCTCGGCCACACGGTGACGGAACTCCTTCACGGTGTCAACACCTGCCTTCTCCAGCAACTCGGCAAACTGAGGACCTACGCCGTTGATGCGGAACAGGTCGGCATGGTTCGTCCAGCGCAGAATCAGTTTCTCGCTGATTTCTGTTGCTTCTGCCAAAGCCTTGCGGCCCTTGGGGTCTGCACACTTCTCGAGCAGTTCGCTTACCTTGTTGATACCAGCGGCTGTCAGTTTCTCTGCATAGACGTCGCCTACACCTTCGATGTCAATAATCTTGTAATCCATAATGTAAAGTTTTTAGTGATTGATGTAACGGTTTTGTTGGGGCAAAAATACAAAAAAAGACAGAGATAACGCAGAATTACGCGGATTTTTTTTAATTTTGCATCAAAATTAACGAATTATGATGATTGTCTTATATATTTTGATCGGTGTCGTCGTGGGAGCAGTGGTGCTTTACCTGTTGATGGACCGCAAGATGGACGCACTGCGTATCGAGGGCGGCAAGAAGGATATCGAGCTGGCGATGCGCAACGAACAGCTGAGTGCTGCCACGAGCCGTGTGGGGCATCTGGAGTCGGAGAACAAGGAGCTTCACGCCCGTGCGGAGTCGCAGGGTAGGGAACTGGAACTGGTGCGCCAGCAGATGGACGACGAACTGAAACGCCACGAGGATCGCTTTAAGAATATGGCGCAGCAGCTGATGGAGACCAGTGCCACGAAGCTGAAGGAGCAGAATACCGAGGCGATGACTGGCATCACCCAGCCGTTGAAAGAGGCCATCGCCAATATGCAGAAGGCCATCACCGACACGCAGAAAGAGAGTGCGGCCCACTCGGCTTCGTTCCGTGAACAGATGATGCAGATGATGCAGCAGACACAGCAGCTTGGCGAGAAGACGGAAGGTCTGGCCAACGTGCTGCGCCGCGATAATAAGGTGAGTGGTAACATGGGTGAGATCATCCTGGGCGACTTGCTGGCATCGCAGGGACTCACGGAGGGTATCCACTATGAGGTGCAGGCGCGGCTAAGAGACGAACTGGGGCGCCCGTTGAAGAATGACGAGACGGGCAAGGAGATGCAGCCAGACGTGATCCTGCACTATCCGCAGGGGCAGGATGCCATCGTCGACTCGAAAGTGTCGCTCGTAGCCTATGAGAAATATGTCAATGCCGAGACACCTGAGGATAAGGAGCGCTATCTGCAGGATCATATCAAGAGCGTGCGCAGTCATGTGAACGAACTGGCGCGTAAGGACTACTCTAAGTATATCAAGAACGGGCGCGAGACAGTAGACTTCGTAATCATGTTCGTACCCTTTGAGTCGTCGTTACAGCTGGCACTCGCCAACGATCCGACGCTCTGGCGCGAAGCGTTTGAGAAGAAGGTCTTTGTCACGGGTGAGCAGAACCTGCTGGGCATCCTCCACATGATCCATATCGCCTGGGTGCAGAACCAACAGGCGGAGAACCAGGAGAAGGTGTTCGGACTGGCTGAGCAGTTGCTCGACCGTCTGGGTGATTTCGTGCAGCGCTACAACGACCTGGGTACGAAGATAGAGGCTGTGCAGAAGGCCTACGACAGTACCAACAACAAGCTGATTACGGGTCGGCAGAGTGTCGTTCAGAAAGGTCGTGAACTGATCGACCTTGGTGCCAAGGAGAATGCCAACCGTAAGATTCCCATGCCAGAGGTGGGGCTGGAATGAAAATGTAAAACTGTTATAATGTAAAAATGCGGGTATTGGTAAGCGAAGCTGTCTGGGACTTTGACCTTGAGGCGGCACTGAAGGAGATTTCGGCGCAGCGGCGGGAACAGGCACTCAAGTTCAAGTACGAGCAGGGCCAGCGGCTCTGTGTGTTGGCTTATCAGTTGCTGAAACAAACGCTTCGTGAGGACTATGGCATCTCGGAGAATCCGGTCTTTGAATATAATGAGCATGGTAAGCCCTCGATAGTGGGACATCCGGAAATCTTCTTTAACCTCAGTCATTGCAAGGAGGCAGCCGTCTGTGTGGTGAGCGACCAGCCTGTGGGCATCGATGTGGAGAGTATCCGTGCATATAAGGAGTCACTTGTGAACTATACGATGAACGATGAGGAGATTGCTCAGATCAAGTCGGCAGAGGATCCTGCCGCTTTCTTCATCCGCTTGTGGACGATGAAGGAGGCCACCACGAAACTGATCGGTACGGGTATCAGCAATGATCTGAAGAGCGTGATAGATACGCGTACATATAAATATACCACTGTCGAGCGACAGCGGTATATCTATACGGTTTGCGAGAATCTTATTTGATTAGGTTGCCAAGGATGTCGCGCGTCAGTTCCCTGGTGACGGAACGCGTGGCGGCACTGGTGGCATTCTTTACGACACGGCCTGTGGCAGAAGTCTTCGACTTCGTCTTCTTGCCCGTTACCTTGTCGCTGATATAGGTACCGAGGATGGTAGCGAATGTAGAGGTGACAGCCGTTATGATGGCCTTCATCACCTTGCTCATGATGCCGGATTTCTTCTTACCCTTGGCGGCTTCTTTCTCCTCAGCCTTGGCGGCTGCTTCCTCCTCTTGTGCTGCCATCTGCTGTTCGGCTTCGGCCATCAGCACTTCAAAGGCACTTTCACGATCGATGGGGGTATCATACTTGCCGAAGATGCGACTCTGTTTGATGATATCCAGGCGCTGTCCTTCCGTGACGGCGCCGATCTGTGACAACGGAAACAGAATCTTTGCCCGTTCCACGATGCCAGGGGCACCTTTCTCGTCGAGGAAACTCACAAGCGCCTCGCCCGTCTCCAGATTCATGATGGCCTCGTCGGTCTTGAATGCGGGATTGGCACGGAAGGTGTCGGCAGCCGTCTTCACGGCCTTCTGATCCTTCGGCGTATAGGCGCGAAGGGCATGCTGTACGCGGTTACCCAGCTGGCCCAGGATGTTTTCGGGGATATCCGTGGGACTCTGCGTGATGAAATAGATACCCACACCCTTTGAACGGATCAGGCGGATGACCTGCTCTATCTTGTCCAGCAGAGCCTTTGAGGTGTCGCTAAACAGCATGTGTGCCTCGTCGAAGAAGAATACGAGTTTCGGCAGCGGCAGGTCGCCAACCTCTGGCAGGGTGGAGTAGAGCTCGGAGAGAAGCCACAGCAGGAATGTGGAGTAAAGCTTAGGCTGCATCATCAGCTTGTCTGCTGCCAGCACGTTCATGACGCCCTTACCGCCTTCGGTCTGCAACAGGTCTTGGATGTCGAATGAGGGTTCGCCGAAGAACTTGTCGGCTCCCTGATTCTCCAGCTGCAGCAAGGCGCGTTGAATGGCACCGATGGTCTGGACAGAGATATTTCCGTATTTCGTGGTGTATTCCCTGGTGTGTTTCGATACCCAGTCGAGCATGGCCTGCAGATCCTTCAGATCGAGCAGCAGCAGACCGCGGTCGTCAGCGATGCGGAACACAATGTTCAGCACACCATCCTGTGTTTCGTTCAACTGCAGCAGGCGTGAGAGCAGCATGGGCCCCATCTGGGAGATGGTGGCGCGCATGGGATGGCCCTGCTCACCGAAGACATCGAAGAATCGCACGGGGCAAGCCTGGAACTCAGGATTCTCTATGCCGAACTCGGGCATGCGCTTCTCGATGAAGCCGCTAAGCTTTCCAACTTGGGAAATACCAGAAAGGTCACCTTTCATATCGGCCATAAAGCAGGGTACGCCTGCCTGACAGAATGTCTCGGCCATCACCTGAAGCGTGACGGTCTTTCCCGTACCTGTGGCTCCGGCAATGAGTCCATGACGGTTAGCCATCTTACCTGTAATGCTGAGCGCTCCATTGGCGCAATGGGCGATATACAGCCCTCTCTCCTTGTCAAACATAAAGATTTATAGTTTTAAATTGTTCAAAAAAGTCCCGCCGATATTGGCGGGACTAATTTATGTCCGATGCAATGTTTAGTTGTACTTCAAAATCTGACCAGGCATCAGGCGCTTGGTTTTGCCGATGCGGTTGATCTTACAGAGGGCAGCCACTGTCGTATGGCACTTACGGGCAATAGACTGGAGGGTCTCACCCCTCTTCACCTTGTGGTAGCGGGCTGTCGGTGTGTAAGAGCTGCGTGAAGATGTAACAGCCATGTCGCTGTCATCGTCATCGCCACTGGTTCTGGTGACACCGGCACCACGCAGACGAGTAGCCTGTACTGACTCTGCAGCATAGCGGTTACGACGGAAATTGTAGAAGTCGCCAGTCACATCCTGATTGTGGAAGTCGAACATCAGGGCAGGGTTCAGGGCTACACCACAGAGACGGGTCTCGAAGTGGAGGTGAGAACCTGTACTGCGTCCTGTATTACCACCCAAGCCGATTGGTTCACCAGCCTTAACATCCTGATTCTCCACAACAAGGTGCTTTGACATGTGACCGTAGATGGTCTCCAGACCGTTGTGGTGACGGATAACGACGTATTTACCATAGCCCTTAGGCTCGTAATTCACGATACGGATCTTTCCGCTGAATGCAGCACGGATGGTATCACCAACGTAAACCTTGATGTCCAGTCCTTTATGCTGACGTCCCCAGCGTGCACCGAAATTAGAGGTGACGATGCGGCTTGAAGTCGGCATGCAGAAACCACGGAGGTCAATACGGAAAGTATCTGGAAGTGCCGTCTCGCGATGTGCGTAGACGTTATTCCAATCTTGATAGAGGTCAGCTGACGGATTCATTCTTTCCTCCTGCTCAATAATGCGCTGCAGGAGCATAGAATCTACTGATTTCATCTTGCGATCGACAGGTGCCTGCTTTGCTAAAAGATCCTGAGCTGCTACAGGCGTCACTGCAATCATGGAAAGCGCTATAAAAGCGACCTTTTTTATATTCTTAATGTTTAAAATCATATTCAACGTTTTGTTAGAGCAAATATTCGTTTGCAAAGTTATATAAAATGTATAACAAACAGAAATATATCAGTGTATTTTGTGTACTTTTAACACTTTCCGTTGTCTTTTATCATTATTTTTTAAGTGTGATGTTGCCATCCAGGTCTATTTGGGCCTGACTCAAAGGAAGGTCAGCTATACTCAGTTGTCTGATTTCCTTTGCCACCTTCCCTGTGTTGTCTTCACGAGGCCCGATGCCTCGGCTCTGTAAAAAGGAATGAATCTTTCCGCTCTTGAATGCACCGTCACTTCCGATGGTAATCTCAATGATGGGAGCATAGCCTGAGATGCCTGTGAGATTGACATTGTAAGGTGTGCAGAAATTCCCCAGACTGTAGGCCACGAAACGATCCTTATAAACCTCTACACCACGCACCACATGCGGCCCATGCCCATAGACGACATCGGCACCGTGGTCGATACAGAAGTGAGCCAGTTCACGCAGGGATCCTCGGTTCTCGCCAAGGAAGGTCTCCGAGCCTTGCGGCAGGTGGTTCTTCGTGCGTCCCTCTGCGCCTCCGTGAAACGAGACGATCACAAGGTCGCACCTGCTTACCAGGTCGTCAACGATGCGCCCTACGGTGCTGAGGTCGGTATGTTTCAGTGTGTAGCTGTTATGCCCGAAGGCACAGAGGCCGATTTTCATGCCTTTCCGCTCAATGACGGCACTCTCGATGCGCCCGGCTATGCCTGCGTAGAGGATGCCTTGTCCATCCAGCACACTTTCGGTAGAGAGGATGCCCTCTTCGCCGAAGTCGTTGGCATGGTTGTTGGCCATGCTCATGAAGTCGAAGCCGGCTTCCTTGAGCAGATGGCCATAACTGGTGGGTGTACGGAAAGAGTAGGAGTTAGGCCCGTTACCCTTGGTACTTCTTCCACCGTCACAGATGGCCCCTTCGAGATTGCCCACAGTCAGATCTGTGCGTGTCAGGATGTCCTTGGCATCGCGAAACAGGTCTCTGCCGTCATTTGCCGGAAGCATCACACTGGGGAATGTCGTCCCCATCATGACATCTCCAGTCATGGCAATGGTGAGTTCTTCAGCATGTACTGCCATTGAGCAGCATGCCAAGAATGAAATGGTTAAAAGTCTTTTCATAAATTATTGTCGTATTCTTCTTGCTCCGATATAGCGTCTGGCGTAGCCCGACTCATTGGAACTGCTGAGCTTGACACCGTTCCGACTGCTGGCGTGGATGAAAGTAAAGTCCTGTGTTATAGGGTCTACATCGACAACGATACCCACGTGGCCTACATTGTGGCCTGAATTCGGACTCGTGAAGAATACAAGGTCTCCGCACTGGAGCTGGCTACGGCTGATGGGGATGTTGCGGGCATACTGGTCGCGCGAAGAGGCACCGATAAAGATGTTGGCCTGCTGTTTGTAGACGTAGCTGGTGAATCCTGAACAGTCGAAGGCGGTGGGGCCTTTGGCGCCTGAACGATAGCGTGTGCCCATGTGAGAGAATGCCTCCTCCATCAGCCTCTCTGTCTGAGAGAACCCGTCGTCACCGTCAGTGCCATAAAGGAAATCAAAATTGCCAATCTCTTCCTCATCAGGCTCTTGAGTCTGATCAGGCTTGTTGACCTTGCCATTCGCAATCTCGCTCATGGTAAGTAACAATAGGATGACGCAAAAATAGATTTTCTTCATTTGTTCGGTTTGAGTTTAGACTTGAAAAAGATTCGATGCAAAGGTAGAAAGAAATAATTGAAAACGCGCACAATGGCTGTTTACGTTAACATAGTTTATGAAATTGCGGCCCAATTTATATTCGTTTTACGTAATTGGCGCAGTCGGTTCCATAGTGTCTGATAACGGGGCGAGGTGCATTCCGGGTCAGCCTCGATGATTTTCTGGGCTTCCTCACGGGCCATCTGCACGAGTTGTCCGTCGCGCGCGATATCGGCTATCTTCAGGTCGAAGGCCATGCCGCTTTGCTGTGTACCTTCGAGGTCGCCGGGACCACGCAGTTTCAGATCGGCTTCTGCAATCCGGAAACCGTCGTTGGTGTCGCACATGATGTCGATGCGCTTGCGGGTCTCTTCGCTGAGTTTGAAAGGGGTTACAAGGATACAGAAACTCTGGTCGGCCCCTCGGCCCACGCGCCCTCTGAGCTGGTGCAGCTGGGAGAGTCCGAAACGCTGGGCGTCGAGGATGACCATGACGGAGGCGTTAGGCACATTGACGCCCACCTCAATAACGGTAGTGGCCACGAGAATCTGCGTTTCTCCCTTTACAAATTTCTGCATTTCCTCTTCCTTCTCGCTGGGTTTCATGCGGCCGTGGACCTTACTGAGACGGAACTCCGGGAAGGCTTGTCTCAACACCTCGTAGCCGTCTTCTAGGTTCTTGAGGTCACTCTTCTCCGACTCTTCGATGAGCGGGAAGACGATATACACCTGGCGCCCCTCACGGATCTGTTGACGGATGCCGTCGTAGAGTGAGGTCATGCGCGAGTCGAAGACATGGGTGGTACGCACGGGTTTGCGCCCCGGCGGCAGCTCATCGATCACACTCACGTCGAGGTCGCCATAAAGCGTCATGGCGAGGGTGCGGGGGATGGGCGTGGCGGTCATCACCAGCACGTGAGGGGGATTCTGGCTCTTCGCCCATAGCTTTGCGCGCTGAGCCACGCCGAAACGATGCTGTTCATCGACGACGACGAGTCCGAGCCGGGCGAACTGCACCGTATCCTCGATGACGGCATGGGTGCCCACGAGGATATTGACCGTACCGTCGAGCAGTCCTTCGAACACTTCTTCGCGACGCTTGCCCTTGACAATGCCTGTCAGCAGCGCCACTCGTACATGCATATCCTTCAAGAAGGTCATGATGGTCTGCAGATGCTGTTCGGCGAGGATTTCCGTGGGGGCCATGATACAAGCCTGATAGCCGTTGTCGATGGCAATGAGCATCGACATCAGCGCCACGAGGGTCTTGCCGGAACCTACATCACCTTGTAGCAGACGGTTCATCTGACGCCCGGAACCCGTGTCCTTCCGAATCTCACGGATCACCCGTTTCTGGGCCTCAGTCAGCGGGAAGGGAAGATTGTTCTTATAAAAGGTGTTGAACACATCGCCAATTTGCGAGAAGACATAACCGCGATACTTACGCCGATGGTCGCTCGCGTACCTTACTATATTTAGCTGTACGAAGAACAGCTCCTCAAACTTGAGCCTCACTCTGGCTCGTTCCAGATCTCTGGCGTTTTGCGGATAGTGGATCGTGCGTAAGGCTTCATAACGTTCCATCAGGTGAAGCGGAGCCGTGATGAAGTCGGGAATCGTCTCTGGCAGCGGGGGCAGTTTCTCAAGCATGCTCTTCGTCAGTTTCTCGATGTTGCGCGACGACAGTCCCCGCTTCTTCATCTTCTCGGTAGTGGAGTAGTAGGGCTGCAGTCCCATGCTGGAGAGTTCCAGCGTATCTGCACGATCGATGTCAGGGTGGGTGATGTTGATGCGGTTGTTGAAGATGGTAGGTTTGCCGAATACCACGTATTCCGTGCCTACCTTATAATTCTGCTTGACGTATTTGCCGCCTTGGAACCACACGAGGTCGGCAATGCCTGTGCCATCCGTGAAATGGGCTACCACACGCTCTTTCCGAGGCCCCATCTCGAAAGTCTCGAAACTGAGAATATGTCCCACGACCTGCACAAACGGCATGTCGCCAGTCAGTTCATGGATGGTATAGACTTTTGAACGGTCGACGTATTTGTAGGGGTAGTACTCAAGCAGGTCGCCATAAGTGAAGATACCGAGCTCGTCACCCAGTATCTTCTTGCGGTTAGGCCCTACCCCCGGCAGGTATTGTATGTCTTGCTCGAGTATATCCACGGTCTATAACAGTACCTCTGCAATCTTCAGGTCGTAGGGGGTGGTAATCTTGATGTTCTCGCGGTTGCCCTCCACGAGGGTGATTTCGAAGCCGTAGCTCTCCACCACCGAGGCATCGTCAGTAAAACCGTCGTTGTAGGGCTGACGATTGGCAGCCTTCAAGAGTTGGATATCGAACGTCTGGGGTGTCTGAACCAGACGGTAGTCGCCTCTAGGAACCGTCACCGACTTGTCTCCCTCGAGATGGCGCACCGTCTCGACGACGGGAATCACGGGGATCACGGCCTTCTTCGTTCTCGCTGTCTCATAACAGTTGCGGATCACCTCGATGCTGGGGAAAGGACGTACGCCGTCGTGGACACCTACCACACCCTCTGCCTCATCAGGCACCAGCGCCAAACCGTTCTGTACAGAATGGAAGCGCGTCTGTCCGCCATTGGCGAGCTGGTATTCCACGTCAAAGTGATACTGCCCACAAAGCTCCCGCCAGTATGCCTGCTGTGCCTCTGGCAATACGAGGATAATCTGCAGGGCATCATCGTATGCCCTGAAGCGCTCCAGTGTGCGCATCAATACGGGTTTCCCGCCGATGGGCAGAAACTGCTTGGGAATGTCGCTCCCCATGCGCAGGCCTTTACCGCCTGCCACGATGATCACGTAATCCATCAAGCCATCAGATGTTTGAAACGCATGCCTTCTGCAATCTGGTCAGAGATGCCCTTGCCGGCAAGCTGACTCAGCAATTCATAGGCGTAAGGGAAGGCAGCAGCAGGACCTTCACCCGTCGTGACAGTACCGTCGACTGTTACGAGATCGCCCGTATATTCAGCTTCGTTGAGTGCATCCTCAAAGCCGGGATAGCAGGTGGCCTTCTTGCCGTCGAGAATCCCCAGCGGGGCGAGCACTACGGCAGGAGAAGCACAGATGGCGGCAATCTTCTTGCCCTTCTTCTGCTGGTCCAATAGTGCCTGACATACGCCCTCGTGGGCATAGAGGTTGCTTGCACCGGGCATACCGCCAGGCAGCATCAGCAGATCGGCATCAGCAAAGTCGCAGGCATCAAACAACACATCGGCACGGATACCCACACCGTGAGCCGACTCGACGATCGGCTGTCCCGTCGTGCTTACCGTTACTACATCTACACCTCCGCGACGCAGTACGTCAACGGGAATCAGGGCCTCGACATCCTCGAAGCCGTTAGCGAGAAATACATAAACTTTTGCCATAATTATCTTGTTTTTAGGATTTCTGCTTGCAAAGATAGCAATTTTTTGCCTACTATCGTAGGATTTTACCTTTTTTTTGTTACTTTTGCAACCACAATTGTAAGTGTATGGAACATCAGAAGCAGCGATTTGCCCTTTTTGGCAATATCTACCAGACGAAGAAGTCGGCCTCGATTCAGCAGGTGCTCACCACGCTCGACGAGTTTGGCGCAGAGTTGTATGTCGATCGTGAATACTACCAGTATCTGAAGGACGACCAACATCTGCAGGTAAATGCCGCCAAGGTATTCACGGGTGATGATTTCAATGCCGACTTCGTGCTCTCGATGGGGGGCGACGGAACGTTTCTGAAGGCAGCCAGTCGTGTTCGGGATAAAAACATCCCGATTCTTGGCGTGAACGCCGGGAGACTGGGATTCCTCGCCGATGTTAGTCTCGATGATTTTGAACATTGTCTTACCTGCCTCTATCGCGATGACTTTTCCGTAGAGTCGCGTGCGCTGATTCAGGTGGAGACCGACGGTGAACCGTTTGAAGGGTTTAACTGTGCCCTGAATGATATTGCTATCCTTAAGCGCGACACGGCTGCAATGATCTCCATTCGTGCCAGCATCAATGGCCAGTATCTGAACACCTATCAGGCCGACGGTCTTGTGATCTCAACGCCTACTGGATCTACAGCCTATTCGCTGTCGAATGGCGGACCGATTATCGTGCCGGGCACGAAGGTGTTCTCGATGACTGCCGTTGCGCCCCATTCGCTCAACGTGCGTCCGATCGTACTCCCTGACTCTGCTGTCATCGAACTCGATGTCGTCAGCCGTAGCCACAATTTCCTCGTGGCCATCGACGGCCGCTCTGAGAAGTGTAAGGAGGGTACAAAACTGACGCTTCGCCGTGCTCCTTACGATATCAAGGTCGTGAAGCGCGCCGAGCACCGCTACTTCGACTCCCTGCGTGAGAAGATGATGTGGGGCGCCGACTCCCGCTAGTATTTGTATCCAGTCATGAAAGCATTAGGATTCTTAACCAGGGATAAGGAGAAACGGCAGAAGTGGCTGAGAGCTTTCAGGATCTGGCAGCACAGGCCGTATGCACTGAAACCGCTTTCGGAGGAGAGGCATATTTGCGCCTCGTGCAAGACGGAGTTTGTCGGTAATTTCTGTCCCAGGTGTGGACAGTCGGCTGGTGTGGGCCGTTTCTCGTTTAAGAAGGCTGCTTTGCTCTTTCTCGATGTGTGGGGTGTGGGTAACAGAAGTATGTTCCGCAGCATCCGCGACTTGGTGTTGCGACCCGGCTATATGATCCGCGACTACCTGCGAGGTATGCAGTCGGCATATTTCCCGCCGTTTAAGATGTTCTTTCTGCTGACGGCCTTGTCGCTGTTGGTGCAGAATGGTTTCAGTTTTGACTTGGGAGAAGAGAACGGACAACAGCAAAACACGGAAGAGGTTGCAAAGAATCCGCCAGCGCCGCCTGCGGCACCTGTCACGTTCGACATGGACAACAACGGTGAGCATCCGATAAGATACTATATTGCGCAGAAACTGATGAATTTTACGAAAGTGATGGACTCCATCCGTAATAAGAATGCGGCCATCTTCGCTTTGTTGACGCTCCTGATGTTCACTGTGCCGCTGTATTACTTCTGGCGAAAGACGCCTACGATTCCTGATCTGAGGTATTCCGAGTTTGTCGTGGCGTTGGTATATACGGCCAACATGTACAGTATCTATTCGATTGCGGCTAATCTGTTGAACTCCTCGCTGCTGAAGCTCCTCGCGGTACTGATGGTCTTCGTGGCCCTAAAGCAGTTCTCCGGCTTCTCGAAGAAGCGCGTGCTCGGCCACCTTGTACTTACCGTCCTCATATCGACTGTCGTGATGGTTGCAATCTATGGTGCTGGAATTGCAGTGGCTTATTATACTATGAAATAGCTGGCATGTATAGCCAACAAAATAAAAATGCCCGCAAAAATGCGGGCACAAAAGCATTTGTCTGATTAGAAATTCTTGCGGACACCCTGCCACTCGGGGAATTTCATCTTCAGGTACTCGTCGTCGAGGAAGAGGGCAGATTGTCCCACTTGCCCTTTCAGCTGCCAGTCGAGCCACTTGATAACCGCCTTGGCATAGTTGCCGCCATACTTCTCGTAGTAAGTGCCACTATGTCCGTCCTTGGAATTGAGCATCACCACGGGGATGTTGTCGGCAATGCGCTCATAGTCCTTTTGTGCATTGGCATAAGCGATGTCGGCAGGACCGCCAATCATATAGAACATCGGCTGATGCAGGTTCTTCAGATTTTCTTTCGTAGCTCCCATCATCTCCATATCGCCGATGCCAGTGTTCAGCATCACACAGGTCTTGATGCGAGGATCGTGGGATACGCCCAATACCTGCGCACCACCACACGACTGTCCCATAGCTGCCACATGGTCGAGATTGAGGCAGTGGTAGTATTCAGAGCCTGCATTGGCATTCTGATCTGTCAGCCAATCCAAGACCTCCAGCAGCATCTTGGGATAGGTCTGGAAGTGTGGAGCCTCGGGCTGTTTCTTGTTCTTCTTGGCGTTCTTCAAGGCCTGTTCTCTCTGCCTGGCCTGCTCTTCATCACGCGCTTTTTTCTCTTCGGCAGTTAGGGGCAGGATCTTTTCACCATTGGCCATGATCACTTCGCCCTTGGTTTCCGGATAGGCAGCTTTCAGAACACCTCTCCATTGGGCCATCACGTCTGCTTCGTCGTAAGGACCGATGGCAGCGGCAACATAGCCGTAGGATGCCACTTCGCTCAACAGCAGGCGCATCTCCACATTATTGTTGAAACAGGCACCGTTGGCATAGACAATCACTGGCAGGGCACCCTGCTTTGCCACTACCTCTTTCAGATTCTGAGGGCGATATACCGTGAAGCCTGGGCAGGAGGCATCGCCTACCACTTCTGATTTGAATGGACCTGTACCGCCTTCTTCTACGATTTGCTTTTGGGCTGTCTGGGCATTCGTCAACCCAATACTTGCAGCGATCAGGATCGCTGTCATGAATAGTTCCTTCATCATCTTGGTTTTATGCATTGTTAATTAGTTACTGCTTCAGCAGATTCAGGGGCTGCCGGGGAGCAAGGGCATTGGTGGTCTTCTCCGTGTACTCGGCAATCTTCAACTGCGCAGTGGCAGCAATGTCGCGACTGCTATTGCCGATGCGGAATGTGTAAGTGCCTGCTTCTGTAAGCCACTGGCTGTTGGCCTCGTCGAACGAAGCGAGGTCGCGCACAGGGATGGTCATCGTCAATGTCTGGCTCTCACCTGGTGCCAGTTCACGGGTCTTGGCGAATGCCTTGAGCTCCTGTGATGGCTTCTCGAGGCGTCCCTTAGGAGCTGAGACATAGACCTGGGCGACTTCCTTACCGCTGACAGCGCCAGTGTTCTTGACGGTGACAGAAACCTCGACAGCGTCCTTACCCTTGGCCTTTACAACGGGTTTCGAGAAGTTGAATGTGGTGTAGCTGAGACCGAAGCCGAAGGGGTAGGCGACTTCCTTCTGGAAGGTGTCGAAATAGCGGTAGCCTACATAGATGTCCTCGTCGTGGTTGGTATAGTCACGTCCGGGGATTGGTGCTCCCCAGCCGATCATCTCACGGAAAGTATAGGCATCAAGTTCCTGTGGGAAGTTCTTCGTCGAGGGGTGGTCGGTAGCGGCGATGGGCCAAGTCATTGTGAGCTTGCCTGAGGGGTTCGCCTTGCCTGTGAGTACGTCAGCGACGCTGTTGCCGCCTTCCTCACCTGGCTGCCAGGCGCAAAGGATAGCATCTACACGGTCGCGCCAAGAGGCTGTCTCCATGACGGAGCCGGAGTTGAGGATGACGATGACTGGCTTGCCGGCAGGACGGAAGGCGTCGCTGACACGGAAGATCATGTCTTTCTCTGTCTGCGTAAGGTTGAACTCACCCTCGATGGCGCGATCCATGCCTTCACCGGCTTGACGGCCAATGGTGATAATCGCGGCATCGGCTTCTTTCAACTCATGCTGTACGCAGCGTTCGGTGATGTCGATCTCGTCGAACTTTGGCTTGCCGGTGTCGAGGAACCACATGATGGGGTTCTTGTCGGCCTTCAGCTTGGCACGGGCATATTTCACGTAGTTCTGGTAGATCTCTGTCAGTTGTGGGGTAGTGTTGATGCCGATATTCTTCAGACCGGTTACCATATCGACACTGTAGGGCACGTTGACAGCGCCAGAGCCGAGACCACCGGAGAGGAAATCGTAGGAGTTGACGCCGAAGAGGGCGACGGTCTTGAGGTCGCGGATGGGAAGTACACCTGTGTTCTTCAGCAGCACCATGCCTTCGGTGCTTGACTGGCGGGTAATCTGGGCATGCGCTTTCAGATCGGGCTTGTTGCTGAACTGATAGCCACGGAAACGTGGGGTCTTGACGATGTATTCGAGCATGCGGCGCACATTCAGGTCGACGTATTTGATGTCAAGTTTTCCATTCTTCACACCATTGACGATGTCTTGTGCCTGTGTGGGATACCCAGGGGTGAACAGGTCGTTGCCTGCTTCTACCTGATTGACGGTGTAGAGCCCTTGTTCCTCTCGTCTGTCAATCCAGTCAGTCATGACGATGCCACGGAACCCCCAGTCAGTACGGAGAATATCTGTGAGCAGCTCTTTGCTGCCCTGTGCATGGACACCATTGACAATGTTGTAAGCTGACATGACTGTCCAAGGATCACTCTCACGGACGACTCGCTCGAAGCCACGGAGGTAGATCTCACGGAGGGCTCGCTGGCTGAGACGCTCATCGACACGGGTGCGGTCGCTCTCCTGGGAATTGACGGCAAAATGCTTGGCAGAGACACCGACGCCCTGGCTTTGGATGCCAAGAGTCATGGCTACGCCTATCTTTCCCGTTACCACGGGATCTTCGGAATAGTATTCGAAATTACGGCCGCATAATGGGTTGCGGTGAATGTTCAGACCAGGGCCAAGGATGACGTCGCAGCCATACTCGAGGGTCTCGTTGCCAATGGCCTTGCCGACAGCTTCGACAAGTTCTGTATTCCAAGTGGAGGCCAGACAGGTGCCTACAGGGAAACCTGTAGCGTAGTAAGTCTGCGGGTCGTTCTTACGCGTGGCGTCGATATGCACACCGGCAGGGCCGTCGGTGAGCACGGTGGCAGGAATACCTAAACGTGGAATCTCAACGGTGATGCCGGCGGCTCCGGCCACTAGCTTCTCCTGATGGCCGAGCATGGCGCCGCTACCTACGAAGCTGTTGTTACCACCACCCACCAGTAGTTGGGCTTTCTCTTCAATGGTCATTGCCTTAAGTACCTCGTCGATGTTATCGGCACTCAGTTTGATTTGTGCATTTGTTGTCATTGTGATTGTTGCTGTTAGCAAGCTGGTAATAAGTAATCTTTTCATATTTGTATGGGTTTCTTAGTCGGAGAATCAGAAGTGTCAGGGTGTAGGTTGGTCGAAAATCTTGAACTCATAGCCTTGGTCGCGAAGCCATTGAAGAGATTCTGGAAGGGCTGTGCGCAGTTTGTCGATAGACTTTAATGAATCATGAAAGGTGATGATGGAACCATTACGCGCGTACCTTTTTATATTATTGACCACGTCTTCAGCCGTCATCCATTTGGAATAGTCGCGCGTAACGAGATCCCACATCACGATCTTGTATTTACGACTGAGCCAGGCATACTGTCCGAGGCGCATCCACCCATGTGGCGGACGAACAAGACGGGAGTGGATATAGGCATTGGCTTTTTCGACATTGTAGCTGTACTCCTTGATCGTATGGGAAAGTCCCTTGATGTGGTTGTGGGTATGGTTCCCCACCTGATGCCCTTCGGCGAGTATGCGTTCGTAGAGTGCAGGGTACTTGCGCACATTGTCGCCAACCATAAAGAACGTGGCTTTTGCATCGAACGCTTTGAGAATGTCGAGGATTAACGGAGTTGCCTCGGGGATGGGACCGTCGTCAAAGGTCAGGTATACTGCCTTCTCGTGACGGTCCATTCTCCAATAGGCTTTCGGATAGAGCCAGCGGAGATATATGGCTGGTTGTTCGATAAACATCCGTTTGTACTCTATTTATTCTCCAAAGGAGCCTCCTTTTGACTGGAAGAGTCGCATGAGTGCTTCAAGTTGGGCATCCTTTTTCTGAGATTGCTTCTCGTCGATGGTATCCTGCACATCGAGAATCTGCTGCAAGATGATAATGTTGATCATACAGTCGCGCTGTGAGATCTCAAAGCGCGAGCTGTCGAGCGAACAGTACCACATCACGTATTGAGTCGCTTTCTTCCAGAGGGTATCGATGAGCTGCTGGGCTTTCTGGGGCTGATTCGTGAGTGCATAAGCACGCACCAGATCGAGTGATCCGCTCTGATAGTCGTGGGGTACGTTATAAGCGGGGATTTCCTTCTCGGCCTTTTCCAGAACTTTCTTTGCCTTCTCCTGCTGTCCCTCTTGAATAAGACTTATGGCGAGTTGCGAGAGCAGACGACGATGGGTGTAGCACATGCGCATAACCGTCTCGTCGAGATAGATACCCTGCTGGGAGACACCACCGAACTTGAATTTGTTCATCACGTTATCATAAGTCTTCTCAGTGTCGAAGTTGGCAACTCCCTCCATAGGCACCAGATTGCCTCGGCTATCGGTATAGTGAGTACGGAAAGGCGTGATGCGGTTTGCAAGGCCTTCCTGAACGAAGTGTTCGCCAAGGTTCATGTAGTTCTCGGCGCCCACGGTCATCGCAACGTAGATGGGACGTACCCAGTTACATTGTGCAATCATCTCGAGAATCATCAGATCGCCCTTGTACAAAGCACTCTTTCCTTTCAGGGAAATGACCATCTTGTCGGGAATGGAGTCAGCAGCCATCATCATACCACTCTTTCGGACAGCCTCCTTGTCGATAGTGACATAGACGGTGTCAGTGGGAATCACGTGGAAATCCTTCTCTGTAGCACGTACCCAGTGCTTCAGGACATTCTTCAGTTCGAAAGGCTCGTCTCCAAACTGTTTACGAGCCATCTCGGGCTGATCCTTATAAATCTGCAATACCTGTTCCTTCAATGACGGATCAACATGGACATATTCATTGGTACCTGCACAGTACTCCAGACGGCTCCAGGTAATAGGAACGCTGGGAGAGTCGTAGGCAGGACGGCGCATTTGGTCGATGTACCAGTCAGTCTGCAGATAAGAAAGGTTACAAACGCGGGCGTCAGTACGCACACCTTCTGTATCCTGGTTGTACCAGAGTGGGAAGGTGTCGTTATCACCGTTGGTGAAGATAATAGGATTGCCTTTCTCCTGTAAGGTCATCAGGTAGTTCTGTCCGAAATCGCGACAGGTATAGCGGCCTGAACGGTCGTGATCGTCCCATGTCTGTGAGGCCATCTGGATGGGAACAAACAGACAGGCGATACCAACGACGGCAGCGATGGCAAGTGACTCCTTCTTTAACTTGCGCTGGAGCCAGTCGATGATGGCTGCCACACCCATGCCGCACCAGATGGCGAAGGCATAGAAGGAACCGGCATAGGCATAGTCGCGCTCACGGGGCTGCATGGGGGTCTGATTCAGATAGACAACAATTGCAAGACCTGTCATGAAGAAAAGGAAGAACACCACCCAGAACTGACGGATACCGATGGGATCATCAACGGTCTTTTCAGAACCATTCACCGTCATCTTGCGCTTACGAGTATACCAGGCCTGCCAGAACAGACCGATCAGACCTAAGATTAGCGGCATGCAGTAGAATACATTGTGCCCCTTATTCTGCTTCAAATCGTCTGGGAGCATATCCTGATCGCCGAGACGGGCATTGTCAATGAAGGGAATACCTGTGAGCCAGTTGCCGTGCTCTAGTTCGCCATTGCCCTGAATGTCATTCTGACGACCGGCAAAATTCCACATGAAATAGCGCCAGTACATGAAGTTACACTGGTAGGAGAGGAAGAAACGGATGTTCTCCAGCTGGGTGGGCATCTTAACGGTCATCGGTTCACCACAGCGGTCGTAAGGAACGTCTGTGCCGTCAACTCCGCCCATCCATGATTCATAGGCTGCAGCATGACCTGCGTCATACATACGTGGGAAGACCATGTTCTGGGCATATTTGTATTCGTCTTTTGTACGAACTACAAAGTAGGAATCCTTTTCGTCGGCAGAGGCTTTCTCCTTGCGCTGGTAGACAGGTTTGCCTTCTGTCATCACAGGGCGGCAATATTGTCCGTCGCTTTCGAGCGCTACCTGTGATGTGTATGCCTGTCCGTAGAGTAGGGGACGATAGCCGTACTGATCGCGCCCAAGGTAGTCGCCCAGGGTGAAGATGTCCTCTGGTGAGTTTTGGTCCATCGGAGGATTCGCAGAAGAACGAATGACGATGAGTGCATAGCTGGAGTAGCCGATCATCAGCATGAGCATGCAGAGGAGCATGGTGTTCTTAATGCGGGCAGATATCAACAGCTGTTTCTCCTTTTTAAGTCCCAGCACAAACCACAGGGCTGCCAGAGCAATGACACCGATGATGAAAGCTGACCATCCGTAACCATAGAATGGAATGCCGAGCATACCTACGGAAAGCAGGAAGGCAAGGTTCTGGATCGTCGGACTATGACGTTGGGTCTGAGTCTCGAATACTGCCCAGACAACACAACTCACAAGCAGGATAATATAGATGATCTCGCCAGTATTGAATGGCATACCCAGTGTGTTGACGAAGAATAACTCGAACCAACCGCCGACAGTAATGATGCCAGGAACGACGCCATACAGCACGGCCCCCAGGATGACAAGGGAAATAGCCAAGGCAATGAGGGAACCTTTCAGATTGGCATCAGGAAAGCGCCGATAGTAGTATACCAGCACGATGGCAGGCACACAAAGCAGGTTTAGCAAGTGGACGCCGATAGAGAGTCCTGTCATGTACATGATCAGCACAAGCCATCGATCAGCATGAGGCTCATCGGCCACATCCTCCCATTTGAGAATCAGCCAGAATACCACAGCGGTAAAGGCAGATGAGTAAGCATACACCTCACCTTCGACGGCAGAGAACCAGAAAGTATCACTGAAGGTATAGATCAGGGCACCTACAAGACCAGCAGCCTCGATGGAGATGGCCTTTGGCAATGTCAGTTCGCTCCAGTCGCTGATGAGCAACCGCCGCGTGAGATGGGTGATACTCCAGAATAAGAATAGAATACAAGTGGCTGAAAGCAGTGCGCTCATTGTGTTCACCATCCGGGCTACCTGTGTCGGATCGCTGGTGAATTGTGAGAAGAGGTTGGCTGTCAGCATGAAGAACGGTGCCCCAGGCGGGTGGCCGATTTCCAATTTGTAACCTGTTGTAATAAATTCCGGACAGTCCCAGAATGAGGCTGTTGGTTCAATCGTAGAGCAATAGACAAAGGCAGCAATCATAAAAGCCAGCCAGCCGAGGATGTTGTCCATCAGTCTGAATTCGGCCTTGCCACTTTGCCCAGCAAAGAGTTGTTTCATCGATAAAATTCTTTTTAACGTTAAAATTCAAATCGTGCGTGCAAAGTTACGAAAATTAATTGAAAACTGACCAATGGTCAGTGATAATTAACTTACATAAACAAACCAGCCCCATAGATTAAGATGACATAACGGAAAATTTTGCCTAAAGTGATCGCGACGAAGGTAATCAGGACATTGGAACGCATAAGCCCGAGGGCTATGGTAATGGCACTGCCCAAGACAGGCAGAAATGCAAAGAACCCCATCCACGATCCATGTCCTGCCATGAATCTGTGGGCTTTGTCGAGATCTTCTTTTTTTACATGCAGGTATTTCTCTATCCATTCCATCTTTCCCATTCTGCCGATCGTATAATTGAGAATGCTGCCCAGCACATTGCCGACAGTGCCGTAGATCATGAGAATCCAAGGGTCGAGACCTGTTGCCATTAGCGCCACTATTACAGCCTCACTGGAGAATGGAAAGAAACTGCCTGCCAGGAAAGCTGCCAGCAGCATGCCCCAATAGCCATATTGGGTTAGAAAAGCGATGATGACATCCATAAGTTGTATGAGGTGATGGCCAACAAACCAATCGTAATGACAAAAAACAGCATGTTGGAGAACTTGGAATGAGTCAAGGCAAAGAAATGGCCAATTAACGGACTGACAGCAATTGTAATCACGCGTATCAACATATCGTATTCATGGGGAAGTATAATCAGAAGCACCAGTGAATAAGCCCCCAGTAACATAAAAGCATAATAGAGCTGGCGAACGCGTATCTTATCGTGAATACTGTCAATCATGAAATGGATGCTACCGATGACAATCAACAAGAGAATAAAGCCCAGGAACAAAGCCTGCTGCATGTTAAAGTCTGAGAAGTTAAACCATTCCAGGGTGGGGAGTTGTAAAGCAAATGGAGGTGTAAGATGGCTGAAACTCCTCGTTCCAAACAGCCAAAAACCTGCAGTAAACCAAAAAGGTGTAAGAAGCCCTATCAACGATGCAAACCATGTTCGCCATCCCATAGCATATACGAAAAAAGCCATCAGGATCCAGAAGAGAGGGATGAAAAGCAACATGTGCAAATTGATAAGTCCCCCAATACCTATTAATAGGAATGTATAGAAAATCCTACCTGGCGACTCATTGTCTTGATAGCATGAGAAAAGTATGAGCAGGGCAGAAATGATGCATATCTGTAGTAGGGCTCCATTGACAGAATGAAAGAGAAATACAGGTGTACAGATAAGTGCCATGTAGGAAACTGATACTGTACGACTGTAGATGCGTGTAAGCAAATTTTGGCTGTTCATCTGCATCATCAGAAAGACAGACAAGACAAAACAGCCAAATTGCAGCCACCAGCCTTCGTTTATCAATCCAGCCATCAGCCATACCACAATCGCATACACTGCTGTAATCGGCAACGTGCGATGATTCTCTGCTACGATGTTCTGGATATGTTTCATCTCAGGAATGGCGCATTGTTAAAGGTCGGCACCAATGTCGCGACGGAAATATTTGTCGGTAAACTGAATCTTCTGGGCTTCTTCGAATGATTTCTGAAGTGCTTCGGCCTTATCCTTTCCATAGCTGCTGACGGCTATCACTCGTCCGCCAGCCGTAACGACCTCACCATCCTTCAAGGCAGTGCCACTGTGGAAAACGATGGAGCCTTCTACATTTTCAATGCCCTTGATAGGATAACCTTTTTTGTATTCCTGAGGATAACCACCGCTAACAAGCATTACGCAGACGGCAGCACGTGGATCAAACTCTATCGGACGCTTGTCAAGATCACCTGTAGCCACACCTTCGAAGAGATCGACTATGTCGCTCTTCAGACGTAGCATAACGCTCTCAGTCTCGGGGTCGCCCATGCGGCAGTTGTATTCAATAACCATCGGCTCTCCCTTAACGTTGATGAGACCGAAGAAGATAAAACCTTTGTAATCAATGCCCTCTTCAGCGAGACCTTCAACTGTAGGACGGATAATACGGTCTTCAACCTTCAGCATCCATTCCTTAGTAGCAAAAGGCACAGGGGTAACTGAACCCATACCACCCGTATTCAAACCCGTATCATGTTCGCCAATACGCTTATAGTCCTTTGCCTCGGGCAGAATCTTATAATGCTGACCATCCGTTAATACGAAAACAGAGCACTCTATGCCACTCAGGAATTCCTCAATCACGACTTGTGATGAAGCATTGCCGAACATGCCACCTAGCATTTCCTTTAATTCTTTCTTGGCCTCATCGAGAGTGGGGAGGATCAGTACACCTTTTCCGGCACAAAGACCATCGGCCTTCAGCACGTATGGCGCTTCAAGTGTCTCAAGAAATTTCAGTCCGTCCTCCAGATGTTCGCCATCAAATGTCTGATAACGGGCAGTAGGGATGTTGTGGCGCTGCATGAAACCCTTAGCGAAATCCTTAGAACCTTCGAGTACAGCTCCGGCTTTTGATGGTCCGATTACAGGTACATCCTTTGTACGCGCATCGGCTTTCAGTTCGTCGTAAATACCTTTAACCAGAGGGTCTTCAGGACCAACGACCACCATATTGATACCCTTCTCCACCACAAAGCTCTTGATAGTATCGAAGTCGTCAGCCTTTATGGATACATTTTCACCACAATTGCCTGTACCGGCATTACCTGGGGCAATGTAAAGCTTGTCACATTTGTTGCTCTGAGCAATTTTCCAAGCGAGGGCGTGCTCACGTCCGCCACTTCCTAACAACAGAATTTTCATATCTTTACTTTAAATAGTCTTCAAAATATTGGGTGATACGCTCATGGAGATGCACACTCGCATGACCACGCATGTTATGGGGCTCGCCAGGATAGGCGAAGAAATCTGGTTGTGTACCCGCCTTGATACAGGCATCGAGGAACGACAGACAGTGTTGAGGTACTACTGTAGCATCGTTGTAACCGGTAATAATCTGCAGCTTACCCTTCAGGTCTTTCGCTTTGGTAATAAGACTGCACTTTGCGTAGCCTTCGGGGTTGTTCTCGGGTGTTCCCATATAACGTTCACCATACATCACTTCATACCATTTCCAGTCGATGACAGGACCACCAGCCACACCAACTTTGAATACGTCAGGGTAATTCGTCATCAGCGAGATTGTCATATAGCCACCATAGCTCCAGCCATGAACACCGAGGCGATTGATGTCAACATAAGGTAAGGTGCGCAGATAATCAACACCTTTCATCTGATCCTTCATCTCAATCTGTCCAAGTTGGTGGAATGTGGCCTGTTCGAAGTCGCGTCCACGGTTCTCGGCACCTCTGTTATCAAGGATGAAAATGATGTATCCTTTTTGTGCCATATAGGTTTCCCACGAGCGAGAAGCCCAATGCCAGGAGGCATCGATATTGTGGGCATGCGGACCTCCATAGACATAGACAACCGTCGGATAGGACTTCGTGGCATCGAAATCAGCAGGTTTCACCATTCTGTAAAAAAGATCTGTAATGCCATCGGCGGCCTTGATGCTTCCGCTTTCGAAGATTGGTTGTTGGTAGCCTTTCCAAGGATCATCAGCCTTGAGCAGTTCACACTGCTTTCCGTTTGTGGTATTTACTATGTCAATGATACGAGGAATTTCAGGGGCAGTAAAACTTTCGTAGGCCTGTTGGCCAGATGCTGAAAGTTCTACACTGCGTGCATAGCCAATACCTCTGTCGAGAAGTGTCCGTTTACCTGTCTTAATGTTGACAGCATAGAGATTGCTCTGTAGCAGATGCTTCTCATTGGAAAGAATGATAACACTCTGCGTCTTTTTGTTGAAGCCTACGACCTTCAATACTACCCAAGGACCTGACGTGAGCTGTTTCAATAGCTTTCCGTCGGTATTATATAAATAAAGGTGGTTATAGCCGTCTTTCTGACTCTGAAGGATAAATTGTGTATGATTCCAAGGCAGGAATTCTATCGGATGCAAAGGCTCGACGTATTTTTCCGAAGTCTCACGATATAGTTCAGTGATACGTGAGCCAGTTTCTGCATCGTATGATACAAGACGACAGTCGTTCTGTCCTCTGTTCAATTCAAACATGTAGATGGTCTTGCTGTCAGGGCTCCATGCAATATTAGTGAAATAGCGGTCTGTGGGATCTCCTGCCTGCAGATAGACGGTCTTTTGTGTCTGTAAGTCATACACTCCAACTGTTACCTTGTGGCTTGTCATGCCAGTCATGGGATATTTATCGGGCTCATAAGTGGCTTCCCTAGGGAAAATATCTACTTGAGGATAATCGGCCACCATACTCTGATCCATACGATAGAAAGCTAGCCGTTGTCCGTTGGGACTCCAGAATGTTCCCTTGGTGATACCAAACTCATCGCGATGAACAGACTGTCCGTAAACAATCTCGCGCGAACCGTCTGTCGAAAGCTGGTGTTTCTTGCCATCTGCATCGGCCACGAACAACTGATAATCTTCTACGTAGGCAGTCGCACATGACTGAGGATTCCAATCATTGGCAATTTGGCCAGAGATGCTGTCTTGCCAAACAACTTTTTTAGCCTCAAAATCTATGAGAATATAGGCTTTTCTGTTGCCTACCGCCACAATCGGCTTGTCAGGGTAGGGAAATGATGCATTCATCAGATGACGCACATATTTCACGCTGTCACTTTCTGCCCAAGTGTTGATGTCGTCGAGGCTGAAGAGTGTTTGCTTTGTGCCAGTTTTGGTGTCTACAAGGTGACATTCTTCTACATCGGTATTTACCAGTTTCTCACCCCACCATGTAAGATACATGTTTTTTGGCTGCATGTTATAAAAGTTGTTGCCGCCATAATTCAAGTCTTCAAGGGTGAATAGCTTATCTTGAGCGCTCATCGTGTTGACTATCCCTAATAATGCCAGTGTCACTAGTTTGTTTATAATGCTTTCAATCTTCATCGTCATTGAAACTTTTGCTTTTTTTACCGAAATTCTTTCCCTTTCCAAATGAGCGGTTCTTTCCACTGCGGTCAAAACGTTCGTGGCCTCCACGATTCGGACTGCTCTTGTAGCTGCCCTTACGGTCTCGACGCTCTTCACGGTCTTCGTCTCTGTGGCTACGGCGCTCATTGCGCTTTTCGCCATTTATGTCGTGACGGTGGAATGTAAATGAACGAATGTCGCCTTCTTCATTCTGTTCGGTCTCCTCGAGACGTTGCTTGAACTCACGATTCTTTTTGAAACGGTGCTTCTCTGCCATTTGCCGCTTCTCTTCATCGGTTTTCACAACACCTCCTTCTGAACGGAAAACTTTCAGTTTGCCATCAAACATCTGGTACTTGCGGAATTCACATTCCAGTGAGCCATTGTAAAGCGGTATCTTGATACTAGGTTTCAGACCAATTTGATCGAAGCATTCCTCACGATAAGAGAGTACCCAGGCGTCATTCCCTTTGAACTGGTGCTTGAGACGCTCACCGATCATTTTGTATGTTCCCAGCAAATCTGGTGTAGAGATGCGCTCGCCATAAGGTGGATTCGTAATGATAATACTTTTTTCCTGAGGTTGTGTAAACGACTTGAAATCTTGTTGCTTCACTGTGATATCATTACTTAACCCGGCAGCCTTTACGTTAATGATTGCAGTGTTTACTGCCTTTATATCGATGTCGTACCCGTAAATGTGATGAGTGAACGGGCGCTCCATGCTCTCGTCATTGTATATCTTGTCGAAAAGGTCTGCATCAAAATCGGGCCATTTCTCAAAAGCATATTCTTTACGGAAGAGACCTGGCGCCATATTCTTCGCTATCAAGGCTGCTTCAATCAATAGCGTACCTGAACCACACATCGGATCGATGAAATCTGTATCTCCCTGCCATCCCGACATCAGGATCATACCAGCTGCCAATACCTCGTTCAATGGCGCTTCGACACTCTCCTGACGATAACCGCGACGATGGAGCGACTCACCACTGGAATCAAGACTCAATGTACAAAGGTCTTCTGCCACATGCATATTCAGGCGGATATCAGGATTGGCAACGGATATGTTCGGACGTTTGCCAGTCTTCTCGCGGAATTGGTCAACGATGGCGTCCTTCACTTTATACGACACGAACTTGGAATGACGGAACTCTTCGGAGAAGACGACTGCGTCGACAGCGAAGGTCTTATCAGTATCCAAGTACTGAGTCCAATCAATTTTCTTGATTTCTTCATAGACATCATCTGCGCTTTTCGCTTTGAAATGGAGGATGGGCTTAAGTATTCGAATAGCAGTATGCAACTGGAAGTTGGCACGATACATTAGTTCTTTATCACCTGTAAACGAAACCATTCGCCTACCGATCTTTACATCATTAGCCCCCAATTGGGTCAACTCTTTCGCCAGTACAGGTTCCAGTCCCATAAACGTCTTGGCGATCAATTCAAAACTCTGTTCCATTATTATTGTTGCAAATTGTGCAATTTGTTTGGATTGCGTGTGCAAAGTTAATGCAAGTTAGCCGAAAAATACGTTTTTTTATTGTTAATCTAACAAAAAACTTTAGAAATAGATAAAAAATGGTGCCATTTTGCTTCCGTTTCAAATAAAATATGTAATTTTGCCCGAGCAAGTTTACATAAATGGTCAGTTTGTTGTTATATACCCATGCCGAGAATCCCCTTTCAGTTTATCTGATGTGGGGTGTAGCTTTCATCGTGTTAGTGGTGTTGGTGATATTCGCTTTTGCTCAGCGTCGGACGGGTAAGGTTCTTAAGAACGAACTTGAAGAGTTGGATAAGGTTCGTCAGAACAATATTGAATATGAGTTTATCCTTAAGGCCATGAAAATCGCGGTATGGCGTATGGATCCTAAACGCAGAGTGGTCACGTATGACGCAGACTTTCGGGACGGTAAGGATAGTATAACCTCGTCACCAGAGACACCAATAGACTTGCTGTGGGACTTGTTGGAACCTTCGGATTGTGAACGCGTAGTGGCTGCGCTCGAAGATATTTTTGCAGGTCGTAGCGATTCTTATCACCAAATTTATCGTATTAAGACAAACACTGTCATGTATTGGGAGGAAAGTTATGCTACGGTTTCTGCGCGCGACGAAGAGGGCTTGCCAATTAGAATTGTTGGCACTTCTTTGCGTATTGATGATCAGAAACAGATGGAGGCCGATCTTATTAATGCCAGAAACAAAGCCGAGGAGAGTGATCGCCTGAAAACTGCTTTCCTGGCAAATATGGGACATGAGATTCGTACGCCGCTGAATGCTATTGTTGGCTTCGCTGATCTTTTACCTATGGTTGATAATGAAGCAGACCGTAATCAGTTGATTAGCGAGATTCAGATAAATAATCGAAAATTGCTCCGGATAATTGACGGTTTGGTAAGTATGTCGAAGATAGAAGCAGAGGCTCGTAATCTTATCAAGTCTAAGACAGACCTTGTAGAACTGTTGAATGATGTTGTCAAGACATTTCTTCCTACTATCGATCAAAAAACAGTCTCGTTCTCAACACAGTTCCCATATCCTCAATTGATGCTTAGTACTGATGTGGATAAATTGAAGGAGATTGTTGTCAACTTATTAGATAATGCCATAAAATTCACGCAAGAAGGAGAAATCATACTAGGCTACGAGAAACTCGATGACAAATGCTTACGTATTTGGGTGAAGGATACAGGTATCGGTGTGTCTGAAGCAGATCAAAAGAAGATTTTTGATCGATTTGTAAAATTGAATGACTATGTTCCTGGTACAGGACTTGGTTTGGCTGTCGCTAAGTCACATATTGAAAGTCTAGGCGGCAAAATAGGTGTAAATTCTCATGTAGGTGAAGGATCTACATTCTGGGTGACTCTTCCGATGAGTTGATTTTTTTATGGTGTTCTGCAACTTTTTTATTTTTTCTTTCGTCAAAAGGATAAAAAGTGGAACATTAAAAATATGAAGAAATGAAAGCTAATTGTATGTTGAAAGTCGCCCTTGTCATGGCAATGTCTGTAATGACAGTTTCTTGTGTTCACAGAACACGAGTGTTTACAGATGGTGGTAATGTATCGCAGCAGTCTGAGGTCAGAAATCTAAAGGGGTTTGAAGAGATTGAGATTAATGGGTCTCCTACTGTCTATTATTCACAGTCGGATTCATTCTCTGTTAAAGTTGTGGGACCTTCAAAAAGTGTAGCTGATATTGTAACTGACGTTGTCGATGGCACACTGACAATTAAGAATCGTGGTAAGGTTGGCGTCTTTAATGTTGTGCTAGACGAGGAAGGCCAGGCTGCCGTTTATGTTTCATCGCCAGATTTGATAGGTGTTCGTCTAAATGGTTCAGGCGACTTTATCGGCAAGAGTCAGGTTGATACGGATAAAATGGAAATCGCCTTGCGGGGATCTGGTGATATTAGCTTTGATAATATCATCTGCGACGAGTGTCAAATAGATTTGGTTGGTTCAGGAGATATAGGTATAGATGCCTTAGAGGCAAAAGACGTATCAGCTACTTTGGTTGGCTCAGGTGACATCAAACTGAAAGAAAAGAATGTGCAGTCGACTGTTTTAGGATTAAAAGGCTCAGGTGATATCAGTGTCAATTTCGGGCAGGGATGCAAAGTCGTAAGCTGTGAATTACGTGGTTCTGGTGATATTACTCTCTCTGGAAGTGTTGATCGCTATTCCATGCAAAAGAGTGGCTCAGGCGAGGTTGATGTGGATGATCTGACCACTCGTGAATAACGTATATAGATTAAAATTTCTTAATTAAATTCTTTTTCTCGTTAGAAATGCGTACCTTTGCCGAATTATAGCGCAATATTGCATTTGAGCAAAGGAAAGAATGAGATATGCAATCATTGCCGCGGGCGAAGGCTCGCGGCTTTACAGTGAAGGAATCCATAGTCCCAAACCTTTGGTTGAGGTGAATGGTGAAAAGCTGATAGATCGTCTGATACGTGTGTTCATGATGAACGATGCTTCAGAAATTGTAGTAATCTGCAATGAGAAGATGGCAAGTGTTGGCAATCATCTGGCTTATCTCAAACAGTTGGGTCAAGTTCCTGTGAGGTTCATTGTCAAGTCGACACCAAGTTCGATGCATAGTATGTGGGAACTGCACCAGTGGCTTGAAGGTGATCCTTTTGTGCTGACTACAGTGGATACGGTCTTTCGAGAGCAGGAATTCACGGCGTATGTTCAGGCATTTAGGTCGCAAGTCGCGAATGGTGCAATAGATGGTTTGATGGGTGTGACGGATTTCATAGATGACGAGAAACCACTATATGTACAGACGGATGACCAGTTGGCTATAACAGGTTTCTATGATACCTCTGATGAGGCTAAGTATATTAGTGGTGGCATCTATGGTTTGACTTCTCGTTCGCTAAAGACATTGGAGCAGTGTGTTAATCGCGGAGAAAGTCGGATGCGTAATTTTCAGCGGGCTTTGATTCAGGATGGCCTGAAACTGAAAGCATGGCCATTCTCAAAGGTGCTGGACATAGACCACGCAGAAGATATTCAGAAAGCAGAATTGTTTCTGAAAGAAGTGAGATGAAGGTGTTGGCTATAAAACGGGCAGAGCAGTTTTCGCCAAATTCTATAGAAAAGGATGAGGCTATACTGACCAGTGTAGTTCTGAGATTGCGTGAAAAAGGGCATGAGGTCGTTGTGCAGCGAGAGACAGACTTGTCGTTAGACCTGCAGTCCTTTCAGTATATCTTGACGATGGGGCGACTGCCCGAGACCTTATGCTCCCTGAAAAAGGTTGTGGGCTCAAAGATTCTGAATAGGCCAGAAGGAGTAGAGCGTTGTACACGTGTCTGCATAGAGTCGATAATGGATAGGATGTCTATACCAATGCCTCCCTCCGAGGGAGATGACGGTTTCTGGCTGAAGCGTGGAGATATGGCTGCACAGACACGCGGTGACGTAGTGTATGTGGCAGATAAGAAGACACTGGTAGAAAAAGTCAAGGAATTCCAGGATAAGGGGATTACCCAGTATGTGGTAAGTGCTCACGTGAAAGGTGACTTGGTGAAGTTCTATGGCGTCAGGAATACCGGATTTTTCCGCTTGTTCTATCCCACCGATGATGGTATTTCCAAATTTGGTGACGAACGGTATAATGGTATGGCTCAACACTATCGGTTTGACAAAGAGGACCTGCAACGGAAAGCTGACCTTTTAGCAGAAGCGGTAGGAGTAGATATATATGGTGGTGACTGCATTGTCAAGGCGGATGGTACATATTGTATCATCGACTTTAATGACTGGCCTAGTTTCTCGCGGTGTAGGGAAGAGGCTGCTGATGCGATCGTAACTCTGGTAGATAATTGATAAAGACAAATAGATGGCAAACTTTAGAGAACTATTGAAGGTCTCGATAAAATCAGAAGACACAGAAGAGTGGCTGGATGTGTACTTTACACGTCCGATAGGTCTTGTGTTTGCTCTTTTCTGGAATAAATTGGGTGTTCATCCAAACGCAATAACGATTCTTTCCATTTTCCTTGGCGTTGCAGCAGGTGGGATGTTCCATTATACAGATCTCCTGCATAATCTCTATGGTGTCATTTTATTAATGCTTGCCAATTTTTGTGACTCTACTGATGGACAGATGGCGCGTCTGACGGGTAAGAAAACACTTGTTGGGCGTGTGCTTGATGGTTTTTCTGGCGATTTGTGGTTCGCGAGTATCTATGTCGGTATTGTGGTCCGCTTGTGGCCGCAGCACATTCCAGGAACAGATATTTCGTGGGGAATCTTTGGATTCATCCTGGCTGCTGTGGCAGGGTTTGGCTGTCACTCCCGCCAAAGTTCACTGGCTGATTATTATCGGCAAATACACCTCTTTTTCCTTTTAGGTAAAGACGGTAGTGAACTGGATAATTATCAACAGCAACGTATGATTTACGATAATCTTCCCAAACAGGCATATTTCTCACGTGTATTTTACTATAATTATGCCAATTACTGTAGGAGCCAGGAACGACGTACACCAGAATTCCAACGCTTTTTCCCAAAATGGAATAGCCATCCTTCCGAAGAGATGAGGCAACGCTTCCTCCGTGGTAGTCTGCCCTTGATGAAATATACCAACCTGCTCACATTCAATGCACGTGCAATTACGCTTTATGTGTCTTGTCTGATTGACTGTCCATGGTTATATCCAGTTGCCGAGTTGACAGTCTTTCAAATGATGTATGTCTATATGCATCGTACTCATGAGCAGCTTTGTAACAAATTATGGATAGAATTGTCGAAAAAGCATGAATAAGGGGTATATATTTGATTATGGAGGTACGCTTGATACCGGTGGGCAGCATTGGGGTATGCTGTTGTGGCATGCTTTTGAGCGTCACCAAGTCCCTGTGTCAGAATCCCAGTTCAGGGATGCCTATGTTTATGCAGAACGTACATTAGGCAGGAATAAGATTATCCAGCCCACTGATACGTTTCTTCAGACTTTGAAGGCAAAGGTGCAGCTTGAACTGACATATTTGAACAATGAGAGTTATACAGATGCGATAGTATCAGACGTTTACGAAAGGACAAAGTCGCAGACTGCGCTTAGTAGGAGAGTCCTTATGCAAATGAAAGCATCTCCGATGGTGTTGGTAAGTAATTTCTATGGGAATATCTCCGTTGTACTTCAGGAGTTTGGACTTGATGGTATCTTTGCAGAAGTCATAGAGTCTGCTGTTGTCGGAATCAGGAAACCGGATCCGCAAATCTTTCTTCTGGGTGTTGATGCCCTTGGAATGAAGCCAGAGGAAGTAACGGTAGTAGGAGATAGTCTGGAAAAAGATATAATCCCTGCAAAACGTGCAGGATGCCATACAGTATGGCTTAAGGACGAGGGCTGGACGAATGCCCAGGATGGTGAGAATCAGGCAGATCGTGTCATCATGACGCTTGATGAGTTATTGCAATGAGAAAATAATAAAACGATATAGTGAATATGAATAGAACAAATGTGAAGCCTGCAGAAGGAAAAATCGGTATTATGGTCGTAGGCAACGGTGCTGTGGCTACAACCTTTATGACTGGTGTGCTCATGACTCGTAAGGGATTGGCAAAGCCTATAGGCTCGATGACTCAGTACGATAAGATTCGTGTAGGTAAAGGAGCGGACAAGAAGTATCTGAAATATGACGAGATCGTGCCGTTGGCAAAACTGGACGATATTGTTTTCGGATGTTGGGATGTATATCCACAGAATGCCTATCAGGCAGCAATGTATGCCCAAGTGCTGAATGAGAAAGATATTGCACCTGTACGCGAGGAGTTGGAAAAGATTGTCCCGATGAAAGCCGCCTTTGACAAAAACTATGCAAAGCGTCTCGATGGGGACCATGTAAAAGACTGTAAGACTCGTTGGGAAATGGTAGAGGCTTTACGTGAGGATATACGTAATTTTAAGGCTGTTCATCAGTGTGCACGGCTTGTTGTCCTTTGGGCTGCATCAACAGAGATTTATGTACCTGTTGATGAGAAAGTGCATTATCATCTCAGCGACCTGGAAAATGCGATGAAGGAGGATGACCGTGCGCACATCGCGCCATCGATGTGCTATGCTTATGCAGCCATGTCTGAAGGTGCTCCTTTTATTATGGGTGCTCCTAATACTGCTGTTGATATCCCTGCTATGTGGGAACTGGCAGAGATAACACGGATGCCTATTGCTGGAAAGGATTTCAAAACTGGTCAGACGCTTGTGAAATCAGGCTTTGCACCAATTATTGGCACGCGTTGTCTTGGATTGCAGGGCTGGTTCTCTACTAATATTCTTGGAAATCGCGACGGACTCGTCCTTGACGAACCTGCCAATTTCCGTACGAAAGAAGTCTCTAAACTATCAACACTTGAGACAATCCTTCAACCGGATATTCAGCCTGATCTTTATGGATCTGGCAACGAGGACAACAGTCAATATTATCATAAGGTGTGCATCAACTATTATCCTCCAAGGAATGACAATAAGGAAGGATGGGATAACATCGATATCTTTGGATGGATGGGGTATCCCATGCAGGTAAAGATTAATTTCCTGTGTCGTGATTCAATACTTGCTGCTCCTCTTTGTCTTGACCTCTGTCTGCTGAGCGACCTTGCAGCAAGAGCCGGGCGCTATGGCATACAGCGCTTCTTGAGTTTCTTCCTGAAGAGTCCGATGCATGACTATACCCAGGGGGAGAAACCCGTAAACCATCTCTATCAGCAGTACACGATGCTCAAGAATGCTATCCGTGAGATGGGCGGTTACGAACCCGATGAGGAGATAGACTAAAGTATTCTGTAAGGATCGTCTGAGTACGAGCGCAAAAAAAGAACCAAGAGTGTCATCACGACAGTCTTGGTTCTCGTTTTCTAACTAACTTATTATCAACTATTCATTACTCATTCTGAATTTGCTGGTGCAAAGGTACGAACAAAATACCATGAAATACCTCTATTTTAAGTAAAAAAAACACGTAAACGTTTGCGCTAATGAAATATATTTTGTATCTTTGCCGCGTCAAGGAATAAAGCGTATGGCAAATAACAAACATCGAACTTCCTTAAAGGATCTTGCCAAGGAACTAGGCGTGAGTATTGCAACTGTCAGCAGGGCTTTACGTAGTTCACCGGAGATAGGCCTTGAGATGCAAGAAAAGGTAAAGGCTCTTGCAAAGCGTCTTAATTATCGTCCCAACCCTTTTGCCCAGAGTCTTCGTAAAGAGGCGCCGAGAGTCATCGGTGTCGTGGTACCCAATCTGGTGACCCATTATTATGCAGCCGTGTTGGATGGTATTGAGGATGAGGCGCGTAAGGCTGGCTATTCTGTTATCAGTGCTAATACACATGAACAGAGTGAAGATGAGGTGAGGGCCATTGATAACTTTATCAGTCTTCATGTTGAGGGAATTGTTGCATGTCTATCCCAGAATACCACAGACTATAGCCATTTTGAGGAAATTTCAAAGATGGATATTCCGTTAGTGTTCTTTGGACGTACTTGTCTTCAGGATAAGTTTTCCAGTGTGATGGCAAACGGTGATGAAGCAGCTCAGGAGGCTACGCAGCATCTGATAGATACCGGCAGCCGCAGAATCGCCTTTATCGGCGGTCCCAACCATTTAGATATGGTTAAAAGACGTAAGCATGGCTATTTGGAAGCGTTGAGAGAGAATAAGATTCCTATTGATCGTGAACTGGTGGTCTGTGAGAAGATTGACTACGAATGGGCTCTGGAGGCAACGACAGCCCTTCTTCAGAAAGAAAACCGCCCCGATGCGATTTTGGCCTTTAATGATATCATTACTTTTGCTGCATTTACGGCTATTAAACGCTTGGGTTTCAGTATTCCTGACGATATTGCACTGATAGGTTTTACCGACGATGTCCATGCCCGGTATGTCACACCCCAGATGTCTGCCATTGAGGATCAGTCACACGAGATGGGAAAAGTGGCCTGTCAGTTACTGTTGAAGAACATCGGTGGAGACAGTAAGATATATAAGAAGATAGTTCCACAACGTTTGGTTATCCGAGAGACTTCTGCTAAAAACAAATAATCTAAAATCCTTTTTTGAGAAATGAAAAAGTTATCCTTATTATTATTTTTTACATTATTCGTGGCAGCTGTTGTTGAGGCTGCAGTAATACCTGACATGAAATTCCGCCGTTTGGATACCCGTGAAGGGCTTTCAAATTCGATGGTCAGTTGCATCTTTCGTGATTCACAGGGCTATGTGTGGTTTGGAACTGGCTATGGCTTGAATCGTTATGATGGCTATCGTTTCAGAACGTATTTCTCTTATGAAAAGGATACGACCACATTGCGCAATAACCGTGTTGACGAGATACAGGAAGCTCATGGGGGCCGACTTTGGCTGAAACAGGGCATGAACTACTCGCTCTATGATCCAGTGACGGAGAAAGTCGATAGAAATCCGGGGCGCTGGTTGAATGCGCAGGGTGTTAAAGGCGGTATTGAGAGCCTTCATATAGATTCCAAGAAGAATTATTGGGTTAAGACTTATGAAGATGGCTTCTACTATTTTAACCCAGTGACTAAGAAGGTCAGCCACATACCCTTTGGCTATGGCCCCAATGAGTTCGCCAAGGAGTTTGGCGTTTCTGCCTACTCGGAGAGCGAGGAGGGTATGGTCCTCGTGTCTACCTATGGTGAACTGATGTGTATTGATGGCGAACGTGGTAAGGTCATTTGGAAAGAGGATTATGTCAAGCGCACACTTGATACCTATAATGATTATTGGGTGATGGTAGATAAAGATCAGAATATCTGGGTCATCACGCACTCTACAGGTACTTATATCTATATGAAGAATGAGAAACGTTGGTATTCTTCGCTCATGGAACTGATGCGGGCACAAGGCTTTCAGGACGTACCGGAGGATATTATTGTATGGGAGGTCTGCTACGATGCCAAAGGTTTCCTTTGGGTGGCCAGCGACCACCTGGGGGCGCTGGTGCTCGACTTCAAGAACAAAGAGTGGCGTCAGTTTACAAACGTGAAAGGCGACGAGACGTCTCTCCCTGATATTACGCTGAAACACCTGTATCTGGACCAGTTGGGGCGCATGTGGGTGGCTTCCTATAAGAATGGTGTGGCTATGTGTTCTGAGGCCATGTCTAATTTCACAAGTCTGGCTCTTGGAGATATCAATGCTATCAGCGAGGATAAGGATGGAAACTACTGGCTTGGACTTAACAGTGGTGGTATCGTGAAAATGGATGCCAAGACGCGTGAGCCATTGGAGAAATTCACCAAGCAGTCTTTAGGTGTACCAAGTGATGTGGTGGTGGGCAGTTATGCAGCTCGTGACGGAAGCCTGTGGTTTGGTACGTGGGAAGGTGGCCTGCTGAAATACAAGGATGGACAGTGGAAGAATTTCCGCTCATCGGATGCAGGCAGTCTTTTGAAGACCAACAATATTTGGGGTGTTACCGAGGACCGCTGGGGTAACATCTGGGCTGGCGTTCTCGGTGGCGGTGCTGTCAGGATTGATAAGAACACGGGATCCCAAAAGGCTATTACGACAGACAATTCTGTACTGAAAACTGTATGGACAAACAGTATATCTACAGCTCCCAATGGTTGGCTCGTGTTAGGTAATTCGGAGTATTACGCGCTGATTAATCCAGGTAACTTTAAGGTGATTAACGGCACACTTCCCCAGGATAATGATATGAAAGCGATAACAGTGTCTACTGCTACAACTCAGGCTGTCATGGACAGTCGAGGATTGCTGTGGCTGGTATCTCCTTCTGGCGTGGTGATTTATGACCGTAAGACAGGACAGAAGACATTGCTCGACATGAAGTCAGGTCTCCATGGCTCCAATGCAGTCGCTGTGACCGAGGATACCCGTCACTCCATGTGGGTGGCCACTGATCACGGTGTGTCGAATATCACACCTCTTAAGCAGGAAGACGGTTCGTGGGCATATACGGTGCGCAGCTTCAACGATCGTGATGGCCTGCAGCCTGGTCCGTTTAATCAGCGCGCTATCTATTGCAGTCGTTCTGGTGAATTGTTGATTGGCGGACAAGATGGTCTCGACATCATCAATACCTTGAATCTTGGTGATGGCAATACGAAAGAGCGTCCTGTATTCAGTGGTCTGGTGCTCTTCGATCATGAAGTGGAGGTCGGTGAGAAGATTGACGGAAATGTTATCTTAGAGAAAGCCTTAGACATGCAAGGTGAGATCAGCCTGTCGTATCATCAGAATCAGTTTACAATCCACATGGCATCTGACAATGGCGGTGTCAACAATAGTACGCGTTTTGTCTATCAGTTGAAAGGTTTCAATGAAAAGTGGATCAAGACGACGACCATTAATCCCGATATCACCTATATGTCTTTGCCTTCAGGCAGTTATACCCTTTGTGTTCGAATGCTGAAGGATGACGGAACCATGGGCGACGTGGAGAGCCAGCTGAAAATCACCATTGGTTCTCCGTGGTATCGCTCGTGGTGGGCATGGCTTTGCTATCTGCTAATCTTCTTGGCTGTATTCTTCGGCCGAAAACCTGTGGCGGACTGGATTAATAGATGTCGCGCAAAGCGCCACCAAACTCCCAAGGTCGAGCCGACAGAACAAACAGTTGATTCATCAGAGGACGATATAGAAGAAGCCGTATTGATGGATGACGAGAAAGATTGAAATGTTTTTTAGCCGGCAGTAATTGATTTTTCATTAAAATGTTTGTGTGTTTCATTATTTTTGTCTAAATTTGTGGCGAAAAAGAAACCTAAAGCATTTATGAGGAAATTATTATTGTATCTCTTGCTCGGGTGGTGCCTGGTTACGGATGCAGGTACAACACTGCCTGATATGAAGTTTCGTCGTCTGGATACACGCGACGGTCTGAGCAACTCACAGATCAATTACCTCTTTCAGGATTTGAAGGGTATTATCTGGATGGGTACTTCATACGGTCTGAATCGTTACGACGGTTACCGTTTTCGGACATTCTATAGTGATCCGAACGATACGACCACGTTGCGTAATAATTATGTCGACCTGATATGGGAAGACTATCAGGGTAGGCTGTGGTTGCGACAGGGCATGAACTATAGTATCTTTGATCCTAAGACAGAGCATGTGACCCGTAATCCTTCATCAGAACTGGTAAAGTGGGGCATCAAGGGCGGTGTTGATCGCTTCTTTATTGACTCGCAGAAGCGTTACTGGGTAAAGACTTACGATGACGGCATGTATTGCTATAATCCTAAGACAGAGAAACTGACCTTGATCAAATACGGTTATGGCGATAATGAGATTCCCCATGATTTCTGGATTTCTTCATTTAGCAATTTTGGCGACAAAGTGCTCATAGTATCCAGCGTTGGTGTGATCATGGCCCTCGATGGCGACAAGGGAAAAGTGCTATGGAAGGACACTTTCGTCAGGGACAATGGTGGTGAACCTGATCAGGCCTATAACCTCTATGTCGACCAGTTCGATAATATCTGGGTTTTGTCTACTCATTTTTTCGTCTACGAGCAGAAAGCCAAACGTTGGCATAATTCGGTCAACAGCTATCTCGCTACGCTGGGCATAGCGCCTCTCCCTGAGCCCCTTCAGTTATGGGATGCCTGCATGGATAATCGTGGATGGATTTGGATGGCGACCGACCATGAAGGCTTGTTCGTGATTGATCCTAAGAGCAAAGAGGTTAAGCAGTTCAAGAACAATAAGTTTGATACCACTTCACTTAGTGAGAATACGGCCAAGCATCTGATGGTCGACAAGAATGGCAGTATGTGGATATCTACCTATCGAAACGGTGTCAACCAGTATATCGAGCAGATGGAGGGTTTTAAGACATTGGAACTGGGCGATGTCAATACCACGACGGTGGATACGCAGGGCAACTATTGGGTTGGAACAGATAACCGCGGTATAATCAAATATAATCCTCATACGGGTGAGGCGGAAATCTACGATAAAGCGCGTTGCGGCTTTGCCTCTGACATTATGGTGGCATCTTATGGTGCTAGAGACGGTTCTGTATGGTTCGGCACTTATAATGGTGGTCTGATCCACATGGTTAATGGGCAAGCTAAGAACTATACGGCTTCTAATACCGAAGGCGCATTGTTGAACAACAACGTATGGTCGGTAACAGAGGACAAATGGGGTGACATCTGGATTGGAACATTGGGTAGTGGTGTGCAGAAGCTCAACTTGAAGAGCGGAAAGTTCTTGACCTATAATTCCTATAATTCTAACCTGCCCGAAAATTTCATGACGCAGGCATCGTGGATCAAGAAGGGATGGCTGATGGTAGGCCATTCCCAGTATTATTCGCTCATCAACCCCGTCAGCGGTAAGATTGCCAATATCACGATTCCCGCCATTCCCGGGCAGCCGGTAGCGATGGCGGCTACGGTCTGTCTCATTGAGGATAGTCGTGGACTCATCTGGCACGGATCGTCGGCAGGCTGTTGCATCGTTAACCCAAAGACTCACCATCAGACGATGCTTGATATGAATAGTGGCCTTTTGGGCTCTAGTGTTGTCGGCCTGATTGAAGACGATATGCATAGCATGTGGGTCATTACCGAACATGGTATCTCAAACGTCGTACCTTCGAAAGATGAAAATGGTGAGTGGACGTTCACCGTGCGTAGTTTCAGTAGCAAGGACGGACTGCAGCAAGGCCCATACAACCAGCGTTCCGTCAGTCGTACAAAGGATGGACTGATCCTCGTTGGCGGACTGGGTGGCGTCGATGTTATCAACCCGAAGTTGGTGGCCAATGCCGATAATACGGAGAAGCCGATCTTCAGTGGTCTGAAACTCTTCGGACAGGAGATGGGGGTAGGAGAAGCTTTCGATGGCCGCGTGATTCTTGACAAGGCGCTCAGCGAGTGCGAGGAACTTGTGTTGCGTTATTACGAGAACCAGTTTACCATTCAACTCGCTACCGATAAGGGCGAGATTCATAATCCTTCGCGCTTCATCTATATGCTCGAAGGCTTCAGCGACCGTTGGATCAAGACTGAGGAACAGGATCCCAATATCACCTATATGTCGCTCCATCATGGCAGTTACATCCTTCATGTCCGTATGCTCAACGAGGATGGTACGATGGGGCAGAACGAGGCGGTCTTGAAGATAACCATCACACCTCCATTGCTGCGTAACCGTTGGATGATGCTGTTATTCCTCTGTTGTGTGGCTGTCGGCATCTATTATTGGCGTCGCCAGTATATGAGGCGTCAGGAGGATAAGATGGAGCGTGAACGCTTACGCATGGAGGTGATGAAGAAGCAATGGATGAACGAGATGAAGGCTCAGCTGATGAATAGTGGCCCCGCTACATCACCTGCGTCGGAGCAACAGCCTTCTGATTCTCAGCAGCCAGAGTGGGCGTTTGGTTCACTGAACAAACAACCAGGCGATCTTCAGGAGTTTATGAAGGAACAGTGTGCCCAGTTCAAGGCGCCCGAGGGTAAACGTCTGAAGTTCACCTTCTTCCCTTTGGCACAAGATCTGGTGATGCCTTTCGACCATGATCTGCTGAGTCAAGCTATTCAGATTCTGCTGAACAATTCTGTGATGTTCTCACCCAGCGACTGTCACATCAAGGTCTTTGTCGATAAGACCCCGAATCATGGTACAATCCGTATTTCAGATAATGGCATCGGCCTCCCTGAAGAGACTAAGGCTCACATGTTCGATCCTGTCGTCAGCGACGACGATCCTGGTGTATGTCTGCATATTGTGAAGAATATCGTGACGGCTCATGGAGGAACAGTGACAGGTGATAACAATCCAGGCGGTGGTTCTGTGTTTACCATCACACTGCCACTTGAGCAGCCGGAAGAGATTGAGGAGGCTGTGCTGATGGACGATAACGATAATGAATGACTAACAAGAACTAATTAATAACAAAGTATGAAGAAACTGTTTTTGATGGTGTCTCTCCTGGCATTGGCTGGATCAGCTGCAGCTGCCGAGGTGCAGACACAGGGACAGCAGGTGACGATCTGTCCTGATGGCGGACAAGCAAAAGTGATCCGCCTAGAAGTAATTAACGACAACATCATCCGGGTGCGTGCCACCTCGAAGGATGCGCTGCCAGATAAACCTGCCTCGCTGATGATTGTGCCGCAGGCTGCACCAGCCAAGGGCTCTTACACAGTGAGCGAGGAGGACGGCAACATCGTTGTGAAGGCCAAGAATGTGAAGGCTGTGGTATCAAAAGCTACTGGTGAAGTGACTTTCTTTGATGCAGCAGGTAAGGAATTGTTGAAGGAAGCGAAGGACGGTAAGAAGTTCTGGGACTTCACGGTGCCTGAGCGTGAGTATGGCATCAAGAATGGGTTCACGGTTCCGGAGGAGGCTAAGCATGGTCTCTCTTGGCAGATGAAGTTCGATAGTCCGGACGATGAGGCTTTCTATGGACTTGGTCAGCATCAGAGCGAGGAGTTCAATATGAAGGGTAAGAACGAGGATCTCTTCCAATATAACACCAAGGTTTCGATCCCCTTCGTGCTGTCGAATAAGAACTACGGTCTGCTCTGGGACAGCTACAGCTATTGCCGCTTTGGTAATCCCAATGACTACCTGCAGCTGAACCGTGCCTTCAAACTGTATGATCGCACAGGCAAGGAAGGTCATCTCACTGGAACTTACGTTGATGCGAAAGGCAAAAAGCTGGTGCGCGATGAAGATAGCATCTATTATGAATATGGTACACCCGAGAAGTCGGCCATTGCCCTTAAGACAGATAATGGTGGTATCAAGAACTTCCCCAAGGACATTAACCTGATGGGTGCCAATGTTACCTACGAAGGCTTTATCGAGCCCGAGTGCTGCGGCAAGTGTAAGGGCAAGACACAGCTCTACCAGTTCATCCTTTATTATTCAGGCTATGTCAAGGTCTACATCGATGGCAAGGAGGTTGTGCCCGAGCGTTGGCGCACGGCTTGGAATCCTAATTCCTATAAGTTCAGCTGTGAACTCCAGAAGGGTAGGAAAGTGCAGCTCCGCATAGAGTGGCGTCCTGATGGTGGCGAGGCTTATTGTGGCCTGCGTGTTTCCGAGCCCCGTAGTGCTGAGGAGCGCGGCAAGCTCTCTGTATGGAGTGAGATGGCCAAGGATATGGACTATTATTTCATCGCAGGCGAGAATCTCGATCAGGTTGTTTCCGGCTATCGCACGCTGACAGGAAAGGCCAGTCTCTATCCCAAGTGGGTGCTGGGCTTCTGGCAGAGCCGTGAGCGTTATAAGACGCAGGATGAGATTGAAGGCACACTGGCAGAATTCCGCAAGCGCCATATTCCTATCGACAACATTGTCCAGGACTGGAACTACTGGCCCGAGGATCAGTGGGGAAGCCACCGGTTTGAGGCTTCGCGCTATCCCAATCCCCAGCAGATGCTTGATAAGGTTCACCAGATGCATGGTCGCTTCATGATTTCTGTATGGCCTAAGTTCTATTGCAATACGGATAACTACAAGGAGCTCGATGCCAAGGGCTGGATGTATGTACAGAGTCCCACTGATGATATCCACGATTGGGTAGGTCCCGGCTATACGAATGGCTTCTACGATGCATACGATGCCGGTGCCCGCAAGATGTTCTGGCGCCAGATGGACGAGAACCTCTATAGTGGTTTGTCTACGACCAATGCTAAATGGTCAATGGTCAATGGTCAATATTCAGCTGTCGACGCCTGGTGGATGGATGCCTCTGAGCCAAATGTGCGCGACTGTACCCCGATGTGGTATCGCAAGGCTCTCTCTGGCCCCACTGCCTTAGGCACGTCTACTGAGTATTTCAACGCCTATAGCACCATGAATGCCGATGCCATCTATAATGGTCAGCGCTCAGTATGGAAGGGTAAACCCAATGAGCCTCGTGTGTTCCTGCTTACTCGTAGCGGCTTTGCTGGCGAGCAGCGCTTCTCTACTGCCACTTGGAGTGGCGACATTGGTACGCGCTGGGAGGATATGCGTGCCCAGATGACTGCCGGCCTGAACTATTCTATCTCTGGTGTTCCCTTCTGGGGTATGGATCAGGGCGGCTTCTGTGTAGAGAACCGTTATGTTGCTGCCCAGCAGCTCTTCGACAAGAGTGGGGTAGAGAATGAGGATCTGAAGGAGTGGCGTGAGCTCCAGACTCGTTGGAACCAGTTTGGCACCTTCATTCCGCTCTTCCGCAGTCATGGTCAGTGGCCGCTGCGCGAGATATGGAACATCGCCCCCGATGAGCATCCTGCCTATAAGTCATTCGTATATTACGACAAGCTGCGCTATCGCCTCATGCCATACCTCTACTCGATGGCAGGTTGGGCTCACTTCAAGGACTACACGCTGATGCGTCCTCTGGTGATGGACTTCAATGGAGATAAGGCAGTTGAGAACATTGGCAACCAGTGGATGTTCGGTCCTGCGCTCATGGCTTGTCCTGTAGGCTATTACAAGGCTCGCAATCGCAGCGTCTACTTCCCGGAGCAGTGTGGCTGGTATAACCTCTATACCAACGAATACATCGCTGGAGGTCAGCATCTGGTGGTTGATGCACCTTACGAGTGCATCCCCGTCTTTGTCCGTGAGGGTGCCATCATCCCATTCGGTCCCGAGATGGAGTGGAGCGATGAGAAGCCCGCGGAGCTCATCAACCTCTACGTCTATGCAGGCAAGGATGGTTGCTTCCAGCTCTATGAAGACGAAGGTATCAACTACAACTATGAGAAGGGCAAGTATGCCACCATCGACATCACTTACGATGATGCTACCCGCACCGTATCCTTCGGTGCCCGCAAGGGACAGTTCCCCGGTATGCTGAAGAACCGCCGGTTCAACATCGTGCTCATCACGAAGGATGCTCCGAAGCCCCTCAACCTCGACAATCCTGAGGGCAAGCTCGTTCAGTACAGCGGCAAGGCTGTAACCGTACAACTCTAACGTGATCAGATCAATCTGCAAGAACAGGGCTTCGCAATCGCGGGTCCTGTTCTTTTTATATTACTTGATGATAACTTTCACTTTTATTGATGTAATTGGTATGGATATAATTCTTTTGCATCATGTGGAGATGAAAAAAAAGTTGGCGTTTCCATAGAAAAACGGTATTCTGAATTGTCTATATAGTAGATTTTCCCTAAAATGGGAGCATAAAGTGAAATTGAAATGATTGATAGAACGACACTTCAAAGGCTATTCTGCCGGCACTACAGCGAAATGATCCGTCTGGCCAGGACACTGCTGTATGCCGACGAAGCGGCCGAAGACGTGGTACAAGATGTTTTCGTACGGTTGATGGATGCCGACATCCTGCCTGCAGAAGATAAGACGAGGAGCTATCTGCTGACGGCAGTGCGCAATGGATGTATCAACCGTATCAGACAGAAAAGACTGAGTGAGCAGGTGAAAAGTCTCTATTCCATAGAAGCTGAGACGGACATGCTGTACATCGAGGAACGGACTGAGAAGCTGGAGGCAATCTGTGATTATGCCGACAGTCATCTTACTGAACCCCATTGTACCATATTCCGGCTGCGCTTCAAGGAAGGCTTGACGCTAAAGGAAATATCCTGCCAAATGGACATGAACCTCAAAACCGTCTTTAAGTATCTCGGTCAGTCGGTTCTACGCGTTCAACAACAATTCAGACATTAAAAACAGCATAAGTTATGGAAACCAACCCAAACATCATCCGACTATTGGAAATGCTTGAAAGTCCTGAAGCATATTCCGAGCAGGAAATCCGTGACATCATCAACAAAGATGAAGAGACACGTGAGGCTTATCGACTGATGGTAGCAGTCAGGCAGGGATATGCCCACAAGGCCGAGAAACCAACAGACCCGCAGGCTGCTTGGCAGAAGTTTCAGGAGAGACATTGTCCTAAGCCTTCAGGGCGCAGCTGGTTAAAGATGGCCGCCTCCTTTATTGGCATTCTCTTCGTTTCGGGTGTGGCCTTTGCCGCTATCCACATCGTGCGGCAGTACCAGAAGCAGGAGACCCAACAGACGGAGCAAGTGGTTAATGTACCAAAGATTGATAGCACCACACCTGCCGACACCCTTGATGCAGATACGACTACTGTACAACCTGTGGTCTATGACAATATCCCTCTCGAAAAGATGTTGCCGGAAATAGCCGCACATTATGGGGCAGAAGCGATATTCCAAAGTGAAGAGACCCGTCAACTCCGTTTCCATTTCGTCTGGAATCCGCAACAGGACTTGGAAAAGGTTGTCAGCGACCTTAATCACTTTGATCATCTGCATGTCACGCTGAAGGATCATCAACTAATCGTGGAGTAAGCAGCTATGAGACGACTTTTGATAATCCTCACAGCCTGCCTGCTTACAACAACAGGAATGGCCCAGCGCATCACGCATACCTATAACAATGTGCCACTCTCCGATGCCCTGCGAGAACTGAGTCAGCAGCAGAGCGGCTATACACTCTACTTTCTATACGACGAACTGGAGGATTTCCGCATCACCACTACCGTCAGCCGCAAGTCGTTGCCCGATGCCATCCAGCAGATGATAGGCTTCTATCCCATCCGCATGATTGTCGATACTAGCGACCCGGAGGCCAGGAATATCTTCGTGGAGTGTATCCACAAGACAGACCGTCACCTGACGGGAAGCATTGTCGACGAGCAGGGACAACCCATGGCATACGCCAACGTTGCCATCCTCAATCCTGCCGACTCCACACTGCTTGGTGGTGGCGTGTCGAATGAGAGTGGATACTTTGTGATTCCTACGGAGGCCCATCGCGTCATCGTAAAGTGCAGTTTTGTCGGCTATCGCACCTATTACCGTAACTGCGAAGTAGGTGATATAGGCACTGTCCAGATGCGACCTGCGGAGTACACCATCAATGGTGTGACGGTAGACGGCACCCGTATCATGAACTACGTGGATAAGTCTGTCTATACCTTCACTATCGAACAAATAGGGCAGGCTCGCAATGTACGTGACCTGTTGGAGCACGTTGAAGACCTGAAAGTCGACCCTGTGAGCAATAAGATTCAGCGAATGGATGGCGGCAGCGTGAAGATACTGATCAATGGCATGGCGGCCTCAGACATTGACCTGAAAGGCATTCCTTCCAACAAGATTTCCAGGGTGGAATACTACAACATCCCGCCTGCCCGCTATGCTGATGCCGGTACGCTCATCAACGTGATTACGAAGCAGATGGATACGGGCGTCAATGTCGGTGTCGAAGCTAGAACAGCCTTCACGACGGGTTTCACAGACGATGAGGCTTACCTGAACCTGACCTCTGGCAACCATCAGCTTTCACTCTCCTATACGTTCAACCTGCGCGACTATACGAAGCGCTTTGGCGAACGGACTTACAACTATACCCTGCAAAGTTATCTGACCGACCAAACTGCGCCTGCACCTCTTATTTATTGCAACTATCAAGAACAGACACATGACAAATTCGGCTACACTTGGAACGATCCTGTCATCAAGTACACCTATAACAAGCCTGACGACCTGGCAGTGCAAATAGTGGCAACGCCCCACTTCAATCACAGGCATAGCGACGGGCAGAGTGACATCCAAAACGTTTCAACCTATACGCATTTCAAAGCAGGAAAAGGCGAATTTGGCAGCCGTATGAGCACTTTCGGACCTAACCTGAACGTGTATGTCCAGAAAACGCTGCCTAAGAATCAGGAACTGTCGATAGACCTCGTGGGCACCTATTATCACAACAGCAGCAGGAAATGGGATGAAGAGAGAGCTGTAAGTGGTGGTGAGATATGGCTGTCTGACAACCAAGAGCAGCAGAACAACAAGTACTCCTTCATTGGCGAACTGGCTTATACGAAGAAATGGGGAAAGAGCAGCCTTAGCCTAGGCTATCGCGGCTCGTTCGGACGCTCGAACGCCACCATCAGCAATGTGCTCTCAGACTATAAGGACTATGAATACTCGTCAGCCAGCTATCAGCACTATATGTATGCCGAGTACGGCGGGATTATTGGAAAGCTGATGTACCGTGTCGGTGTCGGCGCTACTCAGGTGACGCAGGACAATACCGATGCCCACGACTCACACTGGCTCTTCACCCCAAAGCTCATCCTGAGCACTAACCTCATGAAGACGATGAATCTGCAGTGGGTTATTTCATCGGAGTCAAATACACCACCTATCTCACTGCTCAGCAACAATGCCAGCCTCGTCATTCCTGGTGTGTTAAGTATTGGCAACCCCTATCTGAAGAGCTATAACACCTATAAGTCAGAACTTATCCACAAGTGGAACCTCGGTTGGCTGCAGACCCAGCTCTCACTGTCCTATATATACACTGACGCTCCTATCAACCGCTATTACACGCAGCAAGAGATTAATGGCCGGCAATACGTCGTGGGTACGAACGAAAATGCCAACTATAGCAGTGAGCTGGGCGGATCATACCGACTTGTCGTCAGCCCCTTTGAGAGCCAGATCCTGACGCTGACGTTGCAGGGCTATGTCTATCGCCAAACCGTCAGCAGTCCCATTATCGGACACTACCATCACACGTGGGCACCACTCTACTTTGCCGTGCAGTTCCGAAAGGGTAACTGGGGAGCATCCTATGTAGGAAACATCGTGTCAAAACGCCTCAACGGCTCTACGCTCGATGCAGGGGAGAACCAGTCGCACCTGCAGGTTTACTGGCAGAAGAAGAACTGGCGCATCTTTGCCGCAGACTATTGGCTCTTCACCCGTTCGCGCTATTCAGGCTACAGCATGCCGACAAGCATTCTGCAAAGTACGTACAAGACCTGGATCGACGACAACAAGTCGATGTTCGTCCTCGGCTTTAGTTACGACTTCTCCACGGGAAAGAATTTCAGGATCAATCGTAAACTCCAAAACAAGGATTCCGACACGGGAAGTTTCTGATTCGTTAAACAATAACAAATGTAATAAAATATATCACGTTATGGCAATTGTTAATCGAAGAGCGGTTGCTCCTTGGAGGAGATCCTGCTCAGTTTGCCGTTCTTCCATTTGTAGACATCGATGTACATGTGTCCGTTGTCGCGGGCACGGCTGGTGATCGTCTTGGACTTCTCGTCGAATTCAGGCTCTGCTATCTCGTCGAAGGTGTCGACACGGTAGAACTGTAGCGTGGCGGGATTCCACACATAGGCTGCATAGGCACTCTGGGCATGACTATGGAAACCAGTGAAGAGATAGAGGTCGGGGATGCCGTCGAAGTTGATGTCGGTTTCAGTGATCCAGTCCAGGTGTTGGTCTTCTTTGAATGGGTAACTGTAGGATTCCCTGATTTCAGGGGCAACCTTCTTGCCGTCGGCATAGAGATCGACGGTGATATCCTGCAGCCAGCCGTCATCGTCCTTCGTGAAGGCGTACTTGTAACTATAGGCCTCGCGCTTGGGGGCTGTGAGCGTCGAAGGGACACCGGGCCACCAACTGGCCTTCTCGAATACCGATTTCGTCTGGGTCATGGGCAGCCGCCGGGCGTTGTTGGGGTTGATCCACGTGCCTTTCTTAAAGGTGTAGTCGCCCTCCACTTCGTAATATTCCAGATCGATCTTTCCCGTCATTTCGCCGTCGGGCTGATATTCCTCGAAGGCCATGTGGTAGAGGTATTCCGAGTTGGGATCCTTGGGGTCGGACTTCAGGTAACGGCCTACGATGAGAATTGGCGCAGGGTTCTTGGCGTTGGGGTAGTAGATGTAGCCTGCACAGCGCGATTCTCCGTTCTGACTGCTATTCTGAAAGATAAGCTCGAAAGCAGTCTTCCCGTTGAGCATACCCTTGAAGGCGCGGAACTCATCGTAGATATAGTTCTGTGCAGCGAGGGCAGTTGCGCAGAGCAGCATCAGGATAACGGCGATTCTTCTCATGTTTGGCAGTCTGATTGTTATTTGAGGGCAAAGATAAGAGGTTTTGCTGAAACCACCAAATAAAATGAGACAATCTTTCGAAGTTTTTTGATATTAGCCAATAATTCTGCGAAAAAAAGAGGCCCGCAGAGTGTGATACTGCGAGCCTCAATTGTTTAGAGTATGATTGGGCCATGCCCCATACACGAAGTCGTCGTAATGGCCGTCAAGAAGGCCGTGAGTGCAGCTACTACAACCTTCACTGCAATCTCAATGAAACGCTTTTTCATTTCCTTTTCAAATCTTTTTTAATTCTGTACTCTTGCCTCTCACTGTGCTCTCGCCTCCGCCGCATCGCCTCTCGCTGGGGTCTGGTACTGCTGCAAACGCCTCTCGATGGGGTCTGGTACTGCCGCAAACGCCTCTCGATGGGGTCTGGTACTGACGTAAAGTCGCTTGCGACTTTCTCGTCAGGCCCTGACCCTAGCGAGAGGCCCCGCCGCAATCACCGCCGCAATGCTCTAGCGGAGCCCCTCGCCTAAATTTAAGGATTCTGCGTCTGCTGCTCCAATATCCAGTCCTCCAGCGGCGTCACCTTCTTGATGAACTTCTTCTTGCTCGGATCACTCTCCTCCGGCGTCAGGTCAACCTTCTCCTCCACGCCATAAGTGCTCAGCGCACACATATCCTTAAAGGTTCTCGACGTGATGTTGTCATCGCTGACACCCTCAGGACGGAAGCGGATGTGCACGCCCTTCACGTAAGTATTCGCGTTCCACTTACCCTCCAGCAGGGCAGCCCTCGTGATACCCTCCTTGGTGCTCTCAACGGTAGGCCAGAAGATACCCAGCCCGTCGATCTTGATGGGGTTGCCCTGTGCGATGAGCTCGATCATGCAGCTCGCCATCTTGATAAGCACACCCTCGATGATGTCTCGGCTATACACGCACTGGTGCTCGCTCATGTGCTTGGCCAGACCTCGGAGCGTGATCGTCTCCTTCTCGACTGCCTTGGGATAATACTTGCCGTAACCGGGGTTGTTGGCGTTGATGTTCTTACGAATGTTAATCAGAAATTGTGGATTCTGTACCATAGTTTAATTTAGTTTTTGTGTTAATAGGTTGTTTTGCGACGATCTACATCGGTCCGCCGCTTCCCGCTTTGTGATCACAGTGCAATTGCGGTGCAAGGTGAACGCGGAGGTGAGCTCGCTTGGCCTTCGCTGAGCCGCAGCCCGCAATCGCCGTTGCATCTTCATTGCAACGGCAAAGGTACGAAGAAAAAACGACGCCTGCAAATTTAAACGCCAAAAAGGCACGCAAAAAAGCACGCTGCCATTTTTCAGCCATTTTAATCTCTGAAACAGTTCCTATTATGTAATAAATATTCATATTCTGCCCGTTATAGTGGAAAAATCCCTGTTTTAGGGCATTTCAGGCGATTCTAAATCAGTCGTAAGCCGAATGCAAAACGAATTACGAGAGAGAATACTTCTGCTTACGACTGATTAACGCTTGAAAAGAGGCGGATTCGAGAATGTATATTTATTGCATGGAAATGTAAAGCAAATTCTTGAAAAATCGAATTGATATTGGTTCAGTGGTTCAGTGGTTCAATTAAAAAAATCCTATTTCTATGCTCAAATTCATTTCATATTTATATATATATTTATATATATATAAATATGATACTAACTTGTGTTTTTTTAATTAGAAGTTTTAGAACTGAACCACTGAACCATTGAACCACCAAATCCACTTTAGTTTATGCTTTTCCTCCAAACAATTATAGCGAATTATTTGGCGGAATGGATTTTTTGGCTTACCTTTGCAGACTGAATATAAAAACCTAAAAAACGTAAATGACAGAGGTTAATGGCGATAATAGCGAGAATCAGACGCTTATTAACGAAATCATGGAGATGGTGACAAGTATTCGAATAAATTATGGACGAACAGCAAAATATCATCATATATCGGACAGCAGACGGACGTGCATCAGTAGCCCTCTTTGCTAAGGATGGCAAGATTTGGCTGAATCAGCAACAGATGGCAGAACTTTTTGCCACCTCGAAGCCAAACATTAGTATGCATATAGCTAACATACTGAAAGAAAAGGAGTTAGTGGAAAGTTCGGTTGTTAAGAATTTCTTAACTACTGCCGCTGATGGCAAGAATTACAATGTGGTATTCTACTCATTGGAGATGATTATAGCTGTTGGTTATCGGGTACGGGGCGTTCGAGGCACTCAGTTCAGGCTATGAAGCTGAGGAAACAGCCAAGCAGGTCTATAATGTCTTCAACACCAAGCGCAAACAGGTGGAGGCGCAAGCAGCTGATGCTGATGACCTGAAGATGCTGGAGGATTTGGAAAGAAGAATTGTGGAACAAGAAAATACAGACAAGGAATAGCCTATTAACGAAGCGCGGACACGATTCAGATGAGTCTGCCTTTTCCTCCAAACTATTATGGAGAAATATTTGGTGGAATGGAATTATTTTATTATCTTTGCACCATAAAAACAATAACTAAAATAATTGATAATGAATAACAGGAAATTATCTTTTTGTATGGGTCTGCTGCTGGCGCTCATGGGAGTGTCGGCACAGGCGAGGGAGCGACAGAGCTTCGACAAGGACTGGCGGTTCGTGTTGGGTGACTCGGCGCAGATGGCGAAGGCAGACTATAACGACTCGTGGTGGCGGCAGCTCGACGTGCCCCATGACTGGGCTCGCGAGGGCGACTTCTACGTGGGGAATCCCAGCGGAGCGGGTGGGGGAGCCC
>Ga0247611_10001032_pt1 | contig 52153 bp, 45 predicted proteins | sample 177DNAGHGhighgp2_FD_192422 | JGI IMG/M metagenome (GOLD analysis project Ga0247611, IMG submission 192422) | Sheep rumen microbial communities from Palmerston North, Manawatu-Wanganui, New Zealand - 1770 DNA GHGhigh gp2 | ecosystem: Host-associated > Mammals > Digestive system > Stomach > Rumen... | reverse complement strand
GGAAAAGGCAGTAGCCGTACTCCAACAGGTGGCATCAGCAATTTTTGAGGAGACCTGCTCGGCTCTCTTTTTGAGACCAGCTGTGCCTCTTCTGGTAAAAAATCAGTCCTAAATCAAACTAGAGCGAATATTTTTTTGCCAGCTCAAAAATAGTAGCACCTCTGCACTACGAAACCATTCCGGTGAAAGGTACAATGCTGGCGACTGACAACGTCTCTCATCCAAAATATGAAAAAAAGCGAAACATATGGTAACCTCCAAAAATTAATCAAACATATTATTGCATAGCAATAATAATTAATGATAATACTTTTTTAAACACAAATTATCATTAATAGTCGTGAATTCTTGATAATTACATGGCAATTCGTGTTTAAAAATCAGTATTAATTTTCATGAATGCACCTATTCAGGGGCAATTATTAGAGGTTGCCTTATGCCAAGTTTTTCTAATATGTTGGAAAAAAAATGTAATTTTGCAGTTCGAAACAAGCAACTGGGTGGAGTCACTGAGTACCATCTGCCCAAGCAGCTTAATAAAAAACCACTATTAATATAATGCAATTCCCGAGGGGCCGACGGGTAATAACAGGCGAAACAAACCATGAAAAAGAACATACTCCTTTCTGTAATGCTGATGCTTTCAGCCGTTACCTTTGCCCAGCAGCAGCTGGCCACCCTCAACCACAACAACGACATCACGGTCTACTATGGTGCCGATGCACTTATCTCGGCACACAATGCGGCGGAAACGGGGGATATTATCACCCTCTCCAGCGGTGTGTTCAACGCTACCAATATTTCCAAGGCTGTTACCATACGTGGTGCAGGTGCTTGGGCCGACGCTACGGGAGGAAACACTGTAATCCGCAATGGCTTCAACCTCAGCGCTGGCGGAGACGACGTACACCATCTTACACTTGAGGGCGTTTATTTCTTAGGTGGTATCGCAGTTTATAATACAAATAATCCTCAATTTATCAAGTGCTATATCCATTCAATGGTTATGGCTTATTATAGTAATCAGCGTATGAACAATGCCACTTTTATCAATTGTATTATTGCCAATTGGTGTAACTACAATTCTGGTGCTAACAGTATTGCGGATGGAACGCAGTTTATCAATAGTGTAGTGATAGAGAGTGATTGTTATGGTTATCGTTCAGATACCTATATCAACTGCGTACTGAAAAAAAGTCCGCAGAATATTTCTTCTCACTTGTTTCAGAACTGTGTGCTATATTGGGATTATGCCGATAGTGTAGCCCCTGCCAACAACAGTACCACCAGTTTCAACTGCCTTTATGTGCAGATGAACGCAAGCGACTCCTCGGCCGATGAATTGTTCTCCCCCATAGTAGGTCATACGCTGTGGACAGTTCGCGGAATGTCTAATGTGTTCCAATCGTTCAATGGCAGCACAGAAGGCGATGACTTCCGGTTGCTTGATAATGTTGCCACAACCTACCTGGGTACCGACGGCACCCAGATAGGCATCTACGGCGGCACTATGCCCTTCGACCCCCATGTCACCAGCCCGCTTATCAGGCGCATCACCGTCGCCCCCCGCAGCAACGCCAACGGTCAGCTACCAGTAGATATCGAGGTGACTAATGAATGATGCAGGGGGGGGTGAGATGAAAAGGTTATTGTTTATGTTTGCTGTCGTGGCATTCATCCCCTTTGCCACGGCACAAAACAAAGCACAGCTGCCGAAACCCTCGGAGACACTGTTCTCTACCGAAGGACTCTCGCCGTCGAGTGCCTTCCTGTTGATGGACATGCTGACAGGCAAACTGACCGACCGCGAAATCAAGGACAAGTATCACTTTGTGGAGGTGAACGGGGCCATCGAGATTCCGGCCTTTGTGCGGATGGAGGGTGATGCCGTCGAGCAGCAACTGGCAGAATACGGCGTCCGCGTGAAGCACCGCTACGGCGACCTCCTCACGGTGCAGATACCGTTGAGCCGGTTTATCGAGCTTGCCAAGTCCAAACTATGCAAGAACATCGATGTGGGCAATGAGGTAAGACCTACCCTCAATAATGCCCGTTCCTCGACGGGACTGAACACTATTTATAATAATTCGTTTTTAGGGCAGGGTCTTGATGGCACCGGCGTGGTAGTCGGCATCATCGACATTGGATTTGAATATGGCCATCCGGCATTCTATGATTCCACCGGCACCACCCTCCGCATCAAACGAGTGTGGGACCAAGGTGACGAGTCTGGTCCTTCTCCGCGTCGTTGGGGGTATGGTACAGAATTAACATCGGAGGAAGATATATTAGCAGCACAACACGATTTTGAATATGGTACATCAAAATCTCATGGTACCCATGTGACAGGCATTGCCGCTGGAGGTGGTGGCAGCAACAACACCAGAAGAAAATACCGTGGTGTGGCTCCAAACGCTGATATTGTTTTAGTGTCATACAAAAATACTAATACGATTATTGCGGGAATAGAGTATATTAAGGCATACGCGGAATCTGTCAGCAAGCCGTGTGTTATTAATATTAGTTCAGGCAATCATTTAGGTCCGCATGACGGTACATCGAATTTCGATGTACGCTGTGATAGTATTATAGCCGATACTTCAAAAATATTATTGGTATTATCAGCAGGCAACGAAGGTGACGAAAATATACACGTTAGTAAGACATTTAATTTTTCATCGGACACGCTTTTTACCTTTTTAGATTCTGCGGGCTCATCACATTTTTCAAGTTGGAAAGTCATTGATATATGGGGATCTCCAAATGAATCATACAATGTTGAACTATTTATTTACAACACCTCTACCCATATTATTGAAGATTTAAGTTGTACCTATTCTTCTGCATCTCCTTTTGGAGACAACATACTCCTTGTTGATTCAAATGGCAATACTATGCAGGCTGATATAGCCGGTTCAGGTAATAGCAATAGAAACGGGAAACATAATATAAGAATAAGATTGGTTTATCCAGGACAAATTAGAAGCAATCATCAGAGAGTAGGTATTCGAGTATCAAGTTCTACTGGTAATGGTACTATACATGCATGGCTTGACTGTAAGGAAGGCTCAAAATTTATTAATGCAAGACAGTCGTGGGCAACTGCCGGAAATACAGAATATACTATTGGCGACCAAGCCACGTGCAATAGTGTCATTACCATTGGCTCGTATGTGACGAAGTCCCACTGGAGACCTCTACTTGATCGATTATTTCCTTGGAGTTGTGAACATTCACCAACCGTGGGTAAATTATCGTCATTTTCTTCACACGGTCCAGCCATAGATGGAAGAACCAAACCTGATGTTACTGCACCGGGAGAGGTGATAGTTGCTCCTATCAATAGATTTGATGCTAATTACAATTTATCTTCCCATTATAATGTTGCTTTTACATTGTTCAATTGGCATAATGAATATTATGGAGCCATGTGTGGTACATCAATGTCAGCACCTTTCGTCACTGGTCTAATGGCGTTATGCTTACAGGCAAATCCCAACTTGACATACGCACAAGCTGTCAATCTTTTGCGTAATTCCGCTTTAACCGATGGCCATACAGGTGAAATTGGTCCGACAGGTAACAACCTGTGGGGCTGGGGGAAGGTGAATGTGAGGGGAATGATAGATTCCATCTGTATCGTCACACCTCCCTATACCGAGGACTTTGAAGGGAATACCAGTTGCTGGATGAAAGAAGGTAACGATGGTACCAACCAGTGGGTTATCGGAGCTACCGTCAATCATGGTGACGGTGATGGCCATGCCTTGTATATCAGCAGGGACGGCGGCACGACTGACGGATATACAGTTTCCTCTGCCTCATCTGTATATGCCTACCGTCTGTTATCGTTAGAAGCAGGCAACTATACGGTCAGTTTCGACTGGAAGGCTAACGGCGAAAGGGATTACGACTACCTGCGTGCCGCCTTGGTACCCGCTTCAACGCCGCTTAGCACTATAGAATTTGGGAATTACAGTGTCCCGTCTGAGGGCTATATCCCGATAGATGGTGGCAGCCAGTTGGTGGATAATCTTATTTGGACCACACAGACCGCAACCGTCAACATCCCAATGACAGGTGAGTACAATCTGGTGTTCTATTGGCGTAATAATAATAGACGCGGCAACAACCCTGGGGCAGCCATCGACAATATCCATATCGAAGCCGCTCCACCCATCGACGTCCTCACCGTCTCCGCCTGCGACAGCTACACGTGGCATGAAACCACCTATACCGAAAGCGGTGACTATACCTATACCTACACCGATGACAACGGTGACCCCCAGTCAGATGTCCTGCACCTGACTATCAACCATCCGGAACACACTGCCACCACCGCCACCGCCGGCTGGAGATACACGTGGTACGGCTTGGATTACTATTATTCGGGCGACTACATGCATAGCCTCACGGATGACAACGGCTGCACACAGGTGGATACACTACATCTGACAATCACCAACCCTGTGGACAACGTAGTGGAGTATTGGTTCGACCAACAATACGATATCCGCCAGACCGCCGTGGCAACTTCCACGGGCTGGCAGGGACAGATAGATGTCAGCTCGTTGGATGTCGGGCTCCATACGTTGTACGTACACTTGCGCGACAATGAAGGGCGATGCAGCCCCCCACGTTCGGCACAGTTCTACAGAGGTATCGACAGCAACATGACCTACACCTGCTGGTTCGACCAGAACTATGCCTCGCGGCAGACACTCCCCATTGCCGACACCAATATGCAGGTGGATGTCAACTGGCTGAGTGACGGCCTGCACACGCTGAACATGCAGATTGGTGACGGTGCCTTGGCGGAGCTGCACAGCTACGTCTTCTTAAAAATGCCGTTTGAGGGCAGTTCGGACCGTATCTATACCTGCTGGTTCGACAGGGACTATGAAAGCCGTGTGTCCGGCCGCTTCCACAACGGCACCATGCTCCTGAACGTGGGGAATCTGTCCGACGGCCCGCACACACTGAATATGCAGATAGCCAAGGGTTCCACAGCGGAGTTACGCAGCTTCATCTTCTTCAAGATGCCGTTTGAAGGCAGTTCAGATCTTGTATATACCTGCTGGTTCGACAGGGACTACGACAGCCGTGTGTCCGGCGAACTCACAACGGGTACCCTACTCCTCAACACGGGGGACCTCACCGACGGCCTGCATACCTTGAACATGCAGACTGGCAGCGGTGCCTCGGCTGAGTTGCGCAGCTATGTCTTCTACAAGGTGCCTTGCAATGCGGCATTGACCGACACATCGACATTGGTCTACCGCTATGCCATCGACGGGGTGCTGAAGCCCACGCTACAAGTGACACCACAGAACAGAATGATACACATGGACCTGGATGTGGACAACACGGGTGCAGGGTTGCACTCGCTTGTGGGATGTCTGATGACCAGCGACGGCACCAGCATGGCGTTACACCAAGCCTGGTTCTATACGGTGCCCGCAGGTGGTGAGGGCATCAGCCGCTATGAGTACTGGATTAACGATGACTTCGACAATAGGACAGTGGTGGATGTGACACCTTTCGTTGATACTCTACAAGTGATTACCCTGTTGCAGGTGGACACAATGCCCATCAATACCAACCACTTCGAGTTCGACCCCAACGGGGGTACCCCCATCATCCGCTCCCGTAACAACATCACCTTCCGCTTCTGGAACAGTGCCCTGCGGCTGACAAGTGCCACCCGCCAGTATGTAGACCGTCGGGTAGTGGAAACAGTATTGGCCGACACCCTTGAGCGCGACACAACCAAGTATTTTGCCACACCCGGCACAGGCCAGATTCACTGGTTCAAGTTGGAGTCGGGCGTGGGCGACAGCCTCTCGTTCCATACCAACCGCCGCTGCACCATGCAGCTCTATTCTCCGAGCGGAGAGATGGTGTTGCACGCGTCGGGCGACAGTGTGTTGACGTGGAAGGGCTGCCGTGTATGGGAATATGGAGTCTGCTACCTTGCCATACACGATGCCGAGGGCTCGGGCAACATGTCCGTGTCGTACGATTTCTATGAGGGTCTGCACTGCAATTCCACCACATACGTGACGGCTTGCGACAGCTATACCTGGAATGACGAGACGTACACCTCCAGCGGTACCTATGTATATCACACCACTGGCCACGACGACTGCGACAGTGTGGCAACGCTGCACCTCACCATTCATACCGCCACCTCTGGCACCGAGTACATCACTGCCTGCGACAGCTACACCTGGCACTACAACACCTTTACCACGTCTGGCACCCGTACATACCATACTACCAATATTAATGGCTGTGACAGCTTGGCAACCCTCCATCTAACCATCAACCACAGCACCAGTTCATCTGAAACTCTTACCACCTGCGACAGCTACACTTGGCACGGTACCACTTACACCGCTACCGCAACGCCTACCTATACCACCACCAATGCTGTTGGCTGCGACAGTGTGGTGACCCTCAACCTAACTATTAACTACAGCGATACGGTTTCGGAGACGGTTACGGCTTGCGACAGCTACACATGGCACGGCAATACTTATACGTCCAGCACGTCAAGCCCAACATACTCTACCACGAATGTGGCTGGTTGCGATAGCACGGTGACGCTTCACCTGACTGTCAACTACAGCACGGCTAATACGGAGACGGTCACGACTTGCGAAAGCTATACGTGGCACGGAACTGACTACACCGCCACGGGTACCTATCAATATGCGTATTTAAATGATGATGGCTGTCCCAGCACCGATACGCTCCACCTCGATATCAGCATTCATGACGACACTACTATTTATGCGACGGCCTGCGACAGTTATATGTGGAATGGACAAACCTACACATCAAGCGGCATGTACACGTTCGACCACTCTGCAGCGAATTCTTCCTGTACCAATGTCGATACGTTGTACCTGACAATTGGTTACAGTAATGCAGGTATCGACAGGCAAGTCGCCTGCGACGCCTTTACGTGGCATGGGGTGGTCTATACTGCCAGTACTAACACTCCAACCCATACGTTGGAGAATGTTGCAGGTTGCGACAGTGTCGTGACCCTCGACCTGACCATAAACTACAGCGACACGACCGTTGTGTCTGTCACGGCTTGCGACAGCTATGCATGGCATGGAACTGCCTACACAAGTTCTACCAGCACTCCCACCTATTTAACCTCTAATATTGCCGGCTGCGACAGCACCGTGACGCTCCACCTCACGGTCAACCATAGCAGTGCCGGCACTGAAGCGGTTTCGGCTTGCGACAACTATACATGGCACGGAATTACCTACACCGCCTCTGCTATGCCTACCTACACTACCACCAATGCCGTTGGTTGCGACAGCACGGTGACGCTCCACCTAACTGTCAACTACAGCGATTTTGACACAGTCACCGTTTCGGCCTGCGACAATTACACCTGGCATGACAGCACTTTTACGGCTTCGACTTCCAATTTCCTGTTTTCAACTCTCAATTCATACGGATGCGATAGCACAATAGCTCTTAATCTGACGGTCAACTATGGCACCCACAACAGCTACCATCATGATGCGTGTGAAGTGTATACATGGCACGGAGTCGACTATACCGCCTCTGGCACATATCAATATGCTTACATGAATAGCTTTGGTTGTCCCAGCACCGATACGCTTCATCTCAATATCAACACCCATGACGACACAGCGTACCACGTTGTGGCATGCGACAGCTATCAATGGAATGGTGAGACGTACACCTCCAGCGGCATCTATATTTACGACCATACCCAGTCAAGTTCAGCTTGTACCAATGTCGACACCCTTTACCTGACCCTTAATCAAAGCACTACTGCCACCGAGACCATCACGGCATGCGACAGCTTTATCTGGCACGGAAACAGTTACACTGCAAGTACTCAGATTCCCACTTATACGACTCAGAATGTTGTCGGTTGCGATAGTACGGTGACCCTCAACCTTACCATCAACAACAGTACCGCCGACACGGTGTCCGTCACAACTTGCGACAGCTATATGTGGAACGGAACCGTATACACAGCCTCTGCTGTTGACTCCATTACCACCACCAACGCTCAGGGATGCGATAGTGTCACCACTCTCTACCTCACTGTCAATTACAGCAATGTTGGCATAGAGACTATCACCGCCTGCGACAGTTTCGCATGGCATGGCGTGGTCTACACGGCTTCAACCAATACGCCCACGTTTGTCTCGACCAATGCTGCGGGCTGCGATAGCACAGTGACACTACTCCTCTCCATCAACTACAGCAACACTGGCGACACGATGGCCACTGCCTGTGACAGCTATACCTGGTGGAACACGAATTACACAAGTAGCACGAATGATGCCACGCATGTATTGAGTAACATGGCTGGCTGCGACAGTACGGTGACACTCCACCTGGCTGTCAACTACAGCAGTGCTGCCTCGGAGTCTGTCACCGCTTGCGACAGCCTCACGTGGAATGGAACGGTCTACACTGCATCCACTGTCGACAGTGTCACCGCTACCAACGCACAGGGATGCGACAGTGTCATCACTCTATACCTCACCATCAACTACAGCAGTGCTGCCACCGAATCGGTCACAGCCTGCGACAGCATCACTTGGATTGACGGTAATACTTACACTGCATCCACTAATGAGCCTACTGTGACCATTGCGAACCACAGCGATTGTGACAGTGTCATCACGTTGAACCTCACCATCAATTACAGCAGTCGCGACACTATTGTTGACTCCGCTGCAGGTAGCTACGAGTGGCAGGGTAACACCTACACAGAAAGTGGCATGTACACATTTGAAGGCCAGACAGAAGCTGGGTGCGACAGCGTAATTGTGCTGATGTTAACCATCACTGATGTAGGTATCACTGCAGTAGATAGCCTCGGCAATGTCATGCTCTACCCCAATCCAACTACGGGCAAGATAACCGTCGTGGCTGACGGTGTCGCAAAAATAGAGGTGTTTGACCAGTACGGCCGCATTGTTGCCACCTTCAATGAGAGCAATGTGATAGACATCCACCATCTGCCTACAGGTGCATACACTCTGCGCATCACGCTGCACGACGGCTCAAGGAGAGAGACATTGCTCCCATTCGGTCGCGACGGCTCTGCCATCAAACGCGTTGTCAAACAATAGCGATTGGCGATTTTGTGAAATGTGTATTTTGAGAATGGTGAATAGTGATTAGACAAATGTATTGTCGAGTCACTATTCACCATTCACATATCCGTTCACCCATTCAAGAAAGAAGCCTCTAAAACAAACAAAAAGGGCAACTGATTGGTTTTCAGTTACCCTTGTACCCCTAACCGCACTATTTTCGAACACTATTATAGAGGATTTGGACAAAATATGTGCAGTGAGAAACATTATCCCAGACCCGACTACACCTCCCAAATTATATCACAGTTCTGATTGCTTTGATGAAGATTGATACCTTTGTTATTGAATAAATTACCCCCTTTTTTTTGAGTTGATGTCTATTATTAGGTAGTAAAAAAAAGGGTAAATTGTAGAAAGAGAGGGAAGTATAAAAAGAAGATATTATCCTCCAGCTCCACTTGAAAAAGGAACTTTCCTTAAAGAAAACACTGACAATCTTTTTGATTATCAGTGTTTTTCAAAGGAGAAGTTTGTTCTCCAAGTGGAGCTGGAGGGAGTCGAACCCTCGTCCAAACAAGTGACAGACGTGCTTTCTACATGCTTATTCCGCGATTGATTTTCGAGCCGACTCCGGACACGGACACCCAAGGCCTGCCTTATCCTCTAAAACTTCATCGGTGGCACGGGGCCTTCCACCGACTATCCCGTTCTCACGAGCACCTCCGTATCACATACCGACGGGCATGGTGTGTGGGAGATGTCTTGTCCCCGCAACTGTTGCGGGGATTAAGCCAGTAACCTACTGTACTTCGGTTAGGCAGCAAGAGCGTAGTTATTTTCGCCTATTATCTTTTTGCATCGGTTGTCAAGGCTGCTGATGCGTGAGCCTGCATGCTTACAAATCCCCCTCCTTGCTGTCAAAACCGGTCAGCCCCGATTTTTGCAATTAGACTGGATATGTAATGCACAAAAAAAGCCTCCTTATTAGGAGGCTTCCTTGTGTTTGGCGGTCCGGACGAGACTCGAACTCGCGACCCCATGCGTGACAGGCATGTATTCTAACCAAACTGAACTACCGGACCGTTTGCATCATCATGTTAAAGACCTCTCTTTTTTTCTCAAATGCGGGTGCAAAAGTACGACTTTTTTTTCATTCAGCAAAGAAAAAAAATCAATATTTCCGAAAATAATTCGCAACAGACTATTCCACAAACTATTAAAAAGCAAACTTTTTTACCCATCATACCTTGAACACCCCCGCAAAACGGTTCCGGAATACATGTTTTTTGGCAAATTTCAGGGTTTCGGAGATAACGATTTCGCAGTAAAAAACAGCAGCGACAATAGCCCTCAAGGGCAAAACCTATGAGACTATCTCCTCCCTCAAAATGACAACATGAGTGCAAAAGCAGATTCAAGAATCCCATCTTCCCACCATTGGGCAATGGGAATTGTCCTGTTGGTGTAAACCATTACCTGACTTATCGTCTTTCAAACTATGGCCTTTGTCGAAAACGCCCTTCATCAGGATAGCGATTGAGCCCTTATGCCATCCCCCATTCATCCCATTCCCATTCCGGGCTAAATTCAACTGCATTCCAGCTCCGCTTAGTCTTCACCATTTGCTCACTCCTTAATAACCATATATTAACCCTTGCGGTAATGAAGGAGAAAGAAAGTCGTGACGTAGCGCTTAGATGCAAACGGAGGCGGGGAAAAACGGAATGGGAAATGCAGCAGCGCAGGAATGAATAAAAACCAGGGGACGGATCGGGACGAATCTTGTTTCAACACAGGAAACGAAGGAGACAACATTATCCACCGTCGGCAATTATACATTAGTTATTATCAGCAAGACCACAGGGAGTACATGCTTCGGCAGTGAATCACATTACGGCAGAAGCAATATGCTTACAACACCAAACGGGGCCTTCACCCAAACCAACCGGCCGGAGGGAATGCCGTCACAGAACGGACTTACAAACATAAAAAAGCCGGTGCAAATGCATCGGCTTTTTATATTTTTGAGGAGCTAATATTACATAGCGTTAACCTTCTTTGCAAGCTTGGATTTCAGATTAGCAGCCTTGTTCTTATGGATAACTGAACGTTTTGCCAGCTTGTCGATGATGGAAACCATCTTGGGCAGTCTGTCAACAGCAGTTTGCTTATCTTCCAAAGCGCGGAAATCACGCAAAGCATTACGCATGGTTCTTGCGTAATAACGGTTCTCTACTCTTCTTTTTTCGTTAGTACGAATTCTTTTTTTTGCAGACTTGTGATGTGCCATATTCTTTCTTTAAACTATCTTTTTTCTTTTTTGTAGTCCGTGCGGGATTCGAACCCGCGATTTTAAGAATGAAAATCTTACGTCCTAGGCCAACTAGACGAACGGACCGTTTGCCTTAAAAAGCGGGTGCAAAATTACCAACTTTTTTTTGATTGACAAAATATTTTTTCACTTTTTTTTGTTCACAGTCACCCTCACTAATCCGTATCTGCCTGAAATCTAAAGCCCATACGCTTGCCAGTGGCCATTGATTTTTTATCAAAATCGTTCCTCATTTCACCCACCGAAACCACCTTCACTTCATCATACGGAGGTGTTAATAAATCAAAATTCGTGGTATATTCGATTGCCGACTCCACAATACTTTGCACTGACTCATTGGTAATCAGCGAAGTATTGAAATTATTGTATAGCATACCAAGTTCACGCTTGCCCTCAATGAAGTAGTGGTTCTCCTTATTAACAAACACTCTACCAATCATATAACCCAAATCTTGGTCACGTTGATAGATAAACGAGTCGGCCAAGAAATTATAGATTCTAATCACCCCGCAATAGGAGCGCTGGGTGTCCTCTCTGATGTAGTTTGACTTCATCACCTGATGGTCGCGCGAAAACTCGAACACATTAGTATGCATAAAAAACACCAGCACATCGCTGCCAAAACGCACCTCAAATTCGAAATCGCCGTGGTCTTTGAATCCCAACAACAGCGTTCTACCCTCGCGGTCCGCCTGCTCCTGAAAAAGATCAATCATTTCATGCGATGTCTTCCTGAACAGTTCAAATGCCTCTTTTGTGGTGTCGAATACTGTCTTCTTTAGGCTGCTTTTGTCAAACACCAATGATTTCAACGAGTCTTTCAATTCCATATAATACAGTTTATATTGTTCTACAATAGATGATAAATCAGGGTTGCAAAGATACAACTTTTTTTACAATAGCTTAATATTCTTCTCTATTTTCCCGAAAAAAACATTCCCACCTCCACCAATAATGCCACAACCAGACGCTGTTCGCCCGCATATTGACCCACGATAACCCCATGATAATTCGGGGAATAATAAAATATCGCATACATTCATAGGTAAATATCAGAGAATTTGTGTAATTTTGCATCGCAAAACAGCCCACATCGGGGAAGACACTGTTTGGCACCCATTTCATCAAAACAACAAATACTAATCCATTATGAAACGATTCATTCATGCAGTCCTATTCATTATAGTATGCCTATGGCCAGTCCTTCAAGGTAACGCGTGCACCAATTTCCTCCTCTCGCGGGGAGCCACAGCCGACGGCAGTACCATGATTACCTATGCCGCCGACAGCCACACCCGCTACGGCCAGTTGCGCTACCACCCCGGCGGTGTCCACCCCGCAGGCGAAATACTCAGCCTGTACAACTACGGCAGCCTCAAACACCAAATCGACATCCCGCAGGCACCGTTCACCTACCGCGTGGTAGGATTCATCAACGAGCGCCAATTTGCGATGGGCGAAACTACCTGGGGCGGAATTGAGCCCCTCAGCAAGGGCAACTCCGAGGGCATAGACTACGGCAACCTCATCTACCTGGCACTGCAGCGTGCCGGCAACTGCCGCGAAGCCATCCGCATAATGGCTGACCTCGTGGCCACCTACGGCTATGCCGACGGCGGAGAAAGCTTCTCCCTATGCGACCCGGACGAAGTATGGCTCTTCGAGATTACCAGCAAGGGACAGGAGAAAGGGGCAGTATGGGTGGCACGCCGTGTGCCCGAAGGCTACGTCAGCGCCCACGCTAACCAGGCCCGCATCACCACTTTCCCACAGGAGCCCACCCGATGGAGAAAGCGCGGCCCTCACCCCGCCATCAGCAGCCTGCACCTCGACTATATCAACAATCCCGAGGTGGAATGCGTCTACAGCCACGATGTCATCTCCTTTGCCAAAAAGAACGGATGGGCAGCCTATGACGGAAACGTCAATCACACCGATGCCGACTTCAGTTTTGCCGACACATACAATCCCCTCACCTTCTCCGGCCTCCGTGCTTGCGAGGCGCGTGTCTACGCCATGTTCAACCGAGTTGCCGACGGGATGAAACAATATGAAGCCTATGCTATGGGCGACCCCAAGGCCAAGCGGCTGCCCCTATGGATTAAGCCCGACCACAAAATCAGCGTTCATGAGGTAATGGAACTGATGCGCGACCACTTCGAGGGCACCCCCATGGATATGACCCAGGACGTGGGCGCAGGCCCGTTCCACTGCCCCTACCGCTGGCGGCCTATGGAGTTTGAAGTGGACGGCAAGAAATATATCCATGAGCGCGCCATCAGCACCCAGCAGACCGGCTTCAGCTTCGTGGCGCAATGCCGCCGCTGGCTGCCCAACCCCGTAGGCGGTATCATCTGGTTTGGTGTCGACGACACATACAGCACCTGCTACTGCCCCATGTTCTGTTGCATCGACAGCGTGCCCCTCTGCTTCCGGGAGGGCAACGGCTCCATGAGCCAGTACTCCCCCACCGCCGCCTTCTGGCTCTTCAACCGCGTGAGCAACTTCTGCTACCTGCGCTACGATGTCATGATTCAGAATGTCCGCACCTACCAGAAATCGTACGAGGAGAACTTCATCGCCACCGTCAACCTCCTGACCGACAACGCTACCCCCGCCGAGCTCACCAGCCTCAGCCACCGCCTGGCAAAAGAAATGATGGACGGATGGAATATGCTGGACCAACTGCTGCTCACACGCTACATCGATGGCAATATCAAGTACATGAAAGACGACCGGATTGAGACCACCCCAACGGGCGTAGTGCGTTTCCCGCAGCAGCCCCCCTACCCCGACTGGTTCTACCGCCAGATAGTAGATGATCACGGCGACGTGCTGCAAGTGAAATGAGCAGTTTGGTTATAGCATCGCAGAGTGCACACTGCCAGCAACACCATTTCGAAACGAAACCCTACGCGGACAATTGAGGTATTTTCAAAAAACGTTTCACGGAAGGGCGACGAGGAATGGTCGATGAGACAAGGCAGAACCGTCGAACCGTGGACGGAGAGGGACGGTGGATAAACCGGAGGAAGAGCGAACCTATAGCGAACCTACTCCTAAGGCGAACAATGGCCTAAGCGGAAAGTGCGCGGGGCTGACGGGAAAACAGAAAATTATTAAAATTAGTTGATATATCACAAAAAAATCGTATCTTTGCAAATTGAACCGGTAAAGGCCGGAAATAGCAATTAAATAAATAAAACTATGGGAATCAATATCTTTGCCTTGATTATTGGCGCTATTTTCGTCAACAATGTAGTGTTGGCGCAATTCCTTGGAATATGTCCTTTCCTCGGAGTATCGAAAGATGTAAAGAGCTCGCTGGGTATGGGAGGGGCAGTATTGTTCGTGATGATGCTTGCCACACTGGTGACATATTTAATATATTACTACATATTAATCCCACTGAAGTTGGACTATCTGCAGACGATAGCCTACATTCTGGTGATTGCCGGCCTGGTACAGATGGTTGAGATTATATTGAAGAAGATTGCTCCCGCACTGTATCAGACGCTGGGCGTGTTTCTGCCGCTGATTACCACCAACTGCGCGGTGCTGGGTGTGGCCATTCTGGTAATACAGAAAAACATGAACCTGCTTGAGAGCATGGTGTATGCCGCCAGTATTGCAGTAGGATTCACTCTGGCGCTGGTGATATTTGCAGGCATTCGCGAGCAGATGGAGCTCACCGGAGTGCCCAAGGGCATGAAAGGTGTGCCTATCGCATTAGTCACCGCAGGCATTCTTGCAATGGCCTTTATGGGCTTCAACGGCCTTGTTCCGCTTCCGTAAATGAGGGAAAAGGTGGTTGAAAATGCGTTTTTGAATACCAAAAATGACTGAAATTCAAGAAAAAAAGTTGTTGATAGGTACTGAAAAACGCATTTTTAACATTTTGAATTTTAACATTTTGGAGAGACATTAAGATTTTTTGACATTTTTTTTCTTTTTAGTCTTGGAAAATGTAGTACTTTTGCAACCGCTTACGAAGGAAAAAACGTTGAGCAAAAAACAAAAAAGAATTTTTAAAACCCTAGTAAAGATAACTTTAAAAAATTGAAGAAATGAAAAAAGTAATGTTCCTTATGGCTGTCGCCGGCATGTTTGCTTTCGCAGCTTGCAACAACAACGCCGCTGAACCCGCAGTAGTTGACACTCCCGTTGTTGAGAACGTAGTTGAAGAGACTATTGACACCACCATGGCTGTTGTTGAGAACGTGGCTGAAGAAGCTGCCGCTGAAGTTGCCGAATAATCGGGACAAACAACATCAAAAGAATAAGGTTGGCCTTAGCCAGCCTTATTTTTTTTGTATCTCAACTTTTTTTTGTATCTTTGCAAATTATTGGCAGCGGAATGTAAATGCCGCCAACAGCCCACGGAGGGCTACAGGCTACAATAGCCCAATGGAATGCGGAACCGTCTGCCGATATGCCACAAACAACATATAAAACACTGAATAATATAACATGAGCGAGACACAGAAACGCGAAATCGTATGTAGCGGCATACGTCCAACAGGCAACCTGCATTTGGGCAATTACTTTGGAGCCCTGCGCAATTTTGTCAAGATGCAGGACGAAAAGGAATGCTATTTCTTCATTGCCGACTATCATTCACTGACCACCCACCCCACCCCCGACAACCTATATGGCAATGCCCGTCAAATACTGGTGCAGTATCTGGCCTGCGGCCTCGACCCCGACAAGGCTACATTGTACCTTCAGAGCGACCTGCCTGAAACCATAGAACTGTACCTCTTTTTCAACATGAATGCCTACCTTGGCGAACTGGAGCGGGTGACCTCGTTTAAGGATAAGGTGCGCCAAAACCCCAACAACGTGAACGCCGGGCTGCTGACCTATCCAACCCTTATGGCCGCCGACATATTGATACACAAAGCCACCAAGGTGCCTGTGGGCAAAGACCAGGAGCAGCATCTGGAGATGACACGCACTTTTGCCCAACGATTCAACAACATGTACCACAGCGAAGTGTTCCCGTTGCCACAGGCTTTCAATTTTGGCAGCGAACTGGTAAAAATACCGGGTTTGGACGGAAGCGGGAAGATGGGCAAGAGTGAAGGCGAAGGTAACGCCATATTCCTGAACGAAGAGGACGGCTCTATACGCAAGAAGATAATGCGTGCCAAGACCGACAGCGGTCCCACAGAGATGAACCAGCAGAAGCCTGTGGAGATAGAAAACCTCTTCACGCTGATGAAGGTAGTGTCGACCCCGGACACAGTGGAATATTTCAACGACCTATATAACCGCTGCCAAATCCGTTACGGCGACATGAAGAAGCAACTGGCCGAGGACATGATAAAGTTTGTGACGCCCTTCCGTCAACGTATCAACGAGCTAGCCTCAAACGAGGAATACCTGCGCCGCGTGATGAACCAAGGGAAAGAGAAGGCCCACGAAAGTGCGCGCAAGACCATCGACGAAGTGCGCCACGTGATTGGATACAGAAACTAAACTCTGACAACCGGGGAGTGGACTGAATGGACAAAAGGCCATCAACCACTGCCCGGATTCTTACTCAAAAACAATACGTTTGCATAATATCACATTACGGTAACATCCCCATAAAAAAACCTTATTGCAATATGAAAACCCAAGTAGTCATCATGGCCGGCGGCATTGGGAGCCGATTCTGGCCACTGAGCACACCCGAATATCCCAAACAGTTTATCGACATATTGGGGTGCGGACGCACACTGATACAACTCACCGTGGACCGTTTTAAAGGGGTCTGCCCAATGGAAAACTTCTGGGTTGTGACCAATGCGGCCTATGTGGACATAGTGCGCAAGCAACTGCCCGATATGCCCGCAAGCCATATTCTGGCCGAGCCAGCCGCCCGCAACACCGCGCCTTGCATAGCGTGGGCCTGCTGGCGGATAAAGGAGGAGGAGCCGGAGTCGAATGTGGTGGTGACACCTGCCGACGCCGTAGTGATGAACCCCGAGGAGTTTCGCCGTGTGATAAACAACGCTTTGGCATTCACTTCGAAACATGATGTCATTGTCACCATCGGCATCAAGCCCAGCCGCCCCGAAACCGGATACGGATATATTAAATGCGGTCAAAAAGTGTCGGCCGACGGAGAGATAGAAAGCGTGGAAGCCTTCAAGGAGAAGCCCGATCATGTCACCGCAGAAAAATATCTGGCTGATGGAGGCTACTTGTGGAACGCCGGCATATTTGTGTGGAACATCGGCACAATCACCCACGCCATTGAGACATACAAACCCAACTTGGCCAGCGACATGGAACGGATGAAAACCGATGCCGATGTGCAAAGCGTATTCCCCAACTGCGAAAAAATCTCGATAGACTATGCCGTGATGGAACCAGCAGCAGCCGAAGGCAAAGTGTACACCCATCCTGCCGACTTTGGATGGAGCGACCTTGGGAACTGGGCCTCGCTGCACGACAAACTGAGCCACGACAAAGATGGCAACGGTGCGGTAGGCAATATTCACTTATACGAATGCAACAACTGCGTGGTTCATGCCGAAGATGCCAAGAAAGTGGTGCTTCAGGGGCTGGACGGCTATATTGTGTCGGAGAAAGGCGGGAGCATTCTGGTGTGCCGACGCAGCGAAGAACAGCGTATCAAGGAGTTCTCACAGAACTGAGCACCCCTTTGTTCGTAGCGTGTCAGTTCATTGTGCACTATCTTTTATAAACAAAAGACGGAACAAGATTTTTTTCGATTGACATGTAAGAAATGGGAGGATTCTGCGTCTATATATACAACAAAGAACGTGAAAGATGAAAAAAAGTATCCTCCCACTTCTTATTGCATCCCTGTTTGCCACAGCCTGCGACCCGGGATATAGTTTTGACTTTGCTATCGACAACCGCACCGACCAAGGTGTGACCATACAGTCGTTGGACAACACGCGCCCTAATTTAAAGAGTGTGTATGCTCCAGCAAAGAGTGATACTGTTGTGTTCGGTGGTTCGGGTATGGGCTTTGCCGAAATAGCCGAGATATCGACCAGCATTCGCACGGGCATATACGGCGACAGCGTGAAAGTAACCTTTGACGACGGGAGGTACTTGAAATACTATATAGGAAATGACACTAACGGAGGGCTCTATTGCTTTGCCGACACCAATGCATTGGGGACTCGATACCGATATACTCCGCGGATGAATACCCGGATGTTCAAGGGTCGAGCGGGATATTGCCGCTATACCCTTGTTATCACCAACGACGACTACAACCGGAGCGAATGACCGACGACGAGTTCACAACGCTGCTGGAACAGAACGAATGGTTGCTGTACCACATAGGTTACACCTTCGCCAAGGGCAACCGCGAGGATTTGCGCGACCTGTACCAAGAGATGGTGTGCAACTTATGGAGCAACCGACGACAGTATCAGGGCGACTGTTCGCCCAAGAACTGGATGTACCGCGTGGCTCTGAACACTGCAATTTCACTATGGCGCAAAGAGACAAAAAAGCCACAAACCATCCCACTGCCCGAGGAAATGGAACAACAACTGCGCAATGAACCCGACAACCCGCTGATAGACGAACTATACCAACTGATAGAACAACTGCCCAAAGCCGACCAAGCACTCATATACCTCTATATAGACGGCAACAGCGAGGTAGAAATATCCGAAATACTGGGCATAAGTACTTCGGCTGTGGGGGTGAGAATACACCGTATAAAACAAAAGTTGAAAGAAATGCACACTCAATCATGGAAGATATAATTGACTATTTGAGACAACAACGGATGGAACAGCCACCACTGCCCACTCCCCTCTCTCATAGTGTACGTCCCAAACAACGCCGCACAACCTATGAGTCCATCAAGTTGCGCCTGCATTTAGGGTTGCCGGGCAGCATAGCGTTGATGACAGCCGTAGGATGTATGGCTCCCCTTTATTGGGACAACGCAGGATACATGACATGCTACTGCATAGTGCTGCTCATCACCCTTCTGCGTGTGCTCATTGCCTTACAGATGAACCTGGCCTTTCAACATGTCAATCCTTCGCGTGGAGTGGATGAAGTGGCAAAATATATAAACCGACTGGAGCTGATCCACAAATGGGACCGGAGGTATACCCTCTACGTGAAAGTTCCATTGACCGTATGTGTGGTTGCATTGATTTGGCCGCCGCTGGGCATCAACCCCTTTGCTGTGGTGTGGGTAAGGAACATCTGGATAGCACTTACCGCTACGGTGGTGATACTGAACTTCACAATCGCCTTCATTTCGTTCAGAAAACTAGAAAAAGATATAAGTAATTTAAAAACAGAATACAATGAAACTACTGAGAAAAATTCTTAAAGGTATATCCTTGACTTCAGTTCTGTTCGTGTTCCAAGCCTGCTACGGAACAGAACCTGCATTAAGTATGGAAGAAGTGATGTTCAAAGTGGTGTCGGCTGAAGACAATCAGCCCATGAAAGATGTGGAGGTAAAACATAGATGGAACAATCACTCTTTTGGCGAATGGCAGAGTGACGGAAAGACGGACGAAGAGGGTGTTATCCGATTGTATGTGATTAGTAGTAGCAACAACGACTATTGTTTTACACCCAGCGACAGTAACTATGCTGTAAAAGACACTACATTCAAATACATCAGTCGCGACACTATCAACATTGCGATGATTAAAAAAGACCATGCAGAATAGAATCGTAGACGGATTGTTCCGCTTGTTCCGGGCCAACGAGACACGGATACATGAACTGAACTACCTGTTTTGGGAATGTACCACCCGCTGCAACCTGCACTGCAGGCACTGTGGGAGCGACTGCACCGCACCAGGCAGCGAAAAGGATATGCCCTTAGAAGATTTCCTGCGTGCATTCGACACCCTTCCACTCGAGAGGATGAGCGATGAGATGACAGTAGTGCTGACTGGTGGCGAGCCATTATTGCGGCCAGACATTGAAGAAATAGGCAAAGCACTGCAACAAAGAAGGGTCGGATGGAGCATGGTAACCAACGGATACTGGTATAGCCAACAGCTGCACAGCCGTTTGATGTCGGCCGGTTTGGGCGCACTGACTATAAGTCTGGACGGACTGGAAGAAGAACACGACTGGATGCGCGGACTGAAAGGGTGCTACTCCCGCACACTGAATGCCATCACAATAGCGGTGAAAGAATACTGGCTGAACTTCGATGTAGTGACCTGTGTGAACCAACGTAATCTACCGCAACTACAACAAATTCATGACCTCCTGGCCTCATTGGGGGTGAAACGCTGGCGACTGTTCACAATCATCCCCATAGGCAGAGCAAAAGACAGCCCGGAACTGCATTTGAGCAACAACCAGTTTGTACAACTCATGGAATTCATCAAGGAGAAACGGCAGCATAAAGAGGCAGCCATGCAGGTGAGTTTTGGTTGTGAGGGTTATCTGGGCAAATATGAACGCGAAGTGAGGCAAAATCCCTACATGTGCCATGCGGGCATCAATATTGCCTCAGTACTGATTGACGGCACCATATGCGGGTGTCCCAATATTGACCGCCAAGTATTTGCTCAGGGCAATATATATCGGGACAATCTATGGGAAGTGTGGCAAAACAGATTCCTGCCTTTCCGCAACAGAGATTGGGCACGAAAAGGCCAATGCAAGGAGTGCAAAATGTTCAAAAACTGTCTTGGCAACGGGATGCACAACTGGCATGGAGACTGCAAGGAGGTGCTCAACTGCCATTACAACAAAATACTACAAGCATAGTTGAATCAAAACAACATAATATCATGAGAAAAATAATTCCTATCATTTCATTATTAATACTTCTATATGTAGGATGTGAGCGGAGTGAGTACTGCACCCAAATCACCGGAACTGCATATACTGACAGTACGCTCACAACACCGATTGCCAACGACACATTGTGGTTCTATAACTATATGTGGGGAGCCGGTAGCAAATGCCTGGGGTGTACATCTACTGACAGTCACGGACGGTTCGGGTTCCTATTTTGGAATGTGGACATTGACCGGTGGGACCCTCATTACGAGAGTAAATTCCAGTTTGAACAACCTCGATTTATAATAACTTATAAAGAGGATACGCTTTTTATGGGCAATCAACCTGGCAACTATATCAATTTCATAATCTATCCCCAAAAAACAATTGAAAAATGATGTTCATGAAAAAAGGGATACTATTGTTTGCGGTATCAATAATACTGTGTGGATCAGTTGGGGCACAAGACTCAGTGCGAACATTTCGTAATGCCATTACGGTGAACCCCTTACCGTTGATGGGCGGTGGGCTGTTAATGGCCTATGAGCACACCCTGCCTCATGCCGGAATAGAGATAGACGCCGGGGTGCAAGGGTGGCAATGGGAAAAACATCATGATGTCCCGATGAATGTCCACATGCGGCCTGGATTTGCTGTGGCGGCAGGCTATAAATACTTTCTGCCCTTGGGCAAAAAGAACCGGGAACTGACAACCGATGGATGCCTGCCACGGGAGAGCTTTTATCTAAAAATGCGGCTGGCCTATATGCGGCAATGGAGCTCGTACAACACCTACGTGGGTAACGACGGGTGGGATATTCACACACTGAAGCGGACATTCCATGAACAGAGCATCCACTGCGCATTGATATTGGGGGTGCAACTTGTAACCAAAAACGGGCTGACACTCTCTCCCTACTTTGGGGTGAACATCCCATTATGGATTGGCGGTCCTTTTCATACCATACAAGAGCCCGGCTTGAGTGTCATCAACTTTGCTCTTCTGACCACAGGGTTCAAAGTGGGTTGGGCATTCTGAATGGCAGACCCACATGATGGAAATGGTGCCCCTCTCCGTTAAGAGAAGGGCACCATTGATGTATCAACAAATCCGTTATTCTATCCAACCCAGAATGTCGCCTTTCTTGACCATCTGACCCTGCTTGACGCAAGTGTCAATAAGGCGGCCGGACTTATTAACCAACACATTCTCGAGGGCATAGCTGGCCTGGATGATGCAGAAAGTATCGCCTTCCTTGTATTCCCGACCAGGAGCAGGAGGAACCGACGAGTTGAAATCGAGTTCCCATAACAACTGCCCGCTGACGCTAGCCACAACGGGAATAGCATTGGCATGTTTCTCGGTGATATAGTTGGGGGTAAGTGTTACAGCAGAGGATGAGGGCGCACTACTTGAAGCGGGAGCCTTTGCAATGTTCTTCTCGGCACGAAGCTGAGCCACTTCTTTCTCGAAACGCTCCTTGGCAAGTCCAGACTTATAGTCGCGATATTGACGGTCGTGCATTGCCAATTCGAAGAGTTCTTCATCATCCTCCCCACGGTCCCAGCCATTCTCTTCCATCTCTTTGATATACTCAGGCAGGGCATCGGGATAGGCATCCTGCGGATTGCCTGTATAGAACTCCAAATTATTCTTCTTGGCAAGCTCTATAATCTCTGGGGCCAAAGGTCCGGGCAACTTACCGGCACGGCCAAGAATCATATTCCAGCTATCCTTGTCGATTTGGCAGAAACGGGGCTTGCCCTGGGCCAACGACATGATATTCATCAAAGCAATGTTCTTGGTGTACTGGCTGAAGGGGGTTACCAATGGAGGATAGCCCAGCATGGGCCATATGTAGGCCACTTCTTGGAATAGCTGAACGGTGAGTTCATCGAAAGTCACCTCAGGTTTACCATTCTTGCGCAGTGCCAAGTTGATGGCATGATGCACACCTTTCAGGTCGCTCATCATGCTACCCATCATGCCGCCAGGCAATCCACAACCCACCAGCATAGAAGTGCATATACGGTTGGCGGGGTTAACATAGAGGCCAAGAAAATCGTCGAGGAACGACTGGGAAAGAGCCCTGGTTTCCATATAAGCCTTCATATTGATATCCTTTACCAGGAAACCGTCCTCCTTGAGCATAGCCTGAACAGCGATGATGCCGGGATGAACCATACCCCATGCGAGGGGTTCCATGGCGGTATCGATGACATCAGCGCCCGCACGGGCCACCTCAAGCACCGAAGCCATTGCAAAACCTGGACCCGTATGTCCATGATACTGCACTATAATATGGGGGTATTTCTTCTTGATTTCATACACCAATTTCCCCAACATAGTGGGGCGGCCGATACCTGCCATGTCTTTCAATGCGATCTCATCAGCACCATACTCAACCATCTTGTCGACAATACCCATATAATAATCCACCGTATGGATGGGCGAATAGGTTATGCTAAGTGCAGCCTGGCTAATCATACCGGCCTCTTTGGCATATTTAATGGAGAGTTCGAGGTTGCGGTGGTCATTCAAACCGCAAAACGAACGCATAATGTCCACACCCTGGGCTTTCTTCACTTTGGGCATTAGTTGACGCACATCCTTGGGGACACCATACATGCGCAAGCCATTCAACGCACGCTCAAGCATATGGGTCTGAATGCCAGCCTTGTTAAACTCTTTTGTCCAAGCGCGTACCGACTTGTTGGGGTTTTCACCGTACATAAGGTTCACCTGCTCGAAGGCACCACCATTGGTCTCCACTCGGTCGAAACAACCCATCTCAACAATTGCAGGTGCCACCTGAACTAACTGATCCATACGCGGCTGATACTTGCCCGATGACTGCCACATGTCGCGATAAACCAAACTAAACTTAATTTCTCTTGCCATAATAAATGTAAACTATTTTGTGTATCTTTTTGTATAACAATAATATGATGGGAGCAAAACCTTCTCCCACCAATTTACAAAGATACAAAAAATAATTAAGATATTCGTCTTTTTTAACACTAACCTCAAAATTAATTTCAGCCTCTGTCTCATAAGCCACACAATCCACTGAAACACAATACAAAAACACCAGTAACACTACACCATCATCCCAATAAACCCACATCGGTCATTAGGACAATTTCAGGAAAACACACTCCATTCCAGGTTCGCTAACTCTTAAGTTCCTATTGACCCCTTAGAAACCTTCTATTCAACACAGCAGTGAAGAATGCCTGTAAAAAGGAGTGATTTGAAAGTGAACAGGAAGCAAAGCTGGATTTTTCTCAGAAGATTACTATTCCGCCTTCGTAGCGTGTCGGTGTGCATTCCCGCTCGCGGATTCAGCGGCAACGATACATGAAACAGCTTGGCATTCAGTATAATTAATGGCGTAAACAATACTATATGCCAGATTCTTTTATCCCAACTATAATCCAAAAAGCACTTGGGCAGACTGGGTGGTGACTTGTGCCACCTCGTCGACACTCACCCCTCGTATCTCAGCTATCTTTTGAGCTATTACAGGGATGTATGCACTTTCATTCCGCTTACCTCTATAGGGCACAGGAGCCAGGTATGGAGCATCGGTTTCAAGCAGAATACTTTCTAATGGCACTGCAGCGGCCACCTGGGCAAGTGTGGCATTCTTGAATGTCACCACACCACCTATGCCAATGTGGAAGCCCATTTCAACAGCTCGCATTGCCTCCTGTACGCTTCCTCCAAAACAATGCATTACACCGCTGTATCGTCTCTGGTTGAGGTCACGCAACAAGCCGAAAAGCTCGTTATACGCTTTCCGCACATGCAAACATACAGGCAACGACAATTGACTTGCCCACTCCATCTGACGGCGCAACACCTCTCGTTGCTGCTCAAAATAGGTACGGTCCCAATAAAGATCAAGACCGATCTCTCCAACAGCCACATAACGCACTGGACTATCCACAGCAAACAATTTTTGCTGTACAATAGCCAGCTCTTTTTCAAAAGCATCGTCCACCGAAGTGGGATGCAAACCCATCATTTGAAAGAAAACGTCAGGATATGCAGATGCCAAAGCCTCCTGCCTGCTGTGACTATTGCTGTCAATGGCTGGAAGTAATAGTGTATCGACACCGGCCGTGACAGCCCTTTCTACAGCCTGGTCACGGTCGGTGTCGAATGCCTCATCATAAAGATGGCAATGCGTATCAACCATTCTTAACCTCAAGAAGGAGATTGGTCATACGATTGTAGAGCTCCAACGCTTCTGGATCGTCTTCGAGCAAGTGACGGTGAGCACTCAAAGTTTTTTTGTCGTTGCGTGTGGCTGGACCGGTTATTTGATAGCGCACATCGCCCCACTGCAATTTTTTAGCAGTGGTAACAGCCAACGGATTCAATATCTCGAAAGGCACATCATGCTCACGGCAGATACGCTGAGCCACGGCATAGAGACCATTTGTGAAATTGTTAACAAAAACAGCTGAGAGATGAAGGTACTGGCGTTGTTGAAAGTCGGTACGGAAGATATGGTTCGATATCATGCCGATAAACTCTGCAATAGAATTTTCCGTATCAAGAGTATTACCCTCTATACAGAAAGGCAGCTCGGAATAATCCAATGCAACATCGCGTACAAAAGTCTGGGGAGACCATAGCACCCCGTAGCGTTTGCTGGTAGTAGAAAGAACATCCATAGGCGTGGCACCTGAAGTGTGCATCACAATAGCATTTTGCATATGCAACTGCCTTGCCACATCCTCAATGGCATCGTCTGACACCGCAATAATGTAGATGTTTGCATTGCCATACAACTGTCCCAAATCATCTATGGGATGGGCTTCCACCCTGTTGGCAAGTAATTTGGCATGTTCAATGTCGCGGGACCAAATCTGGTCAATAACATGCCCACGGTTAAACAAGGCTAAGGCAAGATGAGTAGCCACATTGCCTGAGCCAATAAAGGAAACTCTCATAGTAATGTAGTAGTATTAGTATTCGTCCTCTTGGAAAAAAAAGTCTTCTTTTGTGGGATAGTCTGGCCACAGATCTTCAATGCTGTCATACGGGTCTCCCTCATCCTCAATCTCCATAAGATTCTCTATCACCTCCATCGGTGCTCCTGTACGCTGTGCATAATCTATCAACTCATCTTTTGTTGCAGGCCAGGGAGCATCCTCCAACTTTGTTGCCAATTCTAATGTCCAATACATATTTTATCTCTTTTGCATCTCTATTAACTCTATCGTAATAGAGTATATTTAACTATGTTACCGATGTTTTCAGAGCGCTATTGCCACTGATATTTTTTGCAAAAGTACACTTTTTTTCTATACTTGCAAATATATTTTTCTATAAACATACTTAACACATCTAGTGTCACCTTCATCATCCTCATCCTGAATAAATTGAGACCTTACTCGTAGAGCGATTCCTCATCTCCCCGCGATACCACCAAATGCCTGGAAAGAACAAAAAGGTAGTCGGATAGGCGGTTCACATAGCACAGCAACTTTGCATCCACTTTCTCGGTCTCAGCCAACTGGACAATGCGGCGTTCTGCCCGACGGCACACAGTTCTTGCCACATGGCATTGTGCCGATGCAGCATTGCCGCCGGGGATTACAAAACTGCGGAATGGAGGCACCATAGCTTGAACAGCATCTATCTGATGCTCCATATCCTGCACCACATCGTCGGGCAATTGAGGCAACTCAAACTTAGCGTCCGCCTCGGTGGCCAGCAGTGTCTGGACTATAAACAAATTGCGCTGTACCTTCTTCAATATATCATACTGTTCAGCATCAGTTTGGCGTATCATCTCGGCCAACAAACCCACATGGGCATTCAGTTCGTCCACAGTACCATAAGCCTCCACCCGGGGATGGCATTTCGAAACACGTGTGCCACCCACTAGCGAAGTACTTCCCTTGTCTCCTGTCTTAGTATATATCATAGTTAGTTCTGTATTGACATATCACCGAATGTGTGACCATTTCCCAGCCACACCTTTTTTCTCTATCAACTGCCTCATTTCCCACCGGGGCGGTCTCTTGGTTAGTACCTCGGCGAGATTATCCCACACAGATCACACACGCTCAACCGACTTCACCTCGGGAATAACGCGTTTCACGGCTGTCTCAATCCCCTGTTTCAGGGTTTGCAAAGCATGCGGACAAGTACCGCAATGGCCTTGGAGTCGCACCATCACCACACCCTCGTTGGTCATATCCACATACTCCACATCACCACCATCCTGCTGCAAATAAGGGCGTATCTGCTCAAGAGCGTTCTTCACTTTTACCTCTACAATGCTTTTCTCTTGGTCTGTCATAATCTATCGTTTTTAGATATCATTTTTCAATTTTGCACAATTCTCTGATAGTGTTTTCGGCAAGTTCCATAAAGGCCTTGCTCTCCGGGGTCTCAGTATCCGACCACAGCGATACCGGCTTTCCGCTATCGCCACTTTCGGCAATACATTGCACCAACGGGATTTCGCCCAGTAACGGCATATTCATCTCAGCTGCCAGCTTCTTGCAGCCCTCCTTGCCGAAGATGTAATACTTGTTGTCCGGCAATTCTGCAGGGGTAAAATAGGCCATATTCTCAACAAAACCCAGCACCGGGATGTTCAAAGCGGGATTGCGGAACAACTCAACACCTCTCACAACGTCGGCCAAAGCCACCTGTTGTGGAGTACTTACAATAATAGCTCCCGTCACCGGCAAAGTCTGAGCCAACGTCAATTGTACATCACCCGTTCCCGGAGGCATATCCACTACCAAATAGTCTATATCGCCCCACCAAGTCTCTGTTGCCAACTGCTTCAAAGCACCCGATGCCATAGGTCCGCGCCAAGCCAACGCTTTGTCGGGATCCACCAAAAACCCTATCGACATCAGTTTAATCCCATATCTCTCAATGGGTAGCATGTAAGTCTTGCCGTCGTGATTTTCACCAATCACATCTTCCTGTCCCAGATTGAACATGATAGGAATGGACGGGCCATAGATATCAGCATCCATCAATCCTACCGATGCACCGGTCTTGGCCAGTGATACAGCCAAATTGACAGACACAGTGCTCTTGCCCACACCTCCTTTACCGGAGGCAACCACTATCACTTTCTTCACACCGGGCATCAAAGAGTGAGGGTCTGGCTGTTCCACCTGGCGTGATGTCAGGTTCACCGTCACCTCGGCCTCGCGGTCCACATATTCGTGTATAGCATTGACGCAATCGTCGCTCATACGTTTCTTCATCGGACAAGCCGGAGTAGTCAGCACCAAATCGAACGACACCTTTTTGCCGTCGATGGCTATATTCTCTATCATTCCCAACTCAATAAGGCTGCGGCCTAAGTCGGGGTCGTTTACATGGCTCAAGGCCATTTCTATCATTGTAGAAGTAATCATATCCGTTATCTATTTCTCAGTACTATCTGAATTAATTTACTTTTCGGTTTCCCCTTGGAAAAGTTGGTCCAAGGCGCGCTCCAAATCACCGCCTCGCAAATTCCGTGCCACAATTTTCCCCTCGCGGTCCACCAGCACAGTGGCCGGCACTGAAGTGATGCCATAAGTCTTGCCACCCGACGAAGTCCATCCGGTCAAATCGCTCACATGGTTAGGCCAAACCAAACCATCCTTTTTTATGGCAGCGGTCCAAGCACTGCGGGTGTTGTCCAGCGAAACGCTAAAAATCTCAAATCCCTTGTCGTGAAACTTCTTATACACACGCACCACATTGGGATTTTCTCTTCTACAAGGCCCGCACCACGAAGCCCAAAAGTCAATCAACACCACCTGTCCCCTCAAATCAGACAACCTGCGGGTCACCCCGTCGGGATCACTCATCTCAATCTCCGGTGCCATCATTCCGGGCAACAGCAATCCGCGCAAACGTTCGTTCAGATGATTGACAAAACTGTCGTTAGGATACTTTGTCACCAGTGCATCGCGCACATCGGAATAAAGCGAAGCATAGCTGTCGAAGTTCTGTTCGAAAAAGGTGACCAAGAATGCACTCATCAATGTATTCTTATTCTTCCGAAGCAACTGTTCCACTAGATCGGGCACCTTCACCTGTTCTTCTGGAGTACCGGCATTCAGCAGGATGTCATTGAAACTCTTATATAGTGCCACATTCTCCGAACCTTTACAATTGGTTATCCTAAACATTTTCATGGCTGGCAGATACTGAATGTCCACCGTCACCTTGCTATCTGGCTCCAACATCAAGTGGCACACACCACTTTCACGGTCGGGCATAGGAATTACATACAGGGTGGGCTCTTTATGAGTAAGCGTAATTTTAAAATGACCTTTCTTGTCCAACTTCAACGTATCCACCAACTCCATCTTATTGTTATTCACTTTAAGAAGCACTGTCTGAAAACCCTCAGGAAAATCGCTGAAAGTGCCGCTGAATGTACAACGTTGCGCTTGCAACCCACACAAAGCCGCTACACATAATACCACTAAAACTAAAAACTTCTTCATATTGTCAATTCCTTTCTTCTATCATTTACTTCTTTGCAATGCCTTCTGCAACTCTTGGTCATAGGGCAGATTGACCTTGTAGAATGCATTATCGTCAAACAAAGACTGAGCCATCAAAGCCTTGTACCTGTTGCGCATCGTGCTGTCGTATTTTGCTATACTTGCATTATTGCGGGGCACACCTTTCTTCTCGCCCAATGTCAGCACCCGTTGCCACGAGGCGTCGCTCACCTTATACCCTTTCTCAAAAGCTTCCACAGTGGGGAACCTTTTTTTCAAGTCATTATAGTGATGGTAAAGCTCGTCGAACAAAACCTCCTCCATCACATTCTTCGATATAAGTCTGTTCCAATAAACAAAATGTGTGTCAATAAGGTAGGATAGGAAGACATCGGGCTGTATGCCTCCACCTCCATACACTTTCCGCCCTTTCTTGGTATAAAAAACCTGGGTCGTGTCGCCGGGGGCGCTGAGCAGTGAGTCGGCCGAAGCATAATCATTCAGAAGGCGGTTGAGATAATCCGTATAGTATGCATCGGTTCCTTTGTCGTAGGGACGCTGGATACAGCGGCCGGAAGGCGAGTAATAGCGGGCAATAGTCAAAAGCATGGCTCCACCGTTGGAGAGTTCAAACTGTTGTTGCACCAAACCTTTACCGAAGCTACGCCGACCCATGATTAGACCACGGTCGTTGTCCTGTATGGCACCGGCTACTACCTCGCTGGCACTGGCGGAATATTCGTCTATCATCACGGTTAGTTTCCCGGTTTCAAACAAACCGCCAGAAGTGGCCTTGACGTTTTTGCGGCGATGGTGCGCACCCTGTGTATAGACAATCAAATCGCCTTTGGGCAGCAACTCGTTGACAACATAAATGGAACTCTCGAGAACTCCGCCCGAATTGCCGCGTAAATCTAGCACCAAATGCTGCATACCCTCATTTAGCAGTTGAAGCAATGAGGAGTGGAATTCGTTGGCTGTAGTCTCGGAAAAGTGCGAAATACGTATATAACCGGTCTGTTTGTTGAGCATGACGGCTGCTGGAATGGAGGGATGCATAATCACATCCCGGCTCACCTTAATGGGAATCAGTTTGTTTGAACCATCACGATTCACTTTCAGGGTCACCTTGCTGTGGCGGGGTCCGCGTATCAGACTCACCACATCGCCCGAAACGCTGGCAATGCCCACACCCGACACCTTGGTGGTGTCGACATAGATGATACGGTCGCCGGCATGTACACCCGCTTTGTGGGCGGGACCCCCTGCATGCACATTCGAAATAAATACAGTATCGTTGAGATACAACAGATTGATACCTATGCCTTCAAAACTGCCTGTCATCATCTCCCGCTCTTCCTCAAACGATTTGGGAGGCAGGAAAGTGCTGTGGGGGTCGAGTGAGGAGAGTAAGGAACTCATGGCCATAGTCGTTAGCGAGTCGCGGTCGATAGAATCCACATAGGTATTCTCCACCAAAGACATCATCTGGTCGATGGGAGAGCTATTGCTGAAGTCATAAAAGCTGTCCCTATTGTCCCGAGACAATTTGGGGCCGAACATCAGTCCCACCAGCACACCCAGTACAGCAGCCAGCAGCACAATTCCAAGCGAGTAGGTTGTTTTCTTATTATTCGTCATAACGTCCCGATAACGGCGTCAAACCATTATTATTGTGTCGCAATATTCATTTCGAGTAGCGGCTATCCAAACGAGGCAAAGCCACTTGCAGTATCTCTTGATGGTCGAAAGCCAACGGTGGAAGGCTGTCAATGCTGAACCACGCGGCCTCAGCAGCATCGTCCGCACCCTTGACTGGCGCGATGGGCACCTTGGTGCCGAACACCACAGTCACGGTACGACCCCTGGGGTCGCGGTCCACACGGCTGAAACTGCCCAGCTCCACCCAGTGATCAGCTACCGTCAAACCGGTTTCCTCGGCCAGCTCCCTTTGTGCGCAGGCTTCCAGAGTCTCTTCCATCTCCATGAATCCTCCAGGCAGAGCCCAGCAACCTTCATAGGGTTCATGACCCCGTTTCACCAGTAGCACAAAGCGCTCACCATCGTTGCCAATGCCCACCACCAGACAGTCTGCTGTCAGTGCCGGGCGAGGATATTTGTAGGTGTACATCGGTGGCTTTTGTTTTACATCACTAACATCAAATCTCCCAAGTGGCTCCGTCCTTGCCGTCCTTCACCGTAACGCCCAATGCACCCAGTTCGTCGCGAATCTTGTCGCTTGTGGCCCAATCTTTATTGGCCTTGGCGGTAGCGCGCATGTCCAGAATCATGTGCATCAGTCCGTCGATAAGGGCTGTATTGTCGGTGGCCGATTCATCGCGCAGACCCATCACGTCAAACACAAAAGTGTCCATCACACCCTTCAGTTCATCAATATCGGCCTGTGTGAGTGTGGCTTTACGGTCGTTCACCGTATTGATGGTCTTGGCCATATCGAACAGATGGCTGATGACGATGGGGGTGTTGAGGTCGTCGTTCATTGCATCGTAGCATTTCTGGCGGTATTCCTTCACATCCACGCTGCTGGTTTTCGAGGGCTGCAGCCGTCCCAGGGTCTTATAGGCCTGCATGAGACGAGCATAGCCTTTCTCTGCAGCAATCAAAGCCTCGTTGCTGAAATCCACAGTGCTGCGATAATGGGCCTGCAGAATGAAGAAACGGATGGTCATAGGCGAATAGGCTTTCTGCAAAAGCTTATGACTGCCCGTGAAGAATTCGTCCAAAGTGATGAAATTGCCCAACGATTTGCCCATCTTCTGTCCGTTGATGGTAATCATGTTGTTGTGCATCCAGTACTTGCAGGGGCCGTGACCGCACACCGATGTTTGCTGTGCTATTTCACTTTCGTGGTGAGGGAACATGAGGTCCATGCCGCCACCGTGAATATCGAAAGTCTCGCCCAGATACTTGGTACCCATGGCGGTGCACTCGGTATGCCATCCGGGGAATCCCACGCTCCAAGGCGAATTCCAACGCATAATATGCTCGGGAGAGGCCTTCTTCCAGAGAGCGAAGTCGGCGGTATCATGTTTCTCGGACTGACCGTCCAATTCGCGTGTGGTTGAGAGCATCTCGTCTATCACTCTTCCGCTCAAACGCCCGTAACTTTTGAAATGCTCGTGGTATTTGCGGACATCAAAATAGACGCTGCCGTTGCTCACATAAGCAAAGCCGGCATCCAGTATTTTTTGCACCAGCTCTATCTGTTCCATCACATGTCCCGAAGCCAGCGGCTCGATACTGGGCCGCAGCACATTCAGCGCATCCATAGCGGCATGGTAGCGATTGGTGTAGTACTGAGCCACTTCCATCGGCTCCAACTGCTCCAAACGGGCTTTTTTTGCAATTTTGTCCTCTCCTTCATCGGCATCATGTTCCAGATGGCCCACATCGGTGATGTTGCGCACATAACGCACTTTATAGCCCAAATGGGTGAGGTAGCGGTACAGAACATCGAAAGTGATAGCAGGGCGGGCATGTCCCAGATGGCCGTCGCCATATACGGTAGGACCGCACACATACATGCCTACATGGTCGGGGGTAATGGGTTTGAACAGCTCTTTCTGATGCGAAAGAGTATTGTAAATCAATAATTGCTGCATAATATCGTCATTATAATAGTTTGCAAAAATACATTTTTTTTTTCATATCGCACATTCTTAAGAATTAATTCTATAAAAAAATCTTTTGCTCCCAGTCCCGTCCCATCCAAAACTCCGAAACACCGGACACAAAGAATCACACCAGCAACTTAGGAGCGAAGGTATAGCGAAGCTTCCCATAACCTTCTTCGAACCGTAATCTCTCTTTGCCGATAACGGTTTCCTTCAATCCCTACAGTTCTTTGGAATCGGAAGTTTTCAAAGTGAAAAGGCAAGCACCTTGCGTGAAGTGCTTGCCCTTATAAGCCAATATTATGTTAGCCTTCAACTATTTGGCATACTCAAACCAAGTAGTAACGGTATAGGAGCTATTGCCACCTTCATCAGTATCGACTTGTTTGGCTATCTGAGTCAAGGGCCAGTCACCGTCGTATGTGTAAGTAAAATTATACTCATCAACATCGTTCATGAAAATCAAGTTCATTTTCATAACCATCTTGGTGACATTGTTCTTATTGAACATAATCATGCCGTCGGGTTGTTCCATCGCAGTGATGAAGCCGAAGACTGAATTCTGATAGGGGTTATTCTTGTTGTCGAAAGTGTAATCAACACTAATAGTAGCACCATACATATTGGCATTCATCTTACTCACATTGTCGCCGTCCCAGGTCAGTTCGATGGGGATTGTGGTTGTTGCCTTAGCTCCACCGGCAGGCATTGCCTCGCGGATAGCGGCAACCATATCGTTGGCATTCTCAAGTGTCGGCATAATATCGCGCATCAAGATTGAAACCATGTGTTTGGAGGGTTCGATATCGCCTGTTTCTGACGTGACATTGATTTTGGTAATCTTTTTGCCATCATGAACAAACTCAAATGTAGCCATAGTTTTATTGTCCTCAATATCAATAATCTCGGCTTGTTTGAGTTTCTTTCCATCGTAGGTGAACAGCATTCTCTCACCATCGCTTTCCACTTTGGACAATTGTTTGCCGTCATAGTAGAAGTTGTATACATCCGAAACATCAGCCTTTCCAATCGGATCAATCTGGTTTTCCCAGTAGGTGATTTTCATCAACTTGTTTCCGTCCCAGGTCCAAGTCTCAGTAAGGGTTTTGGGATGAATGTTAGTGTCGTTGACAACACCTTCATCAGAATTCCAAGAATAGATACTTTCGCTGGCCCTGTAGATGTTGGTGATTTTCTTTTTAGGGTTATAAACCCCTTCTTTCTCCGAGCATGCTGCAAAAAGGCATATTATAGCCATAGCAGCAATAAATAATTTGCTTTTTCTCATCATGATTGTTTGTTATTTGTTGAAGATGTTACAAAAATAATTTCTAACGATATTAAAACGCATAAATTGCAAAAATCTTACAGCCCATGGCGTTAAAAAGAGTTAAACTCCTCCAAGTCGGTCATTAGACTTTATATTGTAAATCAAAATGGTCCAAGGCAGACAAATGCCCTGAAAAGCCGAACGGGTCTTCCGGAAGCGGGCAAGGTAAAGTACATACATGCTTGTCTTTTGACTTGGAGAAGTCGGCCCAATGATCGATTTGGATTAAATATACGAAATATTTGGTATCTTTGTATGTTTGACTTGGTTCATTCATCCTTAAGTAAGGTTTTTGAATACAGATGTTTAAATATATAGCAATATGCCCAAAAGTCTCTTCATTTATAAAGATGATGCTCAGTTGGTAGCAGAACTCTTGGCGGGAAACGAGGGGGCGCTGCACTATGTTTTCTATGACCACTTCAATCCTCTTTTGAAGATGAATGCCTATAAAGCTGCTGGCACAAAACAAGTGGAATACGACGATTTGGTACAGGAGCTATATCTCTATTTAAGCAATAACGACTGGGAGAAACTACGCAAGTACAATCCCGAAAGGCCTTTTGTCAACTGGTTCTCGGTGGTGTCGTACAGATTTTTCAAAGATTTTTCACGTTCGATGATAGATTCCGCCAACCAAATTCCTATTTCCAACATGAACGACCACCAGACGGCCTTCATGAGCAATGGGACTATCGGAACGATAATGATGGATATCAAACGGGCCATATCAAAACTGAAGCCTCCGCGAGACAGTCAGATACTCGAAGCCCTATTGCTGAGAGATGAGGAGCCGGAAACTGTGGCGAAACAACACAATATAACAGTAGACAACTTATACAACATCAAACGTCGAGCGATAGCAAAATTGATAAAACAACATTTAGTAGACTATAAAGACTGACACCATGGAGAACAAAAAAGTAATATCTGATGAGCTGCTTGCCAAGTACCTCAGCGGACAATGTACAGAAGCCGAGGAGGCCGAGGTGTTGGACTATATGTCTCAAAGCGACGAGAATATAGATGACTTGACGAACATTGTCGCCGCCATCGAAGCACAAAAGAAAGCCGCCAGCCTTGCCACCAAGAAAGCAACTCGCCGTATCATTCCATGGGCTGCAGCTGCCTCCGTCTTGTTGTTGGTGGGCCTTGCATGGTTCTTCACAACTAGAAACAATGGAATGCAGATAACACAGTCTCCTGCCTTTGCCGAACAGGATACGATTGAAATGACCGACTCAATCACCAGCGATATGCTCCCCTACAATGAAGAATAGATTGCTCATATTGATATTGTTGCTACTGCCTATGGTGGCCATGTCTCAGGTCGATACTGGGGCAAGGAGAAAAGCCATGGAGGAGTATAAGCGGCAGCATCAAAAGCAATTTGAGGAATACAAGGATTCTATCAACGAGCAGTTCATCCAGTATTTGAAACAACGCTGGGACGAAATGCAGCTGTTCAAAGGCGAGCAACAACCTGTCCGACCCGAGCCTGTCCTCCAGCCCGAATCGGACACTCTTCCCGACACCCTCCACTCCGAACAATTGCCCATAGGCGATATGGTGACACTCCAAGTTGAACAATTCCAACCTACCACAACAGATAAAGTCTCCACCTATGTTGCCGAGGTGTTCACTATCGCCTTCTACGGAAAACAGCTATCGTTCAAAGTGCCTGTCAATGTATCCAAGATAAAGCTCTCGGGAACCCGTGAACAACAGATTTCGAATTATTGGCAGTTGTTGAATAAAGAGAAACTGAACCAAGTGGCGCTTCAACTGGCAGGGCAAAAACAGGAGCTACGACTGAACGGGTGGGGCCTTTTCGATTTGACCCGCCAACTCACTGCCCGGATATACCCGAACAATGCCGACCAACAAGTAGCCCTCTCTGTTTACCTCCTTAACGCGATGCATTACGACGTAAGAATGGGACGTGTCGGTGGCAATCTGGTCATCCTGATGGCTTCTGTCAGCAAAATCTACGACACTCCTTTCACAATGGTGAGCAATGTCCGTTATTATGCCTTCCGACCCATTGGAGCCAAAGAAGAACTCAAAGGCAGATTATACACCTACAGCCAACAGCTCGATGGAGCCAATCACGGCATCGACCTCCTTGTGAACGAAACACCGCAGTTGGGCGGCAGACTCTGCCCCAACCCCTATAAAAACTCATTTGGAGGGAGGGACATTACCATCTATGTAAACCATGGCATGATGGACTTCTATGCCCATTATCCCCAGATGGAACTTCACATGTATGCCAACTCCGCTATCGACGAAGTCTTTTACCTGGCCTTGGAACGTAATATCAAGCCTTTGATTCAAGGCAAGAGCACCTATCGTGCAGTCTCAACCTTGCTGCAATATGTCCAGGAGGGTTTCGCCTATCAGGTCGATAACCTCCAGTTCGGTCGGGAGAAAAACTACTTCTGTGAGGAGAACTTCTATTACCCCGCCAACGACTGTGAGGACAGGGCTCTGCTCTTCAGCTATCTTGTCCGTATGTTTGTGGGTGTCGATGTGGTGCTTCTGGAGTATGCCGACCATGTGGCCGCTGCCGTATGCTTTCCCAAGGAGGCCAAAGTCAAAGGCGACTACTATCTGTACAAGAACAATCGCTATGTGGTATGCGACCCCACCTGCAAGGGTGCCAAAGTGGGTCAGATATCAAACCGATATAAGAAACAATCACCAAAAATAATACAAACAGCTTAAATCAATAGTCATGAAAACAAGGATTTTTTTCATCGCACTGGCACTTACCGCCATCACATTCACTGGTTGCAAATCCACCAAAGTCACCACTCAGGAACAGTTGGGCAACAAGGAGATTGAACTCCCCTGTGCCGGCTACGACCATGACTCCGACGAGTATTTCACCGGCATGGGCATCGGAGAGAATGTCAATATGCAGAACGCCCGTCTTGCCGCCCTCAATGCAGCCAAGCAGATGATTAATGCCAAAATCGGAGGTATTGCCAAAGGTCTTGCAACCGACTATAGCCGCACCATGGGTGGCAACGTGGCACAGCAGGATGTACAGGGTATCGTCGAGCGTGAGGTCACCCAGGTCATCGACCGTATGATGAATGATGTCGAGCAGACCTGCGAGAAGATGTACCAGACACAGAACGGCACCTACCAGAGCCATATCGCCATCCGTATCTCGAAGAAAGAGCTGGCACAGAAGACTGCCACCGCTCTTAGCGAAAACGACAAACTCGAAACCCTCTTCAATCGCGACCAGTTCCGTAAGTGGGCTGAGGAATACTTGAAGAACTACAGGAAATAATCATTAAAACACATCGTTTTGAAACGCTTTTTTCTCTCTTTGATTACGCTCCTGTGCTTGGCAACAATCGCTTGTCAGGCACAGCGTGTTCCCTCGTGGATGAACGAGTTGCCCAAGCCGGGCAATAATACCTACATGTATGTGCGCGAGTCGGGTGAAGGTGCTACCATCAACGATGCCCTCAACCAAGCCATGGCACGGGTATTCCAAAGCACTGCCAACCGTTTGGGACAGCCTTTCGATTCCCAAAAGATCAACAGTGCCCTGCAAGATGGCACCAGCTACGAAGTCCTTTCCCAGCAATACAACATCCCCATCAACAAAGTGGACCAATACGAGAGCCGGTTGAAAGATGGCACCTATCGTGTTTTCGTCTTATGCCAGGTGGCAGTGGCGGGCAACATTCATCCCGTTTGGGAAACCCTCGAGCGACAAGGTGAGAGCGGCAATTGGACCGCCCTGCTCAAATCCGCCGTCATCCCCGGATTGGGTCAGATGGGCAAAGGCTACTATGGCGAAGGTGTATTCACCCTGTTGGGTGAGCTTGCATTGATTGGTGGCGGTGTGGGCTGTTACTACCTCGCCCAAAACCAACTCCAAACAATGAATAGCAGCAATATCACGTTCGACCAGTACACCGCAGCCCGCAACCGCTACAACACCTATCGCACCACATCCTACATTGCATGGGGTGCCGCCGGTGCTTTGTATGTCTACAACTTGGTGCGCGCCGTCACCATGCAACCCAAACGAAGACAGGTCTTGGCCTTCGCGCCCACACTCATTGCCACCCCTTCTTCTCTGGCTCCATCCCTCAGTCTTACACTTAACTTCTAGCCTATGCAAAAGTCCATACTCATCACCCTGTTGTCGCTATCACTCTTTGGGCTCTTTTCGTCCTGTGTAAAAGATTTGCAGAACGAGGGGCATTTCGACGCGACAAAATGCCACGGTCTTGTGCTTGACCAACGCACGCAGCAACCCCTTAAGGGAATCCGAGTGCTGTCTACCGATGGCACCAAGACCTCCGCTGTTGTCTACACGTCTGCCGATGGACGCTTTGACATCAGCGTCAGTCTAGACGAGCAGGGCAAAGGATACTATCTGCATATCGAAGCCGACTCCCTGTACAACAGCCGTGATGTCAGCCTTAGCGGTATGCGTTACGGAGTCGAGACCTACGACCTTGGCACCATCTATCTCGCAGGTCCCAATGTGCCAGTGGTTCACACCCTCTCCACTGCCGATGTCACCGCCTCCACCGTGCATTGCTATGGCGAGGTGACCGACTCGTGCAATTCCACCGTTGTGGAACGGGGCTTTGTCTATGGGCAGATGCAGTACCCCACTGTCGATAACTTGAAGCAAGCGGTGGGACATGGCGTAGGGGCATTTAATACCACGCTAACAGGACTCTCACCACACACCACCTACTATATCCGCTCCTACGCCCGCAACGGTATCGGCGTAGGATATGGCGAACAGATGGTTGTCACCACTTTGGATGGGCTTCCCACCGTGAGCACACGTCAGGTCAGCAATGTCGGCTCCACCACAGCCACGGCAGGAGGCCATGTGAGTGCCGACGGTGGCTTCCCTGTCACCGCCAAAGGTGTCTGCTGGAGCACCGCCATGCAGCCAACCGTCAACAACAACCACACCACCGACGGTACAGGCCTGGGCGAATTTTTAAGCAGTATCGCCAGTCTCGAGCCCGGCACCACCTACTATCTCAGAGCCTATGCACGTAATAGTGCCGGTGTGGCATACGGCGAGCAGGTTAGTTTCACCACCGCCAGTGGTCTGCCCACTGTCACCACTGCCGATGTGGTCAGCATCACCAGCACAACTGCCACCTGTGGGGGTACCGTCGTTGCCGACGGTGGCTTCCCCATCACCAATAGGGGTATTTGTTATAGCACCACTCCCGACCCTACCATTGCCGGACTTCACACCAACGATGGTGTGGGATTGGGCTCCTTTGTAAGTCAGATGACTGGGCTCAGCGCCCATACCACCTACTATGTAAGGGCATACGCCACCAACAGTGCTGGCACCGTCTATGGCGAGCAGCGGACGTTTATAACGAATTGAAAAATGGAAAAAGTTGTAAAAAAACACCCCTGTAAAAATGGAAAAAGTTGTAAAAATCGCCTATAAAAAATGGAAAAAGTTGTAAAAACAACCTGCTAATTTTGGAAAAAGTTGTATTTTTGCCCTATCAAATACAGCCTTGCTATGCTAAGAAGAAAGATACAACAAACGCTTAAAGAGTACTTTAACTCTGATAGAAACAAGATTCTCATCATTGATGGAGCTCGTCAGGTTGGGAAGTCCTACATCATTCGGCATGAAGGACGTGCCGCTTTTCCCAATTTTGTCGAGATAAACATGATTGATGACCGAGATAGTGCCCGTGTTTTTGCAGACGTGAAAGGTACGGAAGACTTCTATGTCCGACTCAGTGCAGTGGCGGGAAGGCGTTTAGGTACAAAAGAAAACACCTTGGTCTTTCTTGACGAGATACAGGCCTACCCCTCCATGCTCACCTTGCTGAAGTTTCTGTCTGACGAAGGGCGATTTACCTACGTTGTCAGCGGTTCCCTCCTGGGTGTGACCATGCATAAAACGCTGTCCATCCCTGGAGGACGAATACAGGTAGAGCACATGTACCCGCTCGACTTCGAGGAGTTTCTCTGGGCTAATAGCGTTGGCGACGAGTTGATTGAGAGCATGAGGACGAAGTTTAAGAACAAGGTGAGTTTCAACGACGGCCTTCACCGCCGTATGCTGGAACTGTTCAAGACATACCTGTTGGTCGGTGGTCTGCCCCAAGCGGTAAACACCTATCTCGACTCACAGAACATCTACCGTGTCCGGAAGATACACGAAGAAATATTCAACCTCTACAAAGAAGATGCTTCTCAGTATAGTATGCAGGAGAAGCTGCAAATCCGTCGTATCTACGACCTGATACCTTCCAATATGGAGAACCGCAAGAAACGCCTCCATTTCAACGATGTGGAAGAGAAAAAGGGGAAGGCGGCACGTGACTACGAAGACGACATCGAGTACCTTATCAGTGCAGGTGTGGCACTTGAGGTGCGGGCAATAGCCAATCCTACATTCCCGTTGGTAAGCTCAGCCAGAAAGAACCTGTTGAAACTCTATCTGAACGATGTGGGGCTGTTGTCGTATGTTCTGTTTCGGAACAACGTCACTGCCATCAAGGATGACCAGCTCAGCATCAATCTCGGCTCGGTGTATGAAACCGTTGTCGCCACCGAGTTGCTGGCTCATGGGCATACGCTTTTCTATTACGATAACAAGCAGAAGGGCGAGGTGGACTTCTTGATAGATGACTACGACAGCCTCACGGTGTTGCCTATCGAGGTGAAGTCGGGCAAAGACTACTCCATCCATCGGTCTCTCGACCGTTTTATTGCCAACCCCGACTATAGGGTGCAGTCTGCCATGGTTCTGTCGAATGAGGGAGACTCTAAAACCGAAAATGCAACAACATATTTACCAATTTATTATATCATGTTTCTATGACAAAAAAACTCAATTCTCAATCTACTACGGTTTAACAAATAAGCACAACCATGGTTCCTTCCTCATATCAACGGTATTTCAACACTACTTCGACACTATTTCTACACTATTTCTACACTTTTATAGTGAAGAACAACAGGGGAACGACTGGAGGACGACCGACGAAAGAGTGGAGTTACCTTGTTGCACCATGAAAAGTAGACACGGAGGGGAGGAAAAAGTAATGTTTTGACAAAAATAATGTTGGAAAATCGGGTATTTTTTGTATATTTGCAATTGGAAAATCGGACAAGATTATGCTTAAAAGGAAGATTGATAGATATTTAAGTAGTTTTTATAAAAGTACCAATAAGTCATTGCTTCTTACCGGAGCCAGGCAAACGGGAAAGTCCTACTCGATTCGTCAGTTTGGGAAGACCCATTTCGAGCATTTTGTGGAGATTAATTTTATCAACCAGCCAGAAGCTACAGATGCATTAAAAGGGGCTAAAAACAGTCAGGACATCATTGTCAGACTGTCTCTGCTTACCGATACTCCTCTTGTGAAAGGGAAGACCCTTATCTTTTTCGACGAGGTGCAAGAGTGTCCCGAGATAGTGACGGCCATAAAATTTCTTGTGGATGAAGGCAGCTATCGGTATGTGATGAGTGGGTCACTGCTTGGTGTCGAGTTGAACGACTTGCGTTCAGAACCGGTGGGATATATGGATGTGAAAGAGATGTTCCCGCTTGACCTTGAAGAATTCTTTATGGCAATGGGGGTGTCGGAACAGGTAATGGAGGGTTTAAGGTTGTCTTATAACAATAAGCAGCCAGTTGACGGTTTTGTTCATTCCAAGATGATGGAATTATTCAGGCTTTACCTTATAGTGGGGGGTATGCCCGCTGCCGTACAGAAATATGTCGACACACACAACCTGCGTGAGGTGATGGCCGAGCAGCAAGCCATAATCCGTCTGTACAAACGCGACATAGCAAAGTATGACAGAAACCACAAACTGTACCTGGAGGAAATATTCGATTTGATACCGTCAGAGCTGAATGCCAAAAACAAGCGATTCATACTGAAGGATCTGAATGAAAACATGAAGTTTACTCGATATGAGAATAGCTTTCTCTGGTTAAAGAACGCAGGTGTGGCTCTGCCAACTTACAATGTGGAAGAGCCAGTGGCTCCGTTGAAACTATCTCGCAGCAGGAATCTATTCAAATTGTTCCAAAATGACATAGGCTTGTTGGCAAGCCAATATGCAGAAGGCATCCAGCTGCGCATAATAAATGACGAAAAGAGCATCAACTATGGAGCCATCTTCGAGAATGTGGTGGCACAGGAGCTACACGCCCATGGCTATGACCTGTATTATTTCAACAGCAAAAAGCAGGGAGAGTTGGACTTTGTCATTGAGTGCCACGGGTGCGTTATGCCTATCGAGGTAAAATCAGGCAAAGACTACCAGCGCCACAATGCATTATCGAATGTGATGGCGAATACAGAATATGCCATACCACAGGCATTTGTCTTTTGTCATGACAATGTAAAGGATGATGGCAGAGTATGTTACTATCCAATATATATGGTTGCTTTTCTTGTAAAAGAAACCATAGGTGAAATTCTGTACTCGGTTGATATGAGCGGAATCGAGTAGTTGATTGCTCTGAATGTTGAACCTTGAAAAGTAGACACTTAATTCTTAAATCGACTAACGCATTAACACGTTAACGCATTAACACATTCAATTTTCAACTATCAACTTTTTTCAATGTCCGATGATAGATTTGGGGTGGAAAAACCCTATATGGTTATGAGAAGAAAAGGAGGCGGCATCGCCCCCGCCACAGAGAAAGGGAAAACATGAAAACAGAAAAAAGATAAGATGAACAGAAGAGAAAAGCTGCCGACAGGAAGAAGGGAAGAAGAAAGGAAAAAGAAACTGCAAAATATCTTGAACGAAATAACTTGTCACACTTTAGTAAATAACACTGAAAGAAAAAAGCAAAAATGAAAAGTACAAAACATGAAACTATTGAATGGAAAGAAGTAATCGGTTTGGTTATTTCATTACTGATATTTGTCATGCTTTTAATAGCAATTAGCTGTAACTGGTGCACTTTTACCAATAATGGTAATACAATTGTATCTTTTGTAGGAATAGTACTTTCCTTTATAGGAATAGTACTTTCTTTTAAGAGCATACAAATATCAAATATGGGGCTAAAAGTTGCCGGAGGTATTAGAGACCAAATTGCATTACAACAAAGAGAGGAAGTGGTTAAGATGATAAAGGTAATTAACGAGTTTAAGATTTGGCTATTTTTCGGTGAATTCGAAAATGGGGAGACCCATAATTGTGTAGGTATCTATCGAACAAATATCTTTGGAATTCTTGAAGTAGATAAAAGTATTAGAGAAGAAGCCCCAGATTTTGAAACTTCTACGCTGTGTTTTGCAGAATCGTTCAGTTATCCTTTTATTGACCAATTTATAACTAGTCCTAATATTCCGATATCCATATCTGAACATTTGCAATTACTAGATCGTAGTTTTTTTAAGGAAACTCAAAATCCATTAATGGGGAAATGTGTTGTTGTCGATGAATATGATAAGACATGTAGTAATTACCGACAATCGAAAAATAACTGTTCAGATTGGAGGAGTTTAACATCTCATGTCAAACAATTAAAAGAAAGCATTGAAAATTGGTATAAAAACACAGGAATAAATGAGACTCCAAACCTTCGTGGTTGGATGGAGGAAATAATCCCACATAATAATGCTTAATAATAAACAAGGTGGCTTATATGAAAAAGATATTTATTGTAGTATTGTTTGCTATTATTGTAAACAACGGATATGCTTATGATTTCTCGGCAGTATGCAGTACTGGACAGACTTTGTATTATAATATAATAAGTGATTCAACCGTTTCGGTAACATTTCCATTTGAAAGTAGTAGGCCTTACTATTCGTATACACGCCCAACAGGAAATCTGGTTATACCCGATTCTGTGTTTCATGATAGTGTGTATTACAAAGTAATTAGTATTGGAAACAATGCCTTCGATGGATGCTCTGGAATTCAGAGGCTTGTAATCCCAGATAATGTAACCAGTATAGGAGCATCAGCATTTTACGGATGTTCTGGAATACAAAAACTAGTTATTCCAGATAATGTTACTACAATAGAACATATGGCTTTTGGGGAGTGTACTAATATTGATTCATTATATATCGGTGTAAACGTTACATCTGTAGATCCGTATATTTTTACTATAGACAGCGACAGTCTTGATTATGTCTTTTTTAATTGTAAAAATGCTAATGATCAATTAACACATGAAAGCTGCTATTATTGTGCAATGTCTAATTCTCCTAACACTGTAAGGGATTTGGGTCAAAGAAATTATATACGCCCAATTTTAGGAACTGGCAAATATGTAAAGAATCTGATAGTTGGAGATAGTGTTCAAAGTGTCCCTCAAGGAACTTTCTACGGGTTTAGAATACAGAAATTATACTTGGGTAATAATATGGTTAACATTAAAAGGTATGCCTTACAGTATACATGTATTGACACGCTAATATACAACATACAACATTATTCTCATGCATTGCGAGATTCCTCATACGATTATGTATCTGAGTATCCCTATGGTAGTGGTAGTCACTATTATTATTCATCTTTTCTAGGAGCAACGGTTAATACTCTTATTATTGGTGATGATGTAGAAATAATACCTTCAGGAGCTTTCCAAACTTTTTTATTTTCAGGGGAAATAGTAATCCCCAATAATGTTACCACTATTGGAGCAGCAGCCTTTTATCGTTGTTGTAATATTGATAGTATATACATTGGAAGTAATGTGTCTTCAATAGGAGGTGCTGCTTTTGGTGGGTGCTCTACCAATAGATATGTTTATTTTAATGCTCGGAATTGCATCTTTACTTGTACAAATGCTTTTGGCTCACCTGCAAATTTAACTATAGATATCGGTGACAGCGTACGAGTCATTTCCGAAGAAGCTTTCATGAATACAAATATCCATAGTTTAAGCCTATCAAGTTTGGATACAATTAAAAATAGAGCATTTTATAATTGCGATAGTATCGTGTCGATTTCTCTGAATCCCAAACATATAGGAGATCGTGCGTTTGGTGAATGTGGCAACCTTAGGACGGCTATTTTGGGAGAAAATTTACATGTAATAAAAAATGGTGTATTTACCAACTGCGTTAAGCTCAATAATGTATCTTTTATCGGAAGAATTGATAGCATCGAAAATGATGCTTTTTATGATTGTCGAAGCCTGCAAAGTTTTATATTCAATAACGTTAGGACAATCGGGAGTAGTGCCTTTGCTGATTGTGATAGTTTGCTTACTGTTAATACTAATGCCCATAGTATCGGCAGCAATGCCTTTGCCAACTGTGACCGCTTGGTATCTGTGACAATGGGCGACAGCGTGCAGACTCTTGGCAGCGGAGTATTCAACGGGTGCTTCAGGTTGAACAATGTCTCGCTTGGGGAGGGCATCACCTCTATTGGTGATAGTGCTTTCGGAGGATGCATCCGTCTTATAAATCCGGAACTGCCTAACAGTCTTGCCACTATCGGGGCTCGGGCTTTCGACGGCTGTGGTGACATCAACGGCAAGCTGACCTTCCCGGCCTCTATCACACACATCGGTGACTCTGCCTACAGCGGCGTGGGCAATATCACGGAGATTGAGATGAAGGGTAGCACACCGCCTACCATCCACGCCCATACCTTTGCAGCGGTGGACAGCCTGGTGACGGTCGGCGTGCCTTGTGGGGCCGTGTTTAACTACTATATCACCGACTACTGGGAGAATTTCCCCAATATTGTGGAAGCTCCACCCTACCGACTAACGGTGCTGAGCAACAACGAGGTGATGGGCACCGCCACGGTGACACAGCAGACCACCTGCAGCAACCACACCGCCACCATCTATGCCACAGCACAGACGGGCTACCACTTCCTGCAATGGAACGACGGCATCACCGCCAACCCACGTACCATCCCGATGACACAAGACAGCACCTTCACTGCCATCTTTGTGGTGAACAACAGTTATATCACAGTCCATGCCAACGACTCGACCATGGGCAGTGTCAGCGGAACAGGGTTGTATGGATATAATGCCCCAGTGACTTTGACTGCCACAGCATACAGCGGCTACCACTTCCTACGGTGGAGCGACGGCAACACACAGAACCCCCGCTATCTCGCCGCCATTCGTGACAGCTCGTTCACTGCCATCTTCGTCAGCAACGTCAGCACCATCACCGTCGCTAACGCCAACCCCGGCATGGGCAACGTGGGCGGCAGCGGGGTCTATTACTACCAGAACCTCGTCAGCATCACCGCCACCGCCAACTACGGCTACCACTTCGTGCAATGGAACGACGGCAACACACAGAATCCACGTACCATCATCGTCAGTCAGGACTCGGCATTCACCGCCTACTTCGCCCTGAACACCTACAGCATCGTGGCGACGAGCAACAGCACCACCATGGGCAGTGTGAGCGGTGGAGGACAGTACACCTATCTGCATGAGATGAGCATGACCGCCACACCCGCCTACGGCTACCACTTTGTGCAGTGGAACGACGGCGTGACCGACAACCCACGTACCCTGACGGTGACACGTGACTCGGCCTTCATCGCCCAGTTTGCCGCCAACAGCTACACGCTGACCGTTGCCCCCAACGATGCCACCATGGGCAGTGCCTATGGGGCAGGCAGCTACAACTACAACACCACCGCCACATTGTCGGCAGTTGCCAACTACGGCTACCACTTTACGCAGTGGAGCGACGCGGTGACCGACAACCCACGTACCGTGACGGTGCTGAACAATGCCACCTATACCGCCCAATTTGAGATAAACAGCTATATCATCACCGTGCAGAGCAGCAATCCCGTCATCGGCACCACCAGCGGCAGCGGCTCGTACAACTACCTCACACCGGTGAACATCACAGCCCTGCCCAACGCGGGCTACCACTTTACGCAGTGGAGCGACGGCAACATGACAAACCCACGACTGATAAGCGTCACCGCCAACGCCACCTATACTGCCCAATTCGCCATCAACAGCTATGCCGTGGGCGTGACCAGCAACAACAGCACCATGGGTAGCGTGAGCGGCAGCGGCACCTACAACCACAACAGCACCGCCACCCTGACCGCCACACCCTACTACGGCTACCACTTTGTGCAGTGGCAGGACGGCAACACACAGAACCCTCGCACGGTGGTGGTGACCGACTCGGCACAATACACGGCGCAGTTCGACTACAACAGCTACCTTGTTACCGCACTGAGCAGCAACGTTACGTTGGGTACCGCTACCGGAGGCGGGTCGTACAACTATCTGTCGCAGGTGGCTCTGACGGCAGTGCCTGCACCACACTACCACTTCACGATGTGGAACGACAGCGTTGAGGACAACCCACGTACCATCACCGTGACACGAGACACGACGCTGACAGCCCACTTCGCCATTGACCGCCACACCATAGGGGTCAACACCGCCAACGCCACCCAAGGCACAGCCAGCGGCAGCAGCACGGTAGACTATAACACGGCGGTATGGATAAGCGCCACACCCAACTACGGCTACCACTTCACCCAATGGCAGGACGGCAACAGCAGCAACCCGCGCCGTGTAGTGGTGTCGCAGGACACGGTATTTACAGCCAGCTTTGCGCCCAACCAATACATCGCCACCTGCATGGCGAACGACAACAGCAGAGGCTCAGTCACCACGGCAGGGGGCAGCTACAACTACCTTACCTCGGTCACCTTCACCGCCGTCCCCAACGCCAACTACCACTTCCTAAGATGGAGCAACGGCAGCAACGACAACCCGATTACCTTCACCCTGACTCAGGACACCGTGCTGACCGCCATCTTCGTCGGCCTCACCGCCAACGTGGACGACAACACGATGGGGACAGCCACGCACACAAAGACGGCGAACCTGGTGGAGGTGGTGACCGCTACACCCAACTACGGCTATCACTTTGTGCAGTGGCAGGACGGCAACACAGACAACCCGCGTACCGTCACCCTCACGCAGGACACTGTGCTGACCGCCTACTTTGCCGTGAACACTTACTATCTAACCCTTGTCAGCAACGATAGCACAATGGGAACTGTGACAGGCAGTGGCAGCTACAATTACCTCACCCAAGTGACCCTGACCGCCACCGCTAACGAGCACCACCATTTCGTACAGTGGAACGACGGCAACACCACCAATCCCCGTTTGATTACCTTGACCAGTGACACTACTTTCATAGCACAATTTGAGGAAGATGCCAGATACAGCATCACGGTGAGCAGCAACGACACCACGATGGGAACAGTAGCTGGCTCTGGCTCCTATTATGGAGGGGAGCAGGTGGTGCTGACGGCCACTCCGAGAGAACACTACCACTTTGTAGGGTGGGGTGACGGAAACACGCAGAACCCCCGTACCATCACGGTAGTAGGGGATGCCGACTATACAGCCGTGTTTGAAGCCGACATGTTCACTATCACCGTCACAGCCAACGACCCCACGATGGGAAGTGTGATGGGAGGCGGAGAATACGGCTATGGCACCGAAGTGACCATAGCGGCTCAGCCTTTTGCCGGTTATGGGTTCCGTGGCTGGAGCGACGGCGATACCAACAGGGAACGCACCATAGTGGTTACGGAAGATGCCGACTATCAAGCCATCTTCTACGATATGGTTGGAATAAGCGATGTGGAGGCAATGGACTACTCAGTCAATGTGGAGCAGAATAACATCCATATTGGCGGAGTGAGTCAGAGAAAAGTTGTAGTGTATGATATTTCGGGACGACGAATTGCCTATATAGATAAAAGTCCCGAAACGTTCATCGTGACCATCCCTGCAACAGGTGTATATCTGATTCAGGTAGAAGGCATGAGGGCACGTAAGGTGGTGGTTTATTAAAGTTTAAAGTTTAATGTTTAGAGTTTAAAGATGACTTCAATATAAAAACAAATTATGATTATCCGCAAATATCCGATAAACGGCCTGAAAGGTCAAAAGCAGATAGCCTACGGCAACGCCGTAGGTCTTGGGAACATAAGATGTCGCCCTGAAAGGGCAACAGCACAGTCTCTGTTTTTGCTTTTGCCCTTTCAGGGCGATTGGTCTGTATCTCATTTACCCAAGGCGTTACTACGTGACGTTGCTTTGGCTCGGCAAAGAAAGCGGGCTTTCTTTGTTCTCGCTATGTGCATCGTTGCCTTGGGCTACTATCTCGTTGCCCCGTTGGGGCGTTTCGGCGAATTGCTGATAGTCATTAAACGAATTAATCGAACCCATCTTATGACAAAGCAGATTGTTATAGCACTGGCACTGGTGGCGGTAGGCCTTTCGGCATCGGCTCAGGACCCTAAGAAGGATTATGAGCAATGGAAACAGCAACAAAGGGCTGGCTATGATGCATTCAAAGAGGATGCCCACAAAAAGTATGAGGAATTCAGGAAGAAGGCGAATGAGGAGTATGCCATCTTTATGCGTGACGGCTGGAAGCAGATGCCTATCGAACCTGCCATACCGATGCCCAAAATACCTAAGCCTCCACACCCTGTGGTGGTACCTCCTGACAAGATACCTACAGCCGATCCTATGCCTTACGACACAATTGTGCCGCTTGGGGATATACCACGGTCACATGAGCTGCCCCCTCTGCCCTCACTGGATGAGCCGGAAGAGGAACCCACACCGACCATTACTCCCAAGCCGAAACAACAGTTCAGATTCTCTTTCTATGGCACTGATTGTAAGGTGCGGTGGGATGAGCATAACCGTTTCAAGCTAAAAGACCTGAACGAGAAGACACTTTCGGATGCATGGAAAAAGCTCTCAACAGAGGAGTACGACCCACTGTTGGAGGATATTATTAAAGCAGCCAAAAGAATGTCGCTGAATGATTGGGGAGTGGTGGACTTGGTAAGAAAAGCCTCCACAGCATGCATGGGTAGGGATGGTTCGGAGTCCACTTTTCTGGCGGATTACCTCTTGGCCCAGCTAGGAGCCAAGACATCGTTGGCAAATGCCGACGGCAGACTGGTGCTATTGGTCGCACTGGCAGAGACGGTTTATAATTACCCCCATGTAGATATTGACGGGACATACTATTACATCTTGGACAAGACGGATGCCAGCTCGTTCTTAGTCTTGCAGCAGCCGTTCCCACAATCAGAAAGTGTGAATGTGAGGTTCAAGAATGTGCCCGTATTGAATGTGGAGAAAACAAGTGCAAGAGTGTTTTCCTCAGAAAAATATCCCGCCATGAGGGTGTCAATCACTGAGAACAAGAACCTGATTGACTTCTTTAACCACTGCCCCATTACCACCAGTTGGGATGCCTATTCCCAGACATCCATCAGTAAGGAAGCCAAGAATGTGCTATATCCCATGTTGAGGAAACAGATTAGCGGAAAGAGCCAGATTGATGCCGCCAATATGTTGCTAAACTTTGTGCAGACTTGCTTCCAGTATGCCACCGATGGTGACCAGTTTGGCTATGAGCGCCCATTGTATGCCGACGAGTCTTTTTACTATCCGGCCAACGATTGTGAAGACCGTTCCATATTATACAGCATATTGGTGAGAGAGCTGTTGGGGTTGGATGTGGTACTACTGGAGTTTCCCCAACACTTGGCCACAGCAGTGAAGTTTAAGACCAAGGTGGATGGTGATTACTTGGATTTGGATGACGGTCGCTATATCGTCTGTGACCCCACTTATATTGGTGCCCCTGTGGGCATGGCGATGCCTGAGTGCAAGAAAACCACAGTGACAATACATTTGTTGAGATAGTCGACAGTTTTTTACACTGTCAATGATAGATTTTTCATGGCTGCTGCCTATTTAGACATAAAATAGGTAACAGTAATGAAACGTTTTTGTACAATACTCTTATTGATGACGGCACTCGGTTGCCAGGCACAAATCCTGCAAAAAGGAATCAAGATAAATTATGGTTTGAACAGTTTTCTCACCCAAATGGATGTGTACGACTGGAGGTCGGAACTGACCAACAACGGCGATTTGGGGGTGATGGCAAGGGTGAATGTCTGGAAACTGTATCTTCAGCCGGAAGTGTACTTCGGAATCAACAGTTGGCGAAACAACCAGAGTGACGCCAAGGCTACGGTGTCGGATTTGGTTTCCGGATGGACAAAGTCTGTCAATTTGACGATTCCCATGTTATTAGGTTATAAACTCGGCAGCACAGAGGCCAGAAGCAATGCAAGGGTATTTGCCGGTCCTGTATTTAATAAACTGATAGGCTCACTGGATGATTACAAGATGTTTTCATCGGTCATAGGCATGGGAGTGGATATTGTAGGAACCGTATCGGTAGATGCCCGCTATATGATGATGTTTGGAGAGCATAAGATGTTTGAGGGGAGTGCCAGCGGGTTGCAGATGTCTTTGGTAATAATGTTCTAAGTTTTTATATATGCGTGAGTTCGGGATAACTTTGTTAATAACTTTATCAGAAAAAAAGAAGGTAATCATAAGAAATTTCGTATCTTTGCAATTGAAAACCAAAATATTAAAAAGAAACGAGCCTTATGATTA
>Ga0247611_10001031_pt1 | contig 52169 bp, 42 predicted proteins | sample 177DNAGHGhighgp2_FD_192422 | JGI IMG/M metagenome (GOLD analysis project Ga0247611, IMG submission 192422) | Sheep rumen microbial communities from Palmerston North, Manawatu-Wanganui, New Zealand - 1770 DNA GHGhigh gp2 | ecosystem: Host-associated > Mammals > Digestive system > Stomach > Rumen... | reverse complement strand
AATTGCTTCGTGAGCATCCTGAATACGCTTTTCATCACCCTTTTTATCAGTTCTTTTACCAGCTACATATTCTAGTCCATAATTTTCCTCAATAAATTTAGCAGTTGTTTCTACAGCCTCATTAGCAACTCTTGTAGAATCAGTACGTAGGTATGTAATTAAACCAATACTTCCTCTTCCTTCAATTTCCACACCTTCATATAACTGCTGAGCAATTCTCATAGTTTTTTGTGTTGCAAAATTAAGAGCCTTAGCAGCTTCCTGTTGCATTGTACTTGTTGTAAATGGAAGTGGGGCTTTTTTATTTCTTTCACCCTTCTTAATTGAATCAACGCTAAATGTATTTTTCTTTACTTCTTCTAGTATTTCTTCCATTTGAGCTTTAGTCTTAATTTCAATCTTGCCATTCTCATCTCCAACAAATTGAGCAACTATCGGCTTTTTTTCGTTCTTAATATTAAGAGTTGCCTCCATTGTCCAATACTCTTCAGGAATAAATTCATCTATTAAATTCTCTCTATCGCAAATTATTCTAAGTGCAACTGACTGTACTCTACCTGCTGATAAGCCTCTTTTTATCTTAGCCCATAAAAGTGGACTAATACCATATCCCACAATTCTATCTAGGGCTCTTCTTGCCTGCTGTGCATCAACTAAGTTCATGTCGATTTTTCTAGCATTCTTTAATGATTCCTTAACTGCACTCTTAGTGATTTCATTGAATGTAATTCTATAAATGTCTTTTTCTTCCAATTTAAGTGCAGCTGCTAAATGCCAAGAAATAGCTTCTCCTTCACGATCGGGATCGGTTGCAAGATATACTTTATCAGCCTTTTTAGCTTCCTTTCTTAAGGCTGCAAGTAATTCACCCTTACCTCTAATTGTTATATATTTAGGTTCATAATCATTCTCTACATCAATACCAAGTTGTGACTTTGGAAGGTCTCTTACATGACCTTGCGATGCCATTACTTTATAATTAGATCCTAAAAATTTGCCTATTGTTTTAACCTTTGCTGGCGATTCCACTATAACTAAATACTTAGCCACTTAAAACTTTCCTCCGTTTCTTTAAGCCCAAAATCTGGACTTATTAGCAATAATGCTATTTCTAACTTATCTGTATCTTTGCATAGTAATTCTTAGCTGTTTCCTCTACTAAGCCCTCTAGCTCAAGTTCTAATAAATTTTCTACCACGTTACTTAAAGGTAACCCTGTCTTCTTCACTAAATCATCTAAGGAACAAGGATACAAATCGAGTTCACTATACACCATATTTCTAGGGCTTGCAATAGGGGAATTTAAAGAATTGTGTCTAAATTGTGTATTTTGACTTGAAATTGTCTTGCTTTGGCTACTATTAAATAATTTCTCATTTACCCTTTCACATTTGCAAATATCAGCCGGCTCAAGTATAAGATTTGCCCCATCTGAAAGCATTTCAAGACAGCCATATGACAACTCGTCTCCAATTCTTCCTGGAACCACAAAAATATCCTTTCCATTTTCAAGGGCATGCTCCACTGTTATTTTAGTTCCACTTTTTCTTCTTGCTTCAACCACCACTATGGCGTCGGAAAGTCCACTAATTATTCTATTACGCATAGGAAAACTTGCTGGAATTGCAGGAGTGTGCGGCTTATATTCTGATAAAAGTCCACCCTTTATTTTCAATTTTTCATATAAATCATAATTATATCTTGGATAACATAAGTCCACACCACATCCAAGCACTCCAAGGGAATAACCGCCATTATCAATAGCTCCCTTTTGTCCATAATAGTCTACTCCAAGGGCCATTCCACTTATTACTTGAATTCCCATCTTAGCAAAGGCCTTGCCAAATTCGTAAGCTATCTTTCTTCCGTAATTGGTGCACTCCCTTGTACCTATTATTGATACTATTGGTTTGTTCTCATCTACTAGTTTGCCATAATAAAATAAATTAACTGGATAATCATTTAGATTAAGTAATGCTTTTGGATAATCATTACTTATTGGATATGTAAAATTCATGTCTGATTTTATCAATTTTTTATAGTCATTATATATGTATTCGCTTTTTTTGGCTAAATCAATTTGTTTGGCATCATTAATAGATATTTTAGCTACTTGCGTATAGTCTTTATAGCTTGCACTATATATATTTTTAGGGCTTTTAAATTTATCAAGAAGATTGTGTATCTTTATATTACCAACTCTTGGTATATTATTTAGCCAATACCAATAAAAGCCTTCTTCTACATCTTTTGTCATAAGCCTCCTATTCATTAACACTTCTATAAGAAAAGCTCTCTGAAATGTGGCTCCATTGTATATCTTTGCATCCTTCTAAATCTGCTATGGTTCTTGCCGTTTTTAACACTCTAGTGTAACCCCTTGCTGTAAGTCTCTTTTTTTCATAGAACTTTTCCATTAGTTTTTGTTCCTTTTCTTTTAATTCACAGTATTTATTAACCATTTTGGAATCCATCTGAGAATTAAAATTAATGCTTGTACCTTTAAAGCGTTCAAGCTGAATTTTTCTAGCGGCAAGGATTTTTTCCTTCATTTCTTTAGTACTTAATTCTCCTTTATTATTCTCTTCGTTATTACTATCTTCGTATATATCCCTAAATTTAATTTCATTTGTCTTGATACAAATGTCAAATCTATCCCATATGGGATTACTTATTTTTCCAATATATCTTTTTATTTCATTCTCCTTGCAATGACACCTGTTCTTATCAGGATAATATCCGCATTTACATGGATTCATTGCTGCTACAAGCATAAAATCTGCTGGATAATCATAGGAATAATTTAGTCTTGAAACCCTTACTTTTCTATCTTCAAGAGGACCTCTAAGACCTTCTATTACCTTAGAATCAAATTCTGTAATTTCATCTAAAAATAATACTCCCTTACTTGCAAGGGTAATTTCTCCTGGTTTGGCATAAACTCCACCACCCATTAAAGCGCTTGTGGTTATATTGTGATATGGATTTCTAAAGGGACGTTTTTTTACTAAGCCCTTACATTTTATAAGATTTCCAGATATACTTGCAATTTTTGTAACCTGTAACATTTCATCTCTTGTCATATCTGGCATTATTCCAGGTATTCTACTAGCTAACATAGTCTTGCCACTTCCTGGTGGTCCAATATACATAATATTATGCATTCCTGCTACTGCTATCATTGTGGCCCTTTTAGCACTAATTTGACCCTTAACCTCACTAAAGCAGTTATAAAGCCTGGTATTATCATCTTCCTCTTCTTCATCTAAAGAGTAAGTCCTATTTATGGGATTAGATGGCAAGCCCTCATTTATTAACTTTACACATTCCCTTAGATTATTGGCAGTAATAATATTTATTCCTTCAACAATTAATCCTTCAGCTTCATTTTCTTTTGGAATAATTACGTTTTTAATTTTCTTATCCTTTGCCATAAGGACACAGGGTAAAATTCCTTTAACCCCTTTAATACTGCCATCTAGACTTAACTCACCAATGCAAAGTGTATCCTTTAGGGCATCTAAATTTAAGATTTTTACTGCCGCAAGTATTCCCAGTGCTATGGGTAAATCAAAGCCTGTACCATCCTTTCTTATATCTGCAGGAGAAATATTAACCACAATTTTTTGCGGTTCTAATTTAAAGCCAGAATTTTTTATAGCTACCTTTATCCTTTCCTTAGCCTCCTTAACTTCGCTACTTAAAAGGCCACTCATATTAAAGTCTGGCAATCCAAGTGATACATCTGTTTCAACATGAACAAGACAAGCATCTAGTCCATAAACAGAAGCGCAATTAATACAACTATACATTTTTTCCTTCTTTCCTTTTAATTTCTTTGGGATATAAATTCGAATTGAATAAAAAGAATTGCTTATGAATACAAGCTTTTTCGATAATATCATATAAATAAAAATAAAGCAAATTCTAAGTCGAATTTGCTTTATTATAATCTAATCAAGATTAAAAAGATCTCTTCTTGATAACTTTATTATAGCAGTTCCCCTAGATTTATAGGCATCTTCTGTTATAACTCCAATATTAAGTGTTCCCTTATTTATGGCATCCCTTAAAGTCTCATTTTGTCCATTTGTTAAATCTAGATAATCTCTTAAATCAATGGCAGTTTCTATATTATTCCTTAAATAGTCCCCATCTTTATATTCCTTTATAATTACATCTATATTAGCATCATAACTTCCATCATTATCCACATCCCAAAATGCAAGACCATATGGAAAAGCACCATTAGATATACCCATATCAATATCTGAAGGAGTAAATCTAACATAATTAGAGGCTGTATCTAATGGATCCTCAGAATTAATATCAGTTATTCTTATTGCCTGCTCATAAGTTGTCTTATTTATCTTTACACCTGAAGCAACCACGGAAACAGGAGCTGAATTACCAGATTTTATAGCCTTAACAACTGTATTTACAAAAAGTTCAATTTCTGCATCTCCTGTAACCTGTGAGTGTCCGCATCCTGAATAAGTTATATTATTTTTAGAATAAATATAATAGTTATTTAGAGCATCTGCACCTGATAAATTGTAGTATGAACTATTACTATCTGAATAAAGAGAATACCATACAACCACATCATCACTTGAGTCCAAAAACTTAGAGTTACTTGACTCTAAATCAAGGGTAAACCACTGTGAATGTGTCTTTGAAACACTAATTTTATCGTCAATATTATATGGATATTCTGTAATCTGTCCCTTATTTAGGCATGTCACAGTTGTAGTTGTAAGGACGGAGCTATTAACCTTATTTTCTATATTAGTATATAGTTTATAAGCATTTCCATTATCACTTCCTCTTCTCATCATAAAAAGATTGGTATATCCCTGGAAATTATCATTAAATGCATAGCTTTTATTATTCCCTGCTACACTTATCTTATCTTTATTTGATACTCCATATCTATCCATTCCAGCTAGTTCTCTAAATCTAGATGTAAGCTTAAAGGCTGTTGATAGGTTTTGGGCTGTACTTTTTCCAGAACTTACCTCATCTACCTTAATATTTTCATAAGTGTCATCTGAATATGCAGAATAAATAAAATTATCATGAGTAAAAAGGACTGAATTTCCCATATTTATATAGTCTTCCAAATTATTTAGTGCATCTTCATCGCTAATATCCTGTCTATTAAAGTTATCATAAAAACCAATTACTACCATGTCGTAATCCATAAGCTTATTTTTCTTACTATCATAGTAATCTGATGAATTTATTCTATAATTAATATTCCTATACCAGCTATTAAAGGTATTTGTACTTACCGTATCCACATCTAAACTTATTCCAACCACATCTTCAACTTGGCGAAATTTATTTTGAAACTCTGTTCCTGCTAATAAAAAATTGCCATTGCTTACATTATCAAGGGGTACAATTTGTAATACCTTAACCTCTTCTTTTTTCTCTTCACCTACAATAAATGAACCAGTTGCCTCTCCTGATATTCCATCTGAATTTGTGGCAATAACTTTTATACCAACATATCCTCTTAATTCTTGTGGAAGGGCTAAACTAAATTCAAAATGTCCATTTTTATCAGTGGTTATTTTATTATCATAGGATTTAATTGATGAGTAATAAACCTCATATTCTTCTCCAGGCATTTTTGATAAAATTCCATCACCATTCTTATCAATTAGCACTTCAAAGTCATAAGTATCTGAAACGCTACCAACATATCCACTAACTAGGAAATATCCTAATGTAGAAGCATCTATCTTAGTCTGACTTATTATGTTATTTCTATATGAAGCCTTAAATTTAGAATCAAGTACAACCTTTGGGCAAAGTATATAATTTAGTTTGGCACTTTCATTATTTTCATTTGCTATATTGCTTGTATTATGTCCGTTTTTTTCAAGGATGTATTTTGATAGCTTATACATATTTACATCATAATTTGTATTTGTAGTACTAGTGTCCTTTGTTATGGAATTTATAATACTATCTGCTAGAATAAGTGGCTTTCCTGCATCAATATATTCTTCTAGCTTTAGTAAGGATTTAATGGTTAAATCATTGCCACTCATAGCTGCATAAAAATTATTATGAGTCCCACTTCTTGCTAGGTTAAGCATTAAATATTTACCACTAGGTCCATAGATACCATTTCCTTGAATAGCATCCTCTGGCATATAACCACTTGGATTATAATCGCTAATAATTATAAGATCATATATGTTTTTTACATCTCCATTAACTCCAATAAAACCATTAGATGGAAGTGTGGTTATCTCCACATAATTCTTATAATTACTAGAGGTCATTTTGCTATTAGTTATTCCAAGCCATTTTAAAATCTTTTTTGCTCCATTATAGTTATTGTATTTAACAGCACCACTTGGCTCAATTTCTAAGACCTTAATTGGATATCTAACAGTTGTAGTTGCTTTTATGTCGCTTTTTTTAATAACAAATAAGCTAAAAAGACAAACACTTAATGCAAGTAACACTACTAATACTATCCATTTTATTTTTCCTTTTAATTTAAAAAGATTCATATCTTACACCTACCATTTTATAAATGCATCTCTCATGTCCTTAGATATTCTAGTAACTTCTGTATCAGTCTTATTTATTTTTACAAAGCTTAAAACACCATCATTATTTTCCATTCCAAGATATAAGGAATCGCTAGATTTATTTCTAGTTGTAAAGCTTTTGGTTAATTCTCTTTTTTGTCCATTTATTTCAATCCCAATTTTTACATCCACCATGATTTTTTCAGATAAATCGTTAATTGTAACTCTGCCATCATCATCTAATGTCTGTTTTATACAATCCTTATTTAGTTTAAATTCACAAAGATAAACATTATCTGCTATAAAACTTTCATCACTTCCATCAATATATATTAAGCTTTTGTTGTCTTTATCATATCTAATGCCAAGCAATTCACTAGTTGTATTAACTCTTAAATTGTATTCCCCATTTTCTATATAAATTTGAATTCCTGTGGCATTTAGAATTTCTTTTTCAATTATGCTAAATGAATTATCTAGGCTTGTTTGAATCCTTGCATCTATGCTTTCGTTTTTGTAATTTCTTGCACTTTGAGTAACAAGTACACTAAGACCCACAAGGACAATTCCAGAAACAGCCAGGGCTATCACTAATTCTATTAAACTAAAGCCTTTATTATCTGCTTTCATAATAATCCTCCAAATTTACTTAAATAAACCAGTCTTAGTATAAAGCGTTAATCTATTAGTCTTTCTACCCTTAATAATAAAGGTAATATTATTATTATCCTGATAATTTGTTCCCCCATCTATTTGGGTCCTAATATAGCTTATTCCATCCAAACTTTGTGTTTCATTTATTACACTACCATTTAAATTAAAAACACTAACACCACCTGACTCCTTAGAAAACATAATATAAAGAGAATCACCCTTTTCTAATTCCTTAGTAGTTGTCTTATCTGCATCTGTAAAGCTTAAGTTTATTCCTATTCTAGTTCCAAGTTTTTTAGTATATAATAGACTAGCATTTCTGTAACTATAAACCACTATTCCCTTATCTTCATTAGATAGTTTCACATAAAAATCCTCAGAAATAGCCTGACTATTTATTCTTTCAAGTTCTAATTCACTTCTAATTGTTTCAACTGCCGCCTTAGAATCTGCACTTGATAATACTCCTATGCCAATACTAGCCATGGATACTGTCACAACTATAATTGCAAGTGCAACTAATAATTCCACAAGGCTAAAACCTTTACTATTAACTCTACTCATTAATATCTCCAATTACTAATTTCAACCATGTCCTTATAAGACATTTCTGGATTACCTTTGTTTTCTGTATTTTGTTTTTCAAAGCCATATAAGAAAATTGACTTAAATGGATATGCAAAATCGATAAACTCTGTTGTAACTCCCGTATCTGAATTAATCATATTTAATATTTCAGATTCACTAAGCGAAGTAACTCTTACATTACCCTCTACAGTTATTTTTCCCTTACTTAAAATCACTCCTGTAAAATTAGAGCGCACTACCACATCTCCTGTGGCTACAATAACGCCCTTACTTGTCTTTAACTCCATTCCCTTGTAATTACTTTTAGATAGGCTAGAATCAATTACAACTGCTTTCCCATTAACTCCTTCATTATCAAAAGCTGCCAACATATAATCCCCGTATACATTAACTCCATAATTATGGGCAGAAACCCCTCTATTTGCTATGTATTGTCTAAAGCCCTCCATAGATACAAAGTTTAAGAAAACATTGTCAGAATATAGGCTTACATCTGGCACATTGTCCTTTCCCACGTCTTCATTTTTTAAATAAAGAGTATCTGGATTTTCCACTGGATACAAAATTTTTCTTAAAATATTATATCTAATTGCATAATTCGTATATTTTTCCTGATAGTTACTGTAATCAAGGCTAATATTGTCTCCATTCATATTAACCCCATTATTATATAGATCATAAGTACTATCAGATATGGAATCCATATTGGCAAAAGGGCTTAAAAATATATCACTTTTAGTACTTGCTGAATTAATATTTAGGGTATCATGTAGGGAATTTCTATGATTATCATAGTTTTCTCTCTCCATTGTTGTGGCATTATTATAATAAGTGCTTCTAGCTCTATAATTTAAATAAGCCTCATCATCCTCAATTAATTTGGCATAAACTGCCTTTAGGGCAGAATTTTTAAAATTAAGATAATAATACGCACTTCCATATCCGTCACTGCTTTTTAATACCTTCAATATAAAAGGCTTCTCTTCATCTAACAAGGGATATGCAAAAAATGAATTATCTAGACTTACTTCTACATTTTTTCCCTCATATGAAACTCTGCCAGTATTACCCGCAGTATTATAAATAGCCTCAGTTAAAAGAGGCACAGGGTTTACCTTAGAACTTATATAAGCCGATGGCACAAGATAACTTTCCTGATCTCCATAGCTTGCATAGGAAAAACCAGTTTCATAAGGAATTGCCCCTTCATTATATGTAATATAAGCATTACCTGATAAAAGCACATTGGCGCTTGAATTTATATTAATTTTGCTATTATTACTATTAATTATTAAGGAGCTACTGCTTTCATGCCCTCCTCCATTAGTAGCCACGTAACCATATCCATAATAATCCCCATTTATATTTACATTACTATCATTAGCTCTTAATTCAAGGTCATCCTTTGCATAAATATGGGAATTGGCTTGGAAATATATGCTTGACTTACTAAGAGTGGTAAAAATATTATTAGTCCAAATTCTACCTCCATTAGCATTTACTGAACCACCATTTACAACTAAATCCTTACCACTAATTACATTAGTAGAATCATTTCCATAAATGTTAAAATTAGCCCCATTATTTACTCTAATTCCTAGACTTCCACCACCATAGACACTTCCATATAAATTAAGAGTAGATGGATTTGCTAGTTTATTTACTGTATTAACCTTATTATCATCCCTTCCAGAGACTAATATTCCTTCATTGGCAATAAAGGCATAATTTGCAAAATTAGTTCTTCCCTCTAATTCATTCTCAATTAATGCTACAGTTTCTTGTGGAAAGCCTATATTAATATCAATAGTTACTTCTGAAGTATAGCCTTGTTTATTAAGATAAGACACTGTTAAGTCTGTAATTTTCAAATAATAGTTTTCTATATTGCTTCTATTAAGATATTCATCCTCAATTTCTTCATTAGAAACTACAACACTTGCAGAAAGCAATTCCTTAACATCTAGTTTCCCAACATCTTCTTCTAAATATGATCTTAATCTATTAGTAAGCTTTTCCTTTTCTACTACATTTAATTCTCTTTCTAACTCGCTAAAGCTATTATCCTCTGAATAAATATTATTTAAATAGCCCTCTCTATCACTATCACTAATAATACTTAAATTGCTAAGAAGTCTTGTCATATAGTTTTTTCTTAGTCTTTCATTGGCATAATTATTAGTTATATAGGAAATAGAACCATCTAAATTAATGCTTCTATTAGCAGATATATGAGTTAACTCATCAACATAGGCTGCATTAAAGCTATCCATTGAAACCTTACCTAAACTTACATAGATTTCATCAACTGCTTCCTCTGCTGTGTAAAAAGTGGACTTTAAATTGCTCTTTGCCATCTTCATGCGCAGGTTAAGCATAACTGTAGAAGTAATTGCACTGGCAAGAATCATAACAAAAGAACACATAATTAAAACCATAATAATTGTGGATCCCTTTTTATTAAGTTTTTTATTCAGACTTAGAAGTTTCATATATCCACCTACCAAACCTTAGTTGTTATCATTGTAGTTACTAAACTATCCTCATTTTTTTCTCTATAATAGACTTTAACAATTAATCTATAAATGTAATTAGTCTGTCCTGTTTGAATTCCCTCATTTAAGTTTAATTCCCAGTTATAAATATTAGAATATACACTTGCTACATAATCCTTTGATAGGCCAAAAATCTCACTATTAGCGTTTTTTGACTTAAGTCTATCCTCATAAAAATTAATATTTACATTATCTTTTTTTATTCTTATCTGTCCATTAGTTTCACCCTTATTTTGCTCCACAAGATAAAGGTTTAGTCCTTCAAATTTAACATTTGGATTAAAGTTTTTATCATAGGAATAGCTAATATTTATTTTATCCTTAGCATATTGCACAGGCTTTCCATCAACAATTTCAATAATTCCATTACTATCAAAGTCATTATAAATTGTGTAAAAGAAATATATAGGCTTTGCAAAACTGCTATACTTTGGATTGCAAGAAATAACTAACTCTCCATTAACATCACTTGCCTTAACTTTTTGATTTCCCACAATAAAGCTTCTCTCATAGTCATCTACACTTCCCACATTTCCTGTATTATCATGATACTTATACTTAATTGAAGCTGTTACAGTCTCAATATAATCTGCCAAATCAGAACTAGATGTATCCTTTATTATCTTTACATCAAAATTGGTCTCCTTAGTTATACACTGCTTATTAAAGTAAACACCTGTAGCTTCCTTAAAATAAGTACTTGCTTCATTATTAATTGTGTCATCTCTATAAATAATATTAGAATCAGAGCTAACACTATAAGTAGATGTAAGACTGTAAGAATTTACATTGTTACTAGCATTAACATCTCCCTTAACTTCTCCATCCGTATAAAAAGTAGGATCAAGAGTTGCTTCTATATAGAATTTTTCATTATCATTTCCTAGGAAAAAATCCTTATTTTTAGAAGAAATCATATATTTATAAGTCCCATTATCATTGCTTTCTTCTAATTCATAATTGTAATTTAGATTAGCCCCTTCTAAATCCTCTAATTTAGTATTTTTAATTTCTTCAATTATATTACTTGCTGCAACCTGAGCATTTTCAACTCTCTTTGCCTTTGAATTTCCTTTGGCTGCCCCTGTAAAAATTGATAGAATTGGCAAAGAAACAAGAGCTAAAATTGCCATAGCAATAAGGACTTCCACAAGTGAGAAGCCCTTATTTTTTTCTATTAGCCTTAATTTCTTTACTCTATTCACTTACCTTTACCTCAACTACTGAATTATTAGTTTCATCGCTAGTAAAAATATTAGCCTTACCTGTTGCAATATTAAAGTCTGGTTCCACAAACTTTCTATCTTCACTAGTTATATAGTACATATTAAGAACCATTGTTCCGCTTACTGTGTTGCTTGATTCATCAAAGGATGCAGAAATAGATTCGATTGTATTTTTGCTAAAATAAGAATTTATATAATTAATTAATGCCTTCCACTGATTATAATCTCCTTCATAGCTTATGGTTTGACTAAGTTTAAAGCCTCTCATATCTGTTGTATAACTTGTATAGCCTGAAGGATTAGAAGGTGCTATTCCTCCAAATGTGTAATTTGCAACAGGAGTTTGAAAGCTTGCTGACCTAATCCATATGCCATTAGTTCCCTCTGCATTAGATAAAAAGTTTAATTCACTTACTATACTGCTGCCATTTGCATAATTACTTATTATTTTTTCTGTTTCTTCATTATAGTCCTTGGTATCATCAATATATGTTTGCTTATGTCTGTTTTTTTCATCTAAATCTCTTACCTGTCTTTCAAGAGTAGAAATCTTAGTTTCACTTTTTATGTTTTTTGCTTCCATCTTATTAAAGGCAAAATAATATGACAAAAATACAATTAACACAGCACAGGCCACATATAATAGTTTTTTATCCCTTGATGATATTGAAGTTTCAATATTTAATTTCTTAAAAATAGATTTCATAGCAAATATCTCCCTTCCCTATTCCTTATCCTCTGTATTAGCAAAAGAGAAAGTTAAATTAAAGGTCACATATGTTGTATCTGTACTGTCCTTGCTTTCTTGAATACTAGGAACTACTACATTACTAACGCCTTTAATACTATTTAGTTGCTTTATTAATTTAGCCACGGATTCCTTAGAACTTGCCTTTCCTGAAATAGAAACATTACCATTTAAATTAGACATGCTCTCTATATTAACATCTACAGGAATTTTTTCCTCAAGACTTGTTATTAAGTCTCCTAACTTATCATTATTATTAACTGTAAGGCTTTTAAATGATACAGCATCTAAATAAGCATCCTTAGCATCATAATAATCATTTACAACATTAACGATTTCCTTCTTGTTCTTTATTTGTGTATTTAAATCATCTATTGTTTTTTCTAGGAAAAATCCTCTAAGGATTGGATATACAATAAATACCAAAGATACAAAAATGGCTCCCATAAGTAAGAGCTTATATGTTCTAAAGCTTTCCTTATTAGTTTCTTTATTTGAAAACTCTTCTGGTATAAAGTTAACAGGTTCAATTAAAGCACCCACATTGTTTAAATAAGAATGTAGTCTTCTTTTTTCAAAGCCTGTTTTTTTATCACAAACAACATTATTAAGATCAATTATATTAGTTACTTCTTTTCTTATTTCATTAGATAATAACTCATTAAATCCCTTAATTGTAGTTGCATTACCAAGTACATAAGCCCTAGCAATTTCATCGCCCTTATTTCTTGAAGTGTAATAATCCATAATTCTATTAATATTGCCAATTAAATATCTAATGGATTCTGTAACCTCGTCCCCGTCAAATTCAGTATGTAATACCTCTTCATTTTGTAATTTAGTTAGAGCTGCTCTGTAATCTAATTTATATTCACTCATTACAGCATCTACTAAAAGAGACTTTCCATAAGGAACCATTCTTTGTAATTTTAAGACATTGTTTTTAAAAATATTAACAACAGAGCCATCATTCTCGATTTCAACCACTAAATTAACATTGTCATCTAGTTGATGTCTTACTAATTGATAGGCACTGTTACCTGTATAATCAAGGTATAAAAGATTCATACCTAATTTGCTTGCTAATTCATAATAACTTTTAGCAGTCTCATCATTTAGAGCCGCCACCATGATTTTTAGCTTATCATTGCCATCTTCATTAATTTTATCAATAACAGAATATTCAACTATATGGTCATTAATATTTACAGGAAAATAATCTGGTGCATTAGTTTCCACAAGTTTTGCGATTTTCTTAGGATTAATATTAGGTATAACAACCTCTTTAGTTGCTATCTTTGTAGAGCTAACTGAAAAACAAATATTATTGCTTGTAAAACCTTTTTCCTTAAAGGCTTCCTTCATCCTTAATGCAAGTTCATCGCAATCGTTTAAAACTCCATCGTTTACACATCCCTTTGGAGTTGGTATAGTTACTGCCCTGTGCACAATAATTTGTTTACTAGTTTTAGTAACTTCCATCATCTTAATAAACTCATTATTAAGAACTGCACTTATTAGTTTTCCCTTATATTTAATACCAGACATAGTTCCTCCATTTATAAGCTAACAATTTAATAATCCCATGTAAAAATTAAGCATGTCCCAACCAAATAACATACTTATAAATATTCCAGCGCAAAGATATGGCCCAAATGCCAATACATTGCCCACATGTTTAAATCTCATTCTCATTAAATGAATTACACTTCCTAGTATACAGCCAATAAAAAAAGCCAGAACAATCCTTCTTCCTCCTAAGAATAGTCCTGCGGCTGCCATAAGTTTTATATCTCCTCCACCAAAACAATCAACATTCCTTAATGCCCTAAATAGTATTAATAGTAGATACATAAAGCCACTTACTAGAACAAATCCTAGAATATGATCTAGAATATCCTTTGTAAAAAATAGACTTATTATAGCTAAAGCTACTAACACTATATTAAGAATATCCGGAATCTCAAAAGTTCTATAATCTATAACTGATATAGCAATTAATATTGAAGAAAAAAGACACATTAAACTAGTAATTACACTAAAGTCAAATTTTAGAAAGATGATAATATAAATAATTCCATTTAACCCCTCTATTATAGGATACTGAGCACTAATTTTTTCCTTACAATATCTGCATCTTCCCCTCAAGCAAATGTAGCTAAACAGTGGTACTAAGTCGTACCACTGTAATTTATGGCCACATTTTGTGCAACTTGAACTCTTTATTACTATGTCTTCTTTTTTTGGTAATCTATAAATTAACACATTTAAAAAACTACCAATTATTATTCCGTAAATAAATATTATAAGATACATGTATATTTCTTGTTGCATGATTTTTGTCCTATTTATTTTACAATAAAGTGTGCATCTGATACTCTAGCACATTCAACTGCATCTGAATCTTCAGGTAATTTAGTTGCATCTGTTGGCTTAGTATCTGATACTAATACACAGACAGCTGAGTTCTTAGTAATAACAATATAGATATTACCTGACTTGCCATTAGTTGACTTCATTGTAATAGATGATGTCAGTGTTGCACTTAATTCCTCCTGTAGCTTTGTGTAAGATGATAAGTCAGATGAAGAAAGAGAGGCACTATCCCCTTTGCCTAAATCAATGATAACGCCATTACTTACTTCTGAATATACACTTTCATCTGAAGTAGCTACGACTACAGCTTCTCTAATTGAGTCTAATGTCTGTAAATCAGTTGATTCTCTTGATCTTTCCACACTTCTTAAAAGTGTAGGAGCAAGAACACCAACTAAAACTACCATAATAGCAATAACAACTATTAATTCAACTAATGAGAAACCTTTGTTACCTAATCTTTTTTGTTGTCTTATCATGTTTATCTCCTTTTTGTCTTTTTATATAAACCCATAAAATGGGCTTATAGCTAATTAAATACTGTTATAAAGCTGTATCATTGGCTGGTAAATAGCCATAATTAATAAGACTACTAAAACAGCCATAATTATAATAATTAAAGGCTCTAGAAGAGATGTCATAGAAGTTGTTGTAATTTCTACTTCTTCTTCATAATAATTAGCACAGTTACTTAACATTTCTTCCATATTACCTGTTTCTTCACCTATCCCAAGCATATGAGTTAACATTGCCGGGAATATATCATAGGATTGCATTTGAGTTGAAAGAGTAATACCTAGTGCAATTCCACCCTTCATCTTTTTTAATGCATCCTGATAATGAATATTATTCATTGTAGCCTCTACAATCTCTATTGCATCAATTATTGGCATACCTGCTTGAATAAGAGTTGCTAAGGTTCTTGATATTGAAGCACAGTTTTGTTTAATACTAAGCTTACCAAAAAGTGGTAATTTAAGCTTTATTCTATCTATTACATGTCTTCCACTATCCGTTCCCTTATAAAGTTTATACAAAAGCACAATTAGAATTACCCCTAAGATATACATATACCAACTATTCATAACACTATGACTTAGTCCAATAACAATCTTAGTAGATAAAGGTAAATCCGTATCTAGCTCCTCAAACATGGTCATAAAATTTGGAACTACAAATGTAAGCATAACAACTAATACACCAATCATTACAAAAAGTAATACAATTGGATACATCATAGCCTTCTTTATAATACCCTTTAACTTAGCTTCCTTTTCATATTGGATAGCCATTCTATCAAGGGATTTTTCAAGACTTCCTGAAGCTTCACCTGCCTTTACCATTTCAACCAAAATTGTTGGAAATGCGTCATTTCCCCTCATGGATTCTGAAAGGGTTTCGCCTTTCTCAACACCAGCTCTTGCACTTTCAATTCCAGCTTTCAAAGCCTTGTCTTCAGTTTGTTCCTCTAACATATTAAGAGCACTAATAATAGAAACACCAGCCCTTATAATGCTTGAAAACTGTCTACAAAAAACTGCTAAATCCCTTGTTTTTACCTTCTTTTTTAAAAAAGTAAAATCTAGGTCTTTGTTTAAAAGTGTCTGCTTACTTACAGAAATAGGTACTAATCCAAGTTCTTTAATTCTCTGACTAGCATCTTTTTCGTTTTGAGCTTCAATAGTTCCTTTTTTAGACTGTCCATCGGAGGTTATGGCTTGATAAATAAAACTTTCCATATCCACCTCACATATTTACTTGCACATTCTTAACAATTTCAATAATCTATGTTTATTATAGCAAACATAACTTTTTTATTCAACGTTATGTATCTTTTTTAATATATAAAAAAAGAGAGGAAACTTTGTTCCTCCCTATATTGAATTATTAATTTTTCTATCTACATAAGACATATCCTGTGAAAAACTAAGGGCATCTTCTAAACTTATCTCTCCCTTAAAATACAAATCAACTAAAGAATCATCCATAGTGATCATTCCATCTTTCTTAGATGTTTGCATTATTCCAGGAATTTGATACGACTTAGCTTCTCTTATTAAATTCTTAATAGGAATTGTGGCATGCATAACCTCAAAAGCTGCAACTCTACCCCTTTTATCCTCAGTAGGTATTAACTGCTGTGATACTACCGCCTCAAGACACACTGCAAGCTGTATTCGGATTTGTTGCTGCTGATATGGTGGAAATACATCTATTATTCTATCTATAGTTGATGCCGCACCTATTGTATGAAGGGTAGAAAAAACCAAATGTCCTGTTTCAGCAGCTGTTATGGCTGTAGATATAGTTTCAAGATCTCTCATTTCACCAACTAAAATAACATCTGGATCTTCTCTTAGGGCAGCTCTTAGTGCCCCCGCATAATTAGCTGTATCAATTCCTATTTCTCGCTGATTTATCATTGCCTTTCTATGGGTATGTAAATATTCAATTGGATCTTCTAGTGTAATAACATGAGCATTTCTCTCATCATTGATTTTATCAATAATTGAGGCAAGTGTTGTGGATTTACCTGAACCTGTTGGCCCTGTAACTAATACTAGTCCCCTTTTTTTATCGTATAAATCTATAACTGACTGTGGAATACCAAGGGCTTCCGGCTTTGGTATATTAGTTCCCACAATACGCATAGAACAAGCAATTGATCCCCTTTGTTTATATACATTTACTCTAAATCGACCTACCCTCGCTATAGAAAATGAAAAATCAACCTCACCTGCTTCTCTAAAAATACTCATAAGTCTTTCATCCATAATGTCTTCTATTAGTTTTTCGCAATCATCAGGTGATAATCTTGGATAATCAAGATTAACTAACTCTCCATTAATTCTAACCTTTGGAGGTAAACCTACAGTAATATGAACATCTGATGCCTTTTTTTCTTTTGCTAACATTAATAGCTGTTCAACTGTTACCATATCTTATCACTCCATATCATCAGTTTCATAAGTTACCTTAATCATTTCAGCAATTGATGTTACCTTTGATAAAACCGCCTGTCTTGCTGCATCCTTAAGGGTTGTCATACCTTCCCTTATTGCCTCTTCATTAATCTTATCAACATCTGCCTTATTTGATATAAGTCTTTTGATATTAGTTGTTATAGGCATTATTTCATAAATACCTGTTCTTCCGTAATATCCTGTATTATTACAAAGCTTACATCCCTTAGCTTCGCAAATTTTTACTTCTCTTGTTTCATCCTCAATACCAAGCATTTTCTTTTCCTGCGGTGTAGCAAATCTATCCACCTTACAACTGCATAGCTTTCTTACAAGTCTTTGGGCAATAATACCCACAAGAGAATCCGCTATCATGAAATTTTCTATTCCCATATCTTGTAATCTAGTAACTGATGAAGCAGTAGAATTTGTATGCAATGTTGAAACAACTAAATGTCCTGTAATTGAAGCTCTTACAGCAATTTGTGCTGTCTCTGCATCTCTAATTTCACCAATCATAATAATATCTGGATCCTGTCTAAGGATTGATCTTAGAGCATTTGCAAAACTTAAATTAGCTTTTGTATTAACTTGAACCTGATTAATTCCATCAATGTTTGCTTCTACCGGGTCCTCAACTGTAATTATATTAACATCACTTGTGTTTAATTCACTAAGTGCTGTGTAAAGTGTAGTTGATTTACCTGAACCTGTTGGTCCTGTTACAAGTATTATTCCATGGGAATTTTTTAATATTTCATTAAAAGTCTCAAGATCTTTAGGCCCTAAACCTAGCTTTGATTTATCCTTATTAAAGCCTTCCTTTGCCGCAATTCTCATAACTACCTTTTCACCATAAACAGTAGGTAGAGAAGAAACTCTTATATCGTATTCTTTATTATCTACAAGCATGGTAATTCTACCATCCTGAGGAATTCTTTTCTCTGAAATATCCATACCAGAAATAATCTTAATTCTAGTAATAATTGCTCCAAGTAAACTATTATCGTAGCTTAGTATTTCCTTTAAACTACCATCAATTCTATATCTAACTCTAATTTTATCTTTACATGGCTCAATATGAATATCTGAAGCTCTGTTTCTAACAGCCGCTTCAATCAAGTTATTAATAAGCAACACAATAGGAGCAGATTCAATATCTGCCTGTCTATTTTTTTCCTTATTTAATTCCTCTTCATTGATTTGTAATTCCTGCTCTTTTTTATATTTATCTACAATGCTTTGAGCCTCTTTAGAACTTAATTTTCTATCAAGAAAGGCCTTAATTGCAGATGCATCTGCAAGGCAAGGTATAACCTGCTTTCCCGTAATTATATTTACATCATCCATTGCATAAATATTGGTTGGGTCAGCCATTGCTAGTCTTAGCATATTAATGTCCCCATTTTCAAAATTCAATGGAACAATTAGGTCTTTTCGCATTACAGACTCATCTAGCAAATTAAAAACTTCATCAGGAACATCTACTGCTCTCATGTCAACAAAATCAATACCTAAGCTTTCGCATAAAGCTTCATTGATTTGTCTTTGATTAGCAAAACCTAGCGCTATAATCGTTTCACCAAGCATTAACTTTCTAGTTTTTTGCTCCGATAAGGCCTGCTCTAGTTGTTCACTAGTAATAACATTTTTTGAGACAAGTAAACTACCAAGCTTAACTTTTTTTCTATAATTCATTAGTAGCCTCCTAGAAAAAACAATATTCAATTCTACCAAACTTTTAATTAAATGATAGCATCTGCCCCCTTTAAAGTCAAGAAAAGGAGAAGTAAGACCTTAGCCTACTTCTCCTATATTTACTAGAAATCCTTTAATTCTGTAATTGTATATCTACTATTTTGAGAATTAACAAGGGAATTTATTAGGGCATTACTATCTGTACTTACCTCATAATTTTCATTAGACATTCCCCTTGTCATTTCAAAATTTCCCTCTGGTGTTAAATAATTATTGTAATATGAAAAAGCAAAATATACTGTCTCGCTTTTTTCCTTATTACTAACAGTAGTACTATAGATTAATATAATCACATTATTATAGTCGCTTCCATTAGTACCATTATATAATAAATATTTAGACATTAACTGTATATCTGTTACAGTTTCTTCATTGGTTTGCTTTAAATAATCCTTATTCTTTGTAGCCTTATATAGCATTCTAAAGGTTGTATTATTAGTTTCACTAGTTATTGCATCACTAGCTTCCTTCTTTATCTGATTAAATACATCTTTATTGATATCACTGACTCCATTTATATATTTACCTAGCTTATCAGCTGTATATGTAGCATAATCAGAATCAATAATATATCCATGCCTTTTTATATCATCACTAGATGTATCGCATCTAACAGTTATTGTATCTCCGAAGGCTATATTCTTTGTCTTATCTGCACTAAATGTTAGGCCTTTTAGATATTCATCGTCGTTTTTATTAGTTATTGTAACACTTGCCTCTGGACTAATGCCATTAAAGGTAACTTCAATAGTGTCAAAAAGAGAGATTTTCTTACCCGATGATACACCGCTTACCCTTAAATCATATTTTGTGAGATTAAGTTTTATCTTAGCAATATCCATATATGAACTATCATAAGAAATATTTACTTTTATCTTATCGCCATTTGATACATCAGTACTATTAGAGCTTACCTCCATAGAATTAACAAGGTTATTAATTGCTAATAGCTTTTGAGAATCCTTAGAATCCCCTATTAGTCTTGTTTTTAGGCTCTCCTTATCAATAGTAAATTGCGGTGTGGCATATCCATTAGCTCCCACATAACTTACCTTAATATAATCTCTTATATCAAATCTGTGGCTATGAATAATTACACCTATCACAATTCCTATAATAACAACAAAAGCCAATATAGCTCCTAAAACCTTTATTGGAACCCTACATGATGCCTTTCTATCAGAATCCTTTTCAACTCTAATTTTTCTTGATGTATTATTAATTGCAAGCTCAACCTTTTCTTTATTATCAGATTTAAACTTATATTTACTCATTAATTATATCGCCCTTGTAGCCATCTTTAATTCTTCTAATTCTTCACCTTCAAAGAATTCTTTAATATTCTCATATACAGTTGCATGATAATTATTAAGTCTTTCAATGTCAGTCTTATCAAGATATGCCTTATCCACAAGCTCAAGATCAATAGGTGCCATTGTAAGATTATCAAAGCTTAAGAATGTACCATATTCATTCTCATAATCCTTCTTTGTGACAATTTCATTCTCAATTCTAATACCAAATTTACCTTCTTCATAAACACCTGGTTCATCAGATGTTACCATACCAGGTTCAAGAACTGCTAAGTCATTAACTCCAGGAATGTGCTTCCATCTAAATCCATTAGGTGATTCATGAACATTAAGTAAATAGCCTACGCCATGACCTGTTCCGCATCTATAATCAATACCCTCATTCCATAATGGACCACGAGCTAGAATATCTAGACTAAATCCATTACAGCCATGTAAAAATCTAGCATTTGAAAGATTTAACATACCTTTAAGTGTAAGAGTAAAGCACTTCTTCATTTCCTCTGTTACAGGACCTAGTGCAAAAGTTCTTGTTACATCTGTTGTTCCTCTTAAATACTGTCCGCCTGAATCAACAAGTAACATTCCCTCTGGCTTTAATACACTGGCATTTTCCTTAGTTGCATGATAATGCATCATAGCAGCGTTAGGACCTGTAGCTGAAATTGTATCAAAGCTAAGTTCAATATAATCACTAATCTTAGCACGAAGCGAGTCAAGATACTCTGCTGCATCAGCTTCAGTTATCTGTTTTCCTTCTTTAACTGCTTTCTTAGTCCAGAAGATAAATTTAGTTAAAGCAGCTCCATCTTCTCTATGTACTGATTTTAAATTAGCAATTTCAGTTTCGTTTTTTATAGCCTTAAGTAAAACACTTGGGTTCTCCTTAAAAATACATGTTAAGTCATTGTTAGCATTGCAAATATTATAAAGACGAGTATTAATTCTCTTAGTATCAAGTAATAACTTTCCCTTTAATTTAGCTGCATCTTCATAAACACTATTATATGGACGAATCTCCACATTGCATTCCTTAAATTTAGCTAAGATTTCATCATTAAATCTATCTCCATCTGTATAAAGAATAGCCTTTGATTCATCAATATATGCATATGCCATAATCACTGGATTACACCAAACATCATTACCTCTAATATTAAATAACCAGCATACATCATCAAGACTTGCAATAATATGACAAGTTGCATTTGCTTTAGTAAGACTTTCTCTAATAGCCACAAGCTTTTCCTTTATTGTAGCCCCAGAATATTTTTCATCTAAATAAAAAGCCTTACTTTCTGGGAAAGGAGCTCTAGATTCAAAAATAGGAGCAATAGCATCAAAATCATCATTAATTGTGGCATTTTTCTTAGCTGCAATATCTAATAATTTAAGTCCCATTCTTGCATCAACAGTTCTACCATCAAATGCAATGCAAGCACCATCACTTAATTGCTGTTCTACATATTCAGTAACACTAGGAACTCCAACTGATCCATCCTTCATAAGTTCAAAACCAGTTCCATCAATTTCTTTTGCAGCCTGAACATAATATCTACCATCAGTAAATAATTTTGCTTCATCCTTCATAATTACAGCTGTTCCTGCTGAACCAGTAAATCCTGTGATAAATTCTCTTTCCTTAAAGTAATCTCCTGAATATTCAGAGATATGATAATCATTTGTTAGTACGAGATAAATATCGACACCTGTCTTAGCCATTGTTTCTCTAACAGCTGCCAATCTCTCTTTAATTGTTTCTACCTTCGACATAAGTAAACCTTCCTTCTTCATTTATCACTAGCTATTGTACTACAAGCTTAGAAAATAAGTTAGGCATTTTCTTTATTTCCTTCTTTTCTTCTTAAAACGTCAAACTCATTAAGCTCAATTCCTAAATCAATAAATAACTGCTGCTTTGGATGTGGACAGCTTTCCATATCATGTCCAAATTCATCAACAATTCTTTTAACTACTACAGGAATATTATCTCCGTTAGGTCTCATAACTTCAATTGTTTCACCTACAGAGAACTTATTACGCTGTTCAATATTGTAAAGGCCTTCGCTATTCTTCTTACCAACAATACCAAGATACTTATATTCTGTAACATAAGTGTTGCTATCATAAATCTGACTTTCCTCTGTTGGCTTATTAAAGAAGAAGCCTGTTGTGAACTGTCTGTATGTACATTTTCCAATTTCTTCTTTATAGAATGGAATTCTTTCTTCATACTTCTTAGGATTTTCTAAGAAATCATCAATTGCAAGACTATATGTTCTTGCAACTGTTGCTACATAAAGAGCAGTCTTCATACGACCTTCAATCTTAAAGGAATCAATACCTGAGCTTACCATCTCTGGAATATGTTCAATCATATTAAGATCCTTAGAGTTAAAGATATATGTTCCTCTTTCATTCTCAAATACTGGCATATATTCACCAGGTCTATTCTCTTCAACGATTGAATACTTCCATCTGCAAGGATGTGTACAAGCGCCTCTATTAGCATCTCTACCTGCCATGTAATTTGAAAGTAAGCATCTACCAGAATATGAAATACACATAGCACCATGCATAAAGCTTTCAATTTCCATCTCATCAGGAATATGTTCTCTAATTTCCTTGATTTCTGCAAGGCTTAATTCTCTTGCTGATACAACTCTTTTGGCACCCTGCTTCCACCAGAAATTATATGTAAGATAGTTAGTGTTATTAGCCTGAGTTGAAATATGAATATCAATTTCAGGACATACTTCTTTAGCTATTGTAAACATACCAGGATCAGAAATAATTAAGGCATCTGGGCCGATTTCTTTAAGCTCTTCAAAATACTTTCTTGCACCCTCTAAATCATAGTTATGAGCTAAGATATTAGCTGTAACATAAACCTTAACATCTCTTTCATGGGCAAACTTAATACCTTCTCTCATGTCATCAGGTGAGAAATTTTTAGCGTTAGCTCTAAGACCAAAAGCCTCACCACCAATATAAACTGCATCAGCTCCGTAAAGAACTGCTATTTTTAATACTTCTAAACTACTTGCTGGAATAAGTAATTCTAATTTTCTACCATTATAAACTCTATTTTTCATAATAATCCTTTCCTTTGTAACACATAAAAAATCTATTTCTTTATACTTAATGTTATTCCATCACCAATAGGAACTATTGATGTAATAAGCTCGTCACTATGTGTAAGTATATAAACATATTCTCTTATTCTTTGATGAATTGTTCTATCTCTTCTGCTTACTGTATAGTGGGACTCAACAATTTCACCTTCCTGTAAGATATTATCAGAAATAAGCAATCCACCCTTATTTAATAATCTCATAATATCAGGTAAGAAATTTATATACTGTCCCTTAGCTGCATCCATAAAAATAAAATCGTATGTCTCATCTAATTCTTTTAAAACTTCTGTAGCATCACCCTCAATTAGTGTGATCCTTTCAGTCATATTAGCTCTTTTAAAATTATTTTTTGCTATTGGTATTCGCTTTTCATAATTCTCGATAGTTGTAATATGGCAATCACTAGGCATATTCTCGGCCATAAGAATAGATGAGTAACCTACTGCCGCACCTACTTCTAAGATGCGTTTAGGTTGCTTTAAAGAAAGCAACACTTTTAGTAAATTCCCCATCTCTTTTCTAATGATTGGAACGCCTGTTTCAATCGCTTCTTTTTCTATTGTATTAACAATATCTGAATTACCTCTATCTAAAGAATTAATATAAGCTACCACTCTTTCATTAACTATCAATGGTATCCTTCTTTCTTTAATCCTTTATTAATCTTCTACGCAAATTACTTTAAGCATGTCTGTTGGTAACATATCTGTTGTTAATTTATATGTACCATCCACCCACTTATCCTTATAATCTGAAACTAAAATTTGGTAATAAAAAAGCTTCTTATCGTTAACTAAGCCCTTCTCATAAAAAGTATTAGCTAATTCCTTAGCAGAAATACCTGAATTAATAGTAACCTCAACTTCTCTAGCATTATTGCTTGTATCAGCTGAAACCTCGTTAAAAATGTTATTACCAAAATTGTAAGCATCACTTCCAACTTTATATATAACTATAATTCCTATAAGAATAACTAGTACATTAACAGAAACTGCTGTAATAAGTCTAATATTTTTATTGCTCATGTAATCCTCCGTTTGTTGTCTATCACAAGCTATAATAAGGGTTTTAACGTAAAAAATCAAGTTCCATATCTATAGGGTCAACTATAGACTTAATTACATCCTTAACTAGACTGCTAAAACAGATTTCTGCAGTTAAATATCTATTAATCAAATCCTGTCTTCGCATATCAGAATATTCAATATTAAGGTTAAGCATTGCAGTATATACATCTTCTATATCATCATTATTTACTACTTCAAAAACCTTTTTTCTAAATTCATCCACAGCTCGTCTAAGATCAGGATTTCTGCCTATTTCTTCATCAAGTCTTTTAAATTCCTTATATTCTTCACTGTCTAAGATAGAATTTGTTAACTCCTTTTTTAGCTCTTCTATTTTGTCTTGCTTTCCCATAAGCGCCCCTCCAAATGACAAAAACCTTACATTACCCTATTTAAAGACAAAAGCGGCTATTATAAAAATAACTAGCCGCTTTTAATTTTAAACATCTGCTTCCATAATAATTGGGAGAATTAAAGGATTTCTCTTCATCTTCTTCCAAAGGAATTCTGATAAATCATCTTTAATAATATTTTTAATTTTACCCCAGTCTGATATTCTGCTATCAATACATCTTTGAACTGAATCATTAACTACAAGTCTTGATTCATCAAGTAATTCTTCAGCACCTCTTACATATACAAAACCTCTTGATACAATATCAGGTCCTGCAATAAGCTGTCCTGAACCCTTTTCAAATGTAAGAACAACAATAATAATACCATTCTCTGCCAAATTCTGTCTGTCTCTAAGTACGATATTACCAATATCACCTACTCCAAGACCATCAACCATTACTTCACCAACAGGAACTTTTCCTGTAATCTTAGCCTCTTCATCTGATAATTCAATTACATCACCAGATTTAGCAATAATAATGTTCTCTTTAGAATATCCAAGTCCCATTACAAGCTCTTTTTGAGCAATTAAATGACGATATTCGCCATGTACTGGAATTGAATACTTAGGTCTTACTAAGGAATAAATAAGCTTAATTTCTTCCTGACAGGCATGTCCTGATACGTGAGTATCCTGGAAAATAACCTTAGCGCCCTTCATTCCTAATTCATTAATAACCTTAGATACTGATTTTTCATTACCAGGGATAGGAGTTGAAGAAAATACAACACAATCTCCTGGCATAATTGATACCTTACGATGAATATTAGCTGCCATTCTTGAAAGAGCTGCCATTGATTCGCCCTGGCTACCTGTTGTTATAAGTACAATCTGTTCTGGATTGTAATTTTTCATTTCTTCTGTTTCAATTAATGTTCCCTCAGGGAATTTTAAGTATTCAAGATCTTGGGCAACTTCAATAATATTTACCATGCTTCGACCTTCAACACATACCTTACGATCATATTTAACAGCAGTATTAATAATCTGCTGAACTCTATCTACATTAGATGCAAATGTTGCAATAATAATTCTTGAATTCTTATTATCAGCAAAAATCTTATCAAATGTAGCACCAACTGTACGCTCAGACATTGTAAAGCCAGGTCTAAGTGCATTAGTTGAATCACACATTAAAGCAAGAACACCCTTCTTACCAATTTCACCAAGTCTAGGTAAATCAATAGGATCGCCATCAACTGGAGTATAATCCACTTTAAAGTCACCTGTGTGAATTACAGTACCTGCTGGTGAATAAATAGCAAGTGCTGCTGCATCAGCAATACTGTGATTTGTTCTAATAAATTCAACTCTGAAGTTACCAAGAGAAATAGACTGTCCATATTTAACAACCTTTCTCTTTACTTCCTTCATCATATTGTGTTCCTTAAGCTTTGATTCAATTAAGGCAATTGTAAGCTTTGTACCATAAATTGGAACCTTAACATCCTTTAAAATATAAGGAATTGCTCCAATATGATCTTCATGACCATGGGTAATTACAAAGCCCTTTACCTTATCAATATTATCCTTTAAAAATGTTACATCAGGAATAACTAAATCTACACCTAACATATCATCATCTGGAAATTTAAGTCCACAGTCTACTACTATAATACTATCTTCATAACAAAAAGCTGTTATGTTCATACCAATCTGCTCTAAACCACCAAGAGGTACTATTTTTAAGGTGGAATTCGCTTCTTTTTTCATATAACACTCCTTAAATATATATTTATGACATTATGTCAATTATTTCTTATTTAATATCTACATCATCAAGCAATTCGCTAAATACCTTAGCAACTGCATTTAATTCATCATCATCTTCCACAAATTCATAAATAGCATCTTCTTCGCTATCCTTAGAAGTATCCTTTAGAATGTAAACTTCTGCTTCATCATCGTCTTCACTCTCGGATGCTAAAATATAATTAACACCACTAATTCTGGTCTCTTCAAGAATAAAAAGCTCGATTTTGTCATCTTCTGACATTAAAGTAATCTTTTCCATAAACTCTCCCTTATTTTTGTTTCCCTTTTTTCTTTTAACAAGATTTTTAATTTTTAGACAGCAAAATAACCTAATCACAGTACAACTTCTCCCCATGATTAGCTTTCGCTTTTATTGATAATCTCTTTTCTAGCCTTATCAGCCTCATAATCGAGATAACCTTGTAATATAAAGGCTGCTGCTATCTTATCTATAACAGCTTTTCTGTTCTCCTTTTTAACGCCAGCTTCACTTAGAACTTCATCTGCTGCAACTGTAGTTAATCTTTCGTCCCACATTACAATTTCAATCCCAGTTCTTCTGTGAATATTTGCTGCAAAATCCCTTGCAAGTAATGCTCTCTCACCTTCCGTATCATCCATATTCTTAGGCAATCCAACCACTACTTTGCTAACCTCATACTCTTTTATTAATTCTTCTATCCTTGCATAAGTCTTACGTAATTTATTCTCTTCTTTTCTAGTAATTGTCTCTAGGGCCTGTGCTGTCCAGCCAAAAGGGTCAGACAGCGCAACACCTACAGTCTTACTACCATAATCTAAGCCTAAATATCTCATTAATATTTATAAGCCTTTACCTTCAATAAAATATCTAATTACTTCCTCTACAAGTTCATCACGTTCCACCTTCATAATTAGGCTTCTAGCATTATTATGACTTGTAATATATGTTGGATCCCCAGACATAATGTATCCAACAATCTGATTAACAGGATTATACCCCTTCTCCTTTAAAGCAAGATATACCTGCTCTATAATCCCTTCAACCGAAATAGTCTTTTCTGGCTGAGTCTTAAAAAATTGAGTATTGTTATCTGCCATTTAAATCACGTCCTTCCTAATATATGTATTAATAATATAATAAATCTAGTTATTTAACAAGTACAAACTCAAAACACTTTTTATTTATGCCAATATAATTTATATCCATTACTTCCAACTTATCTGTATATAATTATAACATACTTTTTCTTAATATCCCAATAATATAAGTATAAAAATCCTACCCATACTAAACTTTTCTTCTAAAAATTTAATACAGGTAGGTTTGTGTTTAATATTTTACTTATTTCTTCTATTTGTTAAATATTCATCCATAGCTTCTGCTACTTCTTTAGAATACTTAACGGCTTCAACTACTGTTCTTGCTCCATTAACAACATCACCAGCACCAAAAATACCATCTCTTGTTGTGCTTCCTCTTTCATCTGTATGAAGTAAGCCATTGTCAGTTGTTTCAATACCAGTTGTTGTGCTTACAATTCTATTCATAGCGCCCTGACTTGCTGCAACTATAATGCTATCTGCTTCAAAGAATTTTTGTTCACTCATAGATAATACATTATCTTCTTCATCCATTGTAGCAATCTTATAAAACACGCCATTATCAGTAAATTCATCAGGTCTATAGCCATAAAGAATCTGTACTCCATCTGCCTCTGCATACTCAAGTTCCCTAACTGATGCAGCTGCATGGCCTCTACGACAGAATACATAAACCTCTGATACGCCCTTTCTTGTAGCTGTTCTTGCCACATCCATAGCAGAATTACCAGCACCAATAATTACTAGTCTTTTTCCTAATTCATATACATCTGGATTTGCAAGATAATCAATTGCAAAATGTACATTTCCTAAGCTTTCGCCCTTTATTCCTAGTTTCTTTGGTCTCCATACACCAGTTCCAATAAAGATTGCCTCATAACCATCTCTTTCTAAATCATCAATTGTAAGAGCATGTCCCACAACTGTATGTGGTCTAATCTTAATTCCAACCTTTGATAACTGAGCCTGATATCTATCAAGTACTGTCTTTGGTAATCTAAATTCTGGAATACCATATCTTAAGACGCCACCTATCTTATCTCTAGATTCAAAAATAGTTACATCATAACCTCTTTGAGCAAGTATTACTGAAATTGTAATACCAGCAGGGCCACCACCAATAATGGCAACCCTCTGGTTTTTGCTTTCCTGTCTTGTTAAATTAAGATGATCAAGATAAGCATCTGAAATATAATTTTCTATACTTGAAATATGTACAGGAGAACCCTTTCTTCCTAATACGCAATTACCTTCACATTGTTTTTCATGATTACATACTAAGGAACAAATTGCTGAAAGTGGATTATTCTCAAATAACATTTTTCCAGCTTCATCTTTTTTAAATTCCAAAAATAATTTATTCATTTCCGGAATATTTGTAGAAATCGGACATCCTTTTCTACACATTGGTACTTTACACTGTAAACATCTCTTAGCTTCATCTACTACATTAATCGCCATTTTACTACACTCCATTCATTTTTTACATTTACCACTTGGTAAAGATATTTTTCCATAATTAAAGATTTATATCAATGTTAATTTTGCATAAAAAAGACATGGAATCTAGGTGCTATTATTGTAGTTTTAACTGTGTTAAGTATTTAACCTGTTCCGCTTTATTTTTCTTTAAGCATCTTATATGAAATGCCCATTATTGCAAGCATAAATGTCATTAAAGTTACTAAAATAATTAAATTATTATTATCTCCTGTAGCAGCTGCCACTTCATTTCCTGTACTAGCTTTATTAGTTGTACCTGCTTCTACATTTGCTGTATCTGCTGCCACTTTATTGTCTAGGCTTTCGTTAGGGTCTATTACTTTTACATTAGCAACTGCAAGCCCATCATTTGATACAATCTCAATTTTGTGATTAGCAGCTTCTAATGAATTAATGAAGTCTTTATTAATTTCAACAACAGTAGAACCAGAATATGCCTTATAGTTAGATGGATCAATTTCCTTACCATCAAGCTTTACGCATACAAACTTACTAAAGTCTGCTGCTGAACGAAGTATGAGTTTTTCTCCCTTTCTTACACTAACATCACTACCTGAGAGCATCTCATATGCAATTCCTGTATCTGCTGCTACTTCACCAGATGGAGTTTCACTAGGTGTTGTTGGCTTATCTGTTGTTGGTTCTTCTGTTGTTGGTCCCTCTGTTGTTGGCTCTTCACTTGGCTCTTCATAAGCCTGTGTAGTTAACTTTAAACCCTTAACTGTCCAGTTATAAGAAGCCATCTTATCAAAGTTACCCATTGTCTTAGCAGCTTTCCACCATGTATCTCCAGCCTGAACTGTAATTGTATGAGACTTAGTTGTATCTACATCTGTTAATGTAATTTCTGTCTTATTAGTTGTATAAGCACCATTTACAGGATTGAAAGTATCTGTTGATTCCTCTGTATAAACAGCTACGCCATCTACATAAACTCTATAGCCGCCAACTGCTGTATCATCAACTGCCTCATCCCAGCTTAAATCAATTGTATTGTCCTTATTTACAACTGCTGTAATCTTAGCAGTAGCTGCAAATACAGGTGCCTTGTAATCATAATTACCAAGAGTTGTTACATTTGCAGGATCATATTTGTATTCCTTACCAGAATCTGTAAAGGCTACAACACTTACTTCATTATTAGTACCAGATGTTAATCTACCAACCTGGTTTGAAATGCTAGCAGCATTCTTGTAATCTTTTATCTGATAGTTATAAATTGTCTTTACCAATGTACCATTAGCATAGATTTTATAACCTCTTACTCTATTATCATTCGCATAAGCAGATGCAAAGCTTGCCTGTGCACATGTGTAAATTGGATTTGTTAAAGTAACTATTGAAGATTTTGGAGCTACAATGCTTTCTGTATCTTCACCATTTGTTTTAACAGATACTTCATTAATTAAAGTCTTATTACCTGTCTTATCTGATACATAAACCTTGAAAGTATAATCTACTCCTGGGCTTAGTGAGCTAATAGTTGTCTGTGTGTCTGATAAGCCTGATACAAAATCAACCATTTCGCCATTTACATAAGTGTCTACTCCATAAGTCATAGAATAGTTATCCTTTTGTGTTGCCCAAGACAAGCTAACGCTCTTTCCATCTTCAGCACTTGTAGCTGTAATATTATTATCAATTACTTCTGGTGCCTGCATAGCATTTTCCACATTAGAACTATTAATATTTAAGCTCTCAAGAGTTGTTCCTTGGAAAATGATATTCTTACAGTACTTTATATTGGTCCAAGCAGCGTCTGTAGCTTTAGATACTGCTTTACTATTATAAGATACTGTCTTTACATTATAGAACACAGCATTTTCACAGCCTGTAAGTGTATCCCAACCACTGTAATATTTATAGCCGCCATTTTTACCTACATCACCAAATGTAATATCCTGGAAATATAAATTGTGATGCTTGTGTGCTGGCTTATTAGGTACATTGTCATAGTCAACGTCTGCATAAACACAAATTGTATTTTGTGTTACCCCATACACTGATACGTTATAAGATGCAAAATTATAAAATTCTCCAATTTCAGCTGCTTCTGTTGAAGATGCTGAGTTAGGATCTGAGTAGGATGTTGTTAATACCCAAGCCTGATTTGTATCTGCAATAGCACAATCACGCATTGTAATATTAGCTGCAAAACCACCATTAGTTGGTGCAGATTTAAATCTAAATGCCATATCAATATGGTTCATTACTGTATCTTCAAATAATACATCCTGAATACCGTTACCTGTATGAGAACCAGCAGCAAGACCGCCATGTCCTTCACGAAGGAAGTTATTAAACATCCAAAGTTCTGAGTTTGTCTGAATATCACAATCTCTCGCGCCTTCACCTACAGAAGCGCCAAAGCCTAAGTTATCATCACCTGTATCTGTAAAGTTATTCCAGCAAACAACATTTTGCGAGCAACCAAAGCCAAGGCCATCACCGTTGTTTCCATCATAGGAGAATACCTTAACATTAGTTGTGGCAATATTTCTTGAATCAAGAATATTTACTGAATGATTTGATGGATTTTCCACTGTAATATCAGAAACGTATACGTTTGAAATATTTCTCATAATTAAAAGTGAAGCTCTTGTAGCATAAGCATCCTTTAAATCTTGTGTTGCAATAGCGCTTAACTTATCACTCTTATTAGCTTTAATCTTTGAAGTCAAGCCCTCAATTAATTCATCAGAATACTTTCTTGTACCATCTTCATTATATAAATTACTTAGGTATTTTTTTGCAGAATCTGCTGCCTGAATACCATAATAGTAAACCTTAGTATTACTACCGCCCATATATCTTGGAAGTGCAAAATCAGATTGTGTAGCGCCTACGTCTGGATCACCTGCCTGTGTATTTACTCCAAGATTAGATGTATAGCCATCTCCATACATTGTATCGCCTGCACCATACTTCCAACCATTACCGTAAAGAGTACCATTACCTGTAATTCTAATGTTTTCTAGTGGTGCATTCTCATCTTGAGAAACCGCATTAATAAGACCCCAATCTCTTGTATCTGTGTAGAATGGATACATAAGGAAACCAATTTCAAAATGATCTGAGTTTGGTGAAGCCCATAATGTACCATCTAGCTCAAGAGTCATATTAGAATGAAGCCAAAGTGCACCAGATACTAATACAAGTCCCTGGTCATTATCTGGAATAACTAATTTACCACCTTCAGGAACTGCATCAATAGCAGCCTGAATAGCCTTAGTGTTATCTTCAATTATCTTATTGATTTCATCATTATAACTTGTATAACCTTCTGTATATTTAACTCCATAATCAAGAACATTAACTACTTCTAGTGTCTTAGTTGTTGTTGCAGTAATTGAAACCTTATTACCAAGTTCATTACCATCCTTATCAATTGCAACTACACTAATTTCATAACTTGTCTCTGGACTTAAATCTGTTGCTCTAAAAGAATGGATATCTACATCTACCATATCTACATCAGAAGCTGTCTCATAATAATCGTAGAAAGACTGCATGTAGGTATAAGTCCATTTAGCATTTTCTTTAAAATTTTCCCTAGCTGTTTCCTGTAATTCCCCGTTAATATATACATGATAATCAGCTACATTTTCATAGTTTTCTGGTTTTTCCCAGACAAGACCTATGCTTGTATCATCATAGGCTAATGTTGGTACTTGTAGATTAGTAATATCATAACTACCAATATTTTTTGAAAAAAGTGGACTATCAAGTGCTGTTGTACCAAAACTATCACTTGATATTACTGAAAACACATCACTATTGACATAAGTATCATGGCCAGTAGTTGATGGTAACCCCGATGCACTAGTTAAGCTACAATTTGATCCTACTACCCCAAGGATCATGGCATTTGCCATAGCTAGTGCTAATGCTTTACGCAAACTTTTAGATTTCATTTGCATACCTCCCTATACATTATATACTAGCTTTTTTTCAAAATAAGTTTTATAAACATACTTTAAAAAAGCTAATTTCATATTAGCATTTTCTTTTTTAATAATCAATATCTTTTAGTAAAAATAAGAAAAAGCAGGCGATTATTGCCTGCCCTCTAGTTAACTATTAAGTGTATCTGTGTTTGCAACTGGTAACATTCCTAGTACTATATTTAAATTACCATTTCTTGTTCTAATTTCATCTATAAATTTTTTCTCCTCTGCTTCATCCCTTATGGCTATTTCATAGCTTAACTCATACATGGTTCCCATATTTGTTGTCTTTACTCTTGTTAACTTGTTGCCATCTGTATATTTTTCAAAAATATCTGAAAATGCATTTGTGTAATTTAAATTCTCTGGAATTGTGATTCTAAGCTGCTTCTTGTTAGATGGCTTTTTTGCAAATGTACTTAAGCTTAAAATAATTAATAGAATTACTGCTATTACTGCGAAGATTGCTGCATATCCTATATAACCTAAACCACATCCTAGGCCTGTTGCCATAGATAAAAATACTACTGAAATGTCTTTAGCATTACCAGGAGCAGATCTAAATCTTACAAGGGTTAAGGCTCCTGCCATTGAAAATGCTCTTGCTACATCACTACCGATAAATAAAATTACTGCTGCCACAACTGTTGGTAAGATTGATAAACCCACGATAAAATTCTTAGAATAACCGTCATTCTTGCAAGCTACCATATAAGCAGCGCCAATAATTAAGCCTAAAACAATAGCTACTACTTCGGCAATTAAAAACTCATTTACAGTGAAGCTACTGCTTGTAGCTGAGGATAAAATTGATTCGAACATATTATTTCTCCTTTATTTTCAATAAATTCTCTTTGAGTGTTCTCTAATACATATCTCTTGTACTCCGTTCCGTACTTAGAAAATGATACTGGATAGACTCTTAATTCTGATAAAATCTTAGTAAACCACATTGGAACCGCGCCACTGATTTTAATTTCCATTAAAACCTGGTCTGCTTCTAGTAACTGACTTCCATACTGGCCTTTTTCTAGTGCAAGATCATATCGTCTTGTCTGAATGTTTGTGTCAAATGTTACTCTGAAATCGCCATCATTTTTTTCAAAGTATGCATATCTATCATAAGAAAGATATAACTTAGGTTTTACCTTGTAGAAATCTTTAAAATAGTCGATTTCTTGTAAAACTTGAGTATTAATCTTTCCTGAAGCGGGTGTTGGTGGATTGTCTTTAAGTATATAATTATAGGCATCTTTAAGAGTCATAGAAGTACGTCTCTTATTAACTATGCCGTCATACTTCTTCTTTATTTCTATAAAAACCTTATCATCTAGTGATGGTGTGCCATATGCTCTCATTCTTAATTTTTCTTTATACACAGGCTTTTCAATAGAAGCTCTTATAAGGGCATCATTATCTGTATCAAAATATATATTACTTATTGTGTATGGCTTACCATCTATATTGTATTTATCCATATCCATATGATCTTCAATTCTTGTTAAAAGCTTTCTAAAACTTTTCTTTGTTAGCATGTACTTTTTTTCATATCTATTAAATACTTCAATAGCCATAACTACTCCTTTCAATTAAACACTAGTGTATCTCCTCTTTACATTTATTATGTTAATTAAAATATGTGTTTTAATTGTGGATGAAAAAAGACTTCTTTGTGAACAAAAAAGGTTATCAAGTTTTGCTACTTGATAACCTTTTATAATTTCTAATATTTGATTTTACCTAATCTAAACATTTTTTATATCATCTATTATTTTCCCATCCATTAGCTTAATAATTCTATCTGTTTTATTAGCCACCTTTTCATCATGTGTAACAATAATAATTGTTTTTCCTTCTTTATTAATACTGCGTAAGATATCTGTTACTTCTTCACCCATTTTTTGATCTAATGCACCCGTAGGTTCATCAGCAAGAATTAAATTTGTATCAAGTGCTAGAGCTCTTGCAATTGCTACTCTTTGTCTTTGTCCACCTGATAATTTAGTAATTTTTTTATTCTTCTCTTCTAACAAATTCATCTTTTCTAATAAAGATAATGTCTTAGCCTTTCTTGATCTTACTTTGTTAATTAATAAAGGTAATTCTACATTTTCATAACATGTAAAATTCTCAAGTAAGGCATAATCTTGAAATATAAAGCTTATATTGTCTCTTCTAAATTTTTCTTTTTTTCTTTTTTTAAGTGAAGTTATATTATTATCATTTATATACACCTCACCTTTACTTGCATCATCAAAACAAGCAATAATATTTAGCAAAGTAGATTTCCCTGAACCTGATGGGCCCATTATAGAAACCATTTCTCCATCATTGATTTTTAAATTAATATCATCTAAAGCGACTTTATTATAATCACCATCTTTAAAAACTTTTGTTAACCCCTTAATATCTATCATAACTACTCCTTTAATCTCATGCTTGTAATATTTAATTTTGTCATTTTTATATATGGATATATCATAGATAAAGCTGTAACTAATAATATAACTATAAACATACTTATTATATTCTTAGCATTAACACTAAAATACATTAATCCATTCATTCCAATTGTATTTAATAATGTAGCAACTAATCCATATAGAATTAATGTAAAGCTACTAATAACAACAAATGATATCATTAATCTTTTTATGATAAATGAGTTTTTTGCGCCAAGAATTTTATAAATTACAATTTCTTTTTTATAGTCTAGGAAATAGAATTCAGATATTACAATACAATTACACAAACTAAATAACAAAATACATATTTTTTTGTTAATGTTATTTCTAGCTAAAGTATTTCCAATTTCACTTTCTCCTCTACCATTAAGTTTATATGAATCTATAGCAGCGTCATTATTACATGTTTTTATTGCCACATAAACATCTTCATAAATATCACTTACATTAATTTCATTTGATAAAATCTCCATATACAAATACGTAAGCCCGTTAATTCTACTTATTATATTATCTCCAATATTATTTACATTTAATATAATTTTATAATCCCAAAAATCTGAATATTTACTTCCTAATATACCACATACCTCATATTTTTCGTTATCAAGAGTAATATATTTTTTCCCATTTTCTTCATATGTATATTTACATTTATCTCTACCTATTGCCACAAGGTTTTTCCCTTTATCATCTGGATCTGTACCTGGTATATGTCCCTCTATTAATTTGTACGGTAATTCTTCATTTAAAGCTATAATAAGGTCTACTCTATATAACGAATTTGCTTCTTTATAATTTGCAGTCAAGCCTTTTGTAATAATAATATTAGCTTTATCAATATTCTTTAAATCCTCTGATATCAAAGAGGAATCAGAAGATTTCATTATTTCCATTTTTATTCTTGATTTATATACAGATTCTATCCTATCTTTTTCTTTTAATTCAGCAATATTAAGTGTATTTAGAATTCCAAATACGCTTATATAAATTGCAAATTGCCCTATCATAACAAATACTAATATCATTTTATGTCTAAAAAGTATATTTATTATTTTTTTCATTTCTAATCCACCTCTAGTTTAATTATTACTATGAATTAACTCTGGTATTTTATATCTATTTATTAGAATAACCGGAATCATACTTGAAATTACTATAATAAGAGATGCAATAAGAAATAATACTAATGGCAAAATAATCATTGTACTATATAATGTTATCTTATAAGGCAAATTTGATGGGTAATCTGCTAATTTTATAATAATGCTCCCATTATATAACTTTTGATTAATGGCCCAAGCAATTATTGCTGCTAAATAGACTATAATTGCATTCTGTTTGATGATTAAAAATGATATCTTTCTTCTACTATATGTACATATAGATAAAATACCATATTGCCTTTTTTCAATCATTACATATGTTATTGTCATTATAGTTATAGTAATTATATTAACTAGTAATACTACAATTAAGATATAAAGATTGGGACTATGAAGAATATTATTATCTTCCTGTGCTTCTAATATTTCCTCTCCCCTATTTATAACTTGTATGTTGATGTTATCACTTTCTGCAATTTTTAAAATTTCCTCTTTTGCTAGATTATAATCACCTTCATCTACGTAGAAATTTATATAATACCAATTAAAAAAACTAAAATCCTCTACATTATCTACAATAGCAACAAATGAATCATCCAAATTATATAAATCAGAATTAAACCAGCCCCCAAATAATTCTGATTCATGATACATAGCATCATCTTTAGCTAAATAGCCATAAACCCTATATTTATTTCCACTAGTTAAATCAATAACATCACCTATATTAAACTTATTCCTTAAATTATAACCTACTACAACAGGTATATATTCCGTATCTTTTAACATATTCTCTTTTAATTCATTATCCACACTAATATTATATGAAGCTAACATACTTTCATCAATAATATAAACTCTTGCATTTATTCCTTCATAAATACAATCTGTGGAATTAAAACCAATACCTTTTATATATTCACTTTTTTCAAAATCTTGCTTTACTTTTTTTATATCAATATTTCCTGATTCAACATCATCAGTCATTTTTATCAATCCAACTCGACTTTCATTTATTGAAAACATATTGTGAATTCTTTGAGTATAAACTTTATTAGATATACTTTCCATCAATTCATTGGAAATCATATAAAAAGAAATCATAGACATTATTGTCATAACAAATATAGATAATGGTCTTTTCATAAATATTCTGTAAATTAATCTAGCATCTACCATGTTCACCCTCTATTATATTGCCTTTTTTTAATCTATAATCTTTAGTTTTCTTCGACTTATTTCAATACATTTACCACTTTTTAAATATAAATATCTGCTTATTTTTCTAGTATCTACCACATGATTTTTATTAACCATAGTAGATTTATTAACCCTTAAAAATTCCTTATTTTCTAAAGCCTCATAATTTTGTCTTAATGAACCCCTAATTTTATGTTCTAAATTATCACTAATAAAATATAGATAATGTCCCCTCACTTCTACATACTCAACAAGTGATAAATCAATATCTTGAATTGTCATATATCCCTCCAATATTTGCCAATTTGATTTTATTAATAACAAGTGGATTATTATATCCACTTGTTATTATTTCATAATAGTATCTATTACTATTACTTATACAATGTAACATTATACACTGGACGAGAATTCTTATATGTTTTGTGTTCCGTTACATAATCTTCTATGTATTCATAACCTCTTGTGTACACAACATCTTCATTTCTCACGCCAGAAAATTCTGTTTGAACATCACCATCATAATATGTTTTTATTACATTAATTGATGATTGTTCTGCACCATTTCTTCTTACTGTACCAGCACTTATTTTATACACTCCATCTCTTCCTTCTACATTTCGATAGGCATATCCATATGTTCCAGTATTATCCCCTGCATATACCAATGCTAATGATGACATTATAACTGACGATGCCAATAATGTTGCCACAAAAAATCTTTTTAGTTTCATAAATCCCTCCTATTTCATAAAAAAATTTATAAATTTATATTATCACAATTTTTATATATTACAATAGTTTGGCTTTAATCGGTCAATATTAATTTATAAACTTATCTTTATTATCCTCTCTCCATTTCTGATATGCATTTTCATCTTCCATTATATATCCACCACTTCCATAAATATTATATGTAATGTTATCCACAGATTTATCTGTCATAACTAAATAATAATCCTCATATGCATCATTATATTGAGTAAAATCTATATAATACACACCTGATTCATCTAAATTATAGCTAGATAAATGATCAAAACTTTTATAATCTTCTTCTATTCCTTTACAATATTCATCATATTGTGTCGATGAATATGTATATGTTCCCAATTTATCATTAAAATATTCTTTTGATACTCCATAAATATCAAGTTGAAAGCTCATATCGCATTCAAAAAAATCCTCATATAAAGCTGCTGAAAAAGATAAAACATCACATCTACATCGTGTATGATTTGTTATTATTGTCCTATAATTATCAGGATTAAATTCGAATGATGTACTTTCTCCAATAACTCCATACAAAAGCCCAGACATGATTGCAAAATCCAAATTATTATTATAATAATCTACAATTTCATCATTCTGTATAATTGGCAATTTACCATTTTTAACAAATAACACACCATGACTAGCATACTCCTCTTTTTTCTTTGTTCCATTCGGAACATTTATTATCACAGGCTTATTATCAAAGGAATCTAATAACGAATCTACGCCTCTTTCAAAATATTGATTAGGATAGTATGCTTCTATCAGATTATTTTGTGTATTATAAAAATCAAGTTCTGGTATTCTAACCCAGCTATTAACATTATAATATTTTTGTCCACTATTATCTATTAACTCAGATGTTTGTTCATAAGTGAATTCTTCTGATAATTTTTCTTCTATTTCACTTTCACTTGTTTTACTACATGCTGATAAAAAAATAAACATACAACTTAATGTAACACAAAAAATTTTTTTCATACATTCCCCCATTAATATTAAATTATTAATTCAATAGTAGCATAAATATATTACAATAGTTTGGCTTTAATCGGTCAATATTAATTTATAAACTTATCTTTATTATCTTCTTTCCATTTCTGATATGCATTTGCATCGTTAACCATATATCCATTTTGTCCATCAAATAAATATGTAATATTTTCCTCTGAAATATCTGTTACAACTATATAATAATCTTCATATTCATCATTATATTGAGTAAAATCTATATAATATACACCCGATTCATCTAAATTATAGCTAGATAAATGATCAAAGCTTTTATAATCTTCTTCTATTCCTTTACAATATTCTTCATATTGCGTCCCTGAATATGTATACGTTCCCAATTTATCATTAAAGTATTCTTTTGATACTCCATAAATATCAAGTTGAAAGCTCATATCACATTCAAAAAAATCCTCGTATAATGCTGCTGAAAAAGGTAATACATCACATCTACATCGTGTATGATTTGATATTATTGTCTTATAATTATCTGGATCAAATACTGATGGCGAGTCTTTTGAAACATCCCCATATAAAAGTCCAGAACTTATTGCTTCATTATCAATATAATAATCTATAATTTCATTATTCTGTATAATTGGTATTTTACTATTTTTACAGAAAAAGAGCCCATCACAAGAATAATCTTTAATCATTTCCGTTCCTATAGGTGTTTTTATCGATACTTTTACAGAATTTATTTCATCTAATATTGTATATATTCCACTTTCAAAATCTTGATTAGGATAGTATACTTCTATCAGATTATTTTGTGTATCATGAAAATCAAGTTCGGATTTTCTAACCCAGCTATTAACATTATAATATTTTTGTCCACTAGTATCTATTAACTCAGATGTTTGTTCATAAGTGAATTCTTCTGATAATTTTTCTTCTGTTTCACTTTCACTCGTTTTATTACATGCTGATAAAAACATAAGCATTAAACTTAATGTTGTACACAATATTTTTTTCATACATTCCCCCATTAATATTAAATTATTAATTCAATAGTAACATAAATATAGTATTTAACAACGCTTTGGCTTTAATCGGTTAAAATCATTTTTCACGTATATACTAAAACAATGGGTAAAAAAAGAAAGGCGAACACTCGCCTTTCCTTTTATTTTTACTATTATCTTTAAAGCACCTTACTTAAGAAATCCTTTAATCTATCTGACTTAGGATTATTAAAGATTTCATCTGGTGTACCATCTTCAGCAATTACACCATCGTGAATAAATAATACTCGATTTGCTACTTCTCTTGCAAAGCCCATTTCATGAGTAACTACAACCATTGTCATACCATCAGCTGCAAGTTCCTGCATAAGACTTAATACTTCTCCTACCATTTCTGGATCTAGGGCAGATGTTGGTTCATCAAAGAGCATAACATCTGGATTCATAGCAAGAGAACGAGCTATAGCTATACGCTGCTTTTGACCACCTGATAACATAGCAGGATAGCTATTACCCTTTTCTAATAAGCCTACTCTTTCAAGTAATTCATCAGCCTTAATAGATGCTTCTTCCTTTGTCATCTTTCCAAGTTGAACAGGAGCTAGCATAATATTTTCCTTAATTGTCATATTAGGGAATAAATTAAACTGCTGGAAAACCATTCCGATTCTTTCCCTAGTCTTATCTATATCTACGTGAGGTGCTGTTATATCATTTCCTTCAAATGTTACAGTTCCCTTTGTTGGAACTTCTAATAAATTAAGAGAACGAAGGAATGTTGACTTACCACATCCTGAAGGACCGATTATTGCAATAACCTCGCCCTTACTAATAGTTGTTGAGATTCCCTTTAATACCTCATGCTTATCAAATGTTTTATGTAAATTATCGATTTTAATTAATACTTCATTATCGTTCATTTTTTCTTAGGCTCCTTTCGAGTTTAGAAACAAGCGCTGTTAATACTGTTACAAGTAAAAGATAGATTAATGCTACAACTGTAAGTGGAAGCAATGCTTCATATGTTACACTTCTAATAATATCACTACCCTTTGTTAAATCCATAAGTCCAATGTAACCACTTATAGATGTTTCCTTAAGTAATGTAATCATTTCATTACCAAGGGCTGGTAAAATATTCTTTATAGCCTGTGGCAAAATAATCAATCTCATTGTTTTGTTATATGGAAGACCAAGTGAACGTCCTGCCTCAAACTGTCCCTTATCCACTGACATAATACCTGATCTAACAACTTCTGCAACATAAGCTGCCGAATTTAAACCAAAGGCTATAATTGCAACAAATACCTTATTTACATTTACAGATGCAAATACAACATAATAAATAATAAGCAACTGTACCATTGTTGGTGTACCACGAATAATAATTAAATATACTCTTGCGAGGAAATTAAGTATTGTAAGTCCACCATTTCTATCATGGGTTGTTCTTATAATAGCAAGCAAAGAACCAAATACAATACCAATTATTACAGCAAAGAATGTAATAATTAATGTATTTTTAAGACCTGTTAAAAGGTAGTTATATCTTCCATCTTCAATAAAGTTCTGCTTGAATTTTTCTGCAAAAGAAAGTGTATTACCTGCACTATGTGTGTTAACAATAACAACCTGCTTAGCTTCTGTATAAGAAGCTGTAAAATCCACATTCTTCTTTCTATCTTCAGTTACTGTCATACCAGCAGCACCTACATCTGCCTTACCTGTTCTAATAGAAGTTATAATAGAATCAAATTCCATATCTTCTACCACAAGCTCATATCCTAATTTATCGCAAACAGCCTGCATAATATCAATATCAATACCTACAATGCCATTTGAATTACTATTATCATAATATTCATATGGAGGGAATGTTGCATTAGTTGCTACAACTAATTTTCCATTAGTACGTTCCACATCCTTTTTTAAATATGGAGTCTGTCCTTTTTGTTCATCTGAACCAATATAGTTATTAATAATAGAACTAATTGTTCCATCAGCTTTTAACTCAGAAAGTGCTCCATCAATTTTCTCTGTTAATTCATGATTTGATTTAGAAATTGCAAATGCATATTCTTCCTCTGCATATGCCTCATCTAAAATAGCAAGTGAAGGATTCTTACTTATATAAGATTTAGCAGGCTGCTCATCTATCATTACCAAATCAGTCTTTCCCTGAATCAATGCCTGAATAGCATCTGCTCCCTTATTAAATCTTTCAATTTTAGTACCTGCATCGTCTCCTTCAAAATCATCAGATACATAAATATCAGCTGTTGTACCAAGCTGAACACCAACAGTAGAACCGCTAATATCATCAATTGATGAAATCACCTTAGCATTTCCATTATTAGTTAGTCTAATGCCCACAGTTATTGCCACTGCAATTAAAGCAATTATGACTATTGTTATAGCAATGTGTTTTGATTTATTTGCCTTCATTAGTGCCCTCCTAAATTTTTATTGTACGTTTTCATATATTACTGCATAATTATGCAAAAGTAAAGGTATTTTGTGAATATTTATGCATAAATTGTAAAAAATATTCATTCTCTAGTATAAAAAAATAGGATAGTTACTACTAACTGCAATAACTATCCTAGTTTTAAGCTATTATTAATATGCCTATTCACTTATTAAATGAACATCCATCTGAGTAAATGGAATACTAATGCCATTTTTATCCAGGCCTTCTTTGAATTCTTCAAGCAATTCAAATCTTGTATCCCAGTAATCTTCTGTTTTTAACCATGTTCTTGTCTCAAGTGTAACGCAAGAATCATCTAAACTCTTTACAATTACTCTTGCTTCCTTACCAGGTATTCTAAGAATTGTTTTCTTCTTATCAATAATTTCTGATAAAACTCTCTTAGCATCCTTAATATCTGCCTCATAAGAAATACCAATTTCAATATCAAGTCGTCTTAAATTCTCAGCTCCCACATTAGTAATATTAGAATTACTTAGTGTACCATTTGGAAGCATAATAACCTTATTATCTACTGTTCTTAACTTAGTATAAAGTATACCAATAGAGACAACGCTACCTTCATTAATTCCAACCACAATATAATCTCCAATTACAAAAGGCTTAAATATAAGAATTAAGATTCCTCCTGCAAAATTTGATAAACTGCCCTGTAGTGACATACCAATAGCAAGGGCACCAGTACCAAAAAGTGTTATTAATGATGTTGTCTGAAAGCCTAAGGTATCAACAACAATAATAAATAGGAAAATGTATAATAACACTCTTGTTGCAGATAGGGTAAAGGTCTTAACTCCTTCATCAAGCTTACCCCTATCAAGCATTCTTCTTAAAATCTTAATTACTGTCTTAATAACCTTTTTACCAATTAGCCAAATAACTAAGGCAAGAATAATAGTTGCAACTGCACTTACTGCCCAATTTCCAAAATCATTTAAATGCGACATTAAATTGTTTTTAGAAAAAAAATTCGAGACTTGCACTGTTGCATCATTTACCGATGTCTCATTTAATACTTCTAACATTTCTTACTTCCTTCTTATTTTCTAGTTGCTTTTTTGGTATCTTTTTTAAATACCTTGTTCTTTAATTCTTCTAGTAATACTTTTGTTTCTTCATCAATTCTAATAGCTTCACGCACTGCATCATCCGCCTTTTTTTGTGCTTCATTCTTAGCTTCAAGAGCTAGTTTTGCAGCTTCCTCTGCCCTTTTTTGTGCCTCAAGGGCTGCTATAGCTTCTTCTTTAGCCTTTGTTGCAAGTTCCTTAGCTACTTTTACCTTATCTTCTGCATTCTTCTTAGCAACTGCTGCTTCTTTTAAAATTCTGTTCTCTTCAATTTCTCTTTCTGTATATTTTTCACAGCTAAAGACTAACATAGAAAGCCCTGGTATATCAATATCTATATAGTCTAATTCCTTTGGATTTTCATCATTTTTATCTGATTTAAAAATTTCCTTAGTTAGCTTCTCATCTCCACCATATTTTTCTTCATTAGTATTAAAAATCATGCTATATTTTCCAGCTTCTAATACATGTAGGCGATATTTAACTCTTTCAACAGGTGTAAAATTAAACACTGCAGTTAATGTCTGTCCATTTTTTCCAATACGTGCAAAGCCAAGAATTGTCTCTTCGCTATTGCAATCCTCCACCCATCTAAAGCCATCTTCCTTTGTGTCTTGATCAAAAACTTCACTATTGTTTGTAATAAAATGATTTAAGTCCTTAATAAAGGCTATATCCTCGTCACTAGCATCCCATTTAAGGGCCGGATTAGTTAAATCAAGTCCTAGTTCCTGACCAAAGGTAATCATCTTAGCTCCTGGATATAAATATAAATACGCAAGGGCAAGTCTTACATCTGACTTTTTCTTAACTGCATCATTTCCTGCTGCAAGTGAGTAAAGAGAAACTCCCGTGCCATATAAATCATCGGCACTAAATTTTTGTATAAATCTCTCATTGTAGTTATAAACCATTGGCAAAATAAGATTATCATAAAGACCTTTTCTAAATAATGGATCCTGCTCCATAAATTCAAGATAATCGTTAGTCCAATTCTTATTTAAGACATAGTCAAAACCTAGATTATCCCCGTCAAAATCCTTAGTAATTCCAATCCAACCACTAGATTCTTCAGCTATAGTAATTACATTTTCCTTAGCAGCCATTTTGTTTAGATTTTTTATGAATTCTATAGCAGCTAAATTTTCATTGCCACCATACATATTAGGAATCCAACTTCCCGGCTCCTTACCGTAATCTAAATAAAGCATAGATGCAAGACTATCTATTCTAATACCATCAATGCCAAAATTACTTACCCAATAATTAAAGCTACTATAAAGGAATGACAATACGCAATTGTTATAATAATCATAAGTATAGACATTCCATGTTTCATTTTTTTCTAGGATTGGTGATAGACCACCATACAAATTAGTCTTATTAAAATTATGAAGTCCTCTAGTATCTGTGCCAAAGTATGCGCAGTTAAAATCAATAATTACACCTATATTTTTATTATGTAAAATGTCAATAAATTTCACAAAATCATCTGGATTGCCAAATCTCTTTGTTGGAGCAAACATACCTATTGTTGTATAACCATAAGTATCCTCATTAAAATATTCTGCTACAGGCATAAGATTTACATAATCAAATCCTAGCTTACTAAGATAATTAGCTATATCTTCTGCAAGTTTTGCATATGTCTTAATTCCACTTTTCTTACTCCATTCAAGTAAATTTAATTCATAAATTCGTGGTGATGTAGTTTGCTTTATTTTTAATTTCTTGGCTGTCTTTTTTAATGGACTTCCAACAACACTATAATTTTCCTTACCCTTAGTGAATTCTGTTGCATATGGATCAATTTTATAGTATTCCTTCTCGCCCCTTACTTTTAATTCATAAAGATATTTATCACCTTTACAAACTCCTGGAATAAAAAGTCTATATATGCCTCTATCATCGATTTCTTCCATTTGATGGATTTTTCCATTCCACTTATTAAAATCTCCCACAACACTTACTCGTGAAACCTGTGGAGCCCAAATTGTAAAAAGAGTTCCACTAACTCCATCAATGCTAATTTCCTTACTGCCAAAGATTTTATTAGCATCATATTCATGTCCTGCAAAAAAGTTCTTAAATTCATCATTCTTTGGCTTTAAATCAAAAGAATAAGCATCCTTAAAAGTTATTGTTTTGCCCTTAACATCTTCTAAAGTAACTAAATAATCAAGCTTCTTTTTTCTTGAAGGAATCAAGCATGCAAAAAAACCTGATTCATCCACTTTTTCTAGTTCATAAGTCTTAGTATCAACCTTTATAGACACGCTTACAGCATCAGGTCTATAAATCTGTATTAAATTTCCTTCTTTAATTAAATGGCTACCAAGCATATTCATGGGATTTTTACAATCCGCATAAACAATCCCTTCAATTTCTGGCCAATTCATAACATTGTACAACTTCTTATTCATATTTCTTCCTCCCCTTTTTGACTAAATTAATTAGTCCATAACAAAATCCTTAAACATGTCAGTCCATACAGAAACTCTTGGTTCGTAATGACCTAAATTCTTAGATGCCGTTTCTTTGGTTCCAAGTGCTAAGCCATGACTTCCCTTTGGAAATACATGATATTCAAATGGAACATTATTAGCTAATAAAGCCTGTGCAAATAAAAGTGAATTATTAACTGGTACAGAAGCATCTGTAACTGTATGCCACATAAAAGTCTTTGGAGTATCACTTGTTACGCATTTTTCAAGAGACAATTCTTCGTAGAGGTAGTCTCTATCTCCACTTACCATTCCGCCAGTTAAATCTCCATCCTGACCTGCAATTCCTACAAGTTTTTGACCCTCCAATTCATTTTTAGTGCCGCCATAAATAAGTCTTTCAAAGGATGCCCTATGGGCAAATTCTCCCGAACTAATTACAGGATATCCAAGCATCAACTTATTAGGTTTAATAAACTCATTATCGCACTTTAACATATTAAGAATAGGCTTTACCTCCTTACTATTCCATTTAGTAGCAAGTAAGCCTGCTACATGTCCACCAGCAGAAAAACCTGCAATTACAATATTATTCGGGTTCACATCCCATTTACTTGCATTAGTTCTTACATAATGCATAGCATAAGCAGCCTCATAGAGTTGACAAGGATAGGTATTTGGCATAAGACTGTATCTTACTACAACAGCATTAAAACCATAATCTAACATCTTAAGAGCAACAGGCTCTGCCTCTCTTACAGATGTGTGATGGTATCCTCCACCAGGAAAAATCACAATCAATGGACGATTAAATTTATCCTGATCATTTGGATAGGAATCCTTTATATATGTTGTAATTGTAGCCCTTGATTTGTCATGTTTAATTCCTAAACTATTATAATCAATGGCAATTTCTAGTGTTTCATGTATCATTTTGTTACCTCTTTTTATATTGTATGTATAAATAAACCTGAGCGTAGCTTAGGCTCAAACCAAGTTGATTTAGGTGGCATAAGTTTATTAGCATCAGCAACCATAAATAATTCATTTATTGATGTTGGATACATTAAAAAAGCAAGGCAAAAATCTTTACTGCATTTTCTTTCAAGCTCCTTAATACCCCTAATTCCACCTACAAAATCAATTCTTTTATCCGTCTTTGGATCAGTTATATTTAATATAGGTCCTAAAATATTGTTTTGTAAAATAGAGACATCTAAACCATCAACCACATCACTAGATTTAATACTATCCTTAGCTGTAAGTATATACCACTTATTATCTAAATACATGCCAAAAGTTCCCTTTTTATCAGGTCTTGTAGCACTTTCACATGGACTAATAATAAATCCTTGTTCCTCTATTTTTTTTAAAAATTCATCAGAGCTTAATCCATTTAAATCTCTAACTACTCTATTGTAATCTAAAATCATTAATTCTTCATCAGGAAATAATACAGAAAGGAAAAAATTAAATTCCTCATCACCATTATATGATGGATTTTCCTCCCTTCTTTTTAGACCAACACTTACAGCTGATGCAGCTCTATGATGTCCATCTGCAATATAAATAGAATCTATCTTAGCAAATTCATTCTCTATTATTTTTACACTTTCCTTATTAGAAATCTTCCATACTTGATGTCTTATTTTATCATCTGATATAAATGAATAAATTGGACATTCCTTCTTAGCCCTATTAACTTCTCTATTAATATTATCATTAGAGCGATAGGCCAAGAAAATAGGACCAGTCTGTGCTGATAAGCTATCAACATGTTTAATTCTATCAAGCTGCTTATCCTGTCTTGTGTTCTCATGCTTTTTTATAACATTAGCTAAATAATCATCAATTGATGCTGTGGCAACAATACCTGTCTGAGTTCTATTATCCATTGTAAGTTCATAGATATAAAAGGATCTATCCTTATCCATAATTAGTGTTTTATCACTAACTGCCTCATCAAAAAGTTTTTTTGCCTGTGCATAAACTTCATCTGAATAAATATCCACATCAGCTGCTAATGTAGTTTCTGCCCTATCTATTTTTAAAAAAGAATAGGGGTTATTCATAACCTCTAATCTTGCTTCCTCCCTATTGTAAACATCATAGGGTAGCGCTGCAAATCTATTAGCTATCTCATCATTAGGTCTTAAACACTGAAATGGTCTAATATTTGCCATACAAATCCTCCAAATTGTAATTGTTTTATGTCTTTTTTAGACATTTAAAAATCATTTTCCTCGTTTATTATTGTAACATTGATGTCTTTTTATTACAATTTAATTTATTCTTAATGTATTGAAAATGTAGGTTAATTATGATTATTTATTTTATATGTATATATGGAATTTCCCGAATTTGAAGATAAAAAGAGATAGAAAATGGATATTTACCAATTCCTATCTCTTAAAATTTTTATAGATTTTTATTTATTAGTTTATGCTATTTTATGCCTCTTAAAATAGATAAATAGAATTATGCTACAACAAATCCAACCTGCAGGATAACCCCATGCAATAGGAATAATGGAACTTGTAAGCATAGAAACTATTTTTAAATAGATCTGTCTAAATACTACAAAGCTAAATATCATAACAATTGATGGCACAATGGCATTACCCACGCCTCTAAGGGCACCAGCATGAATCTGATTAGTACATGCTACTATATCAAAAAATTCATTAACTCTTATAAATGTTGCGGCATAAGCTATTACTAGTGTTTCTTTGTTAAATAAGCTTGCTATAGTTGGAGCAAATATAACTAATGGCACACAAATAATTGTTGTGATTAGCACTGCTATAACTAAGGCTATCTTAATTCCATCATTAATTCTCTTTTTCTTATTAGCACCGGCATTTTGTCCAACATAAGTTGTAATTGAAAGTCCCATACTTTGTAGAGGTAATATTGCAAAGGCATCAATTCTAGTATATACACCCCAAGCCGCAGCTGCGTCTGCACCAAAGTGATTAATATATGATTGAACAAATACATTAGAAAATGACACAATTGCTGTCTGAATACCAGCAGGGAAGCCAATCTTTACTATTTTTTTAAGAATATCAAAGTCTAAACACAATTCTTTAATTCTAAGACTATATACATCCTTACTTCTAAATAGAATAAAAAGGACAACAAAACTAGAAAGGAACTGGGCAATAATTGTTGCAAGAGCTACACCAAATACTCCTAATTTAAATACAATAACAAATAATAAATCTAAGATTATATTCATTATTGAACTAAAAATAAGAACATAAAGAGGTGTCTTAGAATCGCCCACAGCTCTTAATATTCCTGATGCCATATTATAAAGCATAAGTCCAAGAATACCAAGAAAATATGTCTTTAAATATTTATCTGCATCATTCATAACTGAATCAGGTGTATCCATGAATTTTAGCATTACTGGTGTTATTAAATAACCAATAATCATAAATAGAATTCCAAGAATTATAGTAAGCATAATAGCTGTATGAACACTTCGTCTAAGAGATTTAGTATCCTTGGCTCCAAAATACTGAGAAACCACAACCCCAGCACCTGTTGACATACCCATAAAAAAACCAACTAACATAATAGAAATAGGTGATGTACTTGTAACAGCAGCTAGGGCATCCTTACCAACATAATTACCAACAACCACACTATCAATTGTATTATAAAATTGCTGAAAAATATTACCTACTAAAAGAGGTATCATAAAAACAATAAGCTGTTTCCATATATTTCCAGTTGTCATATCTTTAACTGTAGAGCTTCCTTTATTATTCATACAAACTCCTTAAATTGCTAAAATAAAAATGAGGTATTGGATAGTTTCCAATACCTCATGGGATTATAACACTTATATTTTTACTTTACAACTCTAACCTTTATAACACCTTCAATAGTTGCAAGTTCAGTAATTACATTATCTTCTATAGTCTTATCAAGATCAAGTAATGAATATGCATATTCACCTCTAGATGCATTTGCCATAGATTCAATATTTACATTAGCCTCACCCATTACAGTTGTTATCTTAGAAATAACAGCTGGAACATTTTTATGGCAAACTGAAATTCTAGCTGCCGTCTGACAAATACCAAGGTCACAAGCTGGATAATTTACTGAATTTCTAATATTACCATTCTCGATGTAGTCCTTAATTTCATTAACTGCCATAATTGCACAATTATCTTCTGCCTCTGATGTTGAAGCACCAAGATGTGGGAAGCAAAGAGCACCCTCCATATTAGCTGTCTTAGGATTTGGGAAATCTGTAACGTAGCACTTAACTCTACCAGATTTTAAATAATCTCCAATAACATCCTCATCAACTAATACATCTCTTGCACAGTTAATAATTACTGTTCCATCCTGCATAAGTTCAAAGGCTTCCTTACCAATCATGCCCTTTGTTGAATCAAGTGCTGGTACATGAACTGTAATATAATTACACTCCTTATAAATATCATTAACATCAATAACATGCTTTACTTCTCTTGAAAGATTTAAAGCTGCTGCTACTGATAAATATGGATCATAACCATAAACTTCCATACCAAGGCTAATTGCTGCATTAGCAACTAACTGACCAATAGCACCAAGACCAATAACACCAAGTTTCTTTCCTGCAATTTCTCCACCAGCAAAAGCCTTCTTAGCTTTTTCTGTTGACTTAGCAATATCAGCATCTGCCTTATTATTGTCTACCCACTTATTTCCACCAATTAAATCACGAGATGCAAGTAAAAGGCAAGCTAAAACTTGTTCCTTTACTGCATTAGCATTAGCACCTGGTGTATTAAATACAACCACACCATTTGCTGCACACTTTTCTAGTGGAATATTATTAACACCTGCACCTGCTCTTGCAATTGCAACTAAATTATTAGATAAATCTAGGTCGTGCATCTTAGCAGAACGAACTAATACAGCCTCTGCATCTTCATATGAGCTCTCAGTATTATAATCTGCTCCAAATAAATTAAGACCGCAGCTTGCAATATTATTTAAACAATGTACATTAAT
>Ga0247611_10001030_pt1 | contig 52181 bp, 51 predicted proteins | sample 177DNAGHGhighgp2_FD_192422 | JGI IMG/M metagenome (GOLD analysis project Ga0247611, IMG submission 192422) | Sheep rumen microbial communities from Palmerston North, Manawatu-Wanganui, New Zealand - 1770 DNA GHGhigh gp2 | ecosystem: Host-associated > Mammals > Digestive system > Stomach > Rumen... | reverse complement strand
ACGAACCCTTCCTGCCAGGGCATTACTATTGGAGCCGTAAGTCCTGTATGCAGCGATATTATCACCGCGACTGGATGCAGTATGATACCGTAAAGGACAACCCCGCCAGCGCCTCCGCCATCCACGATGCGCTGACGGATGCCGTACGCCGCCAACTCATGTCCGACGTTCCCTATGGCGTACTGCTCAGCGGCGGACTTGACTCTTCTGTCATCTCTGCTATTGCCGAGAAGTTCAGCGAGCATCGTATAGAGGACAACTCGCAGACACGCGCCTACTGGCCCCGACTCCATTCGTTTGCCGTAGGCCTGAAGGGTGCTCCTGACCTTGCTAAGGCTCGATTGGTGGCTAATCACATTGGCACTGTTCATCATGAAATCAACTACACCATTCAAGAAGGTCTCGACGCCATCCGAGATGTTATCTATTTTATTGAGACCTACGATGTGACCACTGTGCGCGCCTCTACTCCAATGTATCTGCTGGCCCGTGTTATCAAGTCGATGGGCATCAAGATGGTGTTGTCGGGAGAAGGCGCTGACGAGGTCTTCGGGGGCTATCTCTATTTTCACAAAGCACCATCGTCAAAAGAATTCCATGAGGAAACTGTGCGCAAGCTTTCCAAACTCCACCTCTATGATTGCCTGCGGGCCAATAAGAGCTTGTCTGCATGGGGCGTCGAAGGACGTGTTCCTTTCCTTGATAAGGAGTTTCTTGATGTAGCCATGCGTACTAATCCCGAGGCGAAAATGTGTCCTGGTCAGACAATAGAGAAAAAAATCCTGCGCGACGCTTTCAGCGACATGCTGCCGGAAGAGGTGGCTTGGCGACAGAAAGAACAGTTCAGCGACGGTGTTGGCTATTCGTGGATTGATACGCTTAAGGCGGTTACTGCACAAGCAGTCACCGACAACCAGATGACCCATGCTGCAGAGCGGTTTCCTGTCAATCCGCCCAAGAGCAAAGAGGAATACTATTACCGTTCGATATTCGCAGAGCATTTTCCCAGCGATTCTGCGGCTCGTAGCGTTCCCAGTGAGGCCAGTGTGGCATGTAGCACAGCAATTGCTTTGGAGTGGGATTCCGCCTTTAAGAATATGAACGATCCCAGTGGCCGTGCTGTCAAAGGCGTTCACGAACAAGCATATCAGTAAAAAAGAATATGGAAACAAAATACATCTTTGTAACAGGCGGTGTGGTGTCTTCGCTCGGCAAAGGTATCATCTCTGCCAGTATTGGAAAGCTACTGCAGGAACGCGGCTACAAAATTACCATCCAGAAGTTCGATCCCTACATCAACATCGACCCAGGAACGCTCAATCCTTATGAACACGGAGAGTGCTATGTGACTGAAGATGGCTTCGAGACCGACCTTGATCTGGGACACTACGAACGCTTTACAGGAATACATACTTCCCGCCATAACTCTGTTACTACCGGCCGAATCTATAAAACCGTTATCGATAGGGAACGTCGCGGTGACTATTTGGGCAAGACCATCCAGGTGGTGCCCCATATCACCGACGAGATCAAACGACGCATGCTGCGGGAGGATGAGATTGATGAGGAGCTCGACTTCGTCATCACCGAAGTGGGCGGTACCATCGGCGATATTGAGAGTGCCCCGTTTATGGAGGCTATCCGTCAGCTACGTTGGCAACTGGGTAGGAATGCGGTATGCGTACATTTGACCTATGTACCCTATCTGAAAGCTGCAAGTGAGCTGAAGACCAAACCCACACAGCACTCGGTGAAAGAACTTCAGTCGATGGGCATCAAGCCCGACATTCTTGTGCTGCGCACAGAATGTCATCTTGACGACAACGTGCGGATGAAGGTGGCATCGTTTTGTAATGTTGACCTGGAGTGTGTGGTACAGAGTGAGGACATGCCGAGCATCTATGAGGTGCCGGTCTGTATGCAGCGGCAGGGACTCGATGCCGCTATTCTGCGTAAGATAGGTATCCTTGTGGGCAAGACGCCTCCCATGACACCATGGCATGACTTTCTGGAAAAACAGCGTAATGCCGGGCATGAGTTACACATTGCGCTCGTTGGCAAATACGATTTGCAGGATGCCTACAAGAGCATCCGCGAAAGTCTGAACCTTGCTGGTATTTATAATAATGTGAAGTTGTGTCTTCACTTCATCAACAGCGAGAATATCACGCGTGCAAATGTCACAGAATTGTTAGCGGGCATGGCTGGCATTGTAATCTGTCCGGGCTTTGGACAGCGCGGTATTGAGGGCAAGATTATTGCTGCTGAATATGTCCGCACCCATGACATCCCAACCTTCGGCATTTGTCTGGGTATGCAGATGATGGTCATCGAGTTTGCACGCAACGTGCTGGGCTATGATGATGCCAATAGTAGTGAGATGGACAGGCTGACGTCGCACAATGTCATTGATATCATGAAGGAACAGAAAAACATCACACAGATGGGGGGCACCATGCGGCTGGGGGCATACGAGTGTGAACTGGTAATGGGAAGTCGCACCTATGAGGCATACGGCGAGAAACTGATAAAGGAGAGACACCGCCACCGCTATGAGTTCAACAGTAAATATAAGGATGTGTATGAGCGGGCTGGCATGATGTGCGTTGGCATCAATCCCGCTGCCAACCTTGTGGAGATTGTTGAGATTCCAGAGCTACGATGGTATGTCGGAACGCAGTTTCACCCGGAATATTCGTCAACGGTTCTTCACCCACATCCGCTGTTCATGTCTTTCGTCAAGGCATGCGTGGGTTAGTGTAGGTTAAATTCCTCTTCTCCATAAAAAACCTTTTTATATTTTGTTTTGCTCTCTACTTTTCGTAATTTTGCAGTCTTGACTATAAACTGCTGGAAAAGTGGAAATGACTGTATGGATGACAGTGGCGGTCTATCTTGCTGTGCTGGCCGTGTTTGGCCGGCTGACGGCGGGAAGGGGCACCAACGATAGCTTCTTTCGCGGCGAACGGAAGAGTCCTTGGGTGATGGTGGCCTTCGGCATGGTGGGAGCCAGCGTGTCGGGGGTGACGTTTGTGAGCGTTCCGGGCATGGTGATGCGCCTGGACATGACCTATCTACAGACGTGTCTGGGCTTCATCGTAGGCTACTTCGTGGTGGCCTTCGTGCTACTGCCTGTTTATTACCGCATGAACCTCACGACGATCTACAGCTATCTGAGAACCCGCCTGGGGGAACGGTCGTACAAGACGGGAGCTGCCTTCTTCCTGCTGTCGAAGCTGATGGGCACCGTGGTGAAGCTCTACCTCTTCTGCATGGTGGTTCAGAGTGTGACGGGTGCCGGGAGGCTTCCTGGGGGCGGCATTGCCCTGTATATGCTCTTTCCGCTTCTGGTGTGGCTGTACTCGCGACGGGGCGGCATCAAGACCCTGGTGTGGACCGACTCGCTGCAGACGCTGTGCATGGTTGCGGCTCTGTGTCTTATTATATATAAGGTGACGGATGAGTTGGGCTTCGGTCTTGCGGAGACGGTACGGACGGTGGCTGCCGACAGCCATTCGCGAGTGTTCGTCTTCGATGACTGGGCGTCGCCTCAGAACTTTTGGAAGCAGTTTGTGAGCGGCATCTTCATAGTAGTGGTGATGACGGGCCTGGACCAAGACATGATGCAGAAAAACCTGACCTGCCGTTCGCTACGGTCGGCACAGAAGGACATGTGTACCTATGGCTTCGCCTTTGTGCCGCTGAACCTCCTGTTCATGGGGCTGGGCGTGCTACTCATGATGCTGGCGGCCCAGCGAGGCATGCCCCTGCCTGCAAGGGGCGACGAGTTGCTACCGATGTTTGCTGCCACGGGGGTGCTGGGGCCGACAGTGGTGGTGATGTTCAGCCTGGGACTGGTGGCTGCTTCCTTTTCGACGGTAGATTCGGCTATGACGTCTGTCACGACGAGCTTCTGCGTGGATATATGCGAACGCCCGGCCGACGAGCGGCTGCGCCGCCGTGTGCATCTCCTGGTGGCACTGCTCATGGGGGTGTTGGCGTGGGTCTTTGGTCTGCTGAACTCCACAAGCGTTATCGATGCCGTCTATACGCTGGTGGCCTATACCTACGGTCCGCTGCTGGGCCTTTTTGCCTTTGGGCTGCTGACAAAAAGAAAAGGGAACGACCCGTGCGTTCCCTATATTTGTGTGGCGGCACCGCTCCTTTGCCTGTTGCTTGACAAAGGGTGTGCCAGCCTCTTCGACTATCATTTTGGCTATGAGCTGCTACTGCTCAACGGCTTGTTGACTTTTCTGGGCCTCTGTGTCAGACGTGAAGCCTTGAAGTGATTTACCAATTTATTTTTCAATCATCACTTCATCATCACTAAGCACTGGAAGGCCTAAGCCTGTAGGAAGCGCTCGGCTTCCAGTGCGGCCTGACAGCCACTGCCGGCTGCGACGATGGCCTGCCGGTAGTTGGGGTCGGCACAGTCGCCGGCGGCAAACACTCCCGGGAGTACTTCCGAGGGGTTGGCGGCAGAGAGCACGCGCGGCGTGCCGGGCTGCGTGAGGATGTAGCCGGTATCGTCGGTGGCCACCCACTGGCGGAATACGTCAGTGTTAGGCTTGTGGCCGATGGCCAGGAAGAATCCGTCGATGGGGAGGTCGTAACGCTCTTCGTCAGCTTCGCCCTTGCGCTTCACCACATGAGCTCCCTCCACTCCGTTCTCGCCATAGAGACCGAGCGTGTTATGCTCGAAGAGCACTTCTATCTTCTGGTTTTCCATGACGCGGCGCTGCATCACATCGCTGGCTCGAAGGAAGGGCTTGCGCACAATCATATAGACCTTCTGGCAGAGCTGGGCCAGATAGAGGGCTTCCTCGCAGGCGGTGTCGCCGCCACCCACTACTGCCACGGTCTTCTTGCGATAGAAGAAACCGTCGCAGGTGGCGCAGGCAGATACGCCCATGCCGTTGTATTTCTTCTCGTCGTCAAGGCCCAAGTACTTGGCGCTGGCACCGGTGGCAATGATGACGGTGTCGGCCTCGAGCTGCTCTCCGCGGTCGGTCGTCAGAATGTAGGGACGCTGGGAGAAGTCGGCCTTCATGATGATGCCGTCGCGAATGTCGGCACCGAAGCGCTCGGCCTGCTGGCGCAGCTGCATCATCATCTCGTTGCCATCCACGCCATCGGGATAGCCGGGGAAGTTTTCCACGATGGTGGTCTGGGTGAGCTGCCCGCCCATCTGCAGTCCACAGTAGAGCACTGGGCTGAGATTGGCGCGGCCGGCATAAATAGCGGCAGTGTACCCTGCCGGGCCACTGCCGATGATTAAGCATTTGGTATTCATTTCAGCAATTCTTCAATCTGCGGAATCATGTCGTCGGCCGTTGCCGTGGGCTCGAAACGAGCCACCACCTGGCCTTTCTTGTTGATGAGGAACTTGGTGAAGTTCCACTTGATGTCTGACTTCTCTTTGTAGTCGGGGTCGGCCTCGGAGAGCATCTTGTCGAGGATGGGAGTGAGTTCGTGGCTCTCTTTCCAACCGGCAAAGCCCTTCTGCTCCTTGAGGAACTTGAACAGGGGTTCGGCATCATCGCCGTTGACCTTCACCTTCTTGAAGCGGGGAAACTCTGTGCCGAAGTTCAGCTTGCAGAACTCGTGGATGGACTCATCGGTGCCGGGAGCCTGCTGGCCAAACTGGTTACAGGGGAAGTCGAGAACCTCGAAGCCCTGAGCGTGATATTTCTTATAGAGGGCTTCCAACTCGTCATACTGGGGTGTGAAGCCACATTTCGTGGCGGTGTTGACAATGAGAAGCACCTCGTTCTGATACTCTTTCAGCGATACGTCTTTTCCTTTCCTGTCCTTGACAGTGTATTCATAAACAGTTTTCATCGTTTTTAATGTGTTGTTGGTTTGTTGGTTTTATTTCTCCACAAAGATACTAAAAAAACATTCATCTGACATCAAAAGATTGGCAGAATTAAAATTTATTAGGGTTTTCCCCCGAAGGTGTAGGGATTTCCTCTCCAACAATATGTGTTTTATCCTTGCAGGGTTCGCTGAAAAGCGTTACATTTGCAACATCTTTACGGCAGCAAGCCACATGTTGAATTTAAACAAATGACGATATGAAGAAGATTTCTACTCTATGGACAATGGTACTTCTCATGATGGTTGCAGTGGGCTTCAGCTCCTGCACCGACGATGACCAGGACATGGCCTACTACCTGAATGGTGAGTGGCAGGGATATATCTATGACGGTAGCGAGTCTTATCGGGTGAGGCTGCGCTTCGAACAGCACAACGACAACTACTTTGCCACGTCGGGCTACGGCTACGAGGTGGACTGCCCGTGGATGGGACACCCCTCGCGCACACAGTTCCGCTGGAGAGTTGACAACCGTTACATATACCTGGACTACGGACCGGAGGGGAGATATGTCATGGACTGCTCCAACTTCCCTACCAGCTACAGGGTGGGTGAGCACATGAGCGGACGAATCTGGCATGAACGCACGAATACGCACGTTGCCGATTTCCAACTCAAGAAGACGTATAACGAATATGACTATTAAAAACAGAAACTAAATAAAGTATGGCTATGAAAAGAATGAATATGCTGAAGGCGATGCTGGCAGGAGTTCTGCTGACTGGCGCCATGACCAGTTGCGAGCATGATGACTACTACTGGAGCCACCACTACTGGTATGACTACTACGACAGCTACTCTTGGCGCGACAGGGGGGACGATGGCTATAACGACAACACCAGCGACAACCTTGTGGCTGAGGCTCAGTGCCTGCGTGGTCACTGGCAGGGTACGATGGTCTATGAATATACGAACGAGAGTGGCATGAGAGCACAGGCTCAGTTTATGGCAGACATGGAATTTGACCAATACGACAACTCTACCAACCCGCTGCGTGGACGCGGACGGGAGGTTGACACTGCCGGCGAAGAGACCCAGACGCTGACGTTCTCCTGGTATGTGGAAGACCCGACGGGCGATATCTATATTAAATATGACGGCACGGGCAAGACCTTTGTGCTCGATGCCTCCAGCAAGGATAACGGCTTCTATCTGGACAGCGACTACTTCAACGGGTGCATGGTTGGCGTGGGAATGGGTAACGACGACGTCATTGACTTTGACTTCACTCGCTATACCTATGCCCGTGACGGCAAGCTGAAGGCTCCCCGCAAGGCCAAGACTTCTGCCAGACGGAAGAGCAGTGCCACCAACACGCACGACATTCCCTGGAAGCTGATGAAGAGATAACGTAAGAGAAAGTCGCTATATAGCAACATCCCTGCCCGAGAGGAATCTCAGACAGGGATGTCTTTGTTTTATTAGCCGTTTTTATAATCCCCATGCTCTCCGGACGTTTTCTTTAGGCAGGGCCTCGACGATGTTTTCGATGGCGTCGGGCAGGTTGCAGAAGAAGTCGATGCCGGTGAGTTGTTCCAACTCATCAATGTTGACAACATATTTCCCGAGTGAGTTGTCGTCGCTGGCCTTATGCTCAATCCAGAAGCCCAAGGCTGTATATCCGCCGTTGGTGGGGTCGCTGTTCTTGCAGAGCAGGGCCACCCAGAAATATTTCGGTACGGGGATGCGGTTTTGCCCCGAACCAATGGTGCGGATGATGTTGGAGGCATGGTCTATGGTGCCACCTTTTACTATATATAAGGTGTCACGGAAGAGACCGCCCACTTTCTTTCCTTTGTTACCCCACTCTCTGACCATTTTTTCCATGTTGGCCCACACCTTGGCATTGAAGCCGTTTTCCTGCGGCTGCATGTTGGTCATGTAGAAGGTCTGAATGTTGGCTGCCGGCTTATAACCCCAAGCGCGGTCAGCAGAAGGGAAAATATGTCCGTGGTCATAGCCGGATCTCCAATAGGGGTCTGCTGTGAACTGGTATTGGGTGCTCAGCAACGGGTCGTTGGGATATTCGGTGAAGTCGCCTCCTTCCTCATGCGGCTTGCGATTGGTCAGGGTGCTGCTGTTGCCGTTGTGCATGGTGTAGGCCGACCACCGCTGGGAGCGAAGGCTCCCGCCGTCGTTTGCCCAGTTCCATCCTTCGGGTTTCAGGTCGGTGTCCCACTCCACGCTGTAGTTTACGTTGTCGGCTCCCAAACTGCGTTCTGTATGAATCAGCACAATATTGTTGGTGCCGCCCTTGAGATGTGGAAACTCCAGCCGGCCGTAGCGACTGTCGAGCGTCGTGTTGTTGGCATTGACGTTATTGCCGGTAGGAATGGTCGGCGATGGTTCTGCTGTGGCATTGCTCAACTTGGTGGCTTCCAATGTGTGGGTCTTGCCGCTTTCGGTGTAGTAGAGTGAGAACGAAGCCGAGCTTAGTGTGAGCACCTCGGCTTTCAAGGTGCCCATGCTGAAGAACATGCGGTTGCCTTCTTTGACGATGTTGCCGCTGTGAAGAACCTGTCCGTTGGCTTTCTTCATCACCACAGCACCATTGGGTTCACAGATGAAGGTATAGACCGTGGTGCCTTCTGTTGCTCTCCATGTGCCGGCAAACACGGCATGGGCATCGTTGATGGTGATGTTTTGTATTTCATAAATGATGATGGTGGGACCGTCATCGTCGCCTCCGCAGGCTGTTGTCAGTGACAGTGTGGACAGAAGGGACAGCAGGAGTGTGAGCTGATAGAATAGTCTTTTCATGAATGAGAAATGGTGTTGGTGAATGGTGGAAAAAATAAAAAAGTGCGGAAAGACGCATATGCAACTACGTCTTGACGCACTTTTATTATATCGTTAGGTGTGGAGTTGAGTCTCCGACACTTATTTCTTCAGACCGGCGTAGCGGTTCATGAAGCGGTCAACACGACCGGCTGTGTCAACGAGCTTGCTCTTACCAGTGTAGAACGGGTGTGAGCTGCTGGAGATTTCAACTTTTACCACAGGGTAAGTTTCGCCTTCAAATTCCACTGTGTCGTTTGTCTTTGCTGTGGACTTTGTCAGGAACATATCGCCGTTGGACATGTCCTTAAACACGACGGGGCGATAGTTTTCGGGATGAATACCTTTTTTCATTTTAGTTAAAAATATTATTGTTATTGATACTTTGCGGGGTGCAAAGGTACAAAGTTTTTTCTTATCTCACAATTTTTCGTTTCCCTTTTTTATTTCTTTCTTTGCTTTTTTTTGTTTTTTGAACAAAAGGGAAAGCATGAACAAAGAGCAAATTCTTTGAGGCATTTCTACATGATAACACTCGAAGTGGCCGCCAACCGCAGCCAATACATTCAGCTAAACGACATGGCAGGCGCATCTGCAAAAAAAAGGAGTGCAAGTCCCCGAACGGTCTTACACTCCAAAAATATATTTCTGTACCTTATTAGTTGCTGGCGCTCACGAAGTAGGCATTAGTCACTTCGTCTTTACCCTGATATGAACCACGGTTGCCAATGATGGTGATGGTGCTCCCATTTTGAAGGCCATGTGCCGAAACGAGGTCTTGGAACAGTTTCTTGGCACCGCCCTTTTCTGAAAGTACGCCCCACACATAAACTGTACCCGATGCATCGGTGAGGTCGAAGTTTCCATAGAGGTCACCATCTTTCAGATTGCTGATGGTTCCAGTGAGCTGATACCAGGTAGAATTGCTCTCGGCAGCAGCCAGGAACTGAGCCACGGTAACCGTCTGTACTTCGCCTGATTCACTGCCGCCCTGTCCGCTATCACCGCTGCCATCGGCCAGTCCGCCATCGGAGGTGAGGAGCTCGGCATCATCAACAAGGATGTCTTGCGAAGTTGCATAGTCTGAAGTTTTAGGATTCCTCATCAACAAGCACACGGTTGTTTCCTGATCGAGTGTGAAGGTTGTAGAAACCTCAGTCCATGTGGTGTTGCTCAAGTTTACATATCCGCCATAATTGTAATTTCCGGCAGTGCCATTGGTGATGGTGCAATAGCCAGCCTGAGTCTGAGAGACATCGGTTGTGGTGCTCTTGGCATAGAACTTGAAGGTGTAGGTACCAGCCTTCAGCGTAGTTTCTTTGTAACCCATGCGCTTGGGGCTGGTGCCGCCCTTGCCTACGATTACAGAGTAGGAACCTGTGTGGGCATCGCTGCTCTGCGAGAGGGTTGCATTGCCAGCAGTAGAAGTTGTCTTCCAGTTGGTGGGCAGACCATTCTCCCAACTTTCAAAGTCGCCATTGGTCAGCAGGTTGCTGCCGGTGGGCTCAGCAGTCTGTCCGTTGCGCTCTACGAGGTAGTTGTTGTACTGATATTCCAGTGTTCCGTTGAAGTTGGTCAGCTTGCCGCAGATGACAACGAGGTCGCCGACAGCAAGGTCGGTGGCTGCGGTGAAGTCATTACCACCGAAGTTCTTGCCACTATAGACTAAGAATCTGTTTCCGGTACCCTCTGCATCGTCAGCGATGTAGTAGCTGATAGAATGGTAACGGTCGATGTACTCTTTGATTTCAACGATATAGCCCTTTGTGTAAACGTCTTCTGTACCAGTGGCGCCGGAAGCCAGTTTGCCAGCTTCGGCAATAACACCTGCTACGTTGAACGGATCTTCCTGTGTACCAGTTCCGGAAACTTCACCAGGGTTGACAGGCTGAGGCTCGGTAGGCTGCATGGGGGTACCGTCGCCAGAGACTGTGAATTCGTCAACCTCCCAGGTTGCAGCATCACCCTCGACACTGATGTACTTGAAGGCAATATAAACAGTTTCCTGGCCGCAGAAGTCGTTCAGGCTGATGTCGCCAGAGCCTACGAATGTCCAGCTGCTACCGTTGGGGTAGGTTGGAACTTCCAGCTGAGTCCAGTTCTGCTTGTCTGTCGAAGCCCAAACGGTCATCCATTCCTGCATTTTGCTGGTGTCATCCAGGTGGTTGATGGCATGACGGAAGGAGAGGGTTGCCTCATGGCTGTCGCTGAGGTTGATGGCCGGAGAAATGGCCCAAGCCTCAGAAGCCAAGTCATTGTCGCCCTGATAAGCAGAAGCGTTCAGCCAATAGTTGCCGTTTTTGCTTTTGATGCTCCAGACAGTGGATGGGCCGGAAACTACGTTGTAAGTGAAGTTGGTGGTGCCATCATCGAAATTCTCGCTGTAGATGCTACTTGACGTCGAACCGCCTCCGAAGAAATAAGGTGCCGGAACGTCTTCACAGCTGGTGAAGCTGATTGCTGCAAAAGCTATTGCAAGCAATGATTTAAATACCTTTTTCATATATGATTATTGTTTTTATTTATTGTTCATTAGAAATTGATGTCATCACTCTTGCGAATCATGATCTGCCAGTCGTTGTTGAAGCGGGTTGCAATACCAACGATGGTGCAGGGCACCTTCTGGTTGGTCTCTGTGTTGTAGGGCAGCTTCTTCTGTGCGAAGTCAGCATAGGTGCTGGTACGCACGATGACATTATTATATCCGTCAATCTTCTGGGCGTAGTAGTTGCCACCCGACTTTGAGCCATAGATGGTGTCGGCCAGTGTAACGGAACCGTTGGCATTGGTGAAGGTGACATTCTTCAGCACCACCAGCCTGCCGGCATTGGCCTCGATGTCGCCTTTGATGTCATCAAAGTCAACGGGACTGACTGTCTTCGGCTGTCCCATGATACGGAAGTGAGAATTCCAGATGTCCTTGTTCATGCGTCCCACCTGTGTCTCCTTATAAGGGGCACCAATCTGGAACTGCTTGCCGTAGCCTCCGACATAGAGTCCCTGGAGGTCAACGATGATTTCCTGTCCTTCGGCCAGATAACCGCAGATTCCGCCCTGGTTGACGGCAATGATGACGGCACCGGTGGCATCTTCTGCTGCAAACTGCTTGTAGAGGTTGCCACCCAGGTCGTTGCCAGTAACGGTGAGTCGCAGCTTCAGGTCTTCATTAACCAACTGGACGCCGCTGTTGGCAATGGCATCTTTATAGGTAGGATGACTCTTCAACTGGGCAATGGTGATGATGTTTTCCTCATTGATGTTGTTGTTACCATAGGGAGGGATTGCTACGGCAGGCTCGTCCCACTCGTTGAACTCATAGTTGAAGAAAGACTCCTCGCCATCCATGCAGGCAGTGAGCATGAAAGAGGCTACTGCCATGGTTAAATATCTTAATGTTTTCATATTCTTGAATAGCGTTAAGGGTTAGAATTTATAGGTGACGTTCAGCATACCGTTGATACCGTTGGCATAGAACTTCTTCGGGTTCTTCTGGAACTTGTAGGCACGGATGTCATCTTCGTCATAAGACTTGCGGTCCTTACGGTTTTGTTCCATACCGCCTGTTACGATGTTGGTATTGTTGAGAAGGTTGGTCAGCATGAGGTTGACAGAAAGTTGTCCACGCTTCAGATAGACACTCTTACCGATGCTGGCATCGAGCATGAATCCGCCGTTGCCCTTTGCCTGGCTATAGCGGTTTACTCTTGGTATGCCGGCATTGTTGCCGGTCTGGTTTTCGCTGGCGTAGCGAGTCACAGGCGTATAATAGAGGTAGATGCGGTCATAGTAGTTTCCGATGAGGTCGATATACCATCCACCCTGGTGGTAGCTCAGGTCGATGCTACCTGCTGTGAGCGGAGTGCAGCCCTCGCGCATGCCCTTGGTCAGCACGATGTCCTGACGGCCCAGCCCGTCTTCTGAAAGGGTGTAGTAGGCATTGGCGTCATTGATATATTTTGCTTCGCTGATGGTACCGAGCATCTTGATGTTGAAGGCAGAGGTGAGCTTGAAGTTCAGACCGGCCTCTACACCGTAGTATTTCTTGTCGATACCGTTGATGCTGACGTATGAGAACGAGTTCTGAGAGTCATCGTAGTACATGCTGTATTCAGCAACATGGCCCAGGTGACTATAGAAACCTGTGATGTTGGCATGCAGCCAGCTGGTCTGGAACTGGTAGCCAACCTCTCCGCTGAAGACTTTTTCGTTGGTGAGGTCTTTCACGAAGTCGTTGTTAATCTGCGGAGCAGAGAAGGCGGTGCGTGCCACAGGAGCCTTCTCCTCATAGCCACCGCCGAAGGTGAAGGCGTGTCCGTGGCCGAGGTTGACAGACATGTTCAGCTTTACGCCACCGTCCAGGAACTTGGCAGTGTGGCTCTTGCCGAACGAGTTGTTGATGGCAAGACCATTGCGCATGCGGCCTTCGCGCTGCATGGTGGTGCCGCCGATGCGGCCGGAGAGGGCGTAGTGGAAGATGCCTAAGTTCTGTGTGAACGTAGCCCAGGCATTGCCCTTGTTCACAAAGATGTTGTAGTCGTAGCCGAAGCGGTCACCCTCGCGAATGGGTCTGTTTGGGTTGTTCAGGTCATACTGTGCCTGCGGGTCACTTTCCAGATAGGTACCTACGACGTAGGTGTTGATGTTGTGGAAGCTGGTAGCTCCGAGCAGGTCTTCCATGGTCTGGTAGTGCATGCCTTTGTTGGTAGAGAGTGAGAAGCCGCCATTGACGACACTGTTCTTGTTCAGCTGCTTACGCAAGGTGGAAGCAAGGCTCAGCGTGATCTGGTCGTCGTGATAGGCCTGCTGGTAGTACATGGCATCACCGCCCTGAGCAGACACCAGTCTGTTAGAATAGTACAGGCGGTCCCAGTTCACCTGTCGGTTGCCGCGAGAAGTCTTCAGGTAGTTGTAGGAAGCATACCAGGCATCAAGGTTGGCCTGTGTACGGTTGTTGGTGTCTTTGAAATCCCATACATCGAAGTTATAGCTCGGCATGATGCTATAGTAGTCGGGTGAGGGGTTGGTGGAGTTGTTGTAGTTCAGACGGGAACTGCTGTACTTGGCATATTTGCCCAGGAGGGTTGTGGTGAGCTTTGTGTTGTCGTCAATGTTCCAATCCCAGGTAAAGAGGGCTGCCGGAGCAAAGTCCTTGATGATGCGTGAGTTACGTTTCTTGCCGTTCTGGTAACCCCAGTTCGGGTTGTAGAAACGGTCGTTGGCAATCCAGTACATCTCGTCAGTTGAGGCGGCTTGCGCGCCACGCTCGGTGGGGTTGCCCCAGGTGACGAGTGAGAAAGAATGGTTGCCGATGACCTTCTCCACACCGAGGAAGTAGGAGAGGGAGTTGTAGAACGTACCATCTACATAAGAAGTCTCCGTGTTGGCCCAACGATAGGTCAGTCCCATGGACCAAGCCCATCCTTTGGCGTTCAGGCCAGAGTTGTAGCTATACATGCCGCGGAGGGTGTAGTTGCGGTTGGCACCGGCCAGAGATACGCGATGGCCGGCAGCCATGGCACTGGGCGGAAGTTGTAGTTGTTGCTACCCCCCATACCCGGCATGGCAAACGTGTTGTCTTCAAAAGGCAGCGCACTCTCCATGGAGCGGGTTTGGTTGTTCAGACCTCCGACGAAAGAGTAGCGGAACTCTCCGCGTTCAGCATCATTCACGGGGTTGCCGTTGATGTAGCTGTCGCTGTACTTGGAGTTGAATGCTCTGAATTTAAAGCGTGCAGGGCTGAAGCGATAGCCCACCTCGCTTGCATAGGCATTGCTGTTGGAACTGATAATGGTCACTTCCTGTGCAACATTATCATCTTCGCCCAACTGCGATTCTGAGAATGTGAAGGCCGACTCGTCCACGGTGACGGCGTTTTGCCCTTGTGTGTTATCGGTCTGGGCAAAGGCCATCGATGAACAACAAAGGGCTATCACAGCTAATTGAAGCTTTTTTTGCATAGTTGATATTTAGATGATTATTAGATTTGTTTGCAAAGTAACAAAATATAATTGGATAATAAAAGTTTTTTTTGATGATTTTTCAGAAAACATGCAATTTATTCAGATTAAATTCCGATATTTGCAGAAAAATTCTGAACACATGAAAAAGCCGTTTATTCTATTGACCTTGGTGCTGTCTTTCTTATTGACAGCCAATGCACAGGAAAAGAAGTTCTCTGTATATGGAGTGGGCTTCTACAATCTTGAAAACTTATTCGATACTTGTCACGATGCCGGCAAGAACGACCATGAGTTCCTGCCCGATGGCAGTAACCATTGGAATGGCCTGAAATACAGTCATAAGCTCCATAACATGGCGCGTGTGTTGGCAGAGATGGGCACTGACGTGTTGCCCAATGTGGGCTGCGCTGCCATTGGTGTCAGTGAGGTGGAGAATGCCAAGTGTCTGACAGACCTTTGTGCCCAGCCGGAACTTGCAGCCCGCAACTTCCAGTTCGTTCACATCGAAGGACCCGACAAGCGCGGCGTAGATTGTGCGCTGCTCTACCGGCCGGACCTGTTCCAAGTGAGAGACATCAAGCTCGTACCTTATGTTTATGAGCTTCCAGCAGACTCCGGACGTGCTACGCGTGGCTTCTTTACGGTGAGTGGAACGCTTGCTGGTGAGCACGCGGCCATTATCGTCAATCACCTGCCCAGTCGTTTTGCTGGCCCTTACTACCGTGAGCTTGGCGCCCGGCAGATCAAGGTGGTGGTGGATTCGTTGCTGAAGGACGACCCCAATTGCAAGGTCTTCGTGATGGGTGATATGAATGATGACCCCACCGATAAGAGCATGACAGAAGGGCTGCGGGGAAAGGCAGAGATAGACGATGTCGCTGAGGGTGACATGTATAACCCCTGGTATAATATTCTGGCCAAGCAGGGTACGGGAACGCTGCGCTACAATGGCGCCTGGAACCTGTTCGACCAAATTCTGATGTCGCATAACTTGCTCAACCAAAACGGAAAGAGAGATTACAGCACGATGAAATTCTGGAAGAACCAGATCTTCAAACGTGACTATCTCTTCCAGACGGAAGGTAAGTATAAGCAGAATCCGAAGCGAACACATGCCGGCGGTGTGTGGCTCGACGGCTATTCTGACCACCTGCCCGTTGTCGTCTATGTTGTCAAGCAGCAATAACACGGAAGTGCATCCCTGGTCACCCTTCCTGCCCGAAGGGTGTCGATTGTTGATGTTAGGAAGTTTTCCACCGGCTCGCAAAAGGTGGTCGATGGACTTCTTCTATCCCAATTACATCAACGACATGTGGCGAATTGTCGGGCTTTGTTTCTTTGATGACAAGTTGCATTTCGTCGATGAGAAGCGGAAGACGTTCCTGCTTGAAGATATCATCCCCTTTCTGCGGGAGAAGAAGATAGGAATGTATGACACGGCACATGTCGTCAGAAGACTCAAGAATACGGCTTCAGACAAAGACTTAGAGGTAGTGGAACCAACCGACCTGACGGCTCTGCTGAGGAGCATTCCAGAGTGCAGGGCCGTGGTTACTACAGGGCAGAAAGCCACAGACGTGTTTTGTGAAGGTTTCAGTATATCACAACCTGCCGTGGGAAGCTTTACGGAGTTTGTCTTTGAGGAAAGACCATTGCGCCTCTACCGCATGCCCAGCAGTTCGAGGGCCTATCCCATGAAGCTCGAAAAGAAAGCTGAAGCCTATCGTCCGATGTTCCAAGAAATATGTCAGTCCAGAAATTCATAAGCTCAACCATATATGAACAAGAAAATCACCATCATCGGTATTGCCGGAGGAACAGGGTCGGGAAAGACCACCGTAGTGAACAAAATAGTAGAAGCACTGCCACCCGACCATGTGGCTGTAGTGCCTTTGGACTCCTATTATAACGATACGACGGGATTGACCGACGAGGAGCGTAAAGCCATTAACTTCGACCATCCTGACGCCTTTGACTGGAAGCTGCTGACCAGGCAGATCAACGAACTGCGCGAGGGGCATGCCATTGAGCAACCCACCTATTCCTATATTCTCTCCAACCGCCTTCCGGAAACGGTACATGTGGAGCCCAAGCCGGTTATCATCATTGAGGGAATCATGACGCTCATCAACAAGAAATTGCGTGACATCATGGACTTGAAGATCTTTGTCGATACCGACTCCGACGAACGTCTCATCCGCAATATCCAGCGTGACACCATTGACCGCGGACGTACGGTGTCGATGGTGGTAGAACGCTATCTGAAAGTGCTGAAACCTATGCACGAACAGTTCATTGAACCCACCAAGCGCTATGCAGACCTCATCATACCTCAGGGTGGGGAGAACCTCAAAGGTATTGGCATTCTTTGCAAATATATTGAAGGACTGGTGCCGAAGGGACACTCTGCCGTGTTCAATCATCTTGAAAATGACGAGTAGGACACTTTGAACCAGTCATCCGGACTGGTTGAACGGGGCCTCCGGACAAAGTGTCCGGGGCGTCGGGACAGAGTGTCCGGGCCGTCGGGACAAGTTGTCCGGAGGCCCTTCGGACAGGTGAACTCCGTTTAATGCTTAATTCATAGTGTAGTTCATCATTCATAATGCCTACTGCCTAATGATTTTGGCGTGGGAGTATTTACTTCCTTTTTCTTCTCATTTTTTCCCCATTTTGCATCCTTTTTTGAAGGGAAAACTGTATTTTAAGAAATATTAACTCATTTCCTCATGATTTCCTCACACCTCACAAAGCCTTTATTCATCGGCTTTTCAGCTCATTGAATGAGGAAATGAGGAAAAAAAGAAAAATAAAAATTCCTGGTGCGCGTACGCGCGCGCGAGGACTTCATCATCACCCCCCAGAGTTGTTTTACGTTTTTTTTATTCCGGTTCAATCTCAATTTCATGTTCCTGTTCCACAAAGGAAATGTTGTTTGAGGAAGTCGGTGTCTCCATGGTCGTTGCTGCCGCAGCCTGTGCTTTCTGCTCTTCCTGTTTTCTCTGTTCCTCCGATGCCTTCTGCTCTTCCAACTTTCTCTGCTCTTCCAATGCTTCCTGTTCAGCCAGCTCCTTTTGGATTTTTCTGGACTTGTTGAGCATGAAAGCTACGATGCCGTCGGCCACGCCATAGACCATCATGCACCAGCCAAGGATAAACAACGGAGCTTCAAAGACATGCTTGGGATTGGTGATGACCAGGATGGCGATGAGCAGTATCACTGTGGGCATGAGCCAGTAGAACCATCCAATCTGACAGTAGCGGAGGGCGCGGCCAAGATTGAAATACTCATGCAGGGCACCCAATACCAGCATGGCTGCCAGCACATAGGTCAACCCCTCTATGAACTGGGCGGGCATGACGGCCAGGATGATGCCCAACACGATGCTGCCCAAGCCGACAACCGGGAACGATGGGTGACCGGCGGTTTGTGTTTTCTCTGCTATGCCGTCCGGAGACTTGTCGTCCTTGCGCAGGGCACTGTAATATACGGCACACGAGATGAGACCCGTGATGAGAAACAAGATACCGATGCAGACGGTGAGCCACTGCACAGTCTCCTCACGATATTTGATGATGAGTGCGCCGACCACGATGGCAGTCAGGGCACGGATAATGGCTGACTGAAGTATTTTCATAGTGCAAAAATACAAAATTCTTTCTACTCGCTATCCTTAAACCATGGATTTTTAGTATTTTTGCAAAAAATTTTGATGAAGACATGACAACACTCTTATTGGTCAGGCATGGAGAAACGGTTGACAACGCCCGCCAGATTTTACAGGGACAGTTGCAGGGTGAACTGAATGAGCGGGGTAGGGAACAGGCTCACGATGTCAGCATGCGGTTGAAAGACCGCCATATAGACACCTTTGTGAGCAGCGACCTGAAGCGTTCAATGGACACCTGCCGTATCATCGCTGAACCGCATGGGGCAGACATTGTCACCACCCCTCTGCTTCGTGAGCGCGACTGGGGAAGCTTTACTAATTGCTTTATTCCAGACCTGAAAGGGAAACCCTGGCCAGACGATGTGGAGACGCTTGAACAAATTAAGCTCCGGGCTCAGAAGTTTCTGGACTACATCCGTGAGTCTTATCCCGACCAATGTGTGTTGGCCGTCGGTCATGGCATCATTAACAAAGCCATTTGCAGTGTCTATTATGGAAAGCCCATGAACGAATTACAAAAAATGGAGAATGCGGAAGTCCGCACTCTCCAATTATAGTTGTTTTCGTAATTTGTTTTTTTGACTCGTTCTGTCTTCATCTCCTTCCGCCAAAGGCGCTGCTGCCACTGCTGTGACTGCCGCCCGTGCTTCTTGCACCGCTGCTGAAAGAGCCTCCCCGAGAGCCGGAACCGAAGCTGCTGCTACCGCGAGAGCCGGAACCGAAGCTGCTATTGCTGCGAGAGCTGGAACCGAAGCTGCTGTTGCTGCGAGAGCTGGAACCGAAACTGCTATTGCTGCGAGAGCTGGAACCGAAGTTACTGTTTGAAGAAGAGGAACGGCTGGGCGTGAAGGTGCTGCGTGGGGTTGTTGTTCCGACAGAGGTGCGGGGCTTCGTAGCCGTTGCATGAGTGCTGCTGCCACTGCCGAAACTTGAATTGGAACCTATGTGAGTATTCTGACGCTGGGTACCGCGGTTCGCGCTGCTTCCGAAGCTACGGTTGTTGTTGGCACTGTTTGGATTGTTGTTGAAACGTCCGTTGTTCTGATTGAAATGGGTGCCTCGTCCGAAGTCGCCACGTTGGAATCCGTCGCGCATGCCAGAGTGACTGTGTCCGGGACGGGGTCCCCAGTCACGACCATGATACCAGCTTCTTCCACCGTTCATGCGCCAGCTGTGACCGCCACGATAGACAGCATAGAAGTGAGGCCTTCCGAAGTAGAAATAGTTGCGGTGGGGGTAGCGTGCATAGATGCCGAAGTGCCAGTAGCCGGCGTCCCAGTAGAGTGGACGATAGAAATAGGTGGCTTCAACGTAAGCGCGATATTGCCAGTCGAGCAGTATGTAGCTGAGGTCCAGGTTACGGTGCTCCCAGTAGATGCCGTAGAGGTCCTCCCGGCTGCTGATGTTCATCAGGTAGTCGAGGTTGATTTCGTAGGCAGCCTCGTATTGTTCCTCCGTCAAATTCAGTTCATACGCCATCTTGTCTGTCAGGAAGAGAGCCTGCTGACGAGCCTGTTCGTAACTCATGGCGTTTGCAGATGCTGCGAAGGTGAGCAGTGCTGTGAGGGCGATGATAAACTTTCTCATATCTTTTCTTTTTAAAGGGTTGTCAATTTGGGTTATTATTCACGTTGCAAAGATACGACACCTTTTCATGTCTCCAAAAGGATTTTCCCTATCCGATGAGGGAAAATCCCTAAACAAGATACATTCTGGTCCAGACATGTTGGTACCGTTGGTAGAGAACAAGGCAGCTACATGCAATAAATGAGTTTCATGTGCGTTATATAATATAAAGTAGGTGACAATGAGAAAGATTGCTTCTATCATACTGCTGGTGCTGTGGGTGGCTTCGGTGCGCGCACAGGCTTACTGGGTTGACAACGATGAGCCCGGTAAGCTGGAACCGTTGAAAGGACTTGAATATCAGGCAGAGACACAGGTGTCGGGCGCTCACGGGAAGACGCCGCTGTGGCTCAACGCCAACAAACACGGACTGAGTTCTCTGGAGCGTTGGAACGGATATGTGCGTGGCGGTGTGATACGTCCGCTGCAAACCGACTCGGTGCGTCGTTGGGGCGTGGGCTACGGGCTGGATGTCGCCGTGCCTCTTCACTACACCAGTCATGTCGTTGTTCAGCAGGCTTTCGCTGAGATGCGTTGGCTGCATGGTGTGTTGAGCATTGGAGCCAAGGAGTATCCCATGGAGCTGAAGAACAACAGCCTGAGCAGTGGCTCGCAGACTCTTGGCATCAACGCCAGACCGGTGCCCCAGGTGCGACTCGCCTTGGGCGACTACTGGACGGTGCCCTACACCCGTGGCTGGCTCCACATGAAAGGACATGTGGCGTACGGCCGTACCACAGATGAAGGATGGCAGCACGACTTCACCGCCAGGCGGTCGAAGTATGCCGACGGCGTTCTGTATCATAGCAAGGCAGGATACCTGAAGCTGAGCAATGAGGAGCGTTTCTTTCCCCTCTCGTTAGAGGTCGGACTGGAAATGGCGGCGCAGTTTGGCGGCACTGGATATATGGAAGGTCCAGAAGGAATGATTCCCGTGAAGAGCAGTGGACTGCTGAAAAGCATGTTCCATGCACTGGTGCCCACGGGTTCCGATGGCAACGAGACGACCTATCAAAATGTCGAAGGCAACCATCTCGGCTCGTGGGTGATGCGTGTGAACTATGACGCTGACGAATGGCGGCTGGGCATCTATGCCGACCGCTTCTTTGAAGACCACTCGGCCATGCTCGGCATGGACTACGACGGCTATGGCTCCGGCAACCAGTGGCAGGAGAAGAAAGACCGCCGCTATCTGGTCTATGACTTCAAAGACATCATGCTCGGTGCGGAGCTGAACATCAAATATGACCGTTGGATAAATGATGTGGTATTTGAATATCTCTATTCTGAATATCAGAGTGGTCCTCTCTATCATGATCATAACCGCACCATTTCGGATCATATTGGTGGCAGCGACAACTATTACAACCATATCTCCTATCCAGGATGGCAACATTGGGGACAAGTGATGGGCAACCCGCTCTATCGTTCTCCTATATATAATGAAGATGGACGGCTCTATGTGCACAACAACCGTATGATGGCCTTTCACTTAGGTGTTGACGGACGTCCGATGGAGAACTTCCAGTACAAGGTGCTGGCCACCTATCAGGAAGGTCTCGGCACCTACGGAGATCCTTACTTGAAAAAACACCACAACGTGAGCTTTCTTGTGGAGGGACGCTACAGCTTCCCCCAGGACTGGACCCTCAAGGGTGGCTATGCCATGGACTTCGGACACATCCTCGGCCACAATGCCGGTTTTCAGCTAACACTCTCTAAACGCGGAATACTCAAATGAAGAAGATTAGTAGATATACAGCCCTTGCGGCAGTGGCACTCTCTGCCATGATGATGGCATGCAGTGTGGATTTTGAAACCTCTGATAACGGGCATTTAGACGGCTATTGGCACATGACGGCCATCGACACCATTGCAACAGGAGGCATTAGGGATCTAAGTCATGAACGTCTCTTCTGGGCTTTCCAGAGTAACCTACTCGACATTTGTAATGTAGATAACACGATGTATCATTACTTGTTGCGATTCAACCGTCGGCCAGACTCACTGCTGCTCAGCGAACCTTGTTTCTATGATCGTATGAATCCGGCAGGCGATGTCCCTTTGAGCAGTCCAGACTCCTTGCGACCATTTGGCATTAACCACCTGAACCAGGGCTTCCGTGTCCTTCACATCGGCTCTGGTACCATGATGCTCAGTAGTGACTCGCTGATAATCTCTTTCAAAAAACTATAGCTTTCTTCCTTTATACGGGTTTGGACTTATTGTTCTACCTTGCGAAGGCGATGGTCGAGGTAGAGCTGAAAACCTGAGAAGAAAACGATGTCTATCAGCACGATGACGGTGGTGTGGATGTGCATGAGATAGTTCATCGTGAAGTTAACGGCGGAAAGCGTCAGGGCCAACAACAGAATGATAACGAGCGCCTGATGTTGGGTGTGGCCGCAACGCATCAGTTTGTGGTGGATGTGGTTTTTGTCGGGTTGGAAGATACCACGGTGGTGTCGCCAACGGAAGAAAATCAGTCGGACAACGTCGAAAACGGGAACGATGAGCAGCGTGTAGGCCAGCAGGAGACTGTCAGAATGGAATGGCTTTACATTGGGGTTGTCCATGGTGAACTTGATAGCAAGGAATCCCAAGATGAAACCTAACGTAAGACTCCCCGAGTCCCCCATGAAGATTTTCTGTCCCTTTTCGGCATTGCCGAACAGGTTGTAGTAGAGGTAGGGGATGAGAACGCCCATCAGCCCGGCTATCAGCATGCAATAAATAAAAAGGCTCTCGCGGTAGAAGCAGAACAGGAAACCGCAGAGTGAGAGAAACGTCAGACTGGCAGCCAAACCATCGATGCCGTCAATAAGGTTGATGGCATTGTCGATGAAGACAATGGTGAAGACGGTCAGTGGTATGCCTATCAACATGGGCACCTCGTGGATGCCGAGAAAACCATAGAGGTTGTTGATGTATAAACCGGATAGGGGCAGCAGACTGGCCGCTATGATTTGAACAGTGAACTTTGCCTTTGCATCCAGTCCTATCAGGTCATCAATAAAACCTACACCATAGATGAGCAGCAGACTGATGAAAAAAGTCAGCGACCACTGGCTCAGCTCTATTTTTCCACTGCCCGTGATACTTTGATAGGCGAAGATGGCTATCATGAAAGCGATTAGCATGCTCGGCAGGAAACAGATGCCACCCAGACGGGGAATAGCATTCTTATGCATCTTCCGGCTATTGGGCATGTCGAAGAGGTTCTTTCTGCGACAGTAGTTGTTAATCTGTGGTATGATGAAAAAGCCGCAAATCATGCTGACGAGCATGGAGACGATGATGTAATATATGTTGGCACTCATGATCATTATTATTATATATATAATAACTCTCGAGAATCTTGAATATTGTCTTGGAAACAACCTTTTTCAAAGGAAAAAACTTAAAATGACATTTGACTCCAATCTAAATTTTACCTGCCAACAATACTTCTGGAAGGTAAAAGTTTTAATGCCATTATCAATGAAGGTAATGTGATTCATCTAATCTTCCATTCAACGATACGCCGTGTCTGTGAAGAGAAATTCACGCCTATTTTATAAATGGTATGTCTCCCATCTTCAAAAGGCTTGGCATATTGTTTCTCTTCTATTTGCTGAAGAGCAATATCGGCACTTTGATCAATCTTCAGTTCCAAGATATAAACATAGTCAGGAGTACGCACCAAGATGTCCATCCGCCCGTCTGTTGTGTGCCTCTCCACATCGACATACAAGCCCAGCAGCTTGAACAACACCCATAGTGTGTTCTGGAAATACAGTTCTGCTTTTCCTGCAAGCTGATAGTCGCCACCGTCAAAGAAGCGTTCCACACGCTGCATGAATCCCTCTGCATTGCCCGACGTTACATCCTTCACGAAACGGCTGATAAACATCTGCGGCTTTTCCTGCTTGTTGGGACTATAGAAAGGAACGAGAAACTTAACAAAGCCTTCCTCTACCTCGCGGTTGGGGAATCCCAACGTGTAGGTCTTGAACATCGGGTCGTAGCCCTTGATGGTCAGATAGCCGCTCTGATAAAGCAGCGGCAGCGGATTCTCGTCCATGACATCAATGCTGTTGAGCGTGTCTTCAAAAAGTTCTTCACGGGTCATCATCTCCAGTGGATAGCTGGTTTTCTGTAGTTGATATACCAAGAATGTGGGCGTGCCGGTTTCAAACCAGTAGTCGCGGAACCGACAACTCGACAACGTGTTTAAAACACTGAACGGATTATACATACCCGGTGCATCAACATCGAAATGATAGCCATCAAAGTCCTTACGCAGGCGCTCGTAGCACTCCTCTTTGGTAAGTTTGTTAGCCTGAGCTAATGCTACCACACTTTCGTCGAAGTTTTTATGGAGTTCATCTTCAGATATGCCACAAATGGTAGCAAAGCGATAATCCATGGACAAATCGATGAGGTTATTCAAATCGCTGAACACACTGACCTTGCCATATTTAGTGACTCCTGTCAGGAATGCGAACTTGATGTAGCGGTCGCACGATTTCAACACACCATAGAAAGGCTTTAGCACACTACGATAAGCAGACTGCAGTGGCTCGTTGCCGATGGCTTGCAGAAGCGGCTTATCGTATTCATCGATCAGGATGACTACCTGCCTGCCCGTCTTCTCATACGCTAAACGAACTACCTGTAGAAAACGTTCCTCCACATCACGTTCTCCGAATGGACTATCGTATGCCTGCTCCCATTGCTCCAAATGGCGGTTCAAAACCTTATAAAGATCTTCTTTGGCCTCATATTTTTGAACATTCAGGTCTATGTGTAGAATGGGATATTGTTGCCAGTCCCATTCCACGGTGTCAGCATATAGCCCCTTGAACCATTCGCGCTTGCCGCTAAAAAAGGCTTCCAGCGTACTGACCATCAACGATTTGCCAAAACGACGAGGGCGAGAGAGGAAATAGTATTTTCCTTCTGAGATCATTTTCCACATCTGAGGTGTTTTGTCTATATAGACATAGCCTCCCTCGCGTATCTCACCAAAATTCTGTATGCCAATCGGGTACTTCATAAGCTAAATGAAATAGGTTATTTGTGCTCAAAGATATCGTTTTATTTTGAATCAGACAAATTTTTGGTGAAGAATCATTCTTGCCAGCAATGACATTGCGGATGCGGTCATCAATAAAACCTACACCATAGATGAGCAGCAGACTGATACGATTATTATTATATATATAATAACTCTCGAGAATCTTGAATATTGTCTTGGAAACAACCTTTTTCAAAGGAAAAAGACTTAAAGCGACATGATGACGTACAATATCCGTTAAGACCATTCGTTTTTTATATATAATAAAAAGAAAATGAGAAACTATCGATATGTCTTACTGCTACTGCTGACGATGTTGCGGTGTGTTTCCTCGCAATCAGCAGAAAAGAACTATCTGTTCAAGAATGGACAGTCAGACTATACCATTGTAGTGGATATCAGGGCTTCGCTGTCGGAGAAGGCGGCAGCTAACGACCTGGCTGGGTATCTGCAAAAGATTGGTGGCGTAAAGATCCCCGTATCCAACGATCTCCATACTATGGGCCCTTGTGTATATGTAGGTTATAACTGGCGGGTAGCCAAGCTGACGGCCGCTTCCCGTCCAGTCGATGACGATGAGGCTTTCTGCTACCAGACCATCGGCAATGACCTCCTGATTTATGGAGGAAACCAGAGAGGTACAATGTATGGCGTCTTCACATTCTTGGAGCGCGAACTCGGTGTTCACTGGCTGACTAGCAACGCCACCCAGCTGCCTCGGCTTCGAGACTATCAGTTGCCCAACCTGTACTATACAGATCGCCCTGTCATTCAGCGGCGACTTGATTTTTACTACGATGCACTGACCCACCATGAGTGGCTGGCACACAATCTGCTCAATGAACAGTGTAACATAGTAGAAAACCAGTATGGCCGACTGGCGAGCTACTGGGGTATCCATACGTTTGAAAAATTAATACCTCCGGCCACCTATTTCAAGAGCCATCCTGAATATTTCAGTGTGAAGGACGGCCAGCGCTCCCACAAGGCGCAGCTCTGCCTAAGCAATAAGGCCATGCGACATGAACTCATTAAAAACCTGAAAGAGGCCATACGACAGAACCCGGGCTATTGGTGCTACGATGTGTCGCAGAACGATAATCCGTGGCCCTGTGAGTGTAGCGCCTGTCAGCGTCTGGTAAAGAAGTATGGCAGCGAGTCGGGTGTGATGGTGTGGTTTGTCAACCAGGTGGCAGCAGCGGTGAAAAAGGAGTTTCCACATGTGCTTATCGGAACCTTTGCATACCTATATACGCGTCAGGCACCTAAAGGAAAGATTCGTTTGGCCGACAATGTTGTTGTTCGTTTGTGTGACATAGAGTGCTGCATGGCCCATCCTCTTGATGGTTGTGAGCAGAATAGCAGTTTCCTGCAAGATATGAACGACTGGCGCAGCATTGCCAGCCACATCTATATTTGGGACTATACAGTGGGCTTCCAGCACTACCTGCTGCCGTTTCCTAACTTCAGGACTCTGGCGGCCAACTACCAATACTTCAGTCGTTCCAATGTCATTGGAGTGATGGAGGAGGGGGCACACAATGCCCCATGGTCGGAATTCTCTGAATTGAAGCAATGGATGATTGCCAAGCTGTTGTGGAATCCCTATCAGGACACCGACTCGCTGGCCTCGGTTTTCATCAATGCCTACTACGGCAAGGCTGCTCTGCAAGTGATGCAATACTACCAGCTATGCCAACATCTGGTAACGGCCGACAGCCACTTCACAATTGCTATTAATAGCGGCCATCCTCTTTTCACTGACAGTTTTATTCAAGATGGACAACTCCTGCTGAAGAAGGCAGAGACTGCCGTTCGCAGCGACAAAGAGATCCTTCGTCGGGTTCAACGCCTGTCGGCTCAGTTGTACTACATGAGAATAAAGAAAAATCCTGTAGTATCGGCAGCCGACGGAACGCTAAATAACTTCAAGCAGATACTCCGCACCGACAGCACCCTCATATCGGAAAATGGTTACACCCTTGAAAAGTTGCTACGCGACACCGGTTACCACTGACTGGCAAGGCTTTTCCTCCCAGTTATTCTACTCCTTGTTATAGTTTTTCTTGTGGTGAAAAAACGAAGAAATGGTACAATAAAAACGAGTAGATAGTCCGTTCTAATAAAAAAGAACTATCAGACAGTGAAAATATCAGTTGTTACTGTGGCCTACAACAGTGTGGCCACCTCGTGGATGCCGAGAAAACCATAGAGGTTGTTGATGTATAAACCGGATAGGGGCAGCAGACTGGCCGCCATGATTTGAACAGTGAACTTTGCCTTTGCATCCAGTCCTATCAGGTCATCAATAAAACCTACACCATAGATGAGCAGCAGACTGATATGATGATTATTATTATATATATAATAACTCTCGAGAATCTTGAATATTGTCTTGGAAACAACCTTTTTCCTTTTACAATTATCCAAATTAGGATAATCCTATTTAGGAAAACTTATCATTTAAGTCGATATGCGTACAATATTCTAATGAATATTGCGTTACAATGATAAACCCAATATCGTGAAAGTCTCAATTATAACAGCTACATACAATAGCGCGGCAACGCTGGAAGACACCATGAAGTCAGTCTTGGCACAGAGCTATGCTGGCATTGAATACATTGTTGTCGATGGCGACTCCAAAGATGGCACGCAGGATATCATCCGTCGCAATGAGCCCCTGTTTAAGGGACACTTGAGGTGGGTGTAAGAAAAGGATCGTGGCATCTATGATGCAATGAACAAAGGCATCCGTATGGCAACAGGCGATGTGGTTGGAATCCTTAATTCAGACGACTATTTCACAAGTCCCGACGTTATAGAACAGATGGCTGGCGCTTTTGCTGCCCCCACTATTGATGCTGTGTATGGTGACATCCATTTTATTCGTGAAGGCCAGCCGGACAAGATCTTCCGCTACTATAGTTCCAAACCCTTCCGTCCGCTTTGGCTGCGCTTCGGCTTCATGCCCGCTCATCCCTCGTTCTATTGCCGGCGTGAAGTGTTTGACAAGGCGGGACTCTACAAGACCGATTACAAGATAGGCAGCGACTACGAAATGATGGTACGCCTGTTTATGGTTCATAAGATCAAGGCCAAGTATCTGCCAATCGATTTTGTGACCATGCGTACAGGTGGTGCCAGCACAAAGAATGTCAGGAGTCGCCTGCAGCTCATCAAAGACGATGTCCGCGGCTGCCGCGAGAACGGCATCTATACCAACCCGCTGATGATCAGCATGAAGTTCCTTTATAAGATATTTGAATTTAAATGGTAAAAGGCCATAGCCATGAAGAAAAGATACAGTTTTTATTTGCTGCATGAATATTTTTTCGTATCTTTGACCGTAAAATTTAAGAAGAGTTGAAATATGACACAATTGTTGGTAACAGTGGATGATGCATCCGCTTTGTCGAATCTGCGGATAGCCATTAGGCAGATGAAGGGAGTGACTCGTGTCTCAACCCTGCGGAAAGAACGTAGGCAAGCAGCAGAGCAAATAGAAGGAAAAAATCACAAAGCGATGGTTTTAAGATTAAATGAACTTCAATCAATGACGGATGGTTGGGATGGCAATGAGAGTAAAGCTATCAGCCCTTTGTGTGTCAAGGCTATGGAAGATTTTTTGGAAATTGTTCCAGACAAGTTGTTGAAAAATTGGATCTTGTTTCCAGATGCACGTGGCTATTTGTATTTGGACTATACCTCTGAATCGGATGTAGCAGGGATTACTTTGATGCCAGAGGGCCTTGTATATTTTATCAAGAAAGATGGTTTCACCGAAAAGTCTAATCTTTCGGCATTATCCTCTTCGAAAGTCATGCATATAATGGAAAAAGTCTATGGAGCATAAGGAGCTCAATTTGCAGATGGTGAATAATGATGAAAACGTAGCTCGAATCATCTTTTCACCGTCATATATTTTTCAGGGACGTGTGTCTCCTACAGCTTTCAGATGGAATGTGCTGCCAAGTGGTGATGTTGAAGATTATATTTCTGTATTGCGTGATGATGGTGGTAACCTAAATGAAGAGAGCCAAAACTTTCGTCCCCGTATCCAAGGTGATGAGCGTTATGGCTATGCCTTATTGAATGTGGGTGATGTCAGGGATATCAGCCAGTCAGTACTGTTGGAAGACACTACCAGCATAGATGTCCAGCCTTTCCCCAGTAAAAAACTTGTGAATCATGCAGGAATTCAAGTGGTACTGGATGGCATGATAGTTGATGCCAATACTCCGGTGAATGCTGAAATTATGGCAATTCAAAAGGAATTAGCCATGCTGTGTAGTGATGTAGTCCCGTTTTAACGGCATCTACACCAACCCGCTAATGATTAGCATGAAGTTCCTTTATAAGGTGTTTGAGTTTAAACTGTAGGTTCTCCGTCCATCCAGGCTAATGTTCTTTTGATTCCTGTGATTCTGTCAACAGGAGGCGTAGGGGCTATTCGTATGGTGTTCTCTAATGGGATAATATTGTCTGTAGTCATGTTCTTCAAACGGAATGAAGTCATCGGAAAGCGAATGCCTACCAGTTTTAATGCATCAACGACTTGCCAAAACGACGAGGGCGAGAGAGAAAATAGTATTTTCCTTCTGAAATCATTTTCCACATCTGAAGTGTCTTGTCAACATAGACATAGCCACCCTCGCGTATCTCACCAAAATTCTGTATGCCAATCGGGTACTTCATAAGCTAAATGAAATAGGTTATTTGTGCTCAAAGTTATCGCTTTATTTTGAATCATACAAATTTTCGGTGAAGAATCATTTCTGCCAGCAATGACATTGCGGATGCGGTCATCAATCAGCCCCACACCATATACCGAAACCAGGCTGACATAGAAAGTTTCTTCATTATCTTTCCAAATGCGCTAAATACAGGTCATATTGCCTAATTACTTTCTCTATGGCGAAGCTCTCTTCCATGAGTCGGCGGCTCTCTTTGCCCATGGCGAGCCGTTCTGTATAACTGAGCAGAATGAACTGTTCCAGTTTATGTTCCAATGATAGTGCATCTTTTACATGGCAGAGGAAGCCTGACTTACCGGGGATTACCAGTTCGCGGCATCCAGGCACATCGGTTGCCACCAATGGCAGACCCGTGGAGGCAGCCTCCATCAGCGAACACGACATGCCTTCTCGGTAGGAAGGCAGCACCATACAGTCGGCCTCATGCAGGTTGGGGCGCACATCGGTTGTAGCCCCATCGTAAACAATGGTTCCCTGACTGGTCCATTGTTCCATGGTCGCGACATCGACGGCACTTGGGTTGTCGTTCCAATAGTTTCCAAGCACATGGAATTCTGCCTCAGGATATTTTTTCTTCAACGCTCGGGCAGCTTCCACATACTCGCCCAGCCCCTTGTCGTAGAGTAAGCGTCCCACAAAAAGGAATTTCACCCCTTCATGCTGCCGCTGACTGCGATCGAAGAATGCAAAATGGCTTGTGTCCACCCCCTCGCTGTTCAGCAGGCATATCTTCTTGTCATCGATTAGATCCAGTTTCTGGAATGTCTGCACATCGGCTTGATTGAGGAACCACACCTGAGGAGCTTTGGCAAAGGCTATGCGATAGAGTATCTTAGCAATTTTCGAGGTAATATTGTCGGTCAGGAACACATAGCCAAGCCCCGTTGTCACGGGCAAGTGTCTCACGCCACACAACTGTGCAGCCATGCTGCCATAGATGTTAGGCTTGATGGTATAAGTGATGCTGAGAAAGGGGTTAATACGCTTGAAGATGCTGCGATACTTCATGATGAGCATGAAGTCCTTCACGGGATTAGTACCCTTGGCACTCACCGGAACATCAATGGTCTTACATCCGATGCCTTCCAACCGGTTAAAGTATTCTTCGTCGTATGGAGCAGCAACAAAGACCTCATAGCCTTCGGCCACAAGATGTTCAAGCAGTTTATGCCTGAAGTTATACATACCCCACGCAGTATTGCCTGATAAGATGATTCTTCGATTATTTATCATTACTTATATAACGATCAATATATTGAAACTATTGTGTTTGGGCAACAATTCTCTCATAAAGAGCAACATACTCTGCTACCATGCAGTCAATGCTGTAGAGTTTAGAACGCTGCCTGCAATATGCAGACATCTCCTGATAAAAATCCTTGTTCTCCAGAAGATGACGGATGCGGGAAGCCAACAGCTGGTCATCATCATCATCAAACAGAAGTTCATCCTTTGAAACAATTTCTTTCAGCCCGTTAACTCGTGACGAAACGACAGGCAGGCCTGCTGCCATCCCTTCAACAGCCGCCAGTCCGAAGCCTTCCCAGTGAGAAGAGACCACAACCACGTCGGCTAAAGAATAGAGTCGTGGCACATCGTTCCTAATGCCCAGGAAATGAGTTCTGTCCTGCACGTGCAGTTCTTGTGCCAGACGTTTGCAAGAATCCATCCGTTCACCATCACCGGCAAAGACAGCATGGACATGAGCAGGCAACAGAACTAAAGCCCTGATCAGGCAATCCTGATTCTTAGCTTCCTGAAATCTTGCAACCTGTATCAGGATTCGCGCATCATCAGGGATACCTAATTCCTGTCTGGACATGGGACTGACTTGAGAAAAACGGTTTAAATCGACACCATTTTGGATGGTTAATGTCGGAACCAGACCTCTCACGCGATTCTCCATCACCTTGCTGACTGCATCAGAGATACCTACAATACAGTTATAGCGACGATATACCCATCGGTCGGTCTGCGTGGTCAGCCAGTATTTGAACCGAGTGTTGCTCGTACTGTGTTCCGTTGTCACGAGAGGTGTCTTCACGCCAAACAGCCATTTACAGGCTGCAACCCAGTATTGAGTGGGAAACAGATGAGCATGAACGATGTCATAGTCGTTAAGAAACCTATGGAGTTTCCAAACGGTGATGGGATTATACTCGCCACCTCGCTGACGGAAAGAGTGGACACGCACTCCCCTGTTCTCCAAAATTTCAAAAAAGGGAGTAAGGATGCCATTGAGAACCACCAGTTCCACCTGATGTCCCATAGCCTGCTGTAAAGGGAGCATATCCGTAAGGAGTCGCTCAGCTCCAGCTACATTCAGTGTATTAATAACATGCAGAATCTTCATTTCCCCTCCTTTCCGTCATACACCGCTTCAAGATATTCTATCGTTGCGCCAATCGAATATCCTTTGGATGCAATGACCTCAGATGAATCTTTTCGAGAAAATCCTTTGAGCATTGCTGCAATTTGTACAGCCCACTCCCTTGGTGAATTATTCAGAGAACGGCTCATTATATGGCTCGTGAGACAAATATCGTTATTGATAGTATCGGAAATCAGGCATGGAAGTCCTTCGCACTGGGCTTCAATCAGTACAAAAGGCAGTCCTTCGAAGGTTGAAGGCATCAGGAACAAATCCATTGCCTGCATCAAGGCCGGTACGTCAGAACGCTCACCTAACATCATCACCTTATCGTCCAACCCCTTCTGTTTCACCTCTGCCTTGATGCTTTCAAAGAGGCTCCCCACACCTACCAGCATTAAGCACGCATCTGATTGAATTTTCAGATATTCGGCAAACGTATTGAGAATAAACCGATGATTCTTCTCTGCCTCAAATCGACCTACATGGCCAATCACCACGGTAGCATCCTTGATGCCGAGCCTGATTCTTGACTGCAGACGCAGTTGCTCATTGAACGCGAACTTATTGACATCAATTCCGTTATTAATGATGACAGCAGGCGAACTTCCAAAAAACCACTTGGCAGCCAATGATGAGCATGCGAAGTGATGTGTTGACAATCTTTTAGCAATTCCCCTCTGCAAGATGTGGAAAATCTTATTGTGCAGTCCATCAGATGAGGAATTGTGAGAATGACATATCCTGACTGGGACTTTGTAAATATAGGCAAATACAATGGGGGCTATGGCCGTAAGACCGTTTCCACAATAATGAATAGCAGCATACTCAGAAGCATGTTCACGGAAAAACCTATTCAATTCGCGATACCAGCCTAAAGGAGACTCTCTTCGGCTGGGAATACGCCAGACTCTCCCCCCTGCCGCTTCCACTTCACGACTATAGTCAGTCTCATTCCAACTGTAAAGCAGAAAATCGCACATAAACCTACTATGGTCAATACCGCGAAACACATTCATCATGAATGCTTCGGTACCAGCCCTATTCAAATATTGGGAAACAAACAGAATTCGCTTCATAGTTTTTTCAATTAATCAATATCACGTACATTATTGTCAGTCATTTCCGGATTCACAGCCTCATAATGTGCTATCTCACGGATAAAGACATCATCTTCTTCATTAAGGATACAGGTGTAAGGAAAGAAGAACTGATAATAATAAGTATCAGTTGACTTATAATAGATGCGATAGTTCAGCAATATCAGGAATACGATGGTTGCCAACGTCCCAACCCTCATCGCCAAATGCTCCTTTGAACGGAAAAACATATACACAAAATCTGCCAACATGATAAGATAAAATATCTGTACATAGTTAAACAACCTGACGAATCCTGCAAACGAGCTTGCCAGCACTGCAAGCACAATCATAAATGACATCAACTTCTCCAGACGTCTTTTCAAGTCCTCAGAGGTTACGGTCATAGTCACGGTGTACATGATGACAAACGGCAGAATCAGGAAAGTAATGACTGAACGTAGAAATCCGAAAAATGTACTTGCCTGAATAGAATAGAACAGAATCTTTTCAACCATAGCACCTATACCACCCAGCACAGACATCATCACCTTACTCAGTACGAGGTCGCTCAACAACCAAATGGAGAAAGCGGTAAAGAATGCTATACCCAAAGACTTCCATGATATTTTGAAATGGCAGAAGGGGAAAATCAAAGCTGTCAGTGCCGACACATGAAACATAATTCCTAAAGGCAGCATCAGGAAATAAAGCCATTTCCTGCCACTCATATAGCCATGGAAGCCAATGAGAATGAAAGCCAGAGCAAAGCCCTCACGCATTACTTCTGTGTTGAAGACGAAATACTGAAGCGAGAAGAAATAGATGAGCAAGAACAGGAAATAGCGATGAGTATATTTACTGACTATATAGCATACGGAGAAATTAATGGCAGCACTCTCCAGTAATTGAACCACATAAAACGAATCGAAAACTACTTTTGCAATAACATTAATAATAGTCCAAAACGGCATTTGCCCATACATCATGAATTTCAGCCAAATAAAGTCGGCCGCTTCAGAAAAAGATTCAGGATACGCTTCGAACTCTTCCATATAGGTGAACTTGTCACCCCCAAGACCATAACTGAATCCAGAAAGACAAACCAGATAGATACACATCAACCATAGCCGATGTTGCTTATGACTATCAGGCTCTTCCATTCCGTCATAACGGAAGGAAAAGTAAACGGCCATCAATACAAATATCACATAAAAGATGCTCATTACTTGTCTATTTGTATGTTAAGTTTCTGTTCTATATATTCAACCAATCGTTCTGGTTTAATTGTCTCTTGATAGGGATTGCCTGTTGCCGAAAAAGCATTTTCACTCTTCACAAAAGACCAATTAATGTCAGTCACATCATGAAAAAAAGAAATATATCTTTCGTCATATACGTTACTGTCCTTCAGTGATACATTATTGGTTAAGAGTCGGCGATTCATAGCTATCGCTTCCCACACTCTTAAAGTAGGACTGAAAGCTTTGTCTTGAAGAATTTCGACGATGCACCGACTTTCCAAGCAACATTGCAGACTCTCATTGTATGAGAGCTCCTTATCAATGTAAGTGATACCCTCACTTTCTATCCGCCTTTCATTAGGGACATCTAACAAAATAAACTTACAAATAAGATTCCTCCGCCTGGCTTCTTCACAGATTGCAACAAGCTTATCGAGTCTCCCTTTGTCACGACCAAGGAAGAACAAGTCATAGCGTATCTTCCGAACCCCGCAATTCAAATTGACTGGAGAATAGACTGTTGGATGAAACGCAATGTTATATTTACTGGCATCAGCAGGATCGTAGCTGATAAACAGATCTGTATAGTTTTTTATGTATTCCACATCAATCGGAGCATTAGAGTATTGATCAACTATCGTCTCTAACAAATCCTGTGCGAAGCAAACTATCACCGAGGTAGGATAGCTATGCTTAATATAAGGTAACAGTCTGATGCCAGTTTCCAAACGCAGCCAATTTTCCAAAATCAGGAAACATAATGGGTGAGTTTTATCTACCTCATTTATATAATAAGAGTTCCAGAAATCTTTGAATGGCATGGAAAGAATGCTATTGAGCCTCGGATTAAACTGAATTCTCTGCAAAAAGCCTCGCAATCCCTTTGGCCTGAAGGTTGGAATGTAATATATGCGAGGATTGTCTATCAAGTCTCGAAATGCCACTTGATACACATCCCAATCACTGCCAAACACAACAAGTTTGAATTTATCCATTCTCAGGCACTCTAATCTGTTTCAAATAATAATATAGAAGACATGAAAAATAAATCACATCACATATAATGGTCGTCGCTATTGCACCGTTTGTATTGAACAAAGCAACCAACACAATATAGCCGAATATCTTAAACACTCCGTTTATAATACTTGCATTCCTGACAGGAACGCCTTGTCCATGGGAACAAAGATAACGATTAAACATGTCACCAAGCCCGTGAATACAGAACCCAACCGATAAAAACGATGCGTAAGTTCCTACTACAGCATACTTCTCCGTATATAAAAACGCCACAATGGGATGAATGAGCAACAGAAACAGCACACACGTCACAGCCGTCATAAAGAAAGTGAAAATAATAACTTTAGGAGGAATACAAGGCTGAGTGGTGAAGCGTTTGAAGTAGGTTGTTCCCACAATGGTGGGCAATGCCGCTAAAGGTGATGTGACAGTGAGAGCCAGTGTATAGAACCCCACCTCACTATTATCGGCATTGAAATGTCCCAATGAAATACCTGCCAAATAGTTGGTTGCCACCATTACTAAGGATCCCAAATAGAGCTGAATGCCATATTGACGGTTCTCCTGCTGCAAGCTGTTCCATATTGGCCTCAACTGTTTGAAAAGAGGCTTGGTTGAAATGATGATACACAAATAGACAAATGTATAGACACCCCATTGTAATAGTATCATCCTTGACGAGGTTGCTCCAAATGCCGAATATAGTATGTATGCCAAGGGAACATACACAAAATAAGGAAGAAATCGTGCCAACGACAGTCGCCCCATCTGATTGTCGCCTTCCGTTGTCTGGTCTATATAGTTCATGAACAACGGATAGAAACATACCGGCATTGACAACAGAAACAGCATTGCCACCATCGGCTTGTCGGCATGCAAGAAATAACAAACGGACAGACTGGAAACCAATAGCAGGCATGCTACTGCCAAAATGACGACCAGCATACCTTTTACTCTCCTGCTGTAGGCTTGGTCGTTCGAGAGTGCCATTAATCTGGCTCCAGAAAGGAAATAGCCGAAAACAAGGAACGAGGCGATAAAGTTGATGATATTTTGCACATAGCGCACATCGCCATAGTCAGAAGGTGGCAGAAAGCGTGTATTGATGATGGACGAAACCATTCCCAACAACACCCCAAGAAGTGTCGATACATACAGAACGACTATCTGCTTTTTCTGTTTAGTGAATGCAATGATCATAAAGCATCAGAACCATTCTTTCAGTTCCTTGCGGAACAAAAACATGAAAGTACCTATCGTTGACAGGAACAGCATTACTGCCACAAAAGACATGCGCTTAGGTCCGGCAGGCTTCACAGGCACGGTGGAATTCAGCAGCGTGGTAAATGCCGGTGTTCGCTCTTGAAGTTTGGCTTTAGATTGTGTGAGCTGAGTATTTAGGTTTGTATAAATGTTGTATTTGAGTTGCATCTCATTCTCCAAAGTAGTAATTTTAGAACGCACGCTCTCTATGACTGCTCCATTGTTGGCATCGCTATAAGAAGAGTATGCATTACGGGCCTTTTCAAAGTCTTTCCATGCTTCTTCCACAAGCTCTTGGTAGTGCTTGCAGTCTATACGTGCCTTCTTGGTCCTATAGTCCGTAATAAAGACTTGCAAATGCTCTTTCACACTGTCGGCCATCAAAGCACAGACCAATGGATCCTGGTCGGTCACAGTGATGGTCACAACTTCATTCGTACGACTATATGTGCATTTCAACTTTCCGCTGATATCCAGTAGAATACCTGTAGTTTTTTTTGACAAATGAAAAGGGTCAAAACGTTTTCCGTTCTTGCTGACATCAGCAGGTTCTTTTTCTGTAAAGAGCGACTGAATCCAGTTATTAAGCTTTATAACTGGCAGCAACAATCCGTTTTGCTTCTGGTGGTCTTTTATATAAGTATAATAGTCGGTGGTCAGCTTACCATCCTTTGTTGTTATCGTGATATCAAATAACCCTACTAAGAAATTCGTTGATTTGAACAAGTCAGGATAGAGTTGTGGATAAATGGCATCGTTTGTCATACTGTTGCCCAGATTCATGCCAAAATTTGACGCCAGCGAAGATAAGCTACCACTTGCTTTGTCATCTGTTTCTGGGGCTATGGAAACAGTTGTCGTGTAATAACGTGGTTGGGGTAGAATCCAAATGCAGGATAGTACAAAGGTAACAATCCAAACTTTTAAAAAAGTCAATTTTCTTGCCCAGAGACCTTTTAGTATTTTATGAATATCAATAATGTCTTTCTTTCTATCTTCCATATCTTATCTTCTTTTTTTTCATTTAACAGGTTTGTCTTAATTGAAATTTCCTTGGTTGTATGCTCTGGTAATGACGTATGAGGGCTCATAGTAGGCAGAGCAGTTGTAGTTGTCAAGTTGTATTGGCTTTATCTGGAAAGCCAGTCGCTCAGGAGGTAATCATAAATATAATATCTGCCGTTCTCGTTGGTGACAATGTCCTTGTCTTGGAGGGCTATCAGACTTCTTTGTACGGAACTGGCTGTGGTGAGTCTGTGCTTTCTGATGAACTCTTCGCTTGTAGGCTTTACGTCCTTATCTGAGCGTGCAAGCGCCGTTAGTAGGCTCTTCTGCATGGCGGTAATAATTATACAAATTTATATAATACATTTTTGCGTAATTTTCTATTGTGTCACTTCATCAGCAGGTTGTGATTATTTCTATTATTACTTCATCAGGTTTGCGATAGAGGCGGCCATGGTGCCGAGTGAAGCGGCGGTGGTGCCGATGCTGAGCCATTCGGAAAAGTTGCTATTGCGCTTAGGCTTGCTGGGTACAACAATCTCGCAGCCGGGAAGTATCTTGGCATTATGACCAACGCGGGCAACAGTGCCGTTCATGTAGATAATATAGGTGTGACTCTTCTTGGCTCGACTGCCGAAACCACCAGCTTTCTCAATATAGTATTTGGGACGTTTGCCCTTCTCAAAGGCTACGGTGTTAGGATACATCACATCACCGCTGATTTTCACTGAGTTGTTGTATTCCGGCACTATAATGCGATCACCCGCGCGCAATATGATGTCGGCATCACCACCGGGATGAGCCAAGGCTTTGTCGAGCTCTATTCCTACATAGTAGGTGTCGCCCAGGTCCAACTTCTTCATGTCTATAGAGTCGTTTCCGTTGCTGCTGCGGTAGGCGGCCTTAATGACATTCTCCATGCGCGACCGCTCTTCGGGAGTGATGCGTCGCTCCAGACGTGCACCGGGAACGTAGGCCATGTCTGTCACACCGCCGGAAGCCTTGATGATGTCGCTCAGGCGTTCGTTCTTGGTACTCAGTGCATAAGTACCGGCAAAGTTAACATGTCCTTGGACATGGACATTCTGCTGGACGCTATAGCCAGGGCTCTTGCGCACATACACCTCGTCATAGGGCTTTAGGGTAAAACCCTGTTCTCCGTCGATGACAAAACCGTCTTTCAGTGCAAACTGGAACGTCTCGGAAATATGCTCGGCTGTGGTTGTTGCTTTGGGGTCAACGATACGGCGTGCCACATCAACCTTGACAACAGATGCACTCTCGGTAAGGCCACCTGCCTGGAGTATGAAGTCTTCCAGGGTCTCGTTGTCAGCATACTGATAGGTGCCTGGATAGTTTACTTCGCCATGGATGGTGATGGTGCGCTCAAGTTGAACATCCTGTTTGGTGGGAATGTATAGAATGTCGTTTTCTTTTAGTGCTATGTCTGCAACGGTTCCATTCAGAATACCGGCTACGTCAACGCTGACAACCTCCAGTGTGCGGTCAGCCTTCATACGGTGCATGACAGCACGCGTTGTAAAGGCTCCCTCTGTGATTCCTTCTGCGCGTTCGATGAGGCTGCGCACGCTGTTCACGCTGCCGCCACACTGATATTTGCCGGGACGGAATACGGCGCCCTTGATTTCAACCGTGTTGTGGAAGCGGTTAAGGATGGAATCAACGCTCACCAAGTCACCATCGGCAACGTGGAAGGAACCCATGTCAAACTCTTCCACATTGTAGATGGAGACATCGCGCCCATTCTTGCGTTCCACACGCACAGCCTTGGTATAGGCATCGCCGGTAAAACCACCACTGTATTTCAGCAGGCTATTGATGCTCTCGTTCTTGCGCATCTCGTAAATCATGGGGCGCTTTACCTTTCCTTCCACGGTAACCAGACAGTCGTAGGTGTCAACCTGAATGACATCGCCGTCGGAGAGACGAATATTGCCGGTGAGCTTGCCGTTTTGGATGTAGTCATAGATATCAACGCTGCTGAGCAGTTTGCCGTTGCGATAAACCTTGATGTCGCGCAGCGTGCCAAGGTCGTTGACACCGCCTGCCATGTAGAGTGCGTGGAACACACTGGCGAAGGCGGAGAGAGTGTAGGTGCCTGGCGCTTTCACCTCACCCATCACGTTAACCATGATGGTTTTTGTCTGACCAACGGTCAGCTTGATCTTCGAGCTGCTGTAACGGGTTCCAAGAGTAGAGCGCAGACGAGCGTTGGCCTGGGCAACTGTCAGTCCACTGAGTTGAATAGGACCATAGCCCTCGATGGTTACTTCGCCATCAGGAGAGACGGTCTCTGTGAAAGTATGTTGTGATGCTCCGTAGATATCGATGAACAATTGGTCGCCAGGTCCTAAACGGTAGTTCTGTGGCGTTGCGATGTTCATGTTAGGCTCAAAGGTAAGATTTTTGTTGTTGAAGATGTCATGGCCATAGATGCGCGACTTGCTTTTTTTTGACTCGGAGTCTTTTTCCATATCTTCGGCAAGCAAGCCTGTCATAGCCTCTTGCATATCCATGAACTCCTGGTCATCTTTATCATAACTGTGATGATAGCTCTTGTCATTTTGTATGCGGAGGTTGTTGTCATCTTTCGTCTTATCGTCCTCTTTCTCTTTCCCGTTTTTGCTGCGCATGCGAGCGGCAGTCTTAGATACTGCTTCATCGGCAACCACGCCAAGCCCTTTCTCCTGAATCTGACGTTCGTACTTACGGCGCACACGCTGAATCTGTTGGACGTCAACACCTTGCTGCATCAGCTTGGTGACAATCTGTGCTTGTGATGTACCAGAGTCGTGTTCCTTGACAATGAACTGAAGGACCTGGTCATCGGTCATGGTGTTCTGAGCTTGCATGGTAAAGGGTATCATGCAAGCAAACAGAATAACAGTCAAAATCTTTTTCATCATATTTAATGTTTTCTTTTTTCTTGATTTTTCGACATGTTGACACGTTGCCTTCTATTCTCACTCTTTAGTGGCTTTTTCTCAGAAGTTTTTTCCGCTAATAATCTTAATAAGGGTCTTGACCACTATGGTGAAATCCAGCCAGAGGGAGCGGCGTCCTAAATAGTCGATGTCCATGTGCAGACGGCGTAGCATCTTCTCCATCGTGTCGGTGTAGCCATTGTAGAGTGTTGCCTCAGAGGTGAGGCCTGGCCGCATTTCATAGATGATGGGATAGGCGTCATCTACTTCCAGTATCTGGTCTATAAAGAACTTTCGCTCGGGACGTGGTCCTACCAGTGACATGTCTCCGCGTAACACATTCCAGAGCTGTGGAAGTTCGTCTAAATGGTGTCCGCGCAGAAACTGCTCCAACTTAGTGGAGTTGCTGTCATCGCATTTGGCAACCAGCTGCGGACCTTTTTCCTCAATGACAGAACTCATTGTGCGGAATTTGTAGATGACAAAAGGCTTGCCCTTATAGCCTATTCTGATTTGTCGGAAGATGACATTGCCATTATTTTGCCGCTTCAAGAGTAGTGCAATGGTAAGATATACGGGAGACAGTAGGATGAGTCCCGCCATGGCACATACGATATCTGTCAGTCGCTTGATGACAAGAGCTGTGCGGCCCATGGCATCGTGCGACGTGGCTGTATGATTATTGTTTTCGTTCATTTCTATACATAATTAACTCCAATTCCGCAAAATTATTGCAGAGTTGGAGTGTAAAAGTGTGCAAATGTACGAAAAAATAATAGAACCTCCAAATTTAGCTCACCCGAAAAGTCTGCGGGCCTCTTCCAGAGAGTCCATGGAGCCAATGTCAAAGCGGCTCCCAGCCATAATCCAAGCATGGAGCGTCGTGACATCGGTCAGGTAGTGGGCCAAGTTGCCCGGTGCATCTGCTCCGCAGCCGTGGTTCATGCAGTCGCGAATGAGTGGCAGGTCTTCTTTCTTGTAGATGTAGAAAGGAGGTACAGCCCAGTTGGATACAGGCTTCTCAGGTTTCTCTTGCATCTCCAAAACGCGCATGTCATCATCAACGGCGATGACACCTGTCCGTTGCAAACGGTATAGTTGTGGCTCGTGGTGACACATGATGATGGAAGTACCTTTTTCTTTGAAATAGTCAACAAAGCCTTGTAGTTTGAAATTTAGCAGGTTGTCAGCAGCTAAGACCATGATGTCGTCATCTACTTGACAGGTTTCTATGGCCAGCAACAGGTCGCGAACGGCTCCAAGTCTTGTCTCGTTGGTCTCCGTTCCGTCGTCAATGATTCGGATGGGTTTGGAGGAAGAGTTCTCACTTTTTCGTTCCTCCATCCATTCCTTGAACTGGTTGGCAAATTTGTGGTTGGTGATGATGATGTGTTCATCCACCTCGTCGATGGTGTCGATGTCATCAAGCAGACGGTCGAGGATGGAGTGACTTCCAATCTTCAGCAAGGGTTTGGGAAAATGTTCTGTCAATGGATACAGGCGTGTGGCATAGCCTGCGGCAATTACTATATTTTTCATATTGGTTGTTTTCGGTTCATGGTTTTATTTGTCAGCCTTCCCGTAGTATCTGGCATACCATTCGGCAAAGGCTCTCAGTCCGACGCGCAGGCTGGTTGACGGTTTGAAGCCAAGGTCGCGTTCCAGAGGGGTGGTGTCGGCAAAGGTTACGGGAACATCGCCAGGTTGCATGGGTACCAATTCCTTGTGGGCCTCGAAGTCGTAGTCGGCAGGCAACACGCCGGCCCGAATCAGTTCTTCTTGCAAGATGGTAACAAAGTCCAATAGGTTCTCTGGCGAGCTGTTGCCGATGTTGTAAACCTCGTATGGTGGAATGGGCAGGCCGTCTTCACCCTTTTTCTTTTCCGGTGCATGTTGCATGACGCGCACCACACCTTCTACAATGTCGTCAACAAAGGTGAAGTCGCGTTTGCAGTTGCCATAGTTGAAGATCTGAATGGTCTTGCCTTCGCGGAGCTTGTTGGTGAAGCCGAAGTAGGCCATGTCTGGCCGGCCGGCTGGTCCATAGACGGTGAAGAAGCGAAGTCCTGTCGAAGGGATGTTGTATAGTTTGGAGTAGGCATGTGCCATAAGCTCGTTGCTTTTCTTGGTGGCTGCATAGAGCGACACTGGGTTGTCAACTTTGTCGTCGGTGGAGTAGGGCACCTTTTTGTTGCTGCCATAGACACTGGATGACGAAGCATAGACCAAGTGCTCCACCCCTTTTGCTCCATTGTCGTAGGAATGGCGACAGGCCTCCAAGATGTTGTAGAAGCCAATGAGGTTTGACTCAATGTAAGAACCTGGGTTTGTGATGCTATAACGCACACCGGCCTGCGCCGCCAGATTTACCACGACGTCAGGCTTGTATTGGCAGAAGAGGTTGTCAATGGCCTGCTTGTCGGCAATGTTGGCTTTGACGAACACAAAACTTTCGAACTGCTTGAGCTCTTCCAGTCGTTCATGTTTGATGTTGACATCATAATAGTCCGTGATGCTGTCGATGCCAATTACCCTTATGTCATTTTGAAAATCTTTGTATAGTCTCTTCACTAAGTTGGCTCCTATAAAGCCTGCTGCACCAGTGACCATGATGGTCTTTCCGGAAAGGTTGACGTTGTATTCTTTCATAATTTGATATTCGAAGGTTGATATCCGATGGTTGGTATAATTGCGGTCATACAAACCTTGCACCATTGTCTGGATGTACGAAATAGCATTTGAAGGTTTTCTCGTATTCAGGGAATTGTTCCAGGTAGCGTTGTGTGACCTCACGCTCTATCTCTTCCCGATAGGCAGGGTCGATGATGGCGATGCAGGCACCTTTGAAGCCTGCTCCTGAAAAACGTCCTCCCCACACACCTTTCAGCGTGCGCATGATTTCATAGATGGCGATGAGCTCCGGTGAGCCGCATTCATAGTTGTGGATGCTCGACTCACAGCTGTCAAACGACAGCTTTCCGAAGAGTTTGAGGTTGCCGGTCTCCCAGGCTGTGACACCCTGTCTTACTCTCCTGTATTCTGAATAGAAATGTTCGGCTCTTCGTGCGAAGCGTTGTGGCATGGCAATGCGCGTCTTGTCGAAGGTGGCCTTCGGAATGTCGCGCAGGAAAGTCTTGTCAAAGGTCTTCAGTGGCTGGTCTGTGTAGGCCAGCATGTTCCACGCTGCTGTCTTGCACTCGTAAACGCGCAGGTTGTAGTCGCTGTTGACAAGTGAGCGAGTCAGGCCGGAGAAGAAGATGCCCAGTTCAAATTCAGGCATGTCAGGATGTTTCTTGATAATGCGATATTCGTTGGTGTCGCAGTCTAAAAACAGTAGTCCGTCTTTCTTTCCCAAAGCTATGCAGGCCTGGTCCAGCAGACCGTTGTTCAGTCCGATGTACTCGCGTTCCGCCTCCGATGCAATCTGTACCACTTCGAAGGGCTGCAGACTGATGCCATTGGCCTTGGCCAAGGCCATGACGTAAGCAATGAGTACGGCGGCACTTGAAGACAGACCGCCTACAGGCAGTGAGCCTTGCAATAGGCCATCAATGCCGTTGGACAACTCAAACCGCTTGCGGAGTGCATACTTTGCGCCACGCGCATAGTCGCCCCAGTGGCGCTCACGGACTTGTGAGGGAGCTGTTACTTCGAAATCTACCTCTCCATCAAAAGAGAGGGAGGACAGGTGCACATGTCCGTCTTCACGGATGTTGAACCACAAATCGACTCCTTTATCTATGGCAAAGCCAGTGACCAGCCCATGCTGGTGATCCACATGGGCTCCCAGCGGGCACACCCGATAGGGTGAGAAAATATGATATTGATATTTGTTCATCTCTGCAAAGATATGAATTTCTTACGTTTTGCCCAAATTTTCTAACAGAAGATTTGGCTGTCGGGGGAAAAAACCGTAACTTTGTGCCATTAAATATATAAATAAAAATGAAAGCAGAAAAAGATATTCAAGTGGCAGTGGCCGGAACCGGCTATGTTGGCTTAAGTATAGCTACACTGCTGAGTCAGCATCATCAAGTCACGGCGGTAGATGTGATTCCAGAAAAAGTGGATATGATTAATCGTCGTCAGTCGCCTATCCAGGATGAGTATATAGAAAAATATTTCGCAGAGAAAGAGCTGAATCTCACGGCTACCCTTGATGGTGCTGCAGCCTATCGCAATGCCGATTTCGTGGTCATCGCCGCACCGACCAACTATGACCCGGTGAAGAACTACTTCGACACGTCTCATGTGGAGGAGGTCATCGACCTTGTGCTGTCTGTAAACCCCGATGCTGTAATGGTCATCAAGTCAACCATCCCCGTGGGCTACACCCGTTCACTGTTTGTGAAGTACGCGTTGCAGTTTCTCTATAAACCGGAACTGAAGGGTAAGAAGTTTAACCTGTTGTTCTCACCGGAGTTCCTGCGTGAGAGCAAGGCTCTTTATGACAACCTGTACCCGAGTCGTATCATTGTGGGCTACCCGAAGATTATTGATATCGATGACAAGACTTTCACGGAGGAAAATGCTGCCATCAAGGCCATAGGTAATCCCAAGGCAGAGGAGCATGCCCACATCTTCGCGTCGCTCTTGCAGGAGGGGGCTATCAAAGAGGATATACCTACGCTCTTCATGGGCATGAAGGAGGCCGAGGCGGTGAAACTCTTTGCCAACACTTATCTGGCCCTGCGCGTGAGCTACTTCAACGAGTTGGACACCTATGCAGAGGTAAAGGGCCTTGACACGGCAGCTATCATCAACGGCGTAGGACTCGACCCGCGTATTGGTTCTCACTATAACAACCCGTCGTTTGGCTATGGCGGCTATTGCCTGCCGAAAGACACCAAACAGCTGCTGGCCAACTATCAGGATGTTCCGCAAGACATGATGACGGCCATCGTGCAGAGCAACCGCACACGAAAGGACTATATCGCCGACGCCGTGTTGCGAAAAGCCGGCTACTACAATGAGAACAGCCTGTTTGATGCCAGCAAGGAGAAAAACTGTGTCATCGGCGTCTATCGCCTGACCATGAAGTCCAACTCCGACAACTTCCGCCAGTCGGCCATTCAGGGTATCATGAAACGTATCAAGGCCAAGGGCGCAGAGGTCATCATCTATGAACCCACCTTGGAGGACGGAACGACCTTCTTTGGCTCAGTTGTTGTCAATGATCTGAAGGCTTTCAAGCAGCGTTCGCAAGCCATTATTGCCAATCGCTATGATGCTTGCCTCGACGATGTACAGCAGAAGGTCTATACCCGCGATTTGTTCCGTCGCGACTAAAAGTTTTAATCAGTAAACTTAAACTTCCAATTTCCAATACAAGAATAATGAATGTAATAAAAACAGACATAGAGGGGGTGTGCGTGATAGAACCACGCGTCTTTAACGATGCCCGTGGCTATTTCTTCGAATCATTCTCTCAGCGTGACTTTGAGAAAGAAGTGCGTACCATCCATTTTGTGCAGGACAACGAGTCAAAGTCTTCGTATGGTGTAGTGCGCGGCCTGCATTTCCAACGTCCACCCTATAGCCAGAGCAAGTTAGTGAGAGTCATTCAGGGAGCCGTCCTTGATGTTGCCGTCGATATCCGCAAGGGATCACCTACTTATGGCAAGTGGGTGTCGTGCCTCATGACGGGCGATAACCATCGGCAGTTCTTTGTGCCGCGTGGCTTTGCCCACGGCTTTTCAGTGTTGTCAGAGGAGGCCGTCTTCCAATATAAGTGTGATAACTTCTACCATCCGGAAGCTGAAGGCGCCGTGGCCTGGAATGACCCCGCCCTGGGCATTGACTGGCAGATTCCTGCCGACAAGGTCATCCTGTCGGAGAAAGACCAGCACCACCCCCTGTTGCAAGACCTCGACAACCCTTTTGACATGAATATTCCTCTTTATTGAAAAAGCGCATAAAAAATGATGAATATCTTAGTGACAGGTGCTAACGGACAGCTTGGCAACGAGATGCGACTGCTGAGTCAGCATTCTACCGATCGCTATATCTTTACCGACGTGGTCAATGTGGAGGGCGTGGAGACAACAATCCTCGACATCACTGACATGGAGGCTATCCGGAAACTGGTTAGCGAGGAACAGGTGAATGTCATTGTCAACTGCGCCGCCTATACCAATGTTGATAAGGCTGAGAGCGACGAGGCATTGTGCGAATTGCTGAATGCCAAAGCCCCGGAAAACCTGGCTTTGGCCATGAAAGAGGTTGGAGGTCTGCTGGTTCATGTCTCTACTGACTATGTGTTTGGTGGTGACCCCTACAACACACCCTGCCGGGAGGAACAGAAAGGAACTCCCACTGGTGTCTATGGGCTGACGAAGCTGCATGGTGAGGAAAAAATCATCAATAGCGGTGTTGACTACCTCATCTTCCGCACGGCTTGGCTCTATTCTGAGTATGGACGCAATTTCGTGAAGACCATGCTCAAACTGACAGAGGAGAAACCTCAGGTAAAGGTGGTCTTCGACCAGGTGGGAACTCCTACTTATGCCTACGACCTGGCTCAGACTATTGTGACGGCTATTGATGATTATCGACAGGAAGCTCTCGAAAATGCATCTTCCTGCTTTACCTATTCCAAAGCGGGTATCTACCATTACAGCAATGAGGGTGTCTGCTCATGGTATGACTTCACCAAGATGATAGCTGAGTTCTCCGGGCATACGGCCTGCGATATCCAGCCTTGCCACAGCAACGAGTTCCCCAGCCCTGTGAATCGTCCGGCATTCTCAGTTCTCGACAAAACGAAGGTCAAGGAAACCTTCGGTCTGCTGGTGCCTTACTGGACAGACTCTCTGAAAAAATGTTTAGCCAATCTCGGCCAAATGAAGCATGAGCATTAAACATAAAAATAATATGACCTATAAAAGAAACATTGTGATTACTGGTGGCGCAGGCTTCATTGGCTCGCATGTTGTCCGCCTGTTTGTGAACAAATATCCGGAATATAAGATTGTCAACCTCGACAAGTTGACCTATGCCGGTAATCTGGCTAATCTCAAGGATGTGGAGCAGAAACCCAACTACAAGTTCGTGAAGATGGATATCTGTGACTTTGATGCCTTCTACCAACTTATGCAGGACGAGCACATCGACGGCATCATCCACCTGGCAGCAGAGAGTCATGTTGACCGCAGCATCAAAGATCCCTTTACCTTTGCGCGGACTAATGTGATGGGAACGCTTACCCTCCTGCAGGCCGCCAAGCTCTATTGGGAGTCACTGCCTGAGAAATATGAGGGCAAACGCTTCTACCACATCTCTACCGACGAGGTGTATGGAGCCTTACAGATGACACACCCCGAGGGCATAGAACCGCCGTTCTCTACAACGGCCTCGTCTTCTGAGCACCATCTGGCATACGGAGAAGACTTCTTCTATGAAACCACGAAGTACAATCCACATAGCCCATACAGCGCGTCAAAAGCTTCCAGCGACCATTTCGTGCGTGCCTTCCATGACACCTATGGCATGCCTACCATCGTGACCAACTGCTCCAACAACTATGGTCCTTACCAGTTCCCGGAGAAACTCATCCCCCTGTTCATCAATAACATTCGTCACCGCAAGCCGCTGCCTGTGTATGGCAAGGGTGAGAATGTGCGCGACTGGCTGTTTGTAGAAGACCATGCCCGCGCCATAGACATCATCTTCCATCGTGGCACGATAGCCGAGACTTACAACATAGGTGGCTTCAACGAGTGGAAAAACATCGATATCATCAAGGTCGTCATCAAGACTGTTGACCGCCTGCTCGGACGTAAGGAGGGAGAAGACTTGAACCTCATCACCTATGTCACCGACCGCCTTGGCCACGACGCACGCTATGCCATCGATTCTACCAAATTGCAGAAAGAACTTGGCTGGAAGCCCAGCCTACAGTTCGAAGAGGGTATAGAGAAAACCGTACGCTGGTATCTGGATAACCAGGAATGGATGGACAATGTCACTTCCGGTGACTACCAGAAATACTATGATGCTATGTATCAGGGCCGTTGAGGTCTGACTTTAAGTCATACGTTTCATACCCCTATATTATATAATAAGGTGTGTGCAAAAAACACGAAAAAGTTTTGTTGCATACGCCTTATTTTCGTAACTTTGCGAATAAACCGCGAAGTTACAATGCACTCGGCATAAAAAACAAACCAGTTTGTTTTGTTCTTCTCTCGTTTTTTTATAACTTTGCACCTGCATATTTCATGTAGCATCTACAAAATCACTTTCAAGGGGTTGACAGGATTAGACGGCAAGATGAAATGGTGTGTAAGCATGCGGAGGCTCGTCGGCTCCCTCCTAAATCTGAGTAGGCAGAAAATTAATTGGCAACAATCAGTATGCTCTCGCTGCTTAATCGAAGCACAGTAGATTTTGAGCTTAATTCCGTCACCAGGTGATGGAACGAGACGTCGCTCCGGGGATGTTGTTCCGAATCTTACGGGTTTAGCGGCGCAGGCAAATCGGAAATAGTCTGTGTAGGCCTCGATGCACCGATGAAGATTAGAGGATAAGGCTGTTGTTGGTGGCCCGGGTCTTGCCACAGCTCGAAAATGAAGGCCGGGATAAGCATGTAGAAAGCACATGGTTTCCTTGTGCGGACGCGGGTTCGATTCCCGCCAGCTCCACTGATATATACTGATTTTCAGTGTCTTACAGAAAGACCTCCCCCAAAACCTCCCCCTAACAATTCGGTTGTGGGGGAGGTCTTGTTTTTGTTAGAATGAACTATTGTTTTTATAAGGGTTTTTGATATGCTCTTTATTTTCTTTCCTGTTTTCTCAGCGTAGTCAATTTCATTTCTGGTACTTTCCCCGATATAGCCCCCCACATTAATGACAAAGATTTTTCTTCGTCACTTGAATGGCCGAACATACCAACACTAATACTTCTGGAAGTTATACTTTGTCCTCAGTTCAGCTTTCTTCTCTTCACTCTGACTGGTGAAATAACCTTTCCAGCCTGGGCAGAAATTGATATGCCAACGCCAGAACTTACCTAAGAATGAATTGGGCTTCTTGTCGTAGTGCGCCCTAAATTTGCAGTTCTCACAATTATGTGCCATACTATTATTCGTTGAATTTGCTGACAAAATTACACAAAAATAGGGAAAACAATCAAATCTGGAGTGAAGAAGTGTTATTTTGGCAATTTTCTAATGAAAATTGAGTAATTTTGTAGCTGCTTAGAAACAAATGAGACCAATATGATAGACAAGATAAATGTCAAACTCGTACCCATAACGGAGAGCGTCATCAAGACCCAAATTTCCCTTCGGATGCACCCGATGAAATGTTCAGATTTGAAAAAGTAATGAAATAATATGGACTACCTACCGAAAGACCCTGCAATATTGGTTTCGAGCGTCAACATGCTTCTGAGAGACGAAGAGTTTGACTCGCTGGAATCCTTGTGCTATAACTTTGGGACAGAGCCAAAGGAGATAAAGAACTACCTACACGGACATGGATTCATCTACAGCGATAAGCAGAAGCAGTTCCGTCCGATAGGATATGACAAGAAAGAAACGAACGAACAGCGAGAGCAATCATGCTTGCATGAATTGCCGAGTTGTGAGTGAGGAAGACTCAGTCAATGATAACGAAAGACAGTATAGAGACAGCCTACAGTTTCTTGCATCAGAAGCAGAGAATCTATGTTCATTCTACGCTCGAATGGCAAAAAGATGACATTGAGATTGCCATTGCCTTGTATGCAGATGAAATGAGCCAGGAACTATTTGATGTTATTTCTGGTGGCAGAGCAGACTTCCTGAGAGACCACAAAAGGTTTCAAGAGGACATCACCAAAGCTGTTGAGATACTGGAAAATATGCTATAACAATGATAGAACAATTTGAAGATCCGCTCGGCCCGCAGGGACGCTTGTTTGAACAAGAACTACGCCAGGACTTGCATCAGTTCCTTCAGTCAATAAAAGAGATTGATGCTCGTTTGCCAGAATGTCCCGATGTCGAAGATAAGTGGGAGCAGATAGCCAAAGCCTACATTCCCGACGGCATCAGGGAGTTCAGCGACTTCCCGTCCGCTTCACTCGGTTGGATGATGTATATTGGCATGGCCGTCGCTAAGTTCTGGGATGCTGAGTGGGAAGTGACGGAGCAGCGAGAGCAGAGTGGAGCTTGCTCCGACTCTGCCGAGTCGCGACGGAACTCGACCGAAGGTCAAATCTATTCTAAGATTGAAGACCTCTATTCCTACATGAGAGATAAAAGGGGCTACGATGCAATGGATGAATATATCCGTGAAGATGTACTGTTACTAAAAGGCGTTGACTATACCATGTTGGAGAAACTGGTTGGTGAATGTGCCTCTCGTGTCTATAATGCACTCCGTCATCAGAATATAGAGCCAGGAACAAAAGAGGCTTTCAATGCTTATGTTTCCTGTCTGCATCAACTCTACTTGTTCGGAGCCGCTATGCAGCTGAACAGAATGGGCTATCACATGACTAAGATGAATTAGAATGAAGAAGATTCTGTTCCTTCACGGTTTCTATGCCAGTGGTCAGTGCGTACCTGCTGTTGCGCTGAAAAAGGCTTTCGAGGGTGAAGCAGATGTTATCACGCCTGACTTGCCGATGCATCCAAAAGAGGCTGTCAGTTTTATTCGTGGACTGATTGACAGAGAGATGCCAAACCTCTTGATTGGCAATAGCTGCGGTTCCTTCTATGCTCAGATGGTGGCTTCTGTTGTGGGCATTCCTGCTTTGCTCGGTAATCCTCACTTCCAGATGACAGAGTTTCTGAAACAGCGTATTGGTGAGCATCAATACAAATCACCTCGAAAGGACGGCAAGCAGAAATTTGTCATTGATGAAACCTTGATTGAAGAGTTTGCTGAACTGGAGGCTATTCAATTCAACAACTGCAACCGATGGAGCAGCGAGAGCCATCAAGCGCGCTTGAATGGCCGAGTCGTGACAGAGGAAGACAAGGTCAATCCCGACTTCAAAGACCGAATTTGGGGACTGTTCGGAGAAAAAGACACATTGGCACACTTTGAACCAACCTTCTTGAAGCATTACAACAAGTCGTTCCATTTCCCAGGCGGTCATACTCCGACAGCAGATGAAGTCCGTAACTGGTATGTGCCTTTGGCTAGGAATCTATTGGAGTCAATTTGAAAAGTAAATGAAAGAACTGAATCTCCTACATGTTGTCCTTATCTACCTCGCTGTCATCAACGTGGTCACTTTCTTCGAGTACGGTATCGACAAGTGGAAAACGAAGAAGTCCAAGTGGCGCATAAGAGAGACAGCATTATTGGACTTGGCTGTTTTAGGTGGAAGTGTTGGGGCATGGCTAGGAATGAAAATCTGGCATCATAAGACCCAGCATAAGAAATTCAAATATGGTGTCCCTGCTATTATCATTATTCAACTCGCATTAATCGTCTATTTTATAATATCAAAAACAATATGAAAAGTTTTAAGTCAACAGCGTGGATTCTTCCACAACCAGTGCTGATTATAGGCACTTATGATAAGAA
>Ga0247611_10001029_pt1 | contig 52215 bp, 29 predicted proteins | sample 177DNAGHGhighgp2_FD_192422 | JGI IMG/M metagenome (GOLD analysis project Ga0247611, IMG submission 192422) | Sheep rumen microbial communities from Palmerston North, Manawatu-Wanganui, New Zealand - 1770 DNA GHGhigh gp2 | ecosystem: Host-associated > Mammals > Digestive system > Stomach > Rumen... | reverse complement strand
TACCACAACGACGCTCTGCTGGCCGAGTACAATCTGAAAGAGGACGAGCACCACCGCCTCTTTGCCGTGCATAAGGACGCACCTCTCGAAAACATCAACTACCTCAATCCCTGCTGGAGCGAGCTCACGACGATGTGGTACGTCTGGCACAACCGCCTTGCCTCGCCCATCGTTGGCTTCGCCCACTACCGCCGACCGCTCAATCCCGTGCGCCTGCCGCAGAAGGGCGAGTGCATGATTTACAAGCAAATCCGACTCCGAACCGGCGAGACCATCCGCGACCAGTATGCCCGCTGCCACAACGTCGCCGACTTCGACCTCATGCTCACCCTCATCAACCGCCGCTACGGTCCCGACAACCCCTACACCCGCCACCTTACCACCTCCCCTCGCATGATTATCAACTGCTGCTTCCTTATGCGCTGGCAGGACTTTATGGGTCTTGGCGACTTTTTCTTCCCCTTGCTCGACGACTTCGCAGAAGCCACCGGCTGCGGGCGCGATGTTGCCCTATGGCGCGAGAAAGCCCGCCGCAACTTCCCCGATGCCGACGACCAGACCGTCGCCTACCAGATGCGCCTCCCTGGCTTCCTTGCCGAGCGACTTATCTCTGCCTATATCACCACCCATTTGAATTACTATAAATAATATGTACGACTATCTCATTGTCGGCTCCGGCCTGTCAGGAGCCACCTTCGCCTACCAATCCACCCGCGACGGCCACCGCTGTCTCGTCATCGACCGCCGCCCCCACCTTGGCGGCAACATCCATTGCGACACCATCGACGGCATCACCGTCCACGCCTACGGTCCCCATATCTTCCACACCCACGACCGCCGTGTATGGGACTTCGTGAACAGCCTGACCACCGTCACGCCCTTCATCAACGCCCCACTCGCCCGCTACGACGGCCAGCTCTACAACCTGCCGTTCAACATGCACACCTTCCGTCAGATGTGGAACGTCACCACGCCAGCCGAAGCCCAGTTCGTCATTGACCGCCAGCGACGCGAAGCCGCCGAGGCACGTCACGGCGCAGCACCCCGCAACTTTGAGGAACAAGCCCTCGCCCTCGTAGGCCGCGACATCTACGAAAGGCTCATCAAGGGCTACACCGAGAAGCAGTGGGGTCGACCGTGCTCCGAACTGCCTGCCGACATTATCCGTCGCCTTCCCATCCGCTTCACCTACGACAGCAACTACTTCAACGACCCCTACCAAGGCATCGCCGACTACAACGCCCTCACCGCCGCCCTGCTCAAAGGCAGCGACACACTCACCGACACCGACTTCTTCACCACCGACTACCGCGACTGGCAGCGACACGCCCGTCACCTCGTCTATACAGGTCCCCTCGACCAGTTCTTCGACTACTCCGAAGGCCGTCTCGAATGGCGCTCTCTCCGCTTCAACACCCGCACCCTACCCACCGCCAACCACCAGGGCGTAGCCATCATCAACGACACCACCGCAGACGTCCCCTACACCCGCACCATCGAGCACAAGCACTTCCTATCCCATGCCGACCAATCGTTGCTCACCATCCCCCGCACCGTCGTCACCCGCGAGTACCCCGTGCCCGCCACCCCTCCAGGCGCGTCAGCGTCGGGACACCACGCACCCTATTACCCCGTCGTCACCCCTCATAACGCCGCCATTGCCGACCGCTACCGCGCCCTTGCTGCAGAACTCGCGGACGTCACCTTCGTAGGTCGCCTCGCAGAGTACCGCTACTACGACATGGACGACACCATCGCCGCCGCCATGACTGCTTATAATTTATATCACGAAAACAAAAGATAACGCTTATGAATATCATCGAACCCTGCTGCGCCGAGCGACAGCTCGGGCAGCTACTCAGAGAAGCCCACGGCCAAGCGGCCCTGTTCCAAACCAACGGCGACGTCACCGCCAAACTCTTCATCAAGGACACGATGCTCCTCTCCGGTGTTCCATATTACGTTATAGGAGGATGCCTCGACTCAAGTGACGACAAGCCCTATTATGATGGACCGAATCATAATTCTCGTTGGTTGTCTGGTGAAGACAGGGGGGATGCAGTATGGTACTATTGGCCTAACAACTCCAACGACGGTCCATATCCCTGGTATTACGGACCTGGCAACAACTAATGAAATGAACCCCGAAAGTTTTTCGTCTAACTTTCGGGGTTCACTTCAAAGGACTGACGTTTCCTGATTTAGGTTGACTTCTTCCCCTCCCCCTCGGGGGAGTTGGAGGGGGGTACCTCACATGTTCACACAACGCCCCTGCAGCCCCGATGCACAAAGGGTTTGAGGCATGTGAAGTCATGCTGCGACACTTCACACGAACGTCACACAGACCCCACACAGCCCCCAACAGTATTGCACCTGTGTTCCGAATCACTTTCAAGGAAGACGACCGTACTGCCTACGAATTACTTTCAGAAACCGAACTCAAGTTTCGCATGTTAAGTAAATATAAAAAGACAGAGGGAGATAGAAGGAGATAAAGGGAAAAAGCGGCTATCTACCTCTATCTTCTTATATCTACTGCTAGCTTCGCAAGCGGAACTTGATAGGTTCCATGTGGAGGGTGACATGTGTCTTTGGACCAAACCGTTCTTTCAGTTTGCGCTCAATGGTAGTAGCACGCTCATGAACTGTCTGCAAAGGAAGTTGGCCGTCCATCCGCACATGCGCCTCAATAGCCACACGGTTACCGATGCGACGGGTACGCAGGTTATGGGGTTCCTGCACATCGGCAAACGACTGAATGATTTCCATGATCTCCTGTTCCGTCTCGGCTGGAAGTGAACACTCCGTCAGTTCACCCATGCTTGTCTTGAGCAGTTCCCATGCCACACGTACCAGCATCAGTCCCACGACAATGGAGGCCAGCGGATCGAGAACCGTCCAACGCTGTCCCAGCCAAATGGCGCCACCGATACCAATGGCGGCGCCGACTGAAGAGAGTGCATCGCTACGATGGTGCCAGGCATTGGCAATCATCACCTGAGAGTCAAGTTTCCTACCCTTCCGTACGGTATATTGATAGAGCAGCTCTTTAATCAATATTGACAAGAGCGCAGCCCATAGCGCTATCCATCCGGGAGCCTCCAACTCGTCGCCACTCCACCACGCCGTCAGTTTCAATACTCCAGACACCACAATTCCCGTAGCGGCAGCCACCAGTGCCAATCCGATGAGGAACGTGGCAATGGTCTCGAACTTCCCGTGTCCATAGTCGTGCGACTGGTCCTGCGGCTTTGCGCTGATACTCACAAACACCAATACCACCACATCGGTTACAAAGTCCGACAACGAGTGTACAGCATCGGCTATCATCGCCGAGCTATGTCCCAATATACCGGCAATAAACTTAAAAGTCAGCAGTGCCACATTTCCAGCACTCCCCACCAGTGTCACCTTATAAATATCTTTTTCGCGCGTCATAATCGTAATATTATCAAATTCATCCGCCACGCATGTTACCTCTGCGCTCCCTGCCACCTTCTCCACGGCGTTCTTCTCCTCGGTTTCCGCCTCCACGTCCACCGAAGAAGTTCATGCGGTAGCTCACATGTAACATCGCATAGCTTGTTATAGCGTTAACTTCCTGATTGCGCCATCCGTTGGCGTTGACAGTTCGCGTAAAATTCGTCTGCTCACGCAGGATGTCATACCACTGCAACATGACGGTGAGCTTCTTCCCCCGCAGGAAGCTGTGCGAGAACTGTGCATTCCATATCAGTTCGTTGGTATTCAGGCTCTTATCGCTGTATCCACGCTTGGAATAGACATGGAAGTCGGTAGAGAGATTAGAGCCCCATGGAAATGTAATCTTGGTGTTACCGCCATAGTTGAAGTTCCATGTTGTCAGGTTGCGCGATGCCTGCAGTCGGTTCTCGGTACGGGCATAGGCCACCTCACTGTTGAGTGAGAAGCTGAGCCACTTGTTCCGAAAGCTGAGTGAGAGCGACGGCGTGAGGTTGTAGCTATGGGTAATGTTACGGTCGGGTGTGGCATCACGGTCGAGGTTGACATAGCTAATCTGATGGCGGTAGCTTCCCCTGACGCTGCCGCTGACATCCCAGCGGTTCAGCGTGTCGAGTCCCATGTTGAAGGTGATGCCACCGTTGGCACTCCAGTTGCCGTTGAAGTTGTCGGGACGGCTGATGCGTCGTCCCGTGTTCTCCTCATAGGTAACAATATTTCCGATGGAGTTGCTGGTTCGCTGAAAACTGGCATTGGAGCTGAAACTCCAGTGTCTTTGTTTCTTGGGAACCTGCATGCCCAGGCTGTCTTCCACGAGTGTAGGCCTCCGCTGCTTCTGGAAGTTAGCACTGAAGTTATTGGTAAATGATGGTTTCAGTCCGGGATTACCCATTGTGACGGACAGCGGATTGGTATCATCATAGATGTCGAGTAGCTGAGTGATGCTGGGCTGAGACATGGACCCACGGTACTGCACCCGGAGGTTGGTCTGCTGGTTGAAGCGGTAGAGAAGGTTGAGTGTGGGTGTGACATTGACGACGGTGCGCACCGTGTCAACAGGTTTCCCCAAGTACTGCTGGATGTAATGCGAGCGTTGGGGCTGCATGTTCACGCCCACGTTCATGTTGATTTTCTCCCGCACCAGCCGTAGCTGCACATCGGCATTGTGTCCGTATTCCGTACGCTCGGAGTAACGGCTGAGGTGGGTTGATAAGTATGTTTCAAAATCGGCAGGCAGGAAGCCGAAATCGCGGTAGTCGGCAAGGGCTGCCGAGAACTCCTCCTCACTGATGGGAGGCAGATCATAGGTATGGGGATCGTTTTTCTGATGGCTGTAATTGTATCGGTAGTTGAGTTGCAGGAACACGCCTTCCTGTCCTACCCTGCGCCGCTCACCACCGTTACGTCCACGTCTGGAGGGATTCATCGTCTGCTGTTGCAGCGAGTCTTCCGGTGTCTCCTTTCTCTTGAAGACATAGAGGGGTTCTGTGTAAGTGATTCCTGCCGAGATGCTGAAGTTGTCGGATGCCGACCTGGTATAGCGGTTGGTCTGATAGGTGGAGTCGTTGCCCAGGTGGTCCTTGCGCTGCCAGAGGTGTACGCCTGAGAGGTTGGCATTCTTGTTGTTTCCGTCACGATAATTGAAGTTCGTGCTGAAGGCGACATTACGCCCATTGCTGTTCAGTCTGCGGTGGATCTGCAGTTGCGAGCTGACGTTCTTATTCTCGCCATAGCCCAGTGATTTGTTCTGACGGCTGTTCACTACAAGAGAGTCCATGCTCAGAATCCTCAGTCCCTCGTCGCTTAGTGGGTTGCTGACATACTCGTAGGGGTCGGCATTGAACGATGCGGAAAGGGAAGCGTTTCTGTTGTCATTGGACGAGAAGCTGACATTCGGCCGGAATGAGAGGGTGGTCAGCGAGTCGATGTTCCATTGCAGGTTCATGCTGCCCGTCCAGCTGTCGTTTCGGGAATAGCTCTGACTGACACTGTTGGAGAAGGCTCCGCTGCGGGTGTTGACAAAGCTCTCGGAACTTGTCCTGTTCCAGTTGTCAGTATTGTTATGGCTCCATGTCACCCTTCCGCTCAGCTTCAGGTTCTTGTTGTTCTCATAGCTGATATCGATGGCACTCGTCTTGTTGTGACGCTGTCCCTGTCCGTTGCCGCGCCCTCGTCCGCCTCGTCCGGAGAAGTTGCGGTCGTTGACATTATTGGCATTTCCCATGAAGGTATAGCGCATGGCACCGAAGGGTTTCATGGCTGTCAGGCGGATGCCATAGCGACCGTTGGTACCATAGCCCACATCGGGGTTGGCCTGGAGGCCGTTTCGTGCACTTCGCTTGGTGGTAAACTCCAGAACGAAGTCGTCGTTGCCGTCATCGACTCCCGTCAACCGGCTCAGGTCACTCTTCTCGTCATAGGCCTTCACCTTGTCGATGACATACGAGGGAAGGTTCTTCATCACAGCACTATTGTTGCCCGTCATGAAGTCGCGCCCGTCCAACTTGAACTTCTTCACCTCCTTGCCATTGACGGTAATCTTGCCGTCATCGTCGATCTTCGCTCCCGGTAAGACCTCAACAAGAGCCTCGATGACGCTTCCCTCCGGCACGCGGAAGGCATCGGCGTTATAGACGACGGTGTCATCCTTGATGACCATTTTGGGAACATTGGCCGTGATGACGGCTTCCTGAATCTCCATATTGTCAGCCTCCATGCCGATGTCGCCCAGGGAAGTACTCTGTCTGGCGCTGACGGTCACCGTGCGCAACAGCGGCTTATATCCAAGGTAGGTCGTCTTCAGCAGGTATGTTCCGGTAGCAGGCTGAACAAGGGAGAAACGTCCCTCGGCAGTCGTGGTTCCTCCAGATACCAGTGTGGTATCGCGGTTGCCAATCTTCAGCAACTGTACAGAGGCATACGCCAGAGGCTCACCACTCTCCTTGTCAATGATGCGTCCGGACATATTAGCCCTCTGTGCCACACTGGTTAGCGTGTACAGAAAAAAAAGAGGAAGCAGGGCTATCAGTCGGAGTCCGGTCATCGTGTTTCGGTTGAGACGGTGGTGTCTGACTCTTTTGATGCAGACAACACACCTCGGTTTAACAACCTTGTACTTTTTTAACTTTTGTTCAAGCGAAGGTCTGACGTTTCCTGATTTGGATTGACTTCTTGGCTCCTTGACTCCTTGTCTTCTTCCCCTCCCCCTCGGGGGAGTTGGAGGGGGTACCTCACATGGTAACACAATGCCCCTGCAGCCCCGATGCACAAAGGGTTTGAGGCATGTGAAGTCATGCCGCGACACTTCACACGAACGTCACACAGACCCCACAAGGAGACAAGAAGTCAGGGAGACAGGGAGACAAGGAGGCAGGTCGATGCTCTCGCTACATTTTCAGTTCAAAACTAAAAATAAGTCTTGATTTATTTGGTAGATAAGCGAGAAATGCCTATCTTTGCAGTGTGAAAGGAGAAACCAAGTAGAGCCACGATGTGCGGAACGGTGGCATCTGCGTGATGATGAGCAATTCGACCTTGCCGCTTGGTTTCTTTCACTCAAATATAGAGCTGGCCACGAGTTGACCAGCTTTTATCGTATCTTGATATATCGCTTGCCGTTGAACTCCTTTTTGTCGGTCCTGCGGGTGGCAGTGATGAAGTTGACCAGTTTTACCTCCTCGCGGTTTACCTTCATCTTATAGTTCGGATGAATGATAAACTTCGACAGCCCATCAGTATAGATAAAACAATCACCATCGTAGTAGAGATCCATCTGGAAACGATTCCGAGGAAAGCCTATCAGGTCGACATCGGTAACCACCAAACCTTTCGTGGCTTTTGATGCTCTCATGCAGTGTTGTAACTGCTTGGCACTCATGTAGAGTTCGTCGCTGGCAAGAGTGATGACATGAACTTGGGCAAACTGTATCATTCGCTCCTCGACCTTACCGATGCTGAATGGTTGCACAGAAGAAAATCCTTTCTGGCGAATGTCACTCAAGATGGCTGATATCCGTGATTCTATCGTATTTTCTGACGTTTCCATAATCGAATTGCAAAGATACGAATAAACGAGTACAATACAAAACAAAAGTCTTGTTTTTGTTTCAAAAAAATCCTTTGGAATTATTCTTACAAAATCTTGTTCAACTTTTTGGGCAATCTAGAAATTAAAATGGAAAAATTAAAAATTAAAAAATAAAAAGGAAAAAAGTCAAGGAGGCAAAACATATGCTTTTGTTCGTTTTTTCTCCTTGGCTCCTTGTCTTCCTGGCTCCTTGACTCCTTGTTTTACAATACCAAAGCTCTTCCGGGCTATAGTCAAAGCCTTTCTAGGCTAAACCCAAACCTTTTCCGGGCTAAAGGGACTGCTTTTAGGCTGGAAAAGGTTTCCCTTTAGCGTAACAAAGGTTTGAGTTCAGGGTAATAAAGGTTTGAGTTCAGGGTAACAAAGGTTTGGGTTCAGGGTAACAAAGGTTTGAGTTCAGGGTAATAAACGTATGCTTCTGCAAAATCGCCCTTGCGCTCCTTCAAAACTGCCGCCGACATCCCGCAAACGCAAAAGAAGCCCTTTCGCCTTGCAAAAGAGCCCCTTTGAGCTATCACATAAAAGGGTATATTTCTAACCACTTGATAATCAATAGCTTAAAGATTCGAAATACTCGCGTTTTTGCGCACCACTCATCACTCAGTTGAAAATATTCGAGCTATGAGGGCCCAAAACTTAAGAAAATCTTTACAATTTCCTCCCAGAAGGGAGGCAGGGAGGGGGCCGTGTGGGGTCTATGTGAAGTCTGTGTGATGTGTCGAGGCTATACTTCACACGCCTCAACCCCTTTGTGCATCGGGGCTGCAGGGCATTTATGTGAACATGTGAGGTTGAATCAAGAATTCAGGGAGTCAAGAAGCCAAGGAGTCAAGACGAATGCTTTGCCTGTTAGATTTCTGTCGTTTTTTCGTCGCTCAGCCCGCAGGGATGCTTGCTTCATGCAAGAACTTTATAAGAATTCTCAGCTTTTCTTTATCTAAAGGCAGTCTGGGAGATTGATGAAAAATAGGGATACGAAACACCCGACGCTGAGCCACCAGCCAGAAAGGTGCGTATTAGGCTACGTCCTATTACCCAATGACAGTGTGGTTTCAAGTTTTCTTCTATCCTAAATTATCCCATTCACCTTTGTCACCACCCTTGCGACGTATCCTTTTATCACGCAAGACATCGATAGCCTTTCTCACCTGACGCCCACTTCTTCCAAGTGCCTTAGCCAGTGCTGCCCTTGATATAGAATGATTCTCTTGCCGCTCCAAAAGTAAGATTTTCCTTAAAACATACAAATAATTCAATGATTTCTTTGGTAGTTCGGAAATTATTCGTATCTTTGCACTCAACAAGCTCACCCCGCTTCTCGTCAGATCAGCGCGCTCAGGGTGAGCCTTTTCATTTATAGAATTATGCCCAAGGTTCCCTATCCGAAACAAATCCAGACTTTTACCAATCAGATTGGCATCCTGAAACAGCGTGGTATGACCTTCGCAGACGAGGCGGCTGCTGAAACATGGCTGCATCGTGTGAGCTACTATCGCATGAGCGGTTATTGGTATCCGTTGTTAGCCGATCGTGTAAACCACACTTTCAAACCTGGTGCCACTTTTGAGCAGGCTGTTAGACTCTATGAGTTCGACTGTCGTTTGCGAGAGCTTGTATTTCGAAACATCGGACGGATTGAGGTGGCAGTGCGTACGCAGATGGCTTATGTGATGTCGATGGCTAAAGGCGGCACGTGGTTCGCTGATGCATCACTATTCACCAATACCGCGCAACACGCCAAAACGCTTCAAAGCATCGCTGATGAATACCATCGCAGTGACGAGCAATTTGTACGGGCCTTCAAGCGAAAATACAGTGACCCCTTGCCACCAAGCTGGATGACGCTCGAAGTGACATCGTTTGGCACAATGTCTATACTCTATCAGTATTTGAAGCCAGGTATTCCCAAGCGCGACGTGGCGGCTGTTTTTGGTGTAAGCGATACGGTGTTTGCCTCGTGGCTTCATACTCTGGTCTATGTACGTAACATTTGTGCTCACCATGCGCGTCTGTGGAACCGCACGCTTGGCATTCGTCCACTGATGCCGCGTCATCCTCATGGAACCTTTATTGCGCAGCCTGCAACAGGTACACAGCGTGTCTATTTCGTACTTGCCATCATTCGCTATTGGCTGAACGTCATAGACCCTCAGAATACGCTGACGCATGACTTGCAGCTGCTCTTCTCCAAATTCCCGAGTGTTCATGCGGGCGCCCTTGGTTTCCCACAGAACTGGGAGCAGGAACCATTGTGGCAATAATCGCCATTTAGGACAGAAGGAAATACGATAATTAGGCGGTATTTGACTCAAATGCCGCCTATTTGATTCAAAATGCTTAAAAAATCTCAAAAAGTTCCACATTATTATATATCATTAAAAAAGATTCCGTAAATTTGCAGGAGACTAAGCCAGTCCAGCCGCCTTGGTCAGAAATGACAGGGGCAGAAAGGACAAGGGCGGGTCGAATTAACATCGATGGAATCCGGAGGCCAACGATGCCATTTGTAGGGCAGGCCGAAGGGAAAGGACGTTTTCTGAACGTTACCTGTCTGTGAGTTCAAACTTCGCAACTTTGATTCTGTACACAGCGGTAATGCAACGAAGCGTTCGCGTGGGTGTATTATATCCCGACCATTCGTTGCTTCATTGTATTTTGATGTAGCGTCTGCGCCGAATTATATAATATCACTCGGCGTGGGCTGGCTTGCGTTGCTTATCCTTGTACAGGGGCAATGCGAAGGCCTGAACTCAGGGATAGGCGCGGAGGAACAAACTCCCACGTCTTTTTTATTTCCACACCTAAACATACTATTAACGCTGAGTTGGGAGTTAGTAGGCAGATAAAGTTACTACCCGATGATTAAATTTGATAATTTTGAGTCAAACTTGGAGAATGTTATATATGACAACACTAAAATGAAGTTATTCTCACAATATATTAGCAGTATTTCTGATAGCAAAATTAATGGAGAAGCAATGGGAAACCTTATAAATAGTTTACATTCCCCAGATAAAGTGATGTTTGCTGTCTATTATCACGACCTAACAGACTTGCAAAGGTCTATAGTTACTGCAGCATTAAAAGTCTTGAACGTGACGAATGACCAGGAAGAATTTGAAAGTAGAATGAATGCCGCAATTCCTAAAATAATAAAAGCTCATCAATAAATATAATGGATACGTGCAAATATGGAAAAATACGTAACAAACATTAAAGATTTAGTCATTCAGGTATTGACGAATGGCTCAGAGATTATGGCAAAAGCTGAGAGTGGTGATGCTTTGTCTTGTTTCCAAATGGGTATGATACATTTGTTGGGTATTGGCACTCCTATAGACTTCAAGAAAGCAATTCAGTATTTTGAAAACCAGTCATTGGCAGATGACGATGATGCTAATCGCATGTTAGGCTTTATTGCAGAATGTGAAGGTCGTTATTCGCAGGCATTCAATTATTATTCCAAAGCAGGAAAAAAGAATAGACCTTATGTTAATAAGGTGTTTGAAGAGAGGAGTATTTTTCTGGAATATCTCAAGGAGTTCGGATTATCTGGAACTGTTTTGAACAAAGAAATTACATCTGTGCTAAATGAATGCATATCAGGCGGATTAGATGCAAAATCGAGGTTAGCCTTCATATGTGAAGACGAAGCAACATGCTTAGAAGTTGCACAGGCAGAATATGACAAAGGCGATTTTTCTTCAGCGATGTATTGGTTACTGCGAGGAAAAGTAGCAAAGAACAACTCTCTGTTTATTGCTGTTGAAACGGAATTATCCAATGCAAGAAAGCTGATAAAGGAATCAAAGCTTATTGAAGTTATAGAGTTAGAAGGGGATTCCCTATTAGCAGTTACAACAACGGGAACTCCTTATGACGATATAAAGACAAAATGTGAAGCCGCCTCAGCTGATTGTATAAAAAATTGGCACGAGAAGACATCACAAAAAATAAATGAAGAAGCCGCACTTATTAAGAAGCAACAAGATGAAGAAGTTGCGCGCATTAGGAAGCTGAAAGAAGAGGAAGCAAACCGATTGAAGATGGAACAAGCTGCAGAACAAACTGCTTTGATAACTAAACAAGAGGAACAAGCTGCTCAAAAGAAAAAGATTATAAGATACATTATTTACGCCATAATTATGATAATTGGCTTTATTCAGGGTTATAATGGAGGCCTGAAAGATGCAGAACATCCAGATAATCCAGATGGTGTATTGGGGGGCTTTGCCGCAATGCTATCAGCAGCAGTTGTTTTCATCTGCATTGAATGGTATATTAATAGAAGAAGAAATAGGAAAAAGAATGGTTAACAAATATTGTTGATAGAAAATTTGAAGTTGTGAAGATATGAAAACTATAAAGCAAATAAAACAGATTGTTGAAAACATTGCCGAGAATCCCGATAGCGAGGATAATGAAAATTTGGTAGATGCTGTAAGAAATAATTTCCTGCCATTATTTCAGTTCAATATCAATGCCGCTTCATCAGATAAAGCTATGGCGGTTTTCGATACAATTTCAGAGAATGTAAGCCAAAAGCATTCAATAGCTTACCTTCCTGATGGTCAACATACAGTAGACAAGGTCGGCAAGCAAAAATTCGAGACTCCTACTATCATGGAATGGATGGGAGGCAAAGCTGGTCAGAACTTTGCAATTAACTATTCAAACAACTCGACCGAAAAAGCTCTAGGAATCTTGAACCAGTTAATCGTAGATATGCTCTTGTCTCTTCCTGGAAAGAGTTTCAATCTCCATTTCGTTGACCTAGCTTTCTCTGCTCAAGCTTCGTTCCTAACGAGAAACTTGGATGAGAAGATCTATGGCAAGCTAATTAGTAGTCCCAATGACTGGAATCAACTGAAGGACTCGCTTCGAGAAAAGATGGCGAAGTCGTTGGAAGAGTATGGCGACGTAGCAAAATACAATGAGAGCAAAAACAGGGTGGTTGTGCCTTACGATGTAGTTGTGGTAACTGACTATCAGAAGTGCATAAATGAGATGAGAGACATAGATGCTCTGTTCGAAAACGGTCATAAGGGCGGCATCTACTTCGTGCTGATGAATAACCAGGACTTCAAGAGCGATAGGGATATTGATTCGCTGCTGGCATTGAAGGACTTCTATCAGGTGCTGGAGGCAGAGAACTTTGGTAACTACTCTAAAGAAGCCTTTATCCGTTGCACGCCGATTCTTGACAATCCCATTTTGGCAAAGGCTTGCTTCAATTATATCAATGAGGGAGCAGAACTGCCACAGGTAGCAGCTGCCAGCATTGATCATGATAAGATTTTGGCTAAGGGATTTGAGCCTATCGATAAAGCGATGGTAATTCCTGTTGGCTCGTCAGAGAATGGTGATTTGGTGGATTTCACGCTCGATACCGTCAGCCATATCCACTGCTTTATCATTGGACAGTCTGGTACGGGTAAGTCAGTATTCCTGCACGATGTCATCATTGGTGCAATGGCAAAGTACTCACCAGAAGAACTGGAGCTATACCTGATGGACTTCAAGATTGGTGGTGTGGAGTTTAACCGTTATCGCAATGAGAAGCATGTGAAGGCACTACTCGTTGACAATTCGGATATCCAAATTACACTGGAGATTCTCCGCGACATCAGCAACAAGATGCGTGAGCGTGGTAAGCTACTCCGAGCCAGCGGTGTCTCGAATATTGTGGAGTACAACACCAAGAACCCCACGAAGAAGATGCCACGTATTGTATTCATCGCTGATGAGTGTCACGTGATGTTCCCGTCGTCTACGAACAAGGAGATGAAACTTTATCGTGAGATCTCTGATATCCTTGCCAAGATAGCCAAGGAGGGGCGAAGCCAAGGCGTACACTTGGTGCTGGCTACGCAGACTATTGCACAGTCAGAGATACCAAGTGAGGTAATCAACAACATTTCTGACTTCTACTTGTTGAAGTGTGCCGCATCTGACTCTAACCGCTTGGTAGCAGACTCATCGAAGATTACCAGCCAACTAAAGACGGGCCAGGTACTCCATCATGACATTGATAACGACGTGGTATTCAAGTCAACCTATCTGCCAACCTCCGAGGCAGAAAAGGTTATCGAGAAGATTAACGATAAGACGAAGGCTTCAAAGAATGAGCAGTTCTACTTCGTGGGCTCGCAGATATTCGAGATTGACGACGAGGTGAAGAGTTTGCTTGCTCAAAAAGGTGATGCAATTGCTTTTGGCCGTTCTATCGACACGAAGATGGAGCCTGTTGTCATTCCGTTGCGAAACGAATATGCAGACAACGTAATGTTGTTCGGCATCAATGATGAAGAGCAGGTGTCTCGTACAACGATGGCTTCTATCAAGAGTCTGAGAATCTCTAACAAGAACATCAAGATTAAGGTCATCAATTGCCTGTCTGATGAACAAATAAGGACGCGGAAGATGCTTGACGATCTGGCAGGAAAGGGCGAAATAGAATTGCTAACTCCTTCTGCATCTGGCATTGAGTTGGTAAACATTGCCACTTCTATTAAGGAAAGAACGGCAGAGCCGACAGTGCTATATATCCTCGGACAAGAGCGATTCAGGGAATTGCGTATGGATATGGAGATTGAAAAGAAAAAGTCTGCATCCGATGATAATGAATTTGGTTTTACGGGAGATGATCTTTTCCCCGTTGGTGGAAATAATGATAATGATCCAACTTTCAAGAGTTACCAAAAAGTTATAGAATACATTCTGAAGAATGGTGCAGAAGTTGGTGTACATGTCGTTTTGCAAATAGACAAGCCGAAGCAATTGCTTTTTGCAGAATGGCTATCATCTAAAGATTATTTCAGCATGTTCCGTCATCTAATAATGCTAAAAAGCGATCCCAATGCTGTGAATTCCATGGGATTAAGTGATGACCTGAAGTTGGAGAATCTGTCATCAGATATTGAGCGACTCAGAGCAATCTACTATAATGAGACAAACGACAGCTACACGCTGTTTACTCCGTTTGATTTCTAACTATTAACAATTTAAAGTATAAGGACTATGGCAAGTGATGCTGGCGTAAAAAACATAGAGCAGTTGGCTCTGTTTGGAAAGAACATTAAGAACCTTGGGCAGAATATGTATCAGACGATGCAGGCTGCTCAGCAACGTATGAATGCCGTTTCAGAAGGATGGCAGGATAAGCAGAACGATAAGTTCCGTGAGCAGTTCGACCGTAGTGTGCAGGACATCAAGAAGATGTCAGAGATGTTTACGGAGTATTCCAACTACATCGCCAAGATTACATCGAAGTTGATGGAATATCAGAGCATAAGATAGACGCACGATGGCAAACGGCGACGTAAAGGTAAGGGAAGTACGGCTCTTGGAGTCGTACTCCACTGCTTATAACAGATTCATGGAGTCGACGATACAGATGACCTACAGGTTTCGTAATCTCTTCGCTCAGAAAGACGATCAGGCACGGGATCTGGAACATAAGATAAAGGATCATCTGAATATTGCCCAGCAGAAACTTGCTCATGCCAAAGCAGACTATGAAGCATCTGTTAAAAGAGGTGGAGGTATGGACGGGCAGGAACTGGCGCATCGAGAGCAGGCTTTGGAAAAATATAAAGCTCTTTACAAAAAGGCTCAGAACTATGCAGAATCAGCCAAGAAGCTCTATCAGAATATCCATGGAGAGTTTGAACGTGTGGAGTGGATGACCAACCGTCAAAGACACAAATTGGAGAATAGCAGGGACGAAGGCAATAATTTCCTAAAGAAAGCCATCGATGCACTAAATGAATATAAGCAATGAAACAGTTGAAGATGCTTCTTGACGAGATGCACCAGTATGTGCAGGCGTTCAATCGAAATAATCAAATACTGAACGATAACTGGCAGGATAAAAAGTCAGAACAGTTCAGCAGTACTTGTGTTACCGTCGTAAATAACACCTGCCAGGAATATATGCAGACCGTTGAGCAGGTACAGACGGGTATTAACAGTTCTTTGGAGCAGTTGAAAAGCATGGAGCAGGAATTGAGCAAAGAACTGTCTGCTCCTGAGTGGGCATACAAAGGATAGTTGCTTATGGTGGCCAACCTCGACAATATGCTTGACACCTTTAATCTCTGTAACATGGAGTATTTCGAGGGTAAATTGTTGTTCCCACAATTCGCGTTGTTGCATTCATTTAGAACATGTGGATACTTCCAATACACCAAAGGAGGCTGGCTTGATAAAACTCTATATGACCCAACTATATCCATGACAGACTATTACGACTTCACGGAGAAACAGTTCAGGGACATCATGTGTCATGAGATGATTCATTACTATCTGGCCTGCTTTGGTATCGACAGAAGTTGTAAACATGGAAAGAAGTTCAATGAAATGGCTTCAAAATTGAATGAAACATACGGACTCCATATCACTCCAACGGTAGATTTGTCGGAATATAAGCGGAGAAAGGGCACGCCATCAATTTCGTATTGGTTCGTCAAAAAACTGTATATGTAATGAGATTTTTCAAAGAGTTCAATGGGTTCTTATTCGAGTTTAACTCGTGGGGAGAATATTTCAAGTTTTTGCTTGGCAGGCTTATTGGTGCTATTATCGCGGTAGGGATATTGGTATTGATTCTCTATTTCTTCTATTGGTATGGGGAGACTCATTGAAGCAGACGAGAGGTTATGGATAGACTGCCATGGCTTTATTTACTCAGGTGATGGAAAACGTTTGCTGAAAGGAGCGGACGTAAGGGGCGCATATTGGATTCCTGAGGGAGTAGAAGATATTGATCCTGAAGCATTATTAGGGTGCAAGATTGATACGCTGCATATCCCTTGGACAGCTCATATTCATGACTATGACCAGTTGATATTTAGCAAGGATGAAGAGGAAAATGAGAATCTAATGCCCTGCGTATATTTCTGGCAAAAAGACTATTCCTGTCGCGATGAGCAGACGGATGCCTTTGAGGATGATGGAGAGTACCGCATTGATGAAAATGATATAGCCTATAGCCTCGACAAGCATCGGTTGTTGTTCGCTAGGGCAGGATTCAAAGATAACGAATACCATGTGCCAGAAGGTGTAGTGACGATATGTTCTATGGCATTCGCTACATGCCGCCAATTTATTACACTGTACATTTCTCGCTCGGTTCGTCTGATTGGCGACTTTATTTTTGGCCCTGGTGGCGGAAAGATCATTGTAAGAGATTAATAATATTGAGATAAAACAATGAGAGAAGTATTTATAAGATAGATGTGTTGGACTAACAATTGTGATGTCGTAATGAATTAATCGTTATGCAAAATGTAGCAGTTTGCGGAATAAGAACGGGTTACGAATTAGAAACCTAACTCCTTCTCTAATCCACTCAATTTTGCATTATCCCTATTTTTGAACTTCCTCGTTTTCCCTGTCTTGCCTTTTATTTACGCGCTTTCTGCGTTAATCTTCCAAAATCCGTTGTTCTTTACAAGCTTTTTTCGTAACTTTGCACCCAAAATTGTAATTACATTGATTTTTTATGGCACAAGAAGACGTTTTCAAGAAGATTGTGAGCCATTGCAAGGAATATGGCTTTGTGTTTCCAAGTAGTGACATCTACGACGGTCTCGGCGCCGTTTATGACTATGGTCAGAACGGTGTGGAGCTGAAAAACAATATCAAGCAGTACTGGTGGCAGTCCATGGTTTTGCTCCACGAGAACATCGTGGGCATCGACTCCGCCATCTTCATGCACCCGACCATCTGGAAGGCCAGCGGCCACGTTGATGCCTTCAACGACCCCCTCATCGACAACCGCGACTCGAAGAAGCGCTATCGTGCCGATGTGCTCATCGAGGACCAGATAGCAAAGTACGACGAGAAGATTGAGAAGGAGGTGGCCAAGGCCCGCAAGCGCTTCGGCGACGCCTTCGACGAGGAGCAGTATCTGGCTACCTCTCCCCGCGTGCTGGAGATCAAGCAGAAGCGCGACGCTCTTCATGAGCGCTATGCCGCTGCCATGCAGGGACCGGACTTGGAGGAGCTGAAGCAGATTATCCTCGACGAGGAGATTGTATGCCCCATCAGCGGCACACGCAACTGGACGGACGTCCGCCAGTTCAACCTGATGTTCTCCACGGAAATGGGTGCTTCTGCCGATGCTTCCATGAAGATCTACCTGCGTCCGGAGACGGCACAGGGTATCTTCGTCAACTACCTCAACGTGCAGAAGACCGGCCGCATGAAGATTCCCTTCGGCATCGCACAGATCGGTAAGGCTTTCCGCAATGAGATTGTGGCCCGCCAGTTCATTTTCCGTATGCGCGAATTTGAGCAGATGGAGATGCAGTTCTTCGTGAAGCCCGGCACAGAGCTCCAGTGGTTCGAGCAATGGAAGAAGACCCGTATGGCCTGGCACCAGGCGCTGGGCTTCGGTGCAGAGAACTACCGTTTCCACGACCACGACAAGCTGGCCCACTACGCCAATGCTGCCACCGACATCGAGTTCCACATGCCCTTCGGCTTCAAGGAAGTGGAAGGCATCCACAGCCGTACGAACTTCGACCTGTCACAGCATGAGAAATACAGCGGCAAGCAGATCAAGTACTTCGACCCGGAGAGCAACGAGAGCTATGTGCCCTTCGTCATCGAGACTTCCATCGGCGTGGACCGCATGTTCCTCTCCATCATGTGCCACAGCTATCAGGAGGAGACACTGGAGAACGGTGAGAGCCGCGTCGTGCTCCGCCTGCCCGCTCCGCTGGCTCCCGTGAAGTGTGCCGTCTTCCCGCTGGTGAAGAAGGACGGACTGCCCGAGAAGGCCCGCGAGATTGTGGACGAGCTGAAATTCCACTTCAACACCCACTACGAGGAGAAGGATTCCATCGGCAAGCGCTACCGCCGCCACGACGCCATCGGCACGCCGTTCTGCGTGACCGTTGACCACGACACGCTGAAGGACAACTGCGTAACCCTGCGCTTCCGCGACACAATGGAGCAGAAGCGTGTGCCCGTGAGCGAGCTGCGCACCATCATCGAAGACAAGGTTTCCATCACAAGCCTGCTTAAAACACTCTGATATGGAGAATCTCATCTATATTAATAAGGTATGGGAGAAGGTAAAGGGCATTCCCTTTTACCTCTTCCTCCTTGTTTTCCCCCTGCTCACCGCCTGCAGCGAGCACAACACGACGGTGGAGGAGTATGTCAACTGGATGCCTACCAATTCCGCGTATTTCAGTAATCTCTACACGGAAGCGCAGGAGCACATCGCCGCCGGCGACAACAGCTGGCGCATCCTGAAGAGCTGGACGCTGGAGGAAAGCATGGCAACACTGCCCGAAAACCACATCGTCGCCCAGATAGTGGACGAAGGAACGGGAATGCCTTCCTATCATACCACCGACTCCGTTGTCGTACACTATGCCGGCAAGCTGCTCCCCTCCACGAGCTTTCCTGAAGGCTATATCTTCGACAAGTCCTATTTCGGCGATTTCAACCCGGCAGTAGCCGTGCCTGTCACCTTCGCCATCAACAGCGTCATCGACGGCTTTGCCACTGCACTCCTTGAAATGAAGCCGGGCGCCCACTGGATTATCTACATCCCAAGCGCACTGGGCTATGGTGCTGCCTCACAAACAAACAGTGCAACAGGCACGGTTACGATACCCGCCTACTCCACCCTCATTTTCGACATCCGACTCATCTCTCATCATCCTGCCAATTGATTTACATCAAGAAGGAAGGAGAAATGAGCAAAAAATGTTTGAATTTCTTGTTTGTGTGCGCAAACATTCTTACCTTTGCATCGTCAAAAGGACAAAAAAGATATTAAATAGACATTGTTTTAGGTTTTTAGTTAGATATTTTTTAGGTATTAAGTAGCCTTAGAAAAGGTAAAGATTGTTTGATAACAGTTTTAGAGAAAACGTAGAAATTTTGATATTCAGGATATCGGTCGCAGGGATGCGACCGATTTTCGTTTATGGCAGCAGCAGTTTTTCCTGACAGTCTCCACGCACAAAGACGGGAATACGGCTCAAGTCAACGGCCGTCGTCACCGTCTGTCCGCCCTCATAGTGCCGGCCGGTATGGTAGTCCGTCCAGCCGGCAGCGTTCTGGGGCAGGTAGGTCTTCCACTCCTTCACGCCAGGCTCCGTCACAGGACTGACGAGAAGATCCGGGCCGAACATATACTCGTATCGCTGTTGCAAGGCCTCCGGGTCATCGGCAAAGTCGAAGACAAGAGGGCGCATCAGTGTATAGCCTTCCCTGGAAACCCGCTCCGCACACTTCCTGATATAAGGCAGCAGGCGGTAGCGCTCCTTCAGGCAGTTGGCGATGACAGCCTGCGCCTCGGGGCCATAGTTCCAGGGTTCCGTATTGCTCATGTAGCCATGCACACGCATCAGCGGCAGATAGACGCTTGTCTCTATCCAGCGCAGCATTCGCTCGATATAATCCTTGTTCGTGTACTGGTCACCCGGACGGAAGAAGCCGCCGGCATCGTATGTCCACCAGGGAATGCCCGCAGCCTGCAAGCCGAGACCTGCCACGATCTGACGGCGGAAGGTTTCCCAGTCGTTGCCCACATCGCCACTCCACAGGGCCGCGCCATAACGCTGAATGCCGGGGAATCCGCAACGGGTCAGGATGAAGGGTTCATGACTGTTTTCTGATGGCTCATGACTCTTCAAGCCCTCAAAGACCGTCTTGCATACCAGCAGGGGATAGACGTTGCGCACCTGTTCACCACTCCACTTCCCGTTGTTCACACACCGTCCGGCAAGGTCGTCGTTCTCAGGTTCCGTGGCATCCTGCCACCAGGCATCAATGCCCAGCGGAACCAGGCGCTGGCTGAAGTTCTTCCAATAGGCGGCTGCCGCAGCAGGATTGAAGAAGTCTATCCAGTCCGTTCCGGGAATATAGTAGCCGTCGCGCTCCATCTCCTTGCCCACCTCAGAGCGCTTGTCTATCTTCGACCATACGCTGACCATCAGCCGGACGTCCATCTGATGCAAGCTGTCGGTAAGCGCCTTGGGGTCAGGATAGAAGTCCTCGTCAAACCGCATGGAGTTCCATCCGTATTTCCCCCAGTACTGCCAGTCCTGAACAATCATGCTCAGCGGGAGCTTTTCCTCGCGGAAGCGGTTGGCCGTCTGCAGAATCTCCTCGGAGGAATGGAAGCGCTCACGGCAATGGATATAGCCAAGTGCCCAGTCAGGTATCTGCGGACACGGGCCCGTCAGCTCGCGATAGGCAGCGATGATCTCGTCGGGGGGCCCGACAAACACGGTGTAATCGACAGCCTCAGCCACAGGCGAACGGAATACCGTCTCCTCTCCCACCTTATTATAATATAGCACGGGGCGGTCGTCCTTCGTCAGCTCCGCACTCAGCGTATGCCGTCCTGCCTCCAGATGGACGATCGCCGAGGCCGTGGGCGGCAGCCACAGGTTCTGCATGTCTATGACCGTCCTGCCGTCGATGGTGAGATGATGGCGGCGCGCCATCTGCTGCCCCACATCCAGCAGGAGCGAATAGTCGCCTGCCTCCTTGATGTCGAGCACCGCTCCGAACACATTCCGCTTGCGCACCTCACGCTTGCCGCCCTCTGTGGAAGTAACCTCCACGACCTCCGTGGCGGCAGCCGACTGGTGGGCGTCATCGGCAACGAGGGCCACGCGCTCATTGCAAGGATTGAACTCCGTGAGCCCATAGTTGTTCCAAAGGACTCCATAGCCCTTGCTCGACAGGACCATCGGAATGGAAATCTGCGTGTTCACTTGCGTAAGGCGGCGCGAGAGTCCGCGCACATTGCCGTAGCCATCCTGAAACTGGCCGAGGCCATAGAGGCATTCGTCCTTCGGAGAAGCAAAGGCAAGCGTCGCCTCGTGAGTAGGCTGTCCACCCTGCATGGCGGCTTTCAGCTGATGACGGGTAGCCATGAACACCACGCGGCCCACCTTGTCCTTGACCATCAGCCGTCCGTCAGCGTCAGGTTCCACAGAGAGCGCACAGTCATCCACCTCATCGTGTTTCACATACACCCAGTCGGGGAGGTTGGGCTGCAAGGCTTCATCCTTGGCCACATACTGTATTCTGACGGCATTCCTGGCCACCGCCTTCACGATCACTTTCCCTTCTCCGAAAGGAATCACCGTGGCAGCCCCGAGCAGCTGGAACGACAACACGCAGCAGCCTAACACCAATAACCGTCTGAGGGAAGACAACACTTTCTCCATATACACTTCGTTCGTTTCTTGAATGGTTTCTTTTTATACGATATGCAAAAATAGGAAGAGTTTTTGAAGTTTCCAAGTTTTTAAGGCGTTTTTATCTTTAATAATTCGTAACTTTGCCACCGATTATGCCGAAGAAGAGCGACATACTGCTGACTGCCATTCGTGAGGGGAAGCCCATGAATCGCGGGGAGATGCTCCGTCTGATTGTAGGACTGAGCATCCCGTCCATCCTGGCACAGGTCACGAATGTGATGATGTTCTTCATCGATCAGGCCATGGTGGGAAGTCTGGGCGCCGAAGCTCCTGCCTCCATCGGATTGGTGGAGAGCACGCTATGGCTCTTCGGCGGTCTGGCGGGAGCCACTTCGATGGGTTTTTCCGTACAAGTGGCCCATTTCATCGGTGCCAACGACTTTGTGAAGGCGCGACAGGTGGTGCGCCACGCCCTGCTGGGATGTGCCTGCATGAGTTTTGTCATGATGACGGCGGCCGCCCTCATCTCCAGTCCGCTGCCCTACTGGTTAGGAGGCGGTGCCGACATAGCGCCCGATGCCAGCCGCTACTTCCTGATTTTCGCCTTGGCGGTGCCTTTCATGCAGTTCAACAACCTGGCGGCCTCCATGCTGAAATGCGAAGGCAGCATGCGCATAGCCAGCATGATGAGCGTGATGCTCTGCGTGCTCGACATGATACTGAACTTCCTTTTCATCTTCCCCACACGCCAGGTTTCCCTATTAGGTTGCAGCATCACCATTCCCGGTGCGGGTCTTGGAGTTACGGGAGCAGCCATCGGCACAGCCCTCGCCTTTGTCCTCGTCTCGACCACACAGTCGTGGCTGGCGTTCTGGCGCTCTCCCATCCTGTCGCTCCGGCGTATCGGCGAACCTTTCTTCTTCGTTGCCGACTATATCCGCAAGGCCGTGAAAATCGGAGTTCCCATGGCTTTCCAGTCAGTATTGATGAATGGAGCGCAGATTGTCAGCACGATGATTGTTGCCCCGCTGGGTAACTTCGCCATTGCCGCCAACACCTTTGCCATCACAGCCGAGAGCCTGTGCTACATGCCCGGTTTCGGTATCGGAGAGGCTGCCACGACGCTCGTAGGTCAGAGCAAGGGCGCAGGCCGGACCATCCTATGCCGCTCGTTCGCCTGGATGACAGTTGGCCTGGGCATGCTGGTCATGGCGCTGATGGGCGTGGTGATGTATATTTTTGCGCCGGAGATGATGGCGCTGATGACTCCAGTAGAAGAGATCCGGCAGTTAGGAACAGCCGTGCTGCGCATCGAAGCCTATGCAGAACCGATGTTCGCGGCCTCCATCGTTGCCTACTGCGTCTGCGTAGGAGCCGGCGACACCTTCCGTCCGGCCGTCATCAACCTTGCCTCGATGTGGTGCATACGCCTGACCCTGGCCGCCATGCTCGCCAAGGACTACGGACTGCGGGGTGTCTGGACGGCTATGGCCATTGAGCTGACCGTTCGCGGCATGCTGTTCCTGATTCGTCTGTGGCGCGGTAAATGGATGAAGGGACTGGAAGGATGATGGAAGATGAAAGAGGGAAGATGGATGAGGGAAGAGGGTTTTAACTGATGAAAAAGGGGGATTCATTGAAATAAAACTTAAAAATACTTTCCTAAATATTCTTCTTTCAAGGCTTTTTCGTATCTTTGCCGACGAGATTATAGATAGTCAAGAATATCAACACGTTATAGAAAGAAAAAACAATGAGAAAGTTTTTCATGATCTGTGTATTCTGCCTGATGGCAGCAGCACAGACTTTCGCAGCCGACTACGGCTACCTGATTATCCAGAAGAGTGACGGCCAACAGCAGTCTTTCAACACGACCGACCTGAAGATCACCTTTCAGGGAACCGAGCTTGTAGCCACGCAAGGTGGCGTTGAGACCAAGTTGGCATTGGCCGACCTGAGCAAGATGTTCTTCAGCACCACCACTACCGGTGTTAAGCTGACTGAAGCCAACGCAGGACAAGAGACAGGTGAGATTACCGTCTATACGGCTGCCGGCGAAAAGGTTGCCGTTGTCAAGAATGCGCTGGAAGTACAGAAGATGAAGCCCGGCATGTATATCATCAAGCAGGGCACTAATGCCTCAAAGATTCTTGTGAAATGAAGAAATTCAGGTCTTTAATACTCCTAACCCTGTTCATTACCGCTTCCCTGGCTTCTGCCCAGACACTCCGTGTCAATGTGGGCAGCACCACCTATGAGCATCGTGCCGACCAGACACAGGACATGACCTTTGGCAACGGCGGCACCACCCTCACCATCCAAGGCAAGACCTACACGCTGAGCGAGGTGTCCAGCATGGAGGTAAAGGAAGTGGAAGGAATACAGGAGGAATACACCGTTAAAGTCAACTTCAACGGCACAACGGCCACGGTGAACGTTACCGGCGACCTTGCCTCTGAGGTTGACGTAGAGGTTCAGAATGCCGATGTAACCATTACCGTTGATCCGGATTTCGAGGAAGAGATCACCTATGTCCTCTCCGGCAGTTCCGCCAATGGTTCATTCACTATGAACGGCGACTACAAGTCAACTCTCTTCCTTGAGAACCTCACGCTGACCAGCACCACCGGTGCTCCCATCACCGTGAACAATGGTAAGCGCATTGAACTGCGCATTGAAGGTGAGAACACACTTACCGACGCCCCTGGCGGCACTCAGGAAGCCTGTCTGTATATCGACGGTCATCCGCAGATTGGCGGAGACGGTTCCCTGAACATTACAGCCAATGCCAGGCACGGCATCAGCAGCGATGACTACATTCTCGTTCAGAGTGGAGAGATTAACATCCTTTCTGCTGCCGACGGACTCCACATGAACCAGTTTTTCATGATGAACGGAGGTACGGTCAACATCACTTCGAATGAAGGCGACGGCATTGATGTAGGTTTCAAGGGCGTGAACAAAGGAACCAAAGATCAGTACGAGTCGAACGGTTTTACTATTATCTATGGCGGCAATTTGTCGGTCATCACGAAGGGCAGCGGCGCCAAGGGCATCAAGTGCGACTCCACCATTTACATCAACGATGGAACCATTAATATCAGAACCTACGGCGATGCCTACTACGACAGCGAGGAGGATGACATCAACGGCGGTGCGGCCATCAAGCCCGGTGGAGAATTCCTGATGGACGGCGGTACCGTTTACATGCTCTCCTCAGGACTTGGCTGCAAGGGCATCAATGCCGATGGAGACATTAAGGTAACCGGCGGCGAGCTCACCTCCATCACAACGGGCAACCGTTTCGAATATGCCGATGATGACAGCAAGCCGCAGGCAATAAGGACGAAGAAGAACATGTATATGACTGGCGGACTCATCAAGGCGGCAGTCATGGCAGAAAAAGAAAAGGCCCACACCTTCAAGTGCGACTACGACATGGTATTCCAAGGAGCCACCATCATCGGCATTGGCGGCAAGGCCTTCGCTCCCGCTTATGGAAAGACCCAGAACTATATGGTTTACACTAACCAAAACATCGTCGGCGGACAGAGCTACACCTACGATGGCATCGAGTTCTTCCTTCCAACGGAATACAACAAGTCCAACGCCTTCGTGCTAACCTCCACGCCGGACATGTAAAAAGAAAAGCTCCAGGATTCTGGAGCTTTTCTTTTTTCCTACTTGAACTTTTTCTACTTGAACAACTGCGGCACGAATCTCTTCAGGCTGCGTCGCCAGGTCAGCCACTCGTGGTGGGTGCCGGGAGAAACATAGTAGTCAACCTTTATGCCGGCAGAGCGCAGGGTGTCCACCAGTTTTCCCGTTCCGAAGTTCTCCTCGCTTCCACAGCTCAGGAAGATATAGCGGATGTCGCGGTTGAACTCGTCAGCGCGCTTGAACGCCCCATCGTAGGTCTTGTCAATATCCAGTCCGAAGATGGCACCGCTGAACCCTCCCATGTAGGCAAACTTGTCGCGGTTGGCCATCACCAGGTCCATGGTCTGGTGACCGCCCCATGAGAGTCCGGCCATCGCACGATGCGTACGGTCGGCAAGAGTACGGAAGTGGCTGTCGATATAAGGAATCAGGTCCTGCATCATCACTTTATAGAAGGTGGCACCATACTCCGAGCGTCCGGCACGGTTGTCACCTCCGCGGAACGGAGCCTTCACATCGCCGCTCTCCATGACGACAATCATCGGCACCGCCTGCTTGTCGTGGATGAGATTGTCCATGATGTGCTGCATGCGGCCCTGTCGCGACCATCCCGTCTCATCCTCTCCCATGCCATGCTGCAGGTAAAGGACAGGATAGCGTTTCTTGCCGTTCTCATATTCCGCCGGTGTATAGACCATCGCGTGTCGCCATTCGGATGTTGCCGAGGCATAGTAGTAGATGCTGCGCACCTGTCCCTGTGGCACCCCCGGCTGCGGACGGTAGTAGTCGCCCTCGCTGCCTTCGGGAATCTCGATGCCGCCCGACTGCCGGCAGCAGCCGAAGAAGGTCTCCGTGGCCGGATCGACCACATTCACGCCGTCAATCTTCAGGAAATAGTAGTGGAAGCCCACCACCAGCGGATCGGTCACACCCGTCCATACACCTTTGTCGCTGCGGTGCATATCATAGGTCTTGCCGCAGATGTCCACCTGCACTTTCTTCGCCTGCGGAGCATGGATGCGGAAGTAGGCGCGACGCTCCTTGTCCACCTTCGGGAATTGATTGCCGGGAATCGTGGTCTCAGCGATGAAGGCATCCTCCGGTACCACAACGGGACGTGTTGTCTGATAGCCCAGCATGGCGAGCATCTTCTCTGCATAGCGGCTGCCCAGCTCACGATAGCCCGCGGCATCGAAGTGGAGCTTGTCGGGGCCGTTGGTACAGCCGTCAGACGATACCACCTGTGCGGTATGAAGTGTCTGAGGGAGTGCCTGTATCTGCTTGTTCATGCCTATACAGCGTCCCTCTCCATTGGCCTGCACCACTTCTCCTGCCAGCAGAGGCACCTCCTCGGGCTTCAGCTCCAGGTCGCCCAACAGGCAGTCATACACCCGCTGCACCTTCTGTGCCCAGGTGGGGTCGCCGGTATTCGACTCTCCCTGATGCATCAATATTCCTTTGATGACACCATCCTCCTGTGCCCGTTTGGCAAGGGTCACCAAGCGTTCATAGGGATTGTTGTCATAGGCCTCGAGCATTCCCTTCATCCAGCCGGGAGCACGTTTCTCCACATAGTTCTCGATGCTGTCGGGAAGGAATCCCTCGATATGAATGCCGCCAATGGCCACATGGATGACACCCACGCGGATGTTCTCCGGCAGTACGGCAATCATCGTCCGGCCGAACCAGTCGGCAGGAGTCAGGCCCGTGTTCGGGCGGCAGAGCGGCGGAACGGCCTCACACCACTCTCCCATCTTACGTCCGCGCTGCTCGTCATCCACGGCAGGCATCAGCAGGAAGCGCGGTCCCGGACTTTCCAAGTCCTGGGCTTCAGGCTGGGCTGCGCCCTCCATATTCGACTGACCGAAGCAGAGGAAGATGTAGAAGTTAGGATCTACGGCTGCCTTCATCTTGGAGAACGGCAGCAGACACAAGGTGGCTATCAGCCCCCATCTCAGAAAATGTTTCATATTCATCATTCGTTTACTTCAAATTTCTCAATGTCCACATAGCCTCCTGCCTTCTTCGTGGCATAGCAGAAGAGCGCATACTTCGTACCCATGAAGAAGCGGCGGTAGTCAAAGCGCGTCTTGTAGTCGGAGCCGATCTTTGTCCAGTTCGTTCCGTCGAGACTGTAGTAGAACGTGACAAGGTCATAGCCTCTCCTTGAACCGTCGTTCTTGGGGCGGAAGTCGCCGTCGATGCGCAGCCACACCTTCTTCACGCTGAGCGGAACGCTCTCGATGACCTTCGCATCCACACGCTCCACGGCCTTCTCTCTTTCGGTGAGGCTTACCGATTCCTCCGACATGTTCAGAACTACCTTCTTTCCATCCTTGCTGATGGTGAGGATGCCGGAGTCGCCGTTGAAGGCAGCCAAACCGGCACGGTCGCCATTCTTCATGTGGGTGAGGTCAATGACGGCCGTAGCGCTACAGGTGGGTCCCACCATGCGCTGCGTCAGCGTGTTCGGAGCCAGATAGAGGTTGGGCACCACGCGTGAGGTCTTCAGGCGCAAGGAACCCGGATTCTCCGTCAAGGACCAGGCATCGTTGACGGGGTTGTGGTTCCACTGCCAATGCTTGTCGAGCGTTGTGGCGGTGAAGTCGTCGCTGGCGAGCAGCTTCTGCTCCTTCTCACCATCCACGAGGCGCGGCATGCGGTCGGGCACCCTTCCGTCTTCATCACCCAGGATAGGCCAGCCGTTCTTCCACTGGCAAGGCATCACCGTGAGCACACGTCCGATGCCGTCGCGATCCTGGAAGATGATGCCATACCATTTTCCGTCCTGTGCATCGACGATGGTTCCCTGTCCGATATACGGGAAGCCGCCGAAGTCTGTTTCCAGGATGACCTTCTTCTCATAGGGGCCCTGTATGTTGTCGGCACGGTAGCACACCTCGCGGCGGTTTCTGCCGGCTCCCCACGCCTGCGAGATCATCAGCAGGTAGTACTTGCCTTTGTATTTCAGCATGCGGCTGCCCTCCAGGAGTCCCGTCTCGTCGGCCTCGCGCTGGAAGATCTGCCGGTGGGAACCCTCGATGACATCGGAGAGGTCGGACTTGAGTTCACACATCTCACCCGTTCCATAGACGACATACACCCTGTCGTCGTCATCGAAGAAGAGGGAGCAGTCGTGGAAGTGGCGCATACGCGAGAGCAATGTCCACTCCTTCGTCGGGTCCTCCGTCGTATAGATATAGGTGTCGCCCATCGGTCCTCCCTCGTTGGGGGCGAAGAGCGCATAGAACTTTCCCTTATGGTATTTCAGCGAGGTGGCCCACTGGCCGCGTCCATACACCGTACCCTCCAGCATGTCGTACTTGGGCGAGTCGGTCAGCCGGTCGTAGATGTAGCTCACTATCTCCCAGTTGGCCAGGTCCTTCGACCGCATGACGGGTGCGCCCGGCATCAGGTGCATGGTGGTGGACACCAGATAGTAATACTCTCCCACGCGGATGACATCCGGATCGGGCACGTCGGCCCAGAGCATGGGGTTGTCAATCATCTCGTGGTTCTCAATATGGAAGTACTTCGTCTCCCCCTTCCAGGTGCACTTCACGGTGCGCCCATTGGCATCGGGCAGCACTTCTGTCTTCACGCCCGGGTCGGAGGCCACCACCTTGATCTCCGTACTCTCCTTCAGCGGTGCATACAGCTGATAGTGGCGGTTGTCGGTCAGACCGTTGGCATTGGTAGCATAGAGAGGTTTGGAGGGAATCTTCACATCACGTCCGTCAACCATAATCTTGACGGTGGGCACAACGGGCATCTCCAGCTTCTGTCCCTGTTTGGAGAAGCCGATGCCATGAAGCGTGAAGTTCGCGCCCTTGCCCTCCACCACGAGGTAGATGGCGTGCTTACCTGTGAGCGGCAGCTGATCGCCAAGCGGCAATAGATATGTCTTGACTCCTTGACTCCCTGACTCCTTGACTCCCTGTACTTCAATCACTCCAAGCTCCTTACCTCCCTGCATCATCACCTTTATCCGGAACGGAGCCTTTCCTGTTGGCTTCAGGAAGAGGTTGAGCGCGGCATTGTCACCCGGCTTGATGCCCTCAAAGGCCTTGATGCCCTTGGTATCCTGGGCAAGTCCTCCGAAGCCGAAGTACTTGAAGCCCACGATGCCGCCATCAGTGATATCCTTCAGCACCATGCCGTTGTCCCACACATCGTGATTGTCCTGCAACCACTCGTTGCTGTTCGGGCCGGTCATGTAGCAGGCGATGCCGGCAGAATAGTAGCGATAAGGCGGCAGACCGAAGATCTGGAAGCCCTCGCTTGTCACCTCCGCACCCCGATAGCAGTTGCCATCGCTGGCCTCAGCCTTCCATTCGTTGTCTTTCGCATAGGGGTCATAGCCCGTAATCGTCACCTTGCCTCCCTTGGCCACGGGTTTCTTGTCCCACACAATCTTCACGGGAGCCACCATAGCCTGGCGTGCACCTAAGTAGCCACGGGGCGGACGGTGGTAGAACACATACCACTGGCCATTGACCTCCTGCAGGGAGCCATGCGTGTTGTGGGCCGCATTGGTAGCGATCAGGTGCGTACCGTCCTCGTTGGGCACCACGCCACGCGAGTCCACCAATACGCCACCGCTACGCCAAGGACCCATCGGCGTGTCGCCATAGGCATAGCGCAGGGCAGAGTTCGTGGAGCCCAATCCGTAGTCGGGACCGCTATAGCCGGAGAACACCATCACATACTTGTTGCCCACCTGGCGGATGCTCGATGCCTCGAAGAAGTTGAAGTCGCCGGGATTCTGCCCTTTATACAAGGCGGGATACTGCGTACCCGCCGGGTCGCGGACAATACCATAGCGCTCGCTGGCAGGGAGGAAATAGTCCCTCACCTCCGTTCCCGGGCGCACGGCATACATATTGTCCGGATCCAGCTCATAGGCTGTGGAGTGGCGGAAGCCATAGAACACATAGGCACGGAAGCCACGCTTGTAGTCGCGGTCTTTCTTGTCGGTGATGTTCTCCACGAACACAGAGGGATCGAAGTCGATGAGCGAACCGGGCAGGCAGCGCTTTCCGTCCGCCGTCAGGTTCACGGGCTTGAAGGGACCGTTGGGACGGTCGCCCTTACACACCATCGGCGTGCGGCCCCAGCCGCGTGAGTGGGGATAGAGCCAATAGGTTTTCTTGCCCGTCGTGCGGTCTTTGATCTCCACGAGGTCGGGGGCATACATCGTGTCCCACTGTCCGTCAACCTGCCAGGTGAAGATAGGACCTTCATCGCGCCACTGGCTCAGGTCTTCCACAGGTGCCGACCACATGCGCACGTCGTTGCCGCAATAGGCGGTGTACTGGGTGTCGTGCGAACCTATTATATACACTCTGTACTTTCCCGGTTGGTCGGGATCTTCAAACACTCGTGGCTCGCCGTCGGGCAGGTGTTCCCACAGGGGCAGATAAGGGTTCTGCGCCTTGGCTGCAACGCTTGCGAACAATGCAAGCAACAAACAAATTTTTCTTACCATATATTTATTTTCAAGAAGTCAAGAAGTCAAGAAGTCAAGGAGTCAGGGAGTCAAGGAGTCAAGAAATCAAGACATTACCTTTATCCAATTGTCAGTTTGTCGATGTCCGGCATCCAGTTCGTGGCGTTATAGAGGCGCACCACGTTATCACCCTTCTGCAGGGGAACCTCCACGCTGATGTCCTGCGGCGTGGTCCAGTCGCTGCCCGTCACCTTGAGGGTCTTCACCACCTTGCCGTTCACCTCCAGCGTCATCTCCCGTTCCTCTCCACAGAAGACGGTGAAGGTCAGCCGGCGGTTGCCGGCCGTTTCTATGCGGACGTTCTTCCACAGGATATCGTTGTCGGAACGCATGCCGAGGTACCTGGCCCTGTAGCCGCCGCTGGCATTGGCATCGGCACCGTAGATGGCGCTGCGCTCCGCCTCGTTGTTGCGCAACTCCTGATAAGCCGAGAGCCAAGCTGTCTCTGCCTCATACACCTTGCGTTCCAGACGCTTTCCGCCCTTGGTGCGGAAGATCTTCGTGCCGTGGGCAGGAATGGTCATCGTGACAGGATTGCTATAGTAAGCATAATCGGTCTGGTTGATACAGTCGTAGAGCTTCACGTCGCCCTTCAGGTCGATGGTCTTGAAGTCGAGGACTACCGTCTGGTCCCTGTCGTCGGGGTTATAGACGGCAAAGGCGCGCTCATTGCCGTAGAGCGTATGGATGTCCTTCACCAGGATGTAGCACTCTCCCTGCTTCTCCGCAACGTAAGCCTGCAGATGGAGCGGATCCTGGTTCAGGGCGATGAGGTCTTTGTTGCAGAGCAGCTTCAGCGCCTCGGGCTTGATGTTTGCCATATCGCAGCCGATGAGCAGGGGTGAGCTCATGATACACCACATGCCGAAATGAGTCTCGTCCTCCGTTTGCGTCATGGAGCGTCCCACCTCCAGCATGTCCATGTCGTTGTAGTGTCCGTCATGACAGTAGGCAGAAAGGTAGAGGTTCTCGGCCAGGATTCCCTTCACCGACCTCCACGCATCAAAGATGTCACCCGTGGTACGCCAGGAGTCGCTCACGTCGGCCACCCAGTTGCCCGGATAGGCCCAGCGGCAGATGTTGAACACCAGGTCTTTCTTCCCGCAGTTCTTGATGGCATTGGAGATCTTCGTGTACTGCTCCCTTTCATCCAGTCGCATGTGAGCGCCGCCGCAATAGTCCACCTTGATGAAGTCAAAGTCCCAGTCGATGAAATACAGCTTACAGTCCTGTTCCTCATGTCCGGCAAAGCCTACGCCGCGTCCCCAGGCATGCACCTCCCCTGCCCCGCAGGTATTGTCGCCGGCATCGCTGTAGATGCCCGCCTTCAGGCCCAGTCCGTGGATATAGTCCACCAGCGCGCGCATGCCGTTGGGGAACAGCGTCTTGTTCAGGCGCAGGTGACCGTCCTCGCCTCGTCCGTCCCAATAGCCGTCGTCGATGTTCACAAACTGGTAGCCGGCCTGCTGCAAGCCACTCTTATGCATGGCATCGGCCTGGCCCTTGATGAGTTCCTCATTGATGTTCAGGGCAAAAGTGTTCCATGAACTCCACCCCATCGTGGGTGTACGCTGTGCGCCAACAGCCATTGAAACCATCAGCGAGAACAGGAAGAAGGTTATTCTGGTTTTCATTTTTGTTTTTGTTTGTCAATTTAACACCTATTCGGCAGCAAAGGTAAAGAATATTTTCAATATGAAGAAGTTAAAGAAGTTAAATATGCAAAAACTTTTGGCAGAATGATTCTTTTTTCCTACCTTTGCAACGATATGTTGCGCTCACGCGCGATGTCTACATCAGATAATAATAACCTAAACTAAAATCATTATGAATTCAAATTCTATTCTTAGGACACGATCTCCTTGGCGCATCGCCCTATGGAGTATGCTCACCCTACTCCTCACTCTCTTCACATTGCAAGTGAATGCGCAGAGTGCGGTGATTATCGGATCGCAAGTTAAAAGTAAGAATCTGTTGATTAGTGGTAAAGCTTATTTGCTACAATACACCACTAATAATCCATACATTGAGGATAAGGGAGATCATTATGATGTTCCTAAAACGGGAAATACTGCCAATGAAGCATGTGTGTACTATCTATATGACGATGGAAATGACACTTGGAAGATTAAAAATTACTACACGGGGAAATACTGGCCTGCGGGGGCTAATCAAACGGAATTAGTACCCACAGATGATGAACATGCAGGGAGTTGGTCTTTGACTTTTGACGGAAGTGGGAATGTTACCCCTAAAAGTAACAACTATGGTTTGGATCGGAATAATCCTAATTTGGTTTCATGGAGCACAAGTTCAAATAAAACCATTAGAATCTATGAAATTGCCATAGAGCCTGTTAGTATTACTTCCGGCTGGTATCAAATCAGATGGATAGATATTGATTCGGATACAAATACGGATTATAATAATGAAGGTGTTTCAGGGAAATATGTTAAAAACTATGGACAAGATGTTACCATAGGAAGCACAAACTATCCTCTTTATCTTGATAACGCCCCGACAACGCTTGACGAATGTGCTGCATCAATGGTCTATTTTGAAAAAGATGGATCTTCAAGTGGTAGAGGTGTAGATGGCTATTTGCGCAGTTCCAATGGTCATTATGTCACAAACACAGGCGCTGCAAGTACGACTGCATCCAGCAAAAACTATATAATTTACAGAAGTTCAGGAACGCCATACCTTTCTGTAATTACCTCCGCTTATACTGGAACTCGTAATAGTCTTGTACCAAGAGGAAAGGATGCTACACCATACATTGGCATAACAGCTAATAATAAATTTCCTGTTGCTGAGATCTATGCAATCAATCCTTCTGACCTCGGCTTGCAGCCATGGACTGTTTGCTTAGCAGACGATGGTCAGGTAACCTATACAGGCAGTAATGCTTATGGTGTCAAGAGCTTTTACAATGGAGGTACTCTTTTCCTTACTACTGGTGTCACACCCACAGCAAGCGATTTCACCTATGATGAAAGCTATGTGAGAGTTGTTGTCAATACCGACAGAAAGACAATTACTTTCCAAAAAACGCCATTAACCAATTTAAATCAGTTAGAAAGTGGTTGGTATCAAATGAAATTCACCAACACTAAAACTGACAAATATGTATATAACAACGCCAACGAAAACAACTACAGTGCATCTGTTAAGTACCCATTGACCTATCAAGAAACAGCAGAGGTTCCTGCTGATAATAATGGACTGTATTACATTCGCTTTGTTCGAAATGGGGACAATGTTCAGATACAAAGTACCAATGGACACTATCTTGGAGTAAAGGGAATTGCCAACGAAACAGCACAAGATTTGAATGTCATTTATGATAATGGCTTCCGTTTCGGTGGCTACTTATATCCTTACGGCAGTGGCGCAACGAACATTGTAGGAGGAACGGATGCCAATAGCACTGCACGCTTTGCGCTCTATCCTGTCATTCCTGAAGAAAATAGTCTAACAGCATGGAGAGTTATTATTGCAAATAACGCGAATGCAGGAGCTTTAACCTGTACTCGCGGTGATGTAAGTGGTCTGACAACCGTTTACGAAGGTGGATATTTCATCTTGCCCTCAAATGTTACACCGATTGCATCAGACTTTACGATGACCGATCTGGAGAGTGTTACCATTAACACCGAAGACAAGACAATTACAGCTCTATTACCCGATATTAATGGCGTTACGACATCTGGCGGTCATCAGACCACGGGTGTCAACAACACAAACGCTGTATTGGAAAGAATCAAAATAGAGACTGTCAACAACACCATCAAGCTGAGCCAGATGACTGCTACGCTGAAGGGCGACACCAAAGACCGGGTAAGCCGCGTTGCTGTCTATAAGACTCCAGGCAGTCAGTTTAAGCCTACAGTAGGAACAGACACTCAGACTTTGCTTGGTGCCACAACGAACCTTGCCTCTGATAACATTACCATCACATTAGATGATGAGATTACGTTATCTGCCGGTGATTATCTCTGGTTAGTAGCCGATATCAACAACGACAACACTCTTATTGGAACAACCATAGATGCGAAGGTGACAGGCTTCACCTATACATCAGAGCATGTAACAACACCTGCCGTTTATGAAATAGATACTGACCCTGCGGGCGTGATGACCATCTTCAAGACGCAGAGTTTTGTCTTCACGCCTAACCGCACGGAGACAGAATATTATCGCATCCCCGCTATCATAACAACGGCAGACGGAGACATCATAGCCTTGGCTGACCAACGCCATGACCACCCATACGACTTAGGTAAGAATGCAAGCAATGGAACGGGCACCCACGTCATTGACGTTGTGGCACGCAAGAGTACAAATGGTGGTCTTACATGGGGAGATATCGCAACGATAGCTACGGGTGACGGAACCAACGCAGCCTCTTATGGCTACGGAGACCCCGCCATCGTACGCGATGCCAACGGCACACTCCACTGTATGATGGCAGCTGGTTCGAGCAGCTATGCCAATGGCATGCTACATGTAGGCTACACCAAAAGTACCGACAATGGTGCCACTTGGTCCACACCTACAGACCTCTACGCCGACATCGACAAGAACGGTCTGACGGGCATTACCAGTTTCTTTGTAACATCAGGAAAAGGAGTATTGGCAGAAGACGGTACACTGATGTTCGCAGCCCTCTGTAAGGTCTCGGGTACCACACATATATATGTCATGAAGTCGGAAGACAATGGAGCAACCTGGACGCTCGAATCTAATCCCGGCTATACCGGCGGAGACGAATCAAAATTGATTGAACGTCTTGACGGCTCGCTGATGATGTCAATTCGTACTGGCGCATTCAACTCAGCAGGAAACCGTGGTTTCAACATCAGTACAGACAAGGGAGCAACCTGGGGAACACAATATCAGAACTCCACACTTTGGGGTAATGGTTCCGACCATGACATTATCTATTACAAAGGAGCCAGTTCAACAGCTCCAAAAGGCATTATGCTTCACACCATGTGTAACAGTGACTCCCGTGAAAAACTGAGTCTCTATATGAGTGTTGACGCAGGTATGAGATGGAGTAAAGTTTACGAGATTCAGGAAGGACTCTCTGCTTACAGCAATCTGCAAAAGCTTAGTAACGGTGATGTTGCGGTGCTGTATGAGGACGGTTCTATCCGTGACGTTCAAGACGAATATGCCATCAACTACCTGGTACTGACTTCTACACAATTGGATGCGTGGGCAGCACCACTGATAGCTGCTATTCAATCCTCTGCCAATGATATCACCTATGAGCAGGCCATGGAAGCCATTGTTCCCGGTGCACAGTACTATATCACAACTACTGAAGGCGATGGGACAAAACGATACATCAGCGCAAGCGGATGGTCACAGACAGACGTTGCTAACGCAGGAACCTTCACATTCACTCAAGCAACGGGTGGTGCATATAAAGCCATAGGATGGAATCTTTATATTGACGGCAGCAGCCACTTTACGAATGCAGGAGAATCCGTTGATGGTCATATTCATACCACCACATCAAATAACCGTGACACATGGGAACGTCAAGTATTCTTCCTGAATGCAGAAACAGGAAAATACGCCATACGTTCAACAAATGCAGCAGACAATGCTGGATATCGTTGTAATGCATACTGGTATGTCCACTCTTACAATGACGGAAATGGTGCTTTCTGGGCCACGGACTATGATCTAGTGAATCTGGGAACACCCCATTTCGTATGGAACTTGGAACCTGTAGGCGGTGACGAGGAACTTAATTACACCCGCGCCTTGAACGAGATAGAGAATGGTGCCGTCTATCAAATCAAGACTGTCTACGACGAGGTTACCTATTACCTGAAGTCAGATGGAACATTGTCCACAACAGCTTCCGAAGCATGTAACTTTGTTATAGGAGAACAGTCTGTTAGTGGATATAAGTCTAAGGGATGGAGAATCTTCACACCTGACTACTGTTACTCATTCACCAACGTTGCAAATCAACTTCCTGACGGAGCAGGGGGAAACCTCAGGCTTTCAAATTATAGTTCTAATGACCGTGGTACCTACGATGGTCAAGTGCTCTATTACAATGGAAGCAAGTTCGCTGTTCGGGCAAGCAATGTTACCGATGCCAATTGGCAGGGTAATTGCCACTGGGGATTTGACGACGGGAAGGCTGTATATCTGAACGATGGAGCTCATTATATCTGGGACTTTGTGAAAGTAGCCGATGCGCCAGCGTTCACTCCGACCCAAACCTATCGCATCAAATCGGCATCACAGAACCTTAACTTCATCTCTGCCGGAACTACCAGTGGTGCAAATGTGCCTCGCAGTACCGATGAGAATCTGGCAGGAGAATTCCTGATTACACCCGATGCTAATAAGATAAACGGATTCTATGTCTTTGACATCAAGAGTGGTCTCTGGCTGACAGCCCCATCTGGAAATTCCGAAGCAGCTGCATGGACTTATTCTTCCACCAAGAGTAGCATTGTTCTCAGTAACAACAGTCAGCAAAATGTTGCAAGCCTGAACTCAGAGGCAACGGCTTCAGGAAAATACTATATCATTACCAACATCTCTGTTGGAGTTAACCCAGGAACTGGCAGAGGTTTGGCTAGTACATATGGAGGTGGCGCAAGCGGTCAAGTCAAGAATTACACTAGCATATCCGATACGGGATGTAACTGGCTCATTACTGCCATTGACAATCCCGTTAGCGCCAGTGCTGCATTTATTGGAGAATACAACAAGCCAAACAACACCTATTATATTAAGAATGAAGGTAACGGCAAATTCATCAGCAAGACTCCAGAAGCAGAGACCAACAATGCTAAGGTTGCCGAGAGTTCAAGTGATGCAGCAACATTCTTGATAATTCCTGTTTCCGGGCAAAGCGGATACTATTATCTGTATGACGTTCAGAGTGGCAAGTATCTGGTTCCAGATAATGACCATGGAGACTTAAACAACTCCCACTGGACATGGTCTGCTAATCCGACCATAGTACAGGTTCGCAATAATTTTGAGAACAGCTACCAAGTTGGTGGTTTGCTCTATACATTGGGAGCTAATCGCGCCGCAAATGGAACATACAGCGCTGCTACAAGCGGCGACTATGTGGGTAATTTCCAGCAGGGCAATCCTTATAATCTCGCTTTGAACCACTGGTACATCGTGAAGGCTGGCGCAGATGCTGTCGTAGAACTGAACGGCGTGACATCAGCTGTTTCCGCCGCAAGCATCCAGAGCCTCGTCAGATCCGCCGCTGCCGCTGGCACTCAGCTGCAATATACAGCGACGGTGGGTACTGCAGCACGCGGAACGCTGGTGATTCCGTTTGATGCAGACGTGCCGGGTGAGACCGTGGAAGCTTACACCTTGGAGAGCGTTGACAGAAGCGACCACATACATGGAACGAAGGTCACCACCATTGAGCGCAACAAGCCCGTACTGCTGAAGAACGAAGGTAGCATCGTGCTGACTGCCAAGAGCGGAACATTGGCATACACCGAAAATCCCACAAACGGACTGCTCCATGGTGTTTATACAAGGACAGCAGTTCCCAATGGCTCCTATGTCCTCCAGAACCAAGCAGAGTATGGCGTAGCCTTCTATCTCGTTAACACAAGCGTTGCAACGCCGAGCGTCAATGCCTTCCGTGCCTACCTGACAGCCGGCAGTAACACCGCCCGCGCACTGACCTTCAGCTTCGGGGAGGAAACGACGGGAATCAATTCAATTGATAATGGACAATTGATAATGGATAATGGTGCCGTCTATGACCTGCAGGGCCGCAAGGTCTCAGAGGCCTCTGCATCCTCTGTGAACTCTGTGCTCCCGAAGGGATTGTATATCATCAATGGTAAAAAGGTTGTGATTAAGTGAGAGAATTAAAAATCAAACGTATGAAAAAGAACTATATAGCCCCCGACACAATACTGAAGAAAGTAAGTGCAGTGTCAATTCTGGCAGGATCACCCGGAGTTTCTGTAAACAGAACCGAAGGCGTTTATGCAGACGAGAGTGACGGACTAGCCAGAGAGTCCGATTATGAACGCCCAAGCGGCGGAAGCATCTGGGACGATTAAAAGCTAACAAAATGAATCAACGCGTCCTGTCCGTAGGCTTTTTTGACCTGCGGACAGGACTTTTTCATTAAAACACTTTGAAGAGGTGGTTATTTTCCTTAACTTTGTAGCGGTAAATCATGAATTATGAAAATGAAAAAACCAAATAATATGAAACTAAAGACCTTATTTATTTCGTTGCTGCTGCTCCTTGTAGCCTCAGCATCGGCTGCAATCTCGTCGGGCTACTACCGCGTCATCAGCTACAACGGCAAGTATTTGACTGAGAACACCAGCAACCACACTCTCGTGTGCTCAGACCTCGCATCAAGCAACTATGCACAGGTGTGGTATCTTAATGTCAGTGGCACCAGCGTCACCTTTACTAATGCTTTGACAGACTATGGTATATTTAGTTTTTGGGATGTCTCTACGCAGGATCCCAATTACACCTCACCCACTAACTTCTACCCCACCGAGACAAATTCCGTTTTTGTCTTTGCTGATTCCGAGGGTGGAAGTGTTGGCTTGCATTGTGACAATTCGAACAATGTAGTTAGATGGGACACCAGCGACAATAAGTCCAAATGGACTATCGTGGAGGTCGAGGTTGACGCATCGGCTCTGGCGGCTCAGAAGTCAGCAATTGCCGAGGCAACAACAGGTCAGTTGACCACGTACTTCACTACCACCGCCTGCACTGCCCTTAATAACACATATACTGGTTATACGGATGAGGACTTGCGTTCTGCCATGAGCGCACTGCCTACATCTGTCCAGAACTTGGCTGTAAAAGTCAAGAACAACAGCTGGACTACCTACACGGGTTGGAGCAAGACTGAGAAGTCGTTCCGCATCGGTAGCTACAAGGCTTACAGCAAGCACGACAGATGGAACAATATCATTGGCACAGGCTATGTCTTCGGGCGCCTGACTAACCCCACTGGTATTTCTGTCACAGCGGGCGATTATATTCAAGTCTATGTCGGAGCCATACCTTCGGGTCAGGCTGTCAAACTCGAGGTTGCCGGTTTGTATCAGCCCAGTGGAACCACTTACGCGCTACATGAAGGCATGAATGTCCTGCTGATGGCATCATCGGGCAACTGCTTCGTCAACTACGAGGTGGACAACACTACCAGCGGCAATGCGCCCTACACCGCCATCAATAGCTACGACCCCGTGACAGTACACATCGAAGGCGGTACAGTAAACGGCTACTTCGACCTCACAAAGAGCTACACCAACGACGACTGGGCAGCCTTGCAGACACATCTGCTGACAGGCTCTACCGTTGAACTGAAGACCAACAACCTGGTCTTCCACCTGACCACAGACCTGGTTAAGACTGCCTGCCCAACACAGATGGTTGAACTTCTCGGCGAGTGGGACAAGATTCTCAACATGGAACACAGTCTGATGGGACTGGAGAGTTTCAACGGCTACTGGAACAACCTGCTCAGCGTCACCGATATGGCAGACGGCTATATGCACGCCACAAACTATGGTACTTACTACCATACCAACACCATATCCTCCGTAATGAGCTATGCAAACATGTTTGCCGGAGGTGCGCTATGGGGACCGGCCCACGAGAACGGCCACGTCTTCCAGAAGTACATCAATATGGTGGGGCAGACGGAGGTTTCCAACAACCTGTTCTCCAATGTTGCCATCTATAACAATGGCCATCTCACATCTCGCGCCGCCAACATCAGCACCACCTTCGAGAACATGAGGGACAACGTCTTCTGGAACGACCGCGGTATATGGGAGCGCACACACCTCTACTTCCAGCTCTACCAGTTCTTCCATATCCTCGGTAAGGATGCTGATTTCTATCCAGAGCTCTTTAAGGCATTCCGCAGTGATCCGATGGTGCATACTGGCAACATCTTCATCTCAGCCACCGACGATTACCTCAAGTTCTACAAGAAGTGCTGCTCGGTCAGCGGTTACGACCTCACGGAGTTCTTCCAGGCTTACGGTTTCTTCGTCATTCCTACGCTTACCAGCTATACGCTCGATGCTGGCACCCAGAATGCCTATAAGGTAGAAGACTACGCGAACTACTACCTCACCATTACACAGTCTGAGATTGACGCTGCCAAGCAGGCAGTGGCAGCCATGAACCTGCCCAAAGCCAACATCATCTTCATCGAAGACCGCATCACCGCTCCCGATGCCACTTTCGAAGGCGCTACCGCAGGAACGAAGAAGACTGAATTCTCCAACGAATATCCAATAGGTCAAAGTGGCGAGACTGGGCAGTACACCACCTTCGGTGCCGACTGCTCCGCATATACATACAGCGTCAGCGGCACCACCGTCACGATGGCTGGCACAGGCGCCGTGGGCTTTAAGGTCTATGACAGCACAGGCAACCTGCGCGGCCTCTACAACACCTACAGCTTCACCCTGCCCGACGGCATCGGCTCAGGCTATACCATCAAGGCTGCTGGCGGGAACGGCACAGATGTCGAAGCCACAGATAATGCAGCGATAGTGGTTGAGTCTGACGTTACGGATGTTATCAGCGTAGGTGCGAAAATAACAGCTGAGGACCAACTCGTCAGCGGAAAAGTCTATTTGCTTCGCAACACAGCGTCAGGCAATCCTTGGATTACCGATGCCGGAACGTATTATTCCGTGCCTAATGGTGGTGGAACTTTGGATGGGTCCTGCATTTATTACCTAATTCAGGACGGCGACAAATGGAAGATAAAGAACTACGCTACTGGCAAGTACTGGGGCGAACCAACAGCCGCCTCCACAACGAACCCGGGAGGTTTCGTACCTGTTGATGAAGCAAATGCAGGCAGTTGGAGTTTGAACTTTAATAGTAGCGGTAATATAGATCCTCAATGTAATGGGTTCTATATCAATCGCTCTTCACAGAAGATGCATGGTTGGGGTTCCTCGCTATCTTCACAAATCTATGAGGTTGGCCTCACCTATCCACCCTTCTCCGAGTTTGCCGACAAGGACATTCGTGTCAGCTCCGATGCAGCTGCTTCGTTGCAGACAGGCAAGTGGTATGTGATGTTCGACCGTGGAGCAAATCACGGCTACCTTTACGAGAACAACGCAAACAAGCTCTACAACACAGCCACCATTCCCTCTGGTTCAGCTACGGACAATGCCAAGTACCTCGTCCGCATTGTCGGCTGGGATAACGAATACTATCTCCAGACTGGCCTCGGCAACTTCTTCGGCAATATCCAGCAGAGCACAAACGTCCCAACGACATCCACTGCCACCAACCAGATAACCGTCAAGAAGATTAACAGCACCGATGGTCATTTCTATCTACAATCCGCTGCAGGCGTTGTACTCGATGCCAACGACCTCAGCCTAGGCGATGGTACAGTTGTGGGCTGGGGCACGACAGCTCCCACCTCCACAGGCGGCAACAACGACTGGGCATTCTATCCCGTTGAGTTCGTTGACTCTTGGATGCCCACCGTTTCAGAAGTCTATACCATCACTAATACCAATATTGGAGCAACACGCGGTTCGCTCATCTACTATCCCACAGGCAGCACCAAGTGGGTTTGGGCCAGCGGAAAGAGCGGTTCTTTCAATGCCAGCGAAGCTAACAGCCAATGGGTGTTCATTCCCACAGGAACTTCAGGGCAATACTACCTCTATAATGTTGGTGCAGGGAAATTCGCCATTCCCATGAAGGGTGGCACCTACGGAGGTGGTAATTCTTACTCCTGGGGGTTCTCTGACGACGCTGTAGCTCTATATCTCACCAAACAGGATGACGGCTCATATAAGATATTTTCTGTTAACCATAATGTCGTCATGTCCATAAGCACAGGGTACACAGGTCCTGTCATTAACTATAATGATAACGGAGCAAAGTTCAACATCTCGTTGGTAGACGGGCAGAACCAAAGCGTTGCAGCCACAGCCGCCTTTGACAAGCTTATTGAGAATACAACGGCACTTACCGCCGTTCCATCGACCGACGGTTGGTATGCCATCAAGATTCAGTCTCATACGAGCCAAACAACCTATGCAGGCAACTTCTTATATTCCTTGGCAACGGAGTACCAAAGCAATGGTTACAATTATCCATTGGGTCATGCCAGTGAAGTAAAAATACGCCCTGCCATTAACGATGCTACATATTTCATAAAGATTATTAAAGACGGTAATTATTATCACATTCAGTTACCAACAGGTAAATATGCATTGAATCAGAGTAACAATTTCCCCACATCAAAGATAACTAGGGGTGGTTCAATGGCTATAGAGTATCAAGCCGCAGGCTATTTTGACATAAAAAGTTCAGGTTACTACTTTGATGCGCAATCCGACCATATTGACAAAACTAACACGCTTGGTCAAACAAAGCTCGACATCTATCCTATCGACCTTGCCACAGCAGGCCTCACAGCGTGGAGAGTAAGCATCGATGCCACATACGGCGAAACACTCACCTGCACAACTGCTGGCATTAAGGGTCTCTCTACAGTATACAACAACGGATACTTCTTCCTGCCTACTGGCACTACACCTGTTTCAACAGACTTCACCATAGGGAATCCAACGGAGGTGGAAGGAATGGGCGTCATCCTTGACAGCGAAAACAAGATCATAACCGTTGCGACAGCGGATCAGGTGAACTTCACCACAGACAACATCGTTATCGCTCAAGGCAATCAAACGACTGGTAAGGGCAACGCCATGCAGACTCTGCTGCGCATGAAAGTGACTCCAACCATATTTGGCACACCTACTTCAATCAACGTGACGCTGACTGGAGCCGAGCAACTTGACAACGTGGCCGTATATACTACCACCGACAGCGATTTGCACGCCGCCACGGCCTCGCCAGTAAAAGTGAGCAACGACATCGCAGCCTCAGCCAACGTAACGATTCCTCTCACGATGAGCGCAATTCCTTCTGGCCAGGCTCTCTACATCTGGATTACCGGTGACGTGAAGAGCGGCGCATCTGAACTTGGAACCATTGATGCCACAATAACATCAATGACTTACAACAATGCCTTTGGCGAAAGCCAGACGCTCGACCTCGCCTCTATCGGGAACCCCGACGGCAATATGCGCATCTTCAAGACTCAGAGCTATCCATGGACAGCCAGCCACGCCAACACCAAGTACTACCGCATCCCGACCATCATCAATACAGCCGACGGCGGCATTGTAGCTCTTACCGACGACCGCTACAGCAGTACCAGCGACCTGGGCAACCACAAGATTGATGTGGTGGCTCGCAAGAGTATGGACGGCGGTCTCACTTGGGGCGATCCTGTTACCGTTGCAGCTGGCGACGGCTCATCGGATGCCGCCTATGGCTACGGCGACCCTGCCGTGGTGCGCACACTCAACGGAAAGCTCATCTGCCTCATGGCCGCCGGTAAGAACAGCTTCAGTGGCGGAATGTTACACATGGGCTACAGCGAGAGTATGGACAACGGCGCAACATGGAGCGCCGTCACGGATATCTATTCCAGCATCAACAAGAATGGAGCCGAAATAACCTCCGCCTTCACCACAGCAGGTAAGGGTGTGACATTCTCCAACGGTCGCGTGGCGTTTGCCATGAACGGCAAGGTAAGCGGCACAAACAATGAATTTGTCCTCTACTCTGATAATGAAGGAGCAACATGGTCGCTTTCGCCATCCATTTACTCAGGAGCCGACGAGTCGAAGCTGGAGATTATGAACGACAACTCCCTGCTCGTTTCTGTCCGTCGTGGTGGATGGAACACGATGGCCAACCGTGGCTACAACCGCACCACAGGTGATGCAAGCGGCGACGGTATCAACAGCTGGGGCACACAGGGTGTCTGGGGCGACGAGATGAATGCCAACGGCTGTAATGCCGATATTCTCTACTACAAGCAGGACGGTTGTGATGTGCTGCTGCACACCCTGACCAAAAACTACAGCACCTATCGTAAGGACTTGCGACTCTACATGAGTTTTGATGAGGGTATCACATGGCAGGAGGTTTATCAGCTGCAACCAGGCTATGCCGCCTATAGCTCCATGCAGAAATTAGCTAATGGTGACCTCGCCATCATCTTCGAGGATGGAAGCATCGGCAACCAGGACAAGATGGACTGCTACGCCATTAACTACATTGTCATCTCCAAGGAGACAATCGAAGCTTGGTACGATGCCGCAGACTATCGACCTGACACCAATTTAGAGAATAGTTTTGTTATCAAGAACTACAACACAGGCGCAGGAGACCGTTATATTAAATCTGCCAAGTTTAACACAGCAAGTGACTTGAATGTATATCGCACAAGTACAGAGTCAGAGGCTGCAGAAATAATCATCCTGAAAGATTACGACAACACAGGCTTCTACTATGTTTACGATCTGAAGAGCAATTTTTATTTGAAAGGTGCAACTGATGACTCTAATGGAACAGCATGGACCTACAGTACAACTCCCGTAACAGTGAAATTAATAGACAATACAGCCAATCATTTAGGATGGGCACGTACCGACGGACATATCTACCTCATCGAAAACAGTGGCGAAGCCATGGCAAATGCCTATAGTGGTCCTAACGGCACGCAAGTAAAGAATTATACTGACGCTAACGATGCCGGCAGTCATTGGTATTTGATTAAGACTGGCAATAGTACGACTTCAAATGTTTATACCGACCCAAATGCTCTTTATCGAATAAAGAACGCTAACGTTAATAATTATTTCGAAGCAGGAGCAGATGGAAATCTGACCCGTAACACTTCAGCTACAGCTGGAACGTATGCCATCATACCTGTCAGCAATTCAGCAGGTCAATTCTATATCTACGACACACAACAAAGAAATTATGTCGTACCCGAAGAATCTAATGGCAATGGTGGCCAATGGACGCGCTCCTCTGCAATCCCGACGGCTGTTACCATTACCAATAATCTGACAAATGAAAACCTTGCGTCTTGGAAGCCCTCAGGAATTCCTTATACTCTGGGATCAAAAATGGCCAACGCTTATAAAGGTGGTAGCTCTGGGGATGTCAGAAACTATAATAATGCCAGTGACAAAGGAAGCAGATGGTACTTGGAGCGTGTGGACAACAGCACGAATGCCGTTGTTGACATTACCGCTGTAAAATCTAACATCGAGAGCCTCGTCAACTCCGCCGCTGCTGCTGGCACACAGCTGCAGTACACGGCAACGGTGGGTACAGCAGCACGCGGAACGCTGGTGATCCCGTTTAATGCAGACGTGCCGGGTGAGACCGTGGAAGCTTACACCTTGGAGAGCGTTGACGGTAGCGATCATATACATGGAACGAAGGTTACCACCATTGAGGCCAACAAGCCCGTACTGCTGAAGAACAGCGGTACCATCGTGCTGACAGCCAAGAGCGGAACATTGGAATACACCGTAAGTCCCACATACGGACTGCTCAATGGTGTCTATGAAAGGACGGAGGTACCCGCAGGGTCATACGTCCTACAGAATCTGCCTGCCAAATCAGGAGTTGCATTCTATCTAGTGGAAGAAGGCCACCGACCATTTGTTAATGCCTTCCGTGCCTATCTGTCAGAATCCAGTAGTGCTCGCGTGCTGACCTTCAGCTTCGAGGAGGAAACGACGGGAATCAATTCAATTGATAATGGACAATTGATAATGGATAATGGTGCCGTCTATGACCTGCAGGGCCGCAAGGTAGCTAATCCTTCCCGCGGGCTCTACATCGTGAATGGACACAAGGTCGTGATTAAATAAACAAATCAAACGTATGAAAAAGAACTATATAGCCCCCGACACGATACTGAAGAAAGTAAGTGCAGTGTCAATTATGGCAGGATCACCCGAAACTATTATAGACAGAACCGAAGACGTTTATGCAGAAGAGGGAGAAGAAGTCCTCTCCCGGGAATACGGCTATGACCTTCCAAGCTACAGCGTCTGGAACGATTAAAAACTGACAGAATGAATCAACATGTCCTGTCCGTAGGCTTTTTTGACCTGCGGACAGGACTTTTTCATTAAAATATTTTGAAGAGTTGGTTATTTTCCTTAACTTTGTAGCGGTAGATTCTTTACTCGTAACTTAAACACAATAATCTTATATGAAACTGAAAGCTATCTTCAAGTGTCGGATTTCCCGATTCATCACATTATGGAGCCTGCTCTGCCTGCTCCTTTCCAGTCATTCCATGTTGGTGAACGCACAGGATGATAACCACAGCTCGCTGCTGATGCCGAAGCCTCAGCAGATAACGGAGAACGGAACTTCGTTTACCCTGAATCGCAACGTCAACATCAACGACGAAACTCACTCCACGTTGCTGGCTTCGCTGTTCAACGTTGACAACGAGGCCACCGCCACTGTGACGGTCAACATCGTTGATGCCGCCACACTCGGCACCTTCGACTACAATCTGCCCGACTTTGAGAACGAAGGCTACAAGCTTCTCGTAGAGGCTGATGCCATCACCATCACGGCAGCCACGAAGACAGGAGTGATCCGTGCCGCACAGACCCTGGCACAGCTCGCAGCCTCCACCAACGGGGTCAGCATTCCGGGTGTGAACATCACGGACTATCCCGCCTTCAAGCTACGCGGACTGATGCACGACGTGGGACGCTCCTTCATCAGCTTCAATGAACTGAAGAAGGAAATAGACCTGCTCTCACGATTCAAGGTCAATGTCTTCCACTGGCACCTGACCGACAACCAGGGCTTCCGTTTCGAGAGCAAGGTATATCCTCAGCTCAACCAGGCTTCCAACATGACACGTTTCGCCGGTAGCTACTATACACAAGAACAGTGTACCGAGCTGGAAGCCTACGCTGCCGAGCGTGGTATCATCATCATCCCGGAGATAGACATGCCGGGCCATTCCACAGCTTTCACCAATGCCATGGGCTACACCATGAGCAGCGAAGAGGGAAAAGTGGCACTGAAGGCTTTGCTTTCGGAACTGGCCGCCGCCTTCCCCCTTGCCCCCTACATCCATATGGGAGCTGACGAGGCCGGCACCACAGCAGCCTTCGTCAACGAGATGTCGCAGTACATCAAGGAAACGCTGCATCGGAGATGTATCGTCTGGAATCCTATCAGCGGCGTGAACATCAGCACCTCCACCCTCCCCTATGTTGACATGACGGAGATGTGGAGCACATCGGGCAAGAAGATCAGCGGCATACCCAATATCGACTGCCGCTACAACTATATCAACCACTTCGATGTCTTTGCCGACCTCGTGGGCATCTACAAGAGCAATGTCTATTACGCCCAGCAGGGCAGCAGCGAGGTGGCAGGTGCCATCACCGCTATCTGGAACGACCGCAAGACGGCCACGGAGACAGATATCATCAGTCAGAACGGACTCTATGCCCATGCCCTTGCCACGGCAGAACGCGGCTGGATGGGTGGCGGTAACCAGTATATCGAGGTGGGTGGTACCACTCTGCCCAACAGCGGCAGCGAGTATGAGGAGTTTGCCGACTGGGAGCGTCGTTTCCTCCACTACAAGGATACTTGGCTCAGCGAGGAGCCCATCCCTTACGTCAAGCAGACCAACGTGAAGTGGCGCATCACACAGGCCTTCCCCAACGGCGGTACGGCATCGACGGTGTTCCCGCCTGAGACGGCCACCGACAACATCCTACCCGACCAGTTCACATACGGAGGAAAGACCTATACGACAAGCATGGCCACTGGTGCCGGCATCTACCTGCGCCATGTGTGGGGAACCACCGTTCCCGCCTTCTACAACAGTCCGGTGCTGAACACGACCGCCTACGCATGGACCTACATCTATTCGCCCACGGAACAGACAGCAGGAGCTCTCATCGAGTTCCAGAACTACAGCCGCTCAGAGAATGACAAGGCACCCGACGCAGGTAAATGGGACCGCAAGGGTTCACGCATCTGGGTGAATGACACGGAGGTGCTGCCCCCGACGTGGACCAACAGCGGCAAGAATATCAACAGCGAGGTGGACCTCGGCAACGAGAACTTCCCCGCGCGCGAACCTATATCTATACATCTGAACGCAGGCTGGAACAAAGTGCTGCTCAAGCTGCCCTACGTCAGTGCCAGCAACATTCGCCTGAACAAGTGGATGTTTACGTTTGTACTTACCGACCCGACAGGCCGCAATGCCCTCGATGGTATCGTGTACTCGCCCATACAGAGCTTGGATGCCAATGCCGAGAGTGTGGTGAGCGTAATTGGCGACATCAAAACATACATCAACAGCAAGTGCGGAACTTCCGTGGGGAAATACCCAACAACAGCTGCCGCCTCACTGTTGAATGCCGTGGCCGACGTTGAAGCCACACTGCAATCGACACTCACCGCTGCCGAGCGCGAAGCTCAGGTGACAACGCTCACCGAGGCTTTCGATGCTTTCAAGAGCAGTCTGGCCAGCGCTGCCATCAACCAACCATCGGCCTATACCGCAGGCACCCCACACTACTACACCCTGTGCACACCGCAACGCGGCACACGCTATGTGACAAGCACCGGTGTGGGCACCGAGCTTGCCGGCCACACCTCGGTTACCGATGCGGCCTGCTGGAAGTTCATCAGCCGACAAGACGGCACCTGGGACATTGTGAATGTGGTTGACGGAAGCTATATCTCGCCCGCCAGCAACAACAACACACCCCTGAACACCACGGCCACGTCGCCCGCCACGGGCTGGACCATCGGCAAGGCCAGCACCGACGGACAGGTAATCATCACCTCGGGATCGGTGCAGTTCAACCAAACCAACCACAGCAGCTCGGTGCTCTCCGGTGGATACCGCATCTACAACTGGGGCAGCGGTACCAACACCGACGACACGGGATGCCAGTATCTCATCAGCGAGATTGCCGAAGACGACATCCCCTGGACGCTCTCTACAACTGCTCTCGACGAGCTGCCTGCAGATAAAGACATCAACATGGGGGCGGCTGCCACCAACCTGAGCACCGGCCAGTGGTATGTGATGAAGAACATGGGGCGCAACAGCTATCTCTATGAAAACACCAGCGACCATAAGCTCTACACACAGACTGCAATGCCCGGAGGTGCCGCTCCCGACAATGCCAAGAGCCTGGTGCGACTCATCGACGACGGCAACGGCGGCTACTACCTGCAAACCGGCTTGGGCAACTACTTCGGCACACTCATCGACGGAGCTGGCGGTGGCGGTGGCGGCAACAACAACGGAACCATGGCATTCCGGAAACATGCTTTCACCATTGGCACCATCGCCAGCGGATATTTCTACCTGAAGGATGACAACGGGGTTACCATGGATGCCAACACCGCAGGAGGCACCGTGGCCGGATGGGGCACCTCTACACCCAGCTCCACATCGGGCAACGCTGCATGGCAGTTCATGCCCGTGACACTCGTTGACAACTGGACACCCACCGCCAACGAGGTGTACACCCTGAACAACACCAACACCAACCGCGGTGCACTGGTATATAATGGAACTTCAAACAATGTGGCGCTTGTGGCCAGTGCCAACCTCAATGCTTCCAACGCCAACCACCAGTGGGTGCTCTACCCCACCGGAACGGAAGACGAATATTATTTATATAATGTGGGAGCAGACAAGTTTGCCATTCCCACCGGCATTGCCGAAAGCGACCAAAACGCATGGGTGTTCAGCGACAATGCCGTGGCCGTTACACTGCTCAACCAGGGCAACGGCAAATACCGTATCAAGATGGCTTCAACTCCCGTGAGCGGAACCAACAAGGCCGTGCTGGGCGTGAACATCAACCTGAACCCTGCCGTGTTCAACTATAACGATGCAGGCAGCGACTTTGCCTTCACCAAGGTTGACGGGGCCGATGCCAGCGGTGCTGCCGCTGCCGTGGGCAGGCTCATCACCAACCTCACACCACTCAACAGCTATCCGCAGCAGTCGGGATGGTATGCCATACAAATCAGGGGCAAGCAGGGGGCTGCGGCCTATGCCGGGCGCTTCATGCAAATGGCACCGCAGCTCTACAACAACCTCTATCCACTCACCTTCACCGGAGCCATCAACGTGCAGCCGGCCGTTACCGACCCCACGTTCCTCACCTACATCAGTCACACCAGCTGGGACGTGAACACCTGGCAGCTGCCCGACGGACGCTACCTGGTGAACAATGGCAACAACAAGTTCCCCACACCGTCGCTCAGCCCAGGCAACGTGCTCTGCGGATATAGCAACGGCAACTATTTCAAAGAGGCCAACAACTACTATGCCGACCCCTATAACAGCAATGCCAACTACTTCATTGGTGAAACCACATCCATGCGCACGGCCTACACCGTATATCCCATAGACCTGGAGGCTGCCGGCCTAACCCCATGGCAAGTGACCATCACCAACGGCAACAGTTCAACCCGACTCACCTGCAACCGACAGGATGTGCACGGACTGACATCGGTCTTCAATAATGGCTTCTTCTTCCTGCCAACAGGTGTGACGCCAACCGCCTCCGACTTTGCCATGGAGGGCATGGTGGACACACCCGTTATTGATGCTGAGAACAAGACCGTGACCGTGGAGTACGACCCGAGCGTGAGCATGCTGCCTGCAGATGTTACCGTACAGCAGGGCAACCAAACCACCGGACGGGGCAACACCATGCAGGCATTGCTGCGCGTGAAGGCTGTGCCCTTTGCCGAAACCACTCCCACTGAGTTCAATATCACGCTCACCGGTGCCAACCACATCAGCAAGGTGGCTGTATATACCACTACCGCCAGCGACATACATGCGGCCAATGCCAACCCGCAGAAGATTGGCGAGGCCGATGCAGCAGAAGGTGCTGTGACCATTGCAACCACAAACGCACAGACTCAGGCTGCCGGCTCAACGCTATACTACTGGATAACGGCCAACATCAAAGCCGATGCCGAAGAGTTGAGCACCGTTGATGCGGCCCTGAACTCCATTGCCTACTCCAATGCGGCAGGTGGCAACACTTGTGACCTCACTGCCAAGGGAAACCCCGAGGGCGTGATGCGCATCTTTAAAACGCAGGCCCACATCTTCACGGGCAACATCTCTAACACCGAGTATTATCGCATTCCCACCATCCTGAACACTGCCGACGGAGGCATCGCTGCCTTTGCCGACTACCGCTACGACAACACCGAAGACTTGGGCAAACCGGCCAGCGGACACAAGATTGACGTGGTGATGAAGAAGAGCACCGATGGCGGACTCACCTGGAGCGAAACCAAAACCATTGCTGCCGGCGACGGATCTA
>Ga0247611_10001028_pt1 | contig 52266 bp, 49 predicted proteins | sample 177DNAGHGhighgp2_FD_192422 | JGI IMG/M metagenome (GOLD analysis project Ga0247611, IMG submission 192422) | Sheep rumen microbial communities from Palmerston North, Manawatu-Wanganui, New Zealand - 1770 DNA GHGhigh gp2 | ecosystem: Host-associated > Mammals > Digestive system > Stomach > Rumen... | reverse complement strand
CTGGGCGGAGCGCCTTGGGAACGGCTCGTCCAAGAGAGTCTGCTGAGGCCGAGTCAGAAATATAAAGGCAATACCGCATAAAGAAATTCAAGCAAGGAGAGCGAGACATGAAAAGAGAATTCAAGGATATGCTCATTTTCGAGCCGTACGAGAATTTAAACAGCGAAATCACAGGAGACTACGACAAGGCCCATGCCGTGAAATGCGTGAACGGCACCTTCGTCGGAACCGAGGAGAACGGGGTCGCGTCGTGGCTGGGCATCCCCTACGCGAAGCCGCCCGTGGGCAAGCGCCGCTTCAAGGCCCCGGAGTACGTGGACGAAAGCGACCGGGTTTTCGAGGCCAGATACTACGGAAAAGGCGCTTTCGGCTCTCTCGGCTATGATGATTGCATACAGAGGCTGGAATCCGAGGACTGCCTCTACCTGAACATCTGGGCCAACGCCGACGACAAGACCGAGAAGAAGCCGGTAATGGTCTGGATCCACGGCGGGGCCTACGTCGTCGGCTCGGGCTCGCAGTTTTCCTACAGCGGAGCCAACCTCGTCCAGAAGCAAAGCGACATCATCATGCTGACCATCAACTACCGCCTGAACATGTACGGCTTCATGGACTTCTCCTCGGTGCCCGGCGGCGAGAACTTTGGGACTGCGCCCTGCAACGGCCTGCTCGACCAGGCGATGGCGCTCCGGTGGGTGCACGAGAACATCGCCGCTTTCGGCGGCGACCCCGACAACGTGACCATCTTCGGACAGAGCGCGGGCGGCGGCTCGGCCTCCATCCTGCCGGTCATGAAGGAGGCAAACCGGTATTTCCAGAAGTCCATCGCCCAGAGCGGCTCGACCGGTCTGGCCTTCCCGGTCGGCTGCGAAGCCGCGCAGGGCAAAACGAAGGCGCTGCTCGAGTACACCGGCTGCAAGACCATGGACGACATCATGGCGCTGTCCGAAGAGAAGCTCCATGAGGCGTATGTCAACGCGGTCGGCAAGTTTACCTCCTGCCCCTACTACGGAACTGAGGTGCTCCCCGAGGCGCCCATCGAGCTGTACAAGAAGGGCTATGCAAAGAACATAAGCATCATGGCAGGCAGCACGGCCGATGAGGCGAGGCTCTTCATGGGCGAGGGTCCGAATCTGAACCTGGAAGAGCAAAAGATATTCGCTCAGCGCGCCGTGGGCGCCGCAGTACCGTATCTGAAGGATGAGGACAAGAAGTATTACGAGCAATTCCAGCGGGTCTGCAGGACCCCGGAACCGGGACTTATGGAGACGGAGTTCATAAATGAGCTCATGTTCAGGGTCCCCATGCTCCAGCAGCTCGATGTGCAGAGCGCGTTCAACAAGACGTACTGCTACTACTGGTCGTACCCGGGCAGCAATGCGGATGTGGGAGCAGCACATTCCGTGGAGCTCGTTTTCGAGTTTGACCTGCGCTGCGTCGGGTCGACCAGTGCCTTCAACGGCACGAACATCCCCGAGGAGATCTTCACGGCCGTTCAGCAGACATGGACCAATTTCGCGCGCTGCGGCAACCCGTCGACGGACCAGATCGAATGGAAGGCCTACTCGGCCGATGACCAGAACGTCATGGACATCGCCGGGCCGGGTGACTGGCATATCAAAAAGGACCTTCTGACCGAGCAGTACAAGGCCGTGCTCCCCCTGGTCGGCTACTACCAGTTCATGGATCAGTACTTTACCCCTGCCAACCTTTCAGGTGTCATAGCCGAGCGCGAGCAGCACTCATAGGCTTAGTTGGCAACTGTCTGACAGGGTTGGATTTTTGAAGAAGCAAACTTGCACTTTGCAGTTCAAGTTTGCTTCTTTATCTTTTGCAGAGGAAAAACACGAAGCGGAGTGCAATTATTCTCTTTTTGCGAAAGAATGGGGGTCATAGCATTTTCTATTATCCCCAAATGCTTTCTCGTTCATTCTGTTTCGCAATTTTATTTAATTCTTGATTTTGCGAAATAGACATGGTAGAGTACCAGCGAGGTGAGATTCTGTGCGACTTATCGAACGAGACTTCTATTTGAACAAGCTGAAAGAAGTAATGGGTACCCCGGATATCAAGGTCATTACAGGAGTCCGACGTAGCGGCAAGTCCAAGCTGTTGGAATCCTTTATGACCTATGTGCGGGCGAATGATCCTGACGCAAATATCATCCATATCAATTTCAACCTGAATTCATATGAGAGCCTGGCGGAGTATCATGCGTTGAACCACTATATTGAGAGCGCGTATATCGCCGGCAAAAACAACTTTGTTTTCATTGACGAAGTCCAGATGTGTGAGGGCTTTGAGAAGGCAATCAATAGTCTGCACGCCTCCGAGAAATATGATATCTATATCACCGGCTCCAACGCTTTCCTACTGAGCAGTGACCTGGCAACGCTGTTTACCGGGCGCACCTTTGAGATTGAAGTTTATCCTTTCTCGTTCGGCGAGTTCATGCAGTACTATGAGCTGACAGATCGGTACGCAGCATTTACTCGCTATATTCAAGAGGGCGGCATGTCCGGCTCCTACCTTTATAAGACGCCCGAAGCGAAGTATGACTATATTTCCGACGTATTCAACACGCTGATTGTCCGGGATATTCAGCGAAAGTATAAAATCCGCAATATGCCGCTGATGGAGCGCCTCTGCGATTTTCTGATCGACAACATTTCCAATCTGACCTCCACCCGCAGCGTGGCGACGGTCTTTACCAGCGAGCAAGTCAAGACAAATGACCGCACGATCAGCGCTTATATCAAGTACCTTTGCAACGCCTTTGCTTTCTATAAGGTCAGAAGATATGCTATTCAGGGCAAGCGCTGTCTTGCTTCTAACGATAAATACTATCTCAGCGATCATTCCTTCAAATATGCCAAGCTGGGGACAAAGAACGCAGACTATGGCCGAATGATTGAAAACATCGTGGCCATCGAGTTGCTGCGCCGCGGCTACGAGCTGTATGCAGGTGTGCTGTATAAGAAAGAAATAGACTTTGTTGCCATCAAGCGCAATGAAAAGCTATATATTCAGGTCGTCAGCAGTATTGATGATCCCGACACCTTCCAGCGCGAGGTAGATCCGTTATTGAAGATTAAGGACGCCTACCCGAAAATGATTCTCACGCGCACCCGCCAGGAGGCGTATCAATATGAGGGCGTTCAGATTGTAGATGTGGCCGATTGGCTGTTAAAGGGAATGTGATGGACAAGACCCAAATCGATATAAAAGAAAACTATCTCTATCGCCTTGATCATGAGTTGCCTGCAATTCTGCTGAAAGATCGTTCCTCGGGCAAAAACATTATCTGGGCAACGGATAACTGATATGAAATGACTTTTGTCAAGGGGCAAAATGCGCGGCTATTCAAATAACTCCAGCCGCCTCCACAGGATGAAACTCCAGCCGCCTCCACAGGATGATCATATTGACATCAGAAATGCAAAGATGTTATTATAAAAAACAATATTCAGCCTTTTCGGGGGTATGAGCCCCTCTCAAAATCCAAATACATGATGCATTATTCAAGGAGGACGGAACAATGAGCACGATGGCTAAGGTACCGGGAACTCTGGATGCGGCGGAAGAGCAGCAGAAGGCTTTGGCTCAGTACGATGAGAACAGGAGGATCACAGGCGAAGATTACGACAGGTCGCTGGCAGTAAAGTGTGTCAACGGAACCTTCGTCGGCAGAAAGACGGGCAATGTCATCACCTACAAGGGCATACCCTTTGTGGGAAAGCAGCCCGTCGGGGAACTGCGCTGGAAGGCCCCGGTGGATGTCGTGCCTGACGACGGCGTCTACGAGGCGTACAACTTTGGGAAGGCCGCCTGCCAGGATCAGTCGATCAGCAGCCATCAGGGGGAAGACTGCCTGTATCTGAACGTATGGAAGGGCGAGGATGCCTCTGCCGGGAAGAAGCCGGTCATGGTGTGGATCCATGGCGGTGCCTTTATTGGGGGCAGTGCCGACATGGCGCTGTTTGACTGCGCCGAGTTCGTCAAAGAGAATCCGGATGTCATCGTCGTGAATATCCAATACAGGCTTGGCGTCTTCGGCTACCTGAATCTGTCGCATCTGCCCGATGGCGCGGACTATCCCGACGCGCAGAATCTGGGGCTCCTGGACCAGGCAATGGCGCTGAAGTGGGTTCATGAGAACATTGCAGGCTTCGGCGGCGACCCCGACAACGTGACGATCTGGGGTGAATCTGCCGGTGCCGTGAGCGTAGTTCTGCTTACGCTGATTGCAGGCACCCAGAAGTATTTCAGGAAGGTCATCGCGCAGAGCGGCTCTCCCGCGCTGACGATTTCCCCGGAAGAATCCGTCGCCTGTACGAATGATCTGATGCAGGCCCTCGGCTGCAAAACCGTCGCCGACCTGAATAAGGTCGATACGCAGAAGCTGGTGGATACGGTGGATGAGCTGCTCATACTGCGTTTGATGCCCGTCAGGGACGGACGCATTCTGCCGCTGGAACCGTATGCGGCCTTCGAAAACGGAGCGGCCAAGGAGATAGCGTTCCTTCAGGGCTGCAACAAGGATGAGATGAATTTCTTCGTGTCTGTCATGGGCCTGGAAGGCTTCAAAGAATGGGCCGCTGACCGCAAGGCGAAGAAATATGCCGGGCTTCTGACGGATGAAGAGAGGGCGAATATCGAAAGCTGCTGCAAGGAAGAGTCGACAGAGGAATGGGAGGCTGACAGCCGTCTGTTCACCCACAGCTGGTTTGTTGAGGGCGCCATCGGGATGTCTGAGAGCCTGACAAAGGCCGGCGGCAAATCGTACACCTATTACTACAGGGTTGAATCTTCCATGCCTATATTGAAGAGTGCGCACGGGGAAGAACTTCCCATCGTATTCTGCCATCCCGAAATGACCGACGGAAGACCCTATGACGCGACCTTCAGCAAGACCATGCGCAGGATGTGGGTTCAGTTTGCCAAGACCGGGGATCCTTCGCTCTCCGCGGACATCTCCCCGGACGGCAAGGCCAAGGAATGGCCGCTCTACGACCTGAAGGACAAAAATGTGATGGTCCTCGATGAGTTCGACATCCATCCGGCAAAAGAGTCCGAGGTAAAGATGGTCGATTGGAACAGGAGCCATTTCCTGGTCAGGTACTATCTGCTGTAATGACGGGGCAGAACTGTAGTATGACGAAGATTGAAAAATGGAAAAGGAAACGGAAGAAACCGGAATCGGGAAGGAGCAGAAACCTATGAAAAACAGGAAGCGCGCTGACCTTGTCGTCTTTGGCAGGATATTCACTGCCGAAGACAGTCAGCTTGCCGAAGCGTTTGCCGTCAAGGACGGCAGATTCATCTATGTGGGCGGCAGGAAGGGCGCAGAAGCCTTCGTTGAAGAAGGAAAGACAGAGGTTCTGGACTATACCGGGCAGGGGCTCGTGATGCCCTCCTGCGGCAATGGCCATGCGCATTATTTTACCGGCCATGCCATGCCGATGGTCGGGGCGGTCGTCGAAGCGAAGGGCGACGTGAACAAGTTCCTGACGGAGACCGTTCCGGACGCAGTGAAGAAGGCAAAGGCCAACGGCATCAATACGGTGTTCGGCTTCGGCTGGGATTACCATCTTATCCATGACAGGCTTCCGACCCGCCAGCAGCTCGATGCCATATGCGATGAGATCCCCATCTACTTTGCGGATGAGGAAGGCCACAAGGGCGTGGTGAACACCATCAGCCTGGTCAACGCGGGCATCATGAAGGAAGACGGCACCGTGCTCAAAACAGAGATACGCGGAGGCGAGATCGCGATGGGCGCCGACGGCACACCTACCGGCTTCCTCAAGGAACAGGCCGGGACCTATGTGCGTTCCTTCCTGGATAACGACAGGCTCTTCTCCGTTGATACGGCAAAGGTGACGATCAAATCGATTGAAGAGCAGATGCTGTCAGAGGGCTACACCATGTATATGGATGGCTGGTCGCCCTATTTCTTTAACGACCATCTCTATCAGGCTGCCCGGCAGATGGATGATGCCGACGACATGCACTTCATATTGGGCCTGAGCTATGAGATCGAGAGCTGGATGGATGTGGATGCGGCCCTCGCCAAAGCCGATGAGGTCAGGAAATATGCCACCAGGCACGTATTGCCGAACTGGGTCAAGCTCTTCATGGACGGCACGGTGGAAGGCGGTACCGGCTTTGTGGAGCCGTTATATCCCGACGGACACCAGGGGCTCGTCAACTGGACGGAGGAAGAGACCACAGAGATTACCCGCAAGGCCAACGAAAAGGGCCTGTCCATGCACATCCACACAATGGGCAACAAGGCCGTGAATCGCAGCGTCAATGCCTTCATCAACGGCGGGAAGGATGAAATGCGCAATACGGTCGTTCATGTGCGCAACGTTCTCCCGTCGGATTGGCAGCGTATGGCGGATCATCAGATCTATGCAACCGAAGGCATGCTCTGGCATAATATGCCGACCGGAGCGGCTGAGACCCTGAAATCCATGGTTCCTGCGGGCATGGAGGATAAGACATATCCCATGAAATCGTTTTTCGATTACGGAATCAACGTGTCGTCCCACTCGGATTATCCTGCGTTGAGCGGTTGTCCTGACGACCCGTTCGGCATTATGGAGATTGCGGTCACATGCGTAGACCCTGTCGTGAAAGGGGAGCCCTGGTGGCCTGAAGAGGCTCTGACCCGCGAGCAGGCCCTCACGGCCCTGACCATCAACTGTGCAAGGCAGATGTTCATTGAAGAGGAAAGAGGCAGCATCCGCGAAGGCAAATACGCCGACTTCCTCCTCGTCGACAGGGACGTGCTGTCCTGCCCGGTCGATCAGATTCACACAGCCAGACCCCGGGCGACCTACTTTGAGGGGAAGAAAGTATTCTCCAGGTAAAACGTGACCGAAAAAATCGGGGACGGTTCCTGATATGAGTCAGGACAGAGAACCGTCCTCTGTCTCCCGGTCAGCACAGCTCGGAATTTGCCATTCTGGAACACACCCTTGACACTGACCGGGCAGAACTGTAGTATTACAATGATTGAAAAGAACGGATTTCCGCGTCTGTCTCATGCTGTTCTGCCCGGAGGACCTCTCCGCAGGACAAAGCATGTCAATATAACAGAAAATATGTATGATCAGGAGGCAAAGCATGAAAGCTGACAAAATCTTCAAAAACGCAAAGATTTTTACGTCTGACAGCAAAAATCCGATGGCCGCCGCTCTCGCGGTGAAGGACGGCAAGTTCGTCTACGTGGGCGATGAGGCCGGGCTTTCGGCCTTTGAGGGCGAGGTCACCGACCTCGGCGGCAGTTTCATCATGCCCGGCATCATCGACAGCCACGTTCATGTGACCATACCGGTCGGATTCGAGTATGCGGAAATCGGACCGCGTATTGAGTGCAGCGGCAAGCAGGCGGTGCTGGACTTTATGGCGGACTATATCAAAAAGAATCCCGGTGAAAAGCGCTACCGGTTCGTTCTGGAGAAAAAATACCTGAATGGCGACGATATCGTTAAGGAGGATCTTGATGCGATCTGCCCGGATGCCGAGCTGCAGATTCAGGAAGCAGAGGGACACAGCATCTGGGTGAACTCCAGGATCCTTGCCAGGCACGGCATTACCGATGACACGCTCGACCCCATACCGGGACTTGCCATTTATGTAAGGAAAGACGGGCATGTGACCGGTAATTGTATTGAAGGCGCAGCGGAAATCCCGATCATTCTCGACAGCTCCATGGAGCTGACCGACGAACAGGTCGACGCGGCACTCCAACGCTGGATCGATTTTTCGGTGACCTACGGCGTGAGCTGTGTCTTTGACGCCGGCCTTCCGGGGGATTCCACGTTCCATGAAAAGGTCTATAAGCGCCTGTGTGAGCTGGACAGACAGGGAAAGCTGCCCGTTTATATCGACGGCAGCCTTGTGGTCGATGCGGAGCGGGATGCCGAGGAGGGCCTCAAGGAGCTGAAGCGCTTCCGCGACACGTATAACACGGAGCACCTGAAGGTTCATACCATGAAGATTTTCATGGACGGCACGCAGAAGATCCATACCGCGGCTATGGTTACGCCCTATGTGGATGTCCATACGACGGGCGTTACTGCTTTTTCCACAGAGGGAATTGCGAAGCTTTTGAAGAAGCTCAACGAGGAGAATCTGGATCTTCACCTGCACACCGTCGGCGAGCGTGCGTCCCGCACGGTGCTGGACGGTGTGGAGATGGCAAGGAAAGAACTCGGAGACGACTTCCATGTGAAGGTCACCTGTGCCCATCTGGAAATCCAGGATGACGCCGATCTGGATCGTTTTGCGAAGCTTGGCGTGATTGCAAACTACACTCCCTGGTGGTTCACGGAAGACATAGCGGTCACGAGCACCTGGCTCGGTAAGGAACGCGCCATGAAGATGTACCGCAGCAAAACGGTCTGGGACAGCGGTGCGCTTGTGACCTGGTCCAGCGACAACATCACCTTTGAGGATTTGAATAACTGGAATCCCTTCTACGGCATGGAGGTCGGCATGACGCGCTCGAGAACCGAAAAAACCCGCGCCCATGAATACGACATAGGCGATGGCGCGCTTCCGCCTCTCGAAGAGAGAATGAGCATAGAGGAAATGCTGCTGGGCTACACCATCAACGGCGCGAAACAGCTTGGCATTGACGGCACCAAGGGCTCCATTGAGGTCGGCAAGGATGCGGACTTCCTCGTGTTTGACAAAGACCTGCTCACGGCGGAGCATGAAGGCTTCAGTTATACCGTGCCTCGGGATGTCTTTTTCTGCGGCAGGAAAGTGAACTGAAAAAGCCGGAGTCGAAGAGGGGCTCGCGGTGCCCTCCTGCGGCTCTGCGTCCTGCGATGCTTCGGGCAGCCTGGCGAAACGCAGGCTGCCCTTCTTGTTTTATGGAAAGAAATCGGGAATACGAAACATGAAATCACGGATTCATTTATCAGAGCATTTTACATACAGGAAACTGCTGCGCTTTACGCTGCCGTCTGTCGTGATGAATCTGTTTGCTTCCGTGTACATCGTCGCGGACGGGTATTTTGTCGCAAACTTTGCGGGCAAGACGGAATTTGCGGCTGTCAACCTGATTATGCCTGTGCTGAATATTCTCGGCACGATCGGCTATATGTTCGGGGTAGGCGGCAGTGCGCTGATTGCAAAAACGCTGGGGGAACAGGATCATGAGCGGGCGAACCGTCTGTTTTCCCTGATCGTACTGGTGACTTCCGGCCTGGGTGTCCTGCTGATGATACCGGGTTTTATCCTGATGCCGCAGATCGCAGGCCTGCTGGGCGCGGAAGGGAAGCTCCTTGAAGACAGCGTGCTGTACGGACGGATCTTTATTCTGGCGCTGCCCGCATGGATATGGGTGTATGAGTTTCAGCTTTTCTTCGTCACGGCTGAAAAACCGGGGCTGGGGCTTGCCGTCACAGTCTGCGCGGGTCTCTGCAATGTTGTGCTTGACGCGCTTTTCATCATCGGCTTCCGATGGGGGCTTGCGGGCGCGGCGGCAGCCTCGGCTTTGACACAGATCGTTGGCGGCGTGTTCCCGCTTGTTTACTTCAGCCGAAAGAATAACAGTCTCCTCAGGCTGGTGAAGCCGGTCTGGGACGGCAGGGCGGTTCTCAAAGCCTGCACGAACGGAACCTCGGAGTTCATGTCGGAAGCCGCATGGTCTCTGGTAGGGATCATCTACAATATCCAGCTTCTGAAGTATGCGGGGGAAAAGGGCGTGATCATCTACGGTCTGCTCATGTATGTCAGCCTGATTTTCTCGGCCGTGTTTGTCGGGTATTCCAATGGGGCAGGACCGCTGTTCAGCTATCATTACGGTGCGCAGAATCACATGGAGCTCAGGAACCTGCTGAAAAGAAGCCTCATCATCATCGGGCTGACATCCGCCGCGATGTTTGCCGCGTCGGAAGCGCTTGCCCGTCCGTTTTCTGCCCTGTTTCTGCGGGGTGCGGAGAATCTGCTGTCGGAATCCGTACACGCGTTCCGGATCGTCTCGGTGTCATACCTGTTCGCGGGACTGGCTGTTTTCGGCTCGGCCTTCTTTACCGCTCTGAACGACGGGCTGGTATCGGCGCGGATATCCTTTCTGCGGACCTTCGTGTTTGAACTTGGGGCCGTGCTCCTGCTGCCGCCGCTGTTCGGCGTGGACGGCATATGGTATTCTGTCGTTCTCGCAGAGATGATGGCAGCTGTCACAGGAAGTATATATATGGCTGTTCTGCAAAAGAAGTATCACTATTGAGAATCAGAACATGTTTTGCCAATCTGGAACATCCCCTTGTGCCTGCCCGGAGAAATGCGATATAATCATGGTACAGATTGAATACAAAAGCTGTTATGAAAGGAAGAACTCCCATGAAAGCAGACATGATCATCAAAAACGCAAAAATCTACACGGCAGATCGAGATCATCCGCTGGCGAGTGCGCTCGCGGTGAAGGACGGCAAATTCGTCTACGTGGGCGATGAGGCCGGGCTTTCAGCCTATGAGGGCGAGGTCACGGATCTCGGCGGCAAATTCATCATGCCCGGTATCTATGACACACATGTGCATGTGACCACCCCTGTCGGATTTGAGTACGCGGATCTGGGTGTGCTCTTTTCGTGCGACGGCAAGCAGGCCGCCCTGGATTATATGGCGGACTATATTCAAAAGAACCCCGGCTTGCCGCGTTACAGGTTCAGAATGAACCAGGAGTGCCTGAATGGAGAAATCCTTACCAAGGAGGATCTCGATGCAATCTGCCCGGACAGCGAGCTGGTGCTGCTGGAGGCCGAATGCCACAGCAACTGGGTGAACTCCAGGGTTTTTGCGCGGCATGGGATTACAGATGATACGCCGGATCCCGTACCCGGGCTGAGCTATTATGTGCGCATCAACGGACATGTGACCGGCAACTCCTTTGAGTCCGCCTCCTGGCCCTTCCTCTTCGACGGCGTGGAACTGACGGACGAGAAGATCGAAGCGCCGTTTTCCCGCTTTATTGATTACTGCACGAAAACCGGCGTGAGCGGTGTCTTTGACGCCGGCTTCCCCGAGCATGAGATGTTTCATGAGCGCGTCTACCAGCAGCTTCGCAAGATGGATCAGCAGGGCAGGCTGCCGGTCTATATCGACGGCTGCTACATGCTCACCGATCCGCATAAAACGAAGCAGGCTCTGCAGGAGCTCAGGCGCTTCAACCGTGAGTTCAACACGGAACACCTGAAGGTACATACCCTGAAAATCCTGATGGACGGCACCCAGAAGATCCACACCGCGGCCATGGTTACGCCTTATGCGGACACCCATGAGCTGGGCTTTACCACCTTTGACGCCGAGGGGCTTGCGGATGTTCTGAAGCAGCTCAATGAGATGGGGATGGATCTGCATGTCCATACCGTCGGCGAGCGTGCGTCCCGTGTCGTCCTGGACGGCGTGGAGCTGGCCAGAAAAGAGCTGGGCGACAAATTCCGCGTGCGGGTCACCTGCGCCCATCTGGAGATTCAGGATGACGCGGATCTTGGCCGGTTCGCAGAGCTGGGCGTCATTGCAAACTATACGCCCTGGTGGCATGCCGGAGACCCGAGCCTCACGAGCCCCTGGCTTGGCGAGGAACGTTCCGCGAAGTGTTTCCGCTGCAAAACGGTCTGGGACAGCGGAGCACTTGTGACCTGGTCCAGCGACAACCTCGACTTTACGGATTTCGTGAACTGGAACCCCTTCCTCGGCATGGAGGTAGGCATGACCCGCCTGAGGACCGAAAAAACCCGGATCGCGGAATACAACAGAACCGCTGCGGTATTGCCTCCTGCAGATGAGCGGATGGGCATTGAGGAGATGCTGCTGGGCTACACCATCAACGGCGCGAAACAGCTTGGCATTGACGGCACCAAGGGCTCCATTGAGGCGGGCAAGGATGCCGACTTCCTGGTGTTTGACAAAGACCTGCTCACAGCAGAGCATGAGGGCTTCAGCTATAATAAGCCGCAGGAAGTGTACTTCTGCGGGAAGAAAGTGAATTGACGACGTTTTCCGGGCAGTCTGACAAAGCTCAGGCTGCCCCAATTATGAGAATGAGCGGGGGGAGAACATGACCAGACACAATTTGATCGGATTGTTTGAATCCAGAAAAGGGCACCTGGATTATCGCCTGAAGCGGGATTATGTCAGAAACGGGATCGCTACGATTCCCTGTCGGGTTTCCGATTACAGCGATGTGATCAGTGCCTACAGCGTGAAAGGCTGCGAGACGCTGAATCCGGAGTTCGACGCATATCTCAAATCGACGGCGGAGCTGATGCCGCCGGAGTGTCCGCTTGTGCTGAACATCATCGGGAATTGCCTGTCCCGGGAGGAGCAGAAGACCGTTGAGGAGACGATCCGGGACGATCTGGCCTATGATCTCGGCGTCGTGGAAAAGAAAGAAAAACGGCATACGCAGACCTTCTTCCTGATGCTTGCCGGCATGCTCCTTTCAGGCGGATTGTTGTGGTTTACGAAAGCGCTGGCGGACGAACCGCGCGAGCTGTTGTACATCCTGTTCTGGTTTGCGGGGGAGACCCTGTGCGACTATCTTTTCCTGACCGGGTATGAGCTGCGCTGTGAAAGGCGATTGGCCGGGCGGCTTGCGAGCATCAAGATCGTTTTTTCCGAAAGCTATGAAATGCCGAATTACACCCAAAGCGAGGTCGATGAACTGTATTCCGAGATTGAAAAGGATGTAAATAAAACGCTTCACACCGTTTCATCGTCTACCTGGAAATGCCCATAGATTTTTTGACCGCACTTGGCGCATTTCGTGAAAACCATGCCGGGATGGAGCTCCAGTTCGTAGCGCTCGTCATCAATCAAGAATTCAACATAGAGCATGTTTCAAACCTCCCGAATAGGTAATTTGCATGTCTATATTGCTCTTTTCGTGAAACTATGCAAGTCGAGAAGGGGAAAGTTATCATTTTGTTATCAAAAAGACAGAATAGCCCCGTCAGAATCTGTCTTGAAGTGGAAGGGGCAAATTCTTTTCCCGACCAGAAATGCAATTACAATTAATCAAGAGACTATTTTATAATTATGTCATGATAAGAATACAATCACATAGAGCCAGAAACTTCAATAATTTTAACTACCAAACGAAACCACTATAGCCAAACTATTTGCCCCTGCTAACTCAAACACCTTTCCCTCTATTGAAGGGGATCAAACCCTCGCTTTTTCAAAACTGCAAAACATACTGCAATGATATGAAAACTGGAGGCGTTGCGCCGCAAGGCTTTCAGAGTATAAAAAACGAAACACCGAATTGACACATAAGTATCAAACGGTGTTTCAGGTGTGGAAAAGGTATCGCGTTTTGATAGAATTTCCCGGAGGGGGGTTCACCTGCCCTTTAGGGGGGTTCAACCGGGTCCGAGGGGGTTCAAATTCCAGAGGGGGTTCAAATTGGCATTACAAATACTTTGCTATGTCCTTAGCTTTCAGGACTCTCCCCATCGAAACCACTTTGTTGTTGATCATCAAAGCCGGAGTACTCATGATACCATACTCCATGATTTTACCCATGTCTGTGATATACTCGATCTCCGCTTCGATTCCTTTTTCCGCTACCGCCTCTTTGACAGCTTCCAGCAGGTTCTCGCACTTGCAGCAGCCACCGCCTAACACCTTGATATTCATTTCAATTCCTCCTGTTAGATAAAGATGTATTGGAAGGCATTAAAGCCATATCCGACGAGAATAATTCCAACGATGCAGATCGCAATGAAGGTGCCGAGCAGTCGGGGCTTGATGGCCTTGCGGAGCATGATAAGTGATGGGAGACTCAGTGTTGTGACGGCCATCATAAAGCTGAGTATCGTCCCCAGCAGTGCGCCCTTTGCCAGCAACGCCTCGGCAACGGGTATTGTGCCGAAAATATCCGCGTACATCGGGACACCTACGAGCGTTGCCAACACGACTCCAAGAGGATTGCGGCTTCCAAGTACCGTCTGGACCCATTCTTCGGGTATCCAGTTGTGGATGACCGCGCCAATGCCAACTCCGATGAGAATGTAGGGAAAGACCTTCTTGAAAGTGGAGACCACCTGATCTTTGGCGTAAACCATACGGTCTATCACAGTCAGACCCGGAGATTCAATGTCTATGCTGCTGTTCGCATTACGGATGAAGTCCTCAACATACTTTTCCATGTGTAGCTTTTCAATCAATGTGCCGCCAACCACAGCGATGACCAGACCAAGCACTACATAAGCAACGGCAATTTTAACACCGAAAATGCTCATAAGTAGAACGAGACTTCCAAGGTCAACCATCGGAGACGAGATTAAAAACGAGAAAGTCACACCGAGCGGCAGTCCCGCAGTCGTGAAGCCCATGAAGATCGGAATAGAGGAACAGGAACAGAAAGGAGTCACCGTCCCCAACAAAGCACCGATGATGTTGGCTCCGATGCCCTGAAATCGGCCCAGAATGCGCTTGCTCCTCTCTGGTGGGAAGAAGCTCTGAATATACGAAATGATGAAAATCAGCAGACAGAGAAGTATGGTGATTTTGATTACATCATAAAGAAAGAAAAGAATGCTGCCTCCCCAGCGGGAAGCGGTATCAAGGCCGAGAGCGCGCAATCCCTTACCGATCAAGGCGTTGAGCCATTTCATACCGAGTATTTGTTCTTGAATAAAAGTCCACATTATGGAGTCTCCTTTATTCGATACATTCAAATGTGTCTATGTATTAAGTGTTTTTATAGGCAATCCCGCAGGATCGCCTATATTTCAATTATTTACAACAGCAGGCTGAATTCTTTTCTTGTTCACAGTCGCAACGGACATACCCGGAGATCATATCACGGAATGATGCAATCCCCTCCGGCGATAGAGAATAGTGCATCCATTTTCCCTCTTTGCGGCTTTCCACAAGTCCGCTATCACACAGAATCTTCATGTGGTGAGAAAGAGTCGGCTGAGTAATATTCAGTTCCTCAAGTAGTACACAGCCACACTTTTCCCCATGCTGCAGCGCCAGCATGATCGCAAGGCGATTCTCATCAGCCAGTGCCTTAACTCTTCGGACATCTTCACGAAATCCCATGTTTATCGCCCCCTTGATATGACCATATGATAGCACTTACATTTACGCTTGTCAATATGTGAATGTGATTAGGGGCCACATTCTTTTGAATGCTAATACGAAAAAGCCCACAAGCCGTCAAGCCTGTGGGCGATTGTTTTTCCGGGAGTCACACCCAGATTTCTTTTCCGTTCTGAAACTTGAATGTCAGGCCATCCCGATGGACCACCACGCGGTCGATCACATCCAGCCAGAGCCGTTCATCAAAATGATCCATCGGCTGGTCCAGCTCACGGAGCCGGAACATGAAGCCACCGATGGCATCCGCTTTCGCCATCCGCTCGGTACGCTTTCTCTCCAGTTCCTTGACCCGGTCCTGCGCCTTTTCGTAGCGTTCCACCAGCCCGTTATACCGGGCAAGGTATGGTCATGAGATCGACAGAGTTTGAGATTGCTTTCCTGGACGGAAGCAGGGTTAGGATGCAGCTTTGATGGGGAGCTTTCGGGCTCCCCAACTTTTTGGGGTCTCAAAAAACCGGACTCTTGATATAGCGCCTAAAATTGATTATAATGAAGAAAAAATACAAGGATCGGAGGTCGGCGTTATGGCATTCAAAGTAAAAGTCGGCGGTGAGTCTTTTGATGTGCTCAGGAAAGCTGGGTGCTATTATGTGGATAAGTCGGAACTGATTTATGATCTAGTCAATTCTGAAAATACAGTATCGTTGTTTACTCGCCCGCGGCGCTTTGGAAAAACCCTCGCCATGAGCATGATGGAGAGTTTCTTTGATATAAGGCGGGACAGCAAGGCGCTTTTCAGCGGGCTTGATATCATGAAGCATGCGGCTTTTTGCAAAGAATGGATGAATCAGTATCCTGTGCTTTTTTTGAGTTTTAAGGATGCGGAAGGCCTGACGTTTGAAGTCGCGTATGGAATGCTCAAGAGTATCATAGCTGATGTGTGCAAAAAACATGCGTACCTTGCTGATTCTGAGCGGGCGGACGAAGATGATATTGCTGCGTTTTTTAGGCTTAAAGCGCAAAAGGCAACTGAGCAAGACCTCAAGAGCTCTCTCCTCATTCTCACGCGCATGATGTACGCGCATTTTGGAAAGCCTGTAATCCTGCTGATCGACGAATACGACGTGCCGCTGGCGAAAGCAAACGAGGAGAAGGAGGCCGGAGAACGGTATTACCCGCAGATGCTCGATGCGATTCGCGGAATCATGAGCACGGCATTGAAGTCCAACGACTACTTGAAATTCGGCGTGGTGACAGGCTGCCTGCGAATCGCCAAAGAGAGCATTTTCACTGGCGTTAACAATTTTGCGTCATATTCTGTGCTGGATCGCCGCTTCAGCAAATATTACGGATTTACGCAGGACGAGGTTGACGGCTTGCTTCTCGCGGCCGGACTCCAGGAAAAAAGCGATATTTTTCAAAAGTGGTATGACGGCTATCTTTTCGGGGATGAATCCGTATATTGTCCGTGGGATGTCGTGAGTTACGCATCAGATCTTCTGTACAGTAAAAAAACAAAACCAAAAAATTACTGGAAAAACACCAGCAGTAACAGCATCATCCGTGATTTCGTCGAACGCACGGATTTCCGCGTCAAAGGTAAATTTGAAGCTCTGATGAACGGCGGCACGATCACGCAAACGATCTCGGACGAGCTGACCTATGATTCGCTGCATGAAACGGAGGACAATCTCTGGAGCGTCCTGCTGATGACCGGATATCTTACCAAAGCGAATGCGGATGAAGAGGGCGATACCGTCAGCCTGAAAATCCCCAACGCAGAGATCGCCAGCATCTTTCAGGACACAGTTGTGAAATACTTCTCCGATCACGTCAACGGCAATGAGCAGCGAAAACTGATGTCCGCGCTCTGGGCCGGAGATGAGGCGGCTGCGTCAGAGGGAATTTCCAAGCTGCTATGGCAGACGATCAGCTATATGGATTACCACGAGGATTATTATCATGCCTTTCTTACCGGCGTCTTTGTCGGCAGAGGATACGAAGTCGAGAGCAATAAAGAAAGCGGTCTCGGCAGGCCGGACATCAGGCTGAAGGACGATGACAATCGGCGTGCACTGATAATCGAGGCAAAGAAGTCAGTGAGCAAGGGGCAGATGGAACACGATTGTGAAACAGCGCTGAAACAGATCATGGACAACCAATATGCAAGCGGACTTGAGGACTATGATGTTTCCTGCTATGGTATAGCCTTTTATCAAAAGAGCGCTTTGGTAAAAAAACTCAAAAAATGAGGGCTTGGCATGGATAACAGAAAAAAGCTCCCCGGTATTTATGAAAAACGCTATAAGAGTGAAAACCTGAAAAGGGCGATCGTTGATGATGGGATGTGGCACCTGATCCCCGGTGTCAGTGGCAGTCTGGACAGTCCGCAGGGCATCCATCGGATCAGGGAGAATGATCTGCTGTTTTCGTTCATAGACCAGTACTTCCCGGATGCCCCTTTTGCCTTTGAGCCATACATGGAGGACGGCAGATTTGTGTTCCTCCCGGATAATGTAGAGCACCAGGGCATAGGCGTAAGCATTTCAAAAGATGTGCCAGGTTACCTGGATATTTGCCAGTTTTGGTATCCGGCTGAGTTTACGCAGAAGCAGTTCATGATAGATCAGCTCTGTGTTCCGGTTTTCGCCGTCCCGCCCTGCAAGGAGTTGGTAGATATGATCCGGGATATATACATTCCGGAAAAAGAGCCACGACAGCACTACTGCACTTTCCCTATCTATCTGGACACCGTTGTTACGCTACAAGGCGATTTCCTGGACAAGATGGATCAAACTGCAAATACAATTCGTAGGGCAACGAAAGGCAAGTCACCGCACATACAAAAGGTCGGACAGGATATGATCATGCACATGCGGAATATGATTTCACCACCAAAGAAGCCACCAATCCATTTTAATACTCCCCAATGAGGTGATAAGGGAAATCTCCCGGTACCGTATACTACGAGTATGAGCCCGACTACATCATCGTGGACGGAACCCGCATTTACTCCGACGGCACTGTGGTCTACGACGACTCCACAACCCCTGTCTATATCGACAGCGACGGCACCAACTACTACACTGATGGCACCACCATCACTCCCGACTGCGTGCCCGGCTACTACTGGATCAACGGCGAGCTCGTCTACGGCGGCTGAACCGAACATACTGACCGAACGCAATAATAATATTTCAAAGCAGCCCAGCGACATACTTTTCAACTACTCCATTTTAGGAGAGCTTGAATCGTGTGTTTGCTGGGCTTTTTTGTTCTATTCCCACAGGGGTGTGGACGCTCCCATAAAAGGGGGGGGAAGATTCTTGATAGGGTGGAATCCACCAAATTTTCACAGTTTTTTCAAAATACAGTCTTTGGCGGCCGTGCTCGTTGCCATCGCAATCCCCGTCTTCACCAGCCAGCTCGAGAAGAGCCGTGAGGCGACCGACATTTCCAATATTCGCTCTGCTTATGCCGAAGCTATGGCCGAGTATTTATCCAGCGGAGCAGATGATGCTTATTATTCTGAAGTCAGTCTGAAACAGCAGCTTGATGGCTGGCAGAATAAAGAGAATAATACTCTCTACACTTGCATCAACGGCGAAGAGAAGCCTGTTACTATTGATGACAGCATTGTTGGAAAAGACAAGACAGTCTATGTGAATGTTGCTGCTGATGGTACGGTCACCGTAACTGCGACTGCGGTTGGAACTAAGGTTGGTGCAAGCAGTTCCACTACTCCTGACCCCTGATTATCCCTGATAGTAACATATAAAACGCCGCCCTACCTTTCCGGGAAAAGCGCGGGGCGGCAGCAAAACTCCCTCAGTCATCGCCTTGAACGGCCCTGACAACGGGGAACCATAAGAAGAGCGCCTCCCATGCTAGCGGGGAGGCGCTTTGCTTTGTCCTTGCAGTTACAGTTGGTGCTTTACCCTGCGCGTATGCGCGATCTGATAGACTTCCTCGTCTTCCCGGACGCCGACAACGATTACCAGCATCTGTGAATCGCGTTTTTCAAGCTTGTATACAACACGGATTCCTTCCCCCCGCAGCTTGATATTTAATAATCCTGTCAGATTCAGCCCGCGCTTGCTTCCAAGCGTTTTTCCGTAACCGCCCTCATTTTGTGGCAGCGGGTTTTCCTGCACTTTTTTGATGGCTTTTTTCACCATTGCCTGTCGGGAGCGGGACAAAGCTTGAATATCTCTTAATGCCTCCGGTAAAAAGACAAGAGACCAGCTCATTCAAGCTCCACCTCACCCGCGGCGTCAAGCTCTTCCTGCGTGAGGCCAAGCTCCTGCCACACCTGCTCCTCCGGAATCAGTGCGGAGGCATCCAGCCTTTGAAGCCGCTCAGAGGCCATTATCAGGAGACGGGCGTCGTTTACCTCGTCCATCAGGCGTATATATTCCTCCGGGGAGAGCAACACACATTCCGCGACATTGTTTTTCATTACAACCTTTGCACCGTGCGTTTTTACATCCTCAAAAGTCTGCCCCGCAAGCCCGCGGTTGAATTGGGAGATGGGAACAGTATTCTGAATCGCACTGACAACGTTCATAAAATCAGCTCCTTTCATCAATAACAGTATACGCCGCTGACAGGCAATCAGTCAATGTTTTTATCAGCAAAAATACTGATAATTTCACAAGTGCCGCTTCATCGTCGGAAACCGCAGAAAGCTATTGACGAAGCAAATCAAAATACGCTATACTCTGTCTGCCTGAATTTGCCATCCGGCATAGAGCAAGACAGAATGAGGAGACAAGGGAATGAAGCCATACAGTGAGCAATTGCTGACGTTTATTCAGGAGCATCCGAGCGTTTATCATGTCATAGACGGGCAGCGGCGCATGCTGCTCGAGGCGGGCTATACCCGGCTTTCCGAGGGCAGCCGCTGGGACCTGCGCCCGGGCGGAAAATATTTCGTCATCCGCAACGACTCGGCGCTTGCGGCCTTCCGCATCCCCCAAAGCGATTTTCGCGGATTTATGATCATGGCCGCGCACGGCGATTCGCCGTTTTTGAAAATCAAAGAGAACCCGGAAATGCGGGTGGAAGGGAAGTACACCAAACTCAATATTGAAAAGTACGGCGGCGCGCTGCTGTCGCCCTGGTTTGACAGGCCGCTGTCCGTGGCCGGGCGGATCATGGTGCGCGACGGGAACCGCGTTTCGACCCGGCTCGTCAATATCCCGCGCGACCTGCTGCTGATCCCGAGCCTCGCCATCCACATGGACCGGAGCGCCAACGAGGGACACCCGCTGATGATCCAGAAGGAAATGCTCCCGCTCTTCGCCCTGGGCGGGGAGGCAAGCCTGCTCGGCCTGATCGCAAAGGAGGCGGGCGTGGAGGCGGCGTCCGTCATCGGGCACGACATCTTTGTATACAACCGCCAGGCCCCCAGCGTCTGGGGCGCGGAAGGCGAGTTCATTTCGAGTCCGCGCCTGGACGATATGCTGTGCGCCTGCGCGTCCCTCTACGGCATGCTGGAGAGCACGGAGGCGGAGAGCATCCCCGTCCATCTGGTGCTGGACAATGAGGAGATCGGCTCCATGACGAGGCAGGGGGCGGCCTCGGGCTTTCTCCGGGAGACCCTGGAGAGAATCTGCGAGGGCCTCGGCCTGTCCGGCGCGGACTATCTGACAAAGCTGCCGCAGAGCTTCATGCTCTCCGCGGACAACGGCCATGCCCTCCATCCAAACTACCCAGAAAAATGCGACCCTGTCAACCGCCCGGCCATGGGCAGCGGCATCGTGCTCAAGTACAGCGGAAACCAGAAGTACACGACGAACGCTGTCTCGGCAGCCATCGTGCGCATCCTGGCCGAGAAGGCCGGGGCCAGGCTCCAGGTATTCACCAACCACTCCGATATACCCGGCGGATCCACGCTGGGGAATATCTCCTCCCAGCAGGTCGCCGTCAAGTCGGCGGACGTGGGTGTCGCTCAGCTCGCCATGCATTCCCCCTACGAGACCTGCGCCGCCTCGGACGTGGACGATCTCGTCAAGTTTGCAAGGACTTTCTACTCCAGCGCCGTCACCGAAGACGAAAACGGCGTCGTCGAGGTCCTGCCGCCCGTGTAAAAAACCAGCGCCTCCCGGAACACACCGGGAGGCGCTTTGACATTATCTTTCCCACAGGAACACGGGGATCATGACCTCCGCGCCGAAGCAGCTCACGGTCAACTCGTTTCTGCCGGTGGGCTTTGCGGCTGTAAACTCACAGCTCATGCCGTCCTCGCTTACGGTCAGAGCGGCGCTGTCGCCGCTGTCTCTGCTGTCGCGGATCGACCAGTTAACGAGCGGCCGCCGCAGCTTAGGCTCGATCTCGACCGTCAGCGTGAACGGCTTGTCCCCCACATAAGCGGTGAAGCCGTCGGAATCCAGCTCGCGGCCGAAGGCGTAGATGCGCAGGCTCTCCACATGCGGGGTGGGGGTGGGCGTCGCCGGCGGCATGGTCTCCACGATCTGCGGCGTGGGCGCGGGCGAAGGCTCCGCGGCGGTGGATTTGAAATCGAACAGGAGTCCGCCCGCGAAGGCTGCCGCGAGCAGACAGCTTCCGACAACTGTCGGAGCCACAAGCCTTTTCCCCCTGTAGGGCCTGAGAACACGGCCGCAGGCCGGGCACTTGAGCAGCGGCGCGGAAATCTCTTTTCCGCATTTCGGGCACTTGGACATGGTGTCACCCCTATTGTAAAAGATCAACAAAACTATACCATAGTTTTTTTCGACAGACAATGCCTCTTTTCGACATCGGCGAAAAAAATCTTCCGGCGGTCCGGGCGGGCGGATTCCCCGTTGCGAAAAGCGTATGTTCATGGTACAATGCACGCGTTAAACCGACCAAAAGGAGAGAAACCATGGTCATCGAGCTCACCGAGTTTTTAAATGCCGTATCGCGCGCCACCGATTACGTGGAGGACAGGATACTCAACGTGCCCAGATACCATGTCAAGCGCGTCGCGGTGCTCACGCACCGCCTGGCCGAGCGCGCCGGGTTCGACGCTGAGACGGTCTATGCCATCACGCAGGCGGCGGTGCTGCATGACTGCGCCCTGTCCGAATACCTCAGCGACGAACTGAACGCGGACAGCAGCGGCCCGCAGGAGCTCAACATGTCCGCCCATTGCTGGACAGGGGAGCGCATCCTCTCGCGCCTGCCCTTCTATCCGCTGGTCGAGGGGGCTGTGCTCTACCACCATGACCGGGCGGACGGTCTCGGCGCCATGCGCAAAAAGGCGGCGGATACCCCGCTTTGCGCCCAGCTCATCCACATCGCGGACAAGGCCGACACCGACTTTTTGCTCGATACCATGGACCGGGAAAAGTTCGCGCGCCTGATGGACTGGGCCCGCGCCGAAAGCGGCGCCGCCTTCTCGCCGGAATGCGTGGAGCTTTTCACCGCCTCGGTGGATTATGAGCTGCTGTGCTCCATCACAAGCGACGGCTGCGTGGAGGTCCTCGCCGCGCTCCTGCCGCCGAAGCCCACGGAGATCCCCATCGAGCTTCTGCGCGACATGTCGGCGATCTTTGCCGATCTTACGGACTATAAATCGCATTTTACCTGGAAGCATTCCCAGGGCGTGGCCGACAAGGCCGAGCGCCTGGGCCAGTATTACGGCTACCCGAAGGAGACCTGCGACAAGCTCTATATCGCGGGCGCGCTGCACGACATCGGAAAGCTGCTCATCAGCAATGACATCCTCGAAAAGCCCGCGCGCCTGACCGACGCGGAGTACCGGGAGATCACCAACCACGCCCTCGGCACCTGGGAGCTGCTGCACCGCATCGGCGGCATGGAGGACATCACCCGCTGGGCGGCGCTGCACCATGAAAAGCTGGATGGCAGCGGCTACCCCTTCGGTCTGCGCGCCGAGCAGCTGGGCAAGAACGAGCGCCTGATGGCCTGCATCGACGTGTACCAGGCCCTGGTCGAGGAGCGGCCCTATAAGCCCGGCCTGTGCCACGAGGACGCCATGCGCATCCTGAGAAAGATGGCCGCGGCCGGACAGCTGGACGGGGACATCATAGAGGACATCGACACCTGTTATCTGCTGCACAGCAGCGATATGGATGTGCGCGGGAAAAAGCCGCTCGCGGAGGAAGGGGACTATCCCGGCGCCGCCTGGCGCTGCCCGGTGTGCGGCTATGTCTACCTCGGAGAAAACCCGCAGGAGACGATCTGCCCCCAGTGCAAGCAGCCGGGGAGCATCTTCGAAAAAATATGAGTAAAACGGGAGCTGTTTTGCGGCTCCCGTTTTTTGCGGGCAGACAGCACACAAATGCTTGCATCCGGGAGCAAAACAGAGTATAATATATGATGTATAGTTACGTGCAGTGCTTTTTAAAGCCGCAGTTCAGAGACAAGGGGGCGCTGGCAGGATGCAGGCGATCAAGAACAAAATACGATCCCGGCGCGGCGCGTCGCTCACCTTTGCGCTGCTGCTGTTTCTGGTATGCGCGGTCGTGGGCTCGGTGGTTTTGGTCGCCGGCACGGCAGCGAGCGGACGCATGAGCCAGATCGCGGAAATGGACCAGCGCTACTACAGCGTCAACAGCGCGGCGAGACTGCTGATCGATACCATTGACGGGGAAGAGATCACGATTGTTGAGACAGAACCGGCAGTCGGCTCTGCGTCATATAAATACGGTGATGGAAGCGACTTAGTGATTGACGGTAAATTTGATTCTGTCGCAAAGGAAGCGGCCGCTTTCTATATTCATAATAGCGATCCCAACGGTAGGACGGGGGATAATACTCTCACGCTTAAATTGACTGTACCGGGAAAAGACACATTGACGGTCAGTGTTGAGGAAGAAATCCAGGGACTACTCAGAGAAAATAAAGAGTATACGGGACAAACTGGTACAATGATCCTCACTGTGGAACAGAAAGGGAAAACGTCGAACTCAGAAACATCAACCCCGGAACCGTCGGCCACGGAGCCACCGACCACGGAACCATCGACCACACCGAGCTACGCCATGAAGCTGTTTTTTAACGTGGACGAAAAGCACTTCCCGGTTGTCACCAAGGACGATGAAGAGAAAGTAGTAAAGACAGAGACAACGTTCAAAATTACTTGGCATATTAAGGACATTCAAATCATCGGTGCCAACAGGTGGAAAGAATGAAGAGAAGAATAAAATCAAAGCTGAATAGTCAGACAGGCGAAACGATCAGTGAAGTATTGATTGCGCTTCTTATTTCAGCACTGGCGCTTACGATGCTCGCTACTATGATCAGTTCCACGGTAAGCATGGTGACGAGAAGCAAAACAAACATGAAGGAATACTACGATAATAATATCAAACTTGAGCAACAGAGCAGCGGAACGTCTGGAACAGTTACCATACAGGCAGACTACGGGAACAAGATTGCGGAAACGGAAATCATAAATCTATACGAGAATTCCTTTTTCAGCACTGACGATAAGAAGGTTTACGCCTATTCAAAAGCGGATTAAACATGACAGCCGTGGCAGTGGTCCAGAGGTAGAGCATTGAAGAAAGCCATAAAAAAACTAAAAAGCAATATCGGTTTCACTTTGTCCGAGACCCTGATGACGGTGCTGATCCTGGTGATGGTAGCCGGCGTCGTGGCTGAGGGTGTACCTGCGGCAGTTCGGGCCTTCGGAAAAGCGGTGGAAGCCGCAAATACGCAGATGGCTATTTCAACTACTGTGAATGCCCTGCGCAGCGAGCTTGCAACGGCGTGGAGCGTGGAGTGCAAGAACAACGAAATCGTTTATATCAGCTCCAAAACCGGCGCCAAGACTAAAATTTACAGGGACAGCAATGATAAAAATATCATAAAGGTTCAGGATTTCCTGAATTATGAAAGCGAAACGGAACATGCCCCCGATGCTAAGCCCCATGCGCTTGTTTCCGAAAGTGCTGTCACAAAGAACCAATTGGTAACCTTTGACTCGGTAGCTTGGGATAAAGACGGTGAGGGAAAAGAAGACAAGAGTGTTCTTGTTTTCTCTGACCTGAAAGTAATAAAGAATGACGCAGCTTCGGATGATAATACAGCACTGGCAAACGTTGAAAAGCTGTACATCCGCATTTTAACAACAGATTTAGCCATACCGTTCATCGGTTAAGCGGGGGACAAATAGGATGAAATGGAAGAATAATAAGGGCTTCTCGCTGGCGGAGCTGCTTGTCGTGGTCGCAATTATTGTGATACTGATGGGTGTGACGTTTGTCGCGGTGCAGAACCATCAGCGCTCCATGACACGCCTGGAGTTTGACGGGATCGCCAAAGAAATCTTTATTGCGGCGCAGAACCATCTTACCAGTGCTGAGAGTCAAGGATATCTGCAAAGCACAGAATACGGTAATGTGGGTACGCTTACAGGTGACAAGAAGGACGGCGTATACTTTATTCTCAAGGGCGACAGTATGCTTGATCTCATGCTGCCGTTTGCGTCAATTGATGAAACGGTGCGCGCTGGCGGTACATACATCATCCGCTATCAGCCCTCTTCCGGTACGGTGCTGGATGTGTTCTATAGTTTCCCAAGGAAAAGCAGTATGTTGACCATTTCGGGGAAAGCCCTTGACAGCACCGACTATCCGACTCTGATGGGAGATGAAACCAATTATCGCGAAGGAGGGGAGCGCAACCGTGAACGATATCCTGACGGAGTGGTTGGCTGGTACGGAAGCGTCGAACCGCTGCCGATCGGAGAACGCATTGACGCGCCCGAGCTTATCATCCATAATGAGGAAATTTTGTGGGTGGAGATCCGCAGCAGTGCTAAAAATGACTTAAACGGAACAAGCTTAAATCTTATTGTCAAGGGTGATGTAAGCGGTACACAGATCGCTTTTGACTTAAAATCCATGAGTGATCTCCGCGTTAAGCAACTCAATGACAGTGCAGACGGAAGCAAGGTTTATGCGGTGATCCTGGATGATATTACCACGAGCCAGATGCATTTCTCAGATCTGTATATAGTGCAGAATGGTACAAGAAAGGAATTTAACCCGGGCGAAAACATAAGTGTTGAGGCCGTGGCGTTCACCAACAATGCACTCACAAATATCGGCTACAGCGGTAAGAACACAACAAACAGCCTCTTTACGGACATCGAAACAACGACGGCCGAAGGGAATACCACATACAGCGCGCTAATCGAAAACTTCCGTCATTTTGAAAACTTGGATAAGACGATCTCGGGCTTCAATGAGAAAACGGCCTACAAGAGCAAGGACGATGAGGAAGTTACGATCGCTTCCGCAAGACAGATCACCGATTTAAACTGGACCGGTGCGTTGACAGACAAGGCGTTTGTACAGCGTGTCTATCACCTTAAAGATGACTTTATAGGTTATCCGAACTCTTCTGGCCCTAACAAGCTGTCAATCTATGATAAGGATGCAAGTGCACTCATATCGGATGACGATAAACTTTATCCGGTGAGCCCGGATTATGTACTGGATTATAACGGCGGGAGCCACAAAATCAGCAACGTCGCGGTCGAGCACAACAGCGATTCGGGCCTGTTCGGCACACTCACGAGCAGCAGCAAGGTCAAGAACCTGGAACTCATCGACTTTGACATCACCGCCACGAGCGGTAACGCCGGGGCGCTGGTCGGCACGGCGAACGGAACGGAAATTACCAACGTTGTGGCGCATAACAGCGAAGACAACGACAGTAAATTTGACAACGACGATACAACGGCCGGAAAAAAGCCCAACGTTACCGCCACTGGCGCGGCGGGCGGCCTGATCGGCAGCATGTCCGGCGGCAGCGTTACAAAGAGCGCGGCTGCGGTCTATGTCAAGGGCGGCACCGAAGCGGGCGGCCTGATCGGCAGCGTTACGGGTGACAACAACACTGTGACCGCGTGCTACTCCGGCGGGCACACTATCTCGGGAAAGCCTGATGGGGCCGAACCAAAATATGACGGGCACGCAGATGTTTACCCCGTGCGCTACGACCCGGATCACTGCAACGTGACCGCCGCCTCCGGTACGGCGGGCGGCCTGATCGGCAACGCGGGCACGGCAACCATCTCCAACAGCTACTCCACCTGCTCCGCCTCCGGCACAAAAGCGGGAGGCTTTATAGGTACGGGAGGCTCGGCAACCAATTGCTACTGCACGGGGCTTGTTTTCGGCACGGATACGGAGGGCGCTTTTGCGGCATCCGACACCAGCGCGGACAATAGCTGCAAATATTTTGAGATCATCAACGAGCGCAGAAACAAAGATGGGAGCGGAAACCCCGCGTCGGGCTATCACTATCTGAAAGCCTTCGGAAACGATACGGACGGGGAGAGCGGAAAGGAAGTCGGAAAGATCGACGATACGGTGGCAGACTATGGAACCTTTGTCGGTGCGAGTACCGCATGGGATCTCGCGGAGCCGTATAACAGCAAACTGACCGACTATTATGGCGACAATTTTAATCTGAAAACGGTCTTCCAAATCCCCTTAACGGAAAAGAGCAAGACGACCGGTGAAGATGCCAAGCTTTTCGTCGCCACCCATTACGGCGACTGGCCCGCGCCTGAGGAATTTATCTTCAACTGACAGACAATCACATATCCATAGGGGCCGATCCCCCGGATCGGCCCCTATGCTTGTGTAACAGGTAAACTTTCGCTGTCATCCTGAGCGAAGCGAAGGATCTTTCTCTTGGTTCATACCGGAACAAAAGATTCTTCGCTTTGCGCAGAATGACAAGCCTTATGGCTTGCAGGGTATTACGAATCTGTCTTGAACAGCTTGACTTGTTATAAAAACATATCAAGTGACCCTGAAAATATTACAAATTGAAAACAAAGTACTTGCACACAACGCCGAGCTGTGCTAAAATGAGCATGGATTTTTATGGCATGACAGGATGTCCGGACAAATCGGGAGTAGATAAGCATGAGAAAGCGGCTCTGCCAAAAACTGAACAGCGAGCGGGGAATCTCCTGGCTCATCGCAATCATGCTGGTCCTGGTCATCATTCTTGCCATCACGAGCATGATCCCGAGCTATAAAAAATACCAGGAGCAGGGAATGCGCGTTGCCTGCGGGACCGCACTGGACACCGCGCGGCGGCAGCTTGCATCCAATTTCATGCTCAACGGCTTTGAAAACGAATCTGCGGAAAAGGCAAAAGAGTTTGTCACCTATGTGATGAACGGCTGGGACGATCTGTGCCCGGCCGGCGGCGATGTTTACATCGTGCCCAAGGCGGACAGCCCTCTGGACTGGGAGATCATCTGCGGCCTGCACTGCTCGGACGGCAAGCTCCGTACCCGCCTCAACGCTTACAATGTGCGCGAACAGCTCAAGGAAGAGCTGCTCAAGCGCCAGAATGACGGAACCCCCTATCCCGAGACTCTGAATTTCACACTCCATCACAAGGCGTACACCGCGCAGCTGGTGGATGAACCCAGCGGCCTCAAGCGCGGCACCAGAACGACCATGGGCATGGAGAAAGCCGGTATCGTCTGCTATTACTCCCTGGTCGGCCACAGCGACTTCGGCGCGGACTCCGGGCTGAAGGACGGTGTGCTCTGGTATTTCTCCTTTGCCGACGAGGATCACTGCGCGAACTGGGACTACCACGACGAATGGACCGGCGACAGCTATCAGAATGTGACCGGGACGGATTACAAGTATACCTCTGATATCGTCATTCAGAGAGGGTAAAGGAGGTGCCGCCCTTGTCGATCTGGATGGATCGGGGATTTCTGATCTATTGCTGCGTTCTCGCCTTCGCGCTGGGGGCGGTTTTCGGCTCCTTCCTCAACTGCGCCGCCTGGCGCATTGCCCACGGGGAATCCTTCCTGCGCGGACGAAGCCACTGCACGGCATGCGGCCATGCGCTCGGCGCGCGGGACCTGGTGCCCATATTGAGCTGGCTTTTCCAGCGCGGCCGCTGCCGCTACTGCGGGGCGAAGATCTCCGTGCGCTATCCGCTGACGGAGCTTGCTTTCGCGGTCCTGACCGTCCTGTGCCTGCTGCGCTTCGATCTGACGGTCCTGTGCCTGCGCAACTGGATCTTTCTCTGCTGCCTGTTCTGCCTGTCACTGGTGGACCTGGAGTGCTATACCATCCCGGACGGCTGTCTTCTGACGGCGGTCGGCGCGTGGGTCCTGGCGCTGCCTTTTTTGAAGCCCGGCTGGGCGGAGATCCTGCGGCATGTGCTGGCGGGACTTGCGTTTGGCGGCGGCATCCTGCTTGTGTCGATCCTGATGGATAAGCTGCTGGGAAAAGAGAGCCTGGGCGGGGGAGACGTGAAGCTTTTTGCCGTGGTTGGCCTCTACCTCGGCTTTGCCTCAACCCTTTTCTGTGTGATGCTCTCCTGCGTGTTCGGCCTGCTGTTTGCGCTCCTGCTGAACAGAGGCGGGAAGGGAAAGGCGATTCCCTTCGGCCCGTCGATCTCAGCTGCGGCGGCGTTCATGCTGCTGTACGGACAGGGGCTTGTACAATGGTATCTGGGCCTTTTGGGGCTTTGAGCATTATTCCGCAAACTGCGGGCTGATGAGGAAATCAGCCCTACTATAAAATGGAAGCTTGGTGAAGAAAATGGCTAAATCGGTTTTGGGTGTGGATATCGGCTACGACAGCCTGAAGCTGGCGGTGGTCAACGGTAAGACCGTGCGCAAAACGGCAATCGTTCCCATGCCCAAAAATCTCATACGCGAGGGCCGCGTGGTCTCCACGGAAACCATGGGCGAGCTTATACGCCGCACCATGCGGGAGCACGGGATCCGATGCAGTCAGGCGGCACTCGTGCTGCCGAACGAGACGGTTTTTATCCGCGGCGTCACCATGCCGGTGATGACGGTTGATCAGCTCAACTACAACCTGCCCTTCGAATTTCGGGACTATATCACCGACGAACTCAAGGATTATCTCTTCGACTATGCGGTCGTCTCCGTTACCGAACAGAGCGCGGAGGAACAGACGGAAGGGGAGAGCGGCGGAGAAGGCAATGAGGGCGGCAGCGTGATGGAGCTGATGGCGGTCGCCGCGCCCAAATCGCTGCTGGAAGAATCGAAGGAAACGATGCACCGCGCGGGACTCAAGCTCGTGAAGGCGGCGCCCTCGGTCTGCGCCTTCCAGGCGCTGATCCGCGCGCAGATGAATAAGGACGGCGGGAAGGTCAAAAAACCGAAAAAGGCCAAAAAGGCAAAAGGCGAGGAAGCTGAGCAGGAAGCACAGAACAGCGAGGAAGCCAGAAATGCCGATAGCGCACAGCGCGTGCAGGAGTACTGCATCCTCGATCTGGGCTATCAGAGCATCCGCATGTACATGTTCCGGGAGGACCGGCACATGGTCACGCGCGTGCTGGAGCTGGGCATGAGCAGTCTTGACCAGGTCATTGCGGACGCATACTCCGTTGACGTTCATCTGGCGCACACCTATCTGCTGTCCAATTACGAGAACTGCCAGAGCAAGGAGTATTGCATGAACGCCTACGGCTCCATCACGGTGGAGCTCATGCGTGCGCTGAACTTCTACCGCTTCTCCAATCCGGACAGCCATCTGGAGGACATATGGATCTGCGGCGGCGGCGCATGCATTCGCCCCCTGCAGGAAAGCATTTCCGAAACCCTGGACCTGAAAATCCACACGGCCGCTGAGCTGCTTCCCGAAGGGATGGCGGTAGAAGCGGATTATGCGCTGCTCCAGGCGATCGGCATCACGATGGAATAAGCGGGGGAGGTGAGTGCCGTGGCAACTGCCACAAAAACAAAGAAGAAAAAAGGCGGCGCTCTTCGCCGTCACGGACAGATCCCGAGCAAACGGACGATCAATCTGGCAACCATCGGCGAAAAACCGGTGCGGGCCGGTCTCGCGATCCCGGCTATTATTCTGATCCTGCTTGCCGCTGCGGCCTTCAGCAAGTTCCTTGTCATTGACCGTTTCGCAAAGGTCACGGCCGCACAGCATGTGGTATATGAGCTTCAAAACCAGCTGGATGCGGGCTATGAAGAGCTTGCGGACTTTGACGATCTGAGCAATCTCTATGCCCATTATACCTACTCCGGCTTTACCCAGGAGGAGCTCAACCGCACGGATCGCGTGGATGTGCAGGAGCTCATCCGCAATATGATCATCCCCTATGCCGAGGTCAGCTCCTGGTCTGTGACCGGCAATGAGCTCACCGTCAACATGGTCGCGGAGAGCCTGCAGCAGGTCAACCTCATCGTGCAGCAGCTGGAGGCGCAGAATATTGTGGATTTCTGCACCGTGAACACCGCCAACACCAACGACAACACCCACGGCAACAGAACGACCGAGGAGTTCAGCTATGTCAGGGCGCGTGTGCTCGCGTATCTCAATGCCGGGACGGAGGTGGACAACGGATGAAGATACTCAGCCGTGACTTCACATTGAAGGAAAAAATTCTGCTTCTGCTGCTGAGCCTGATTCTGGTGGGTCTTGCCTACTATCAATTTGTAGACCAGCCTGTACGCACCGCGCTGGAGTCTGCCCGTTCGGAGGCGGACGCGCTGACAGTGGAGCTGAAAACAGTAGAGGCAAAGCTTGCCCGCATGCGCCGCATGCGCAGTGAGCTGGAGGATGTGACTGCCGGCGGTACGGCCACCGAGATGGGCAGCTACAATAACAGCAAGGAAGAGATCGCCTCGCTCAACGATATTCTGGACCAGACGCTGCAATACTCCATCACCTTTGCCAACGTTACCCGCAGCGGCGACCAGATACGGCGCAACTTCACCCTGCAGTTTACAACCGATACCTATGAGAACATGGAAAATGTCATCAGAGAGCTTTCGCAGAATCATCACCGCTGCCTGATCGGAGATGTGCGCTGCGCGGCCGCAAAGGACCTGAACCTGATGGAGAGCAATATCACGGTCAACGCGACAGCCACCTTCTTCGAGACGATGGTCGGCGGTACGCCTGACGCCGGCCTTCCCGCGAGCAAGCCTGCCGCATAAGGGAAGGACTGAGAATATCGCCAATGACGATTCAGGAATTGTATGAACACTTCGGCGGCAGCTACGAGCATGTCTCCCAGATCATGAAGACGGATCAGATGATCGAACGTTATGTCTGCCGCTTTGAAGAAAGCGGATTAATGGAAAGACTGCGCACGGCAGACCGGACCATGGATGCGGCGAGGATCTTTGAAGCGGCCCACGCGATGAAGGGCGTCTGCGGCAACCTCGGCTTTGACACGCTGGCGGAGGAAGCAGCTGCACTTGCGGACGAGTTTCGCACCGGACGCGAGCGCATGCTTACCGACGATGAGGTGTGCGGAAAGCTGCGGAGTATCGAAGCGCTCTATCAGCGTACCGTGGAGGGCATCCACACCTACATGCGCGAAAAGTAAACAATATCTCAAAATCGCCGACGGCACAGACCGTCGGCGATATTCTGTGTAAGCGCCGCTTACACAGAAGTTTTTATAAAAGCGCGTGATTCTCGCCCCGGAGGGGCAACCGAATCACATGCGCAAAAAATCCCCATGCGTCTTTGTGACGAATGCATGGGGATTTTATTTGACAATATCCGCTTTCCGTTATAATATTTCTCTATTACATCACGAGGGAGAGAGCGCCTTGCTGTTTAACTCCGGAAAATATGTGATTTTCCTCCCCATCGTCGTACTGCTGTATTATTTGATCCCGGCGAAGGCCAAGAAGTACTGGCTGTTGGCGGCGAGTTATTATTTCTATATGAGCTGGAACGCGAAGTATGCCCTTCTGATCCTCGCTTCCACGTTGATCACATGGCTCAGCGGCCTGGGACTGGAGCGGGCGGAAAACGGTCCCGGCGAGAAAACTGTGCGGGAGAAGCACAAAAAGTGGATCGTCGCGCTGAGCTTTGTCTCAAACCTCGGCATCCTGATCTTCTTCAAGTATTCCAATTTTGTCCTCAACACTCTCCATGCGGTGCTTGCGCATCTGCACATCACGCTGAATGTCCCGACCTTCGATATCATCCTGCCCGTCGGGATCTCGTTTTACACCTTCCAGGCGCTGAGCTATACCATGGATGTCTACCGCGGACAGATCGGGGCCGAGCGGGATTTCTTCACCTATGCGCTCTTTGTATCCTTTTTCCCCCAGCTTGTTGCCGGCCCGATCGAGCGCTCGGGCAATCTGCTGGGACAGCTCAAGGTGGCGCACCGCTTCGACTTTGACAATTTGCGCGAGGGGCTGCTGCTGATCCTCTGGGGCTTTTTCCTCAAGCTTGTGATCGCCGACCGGCTCGCCATATACATCAACACCGTCTACGGCGCGCGCTACCTCTACCCCGGCTGCTATCTCGCTCTCGCGGCGGTCCTCTTTGCCTTTCAGATCTACTGCGATTTCTACGGCTATTCCACCATCGCCATGGGCAGCGCAAAGCTTTTGGGGATCGAGCTGATGGAGAACTTCCGCTCACCCTTTCTCTCTACTACGGTGGCGGAGTTCTGGCGCAACTGGCATGTCTCGCTCACGTCCTGGTTCAAGGATTACCTGTATATCCCCCTGGGGGGCAGCCGAAAGGGGAAGATCAGAAAGCAGCTCAACCGCATGATCGTCTTTCTGGTCAGCGGCCTCTGGCACGGCGCGAATATGACCTTCGTGGTCTGGGGCGGCCTCAACGGCCTGTTTCAGGTGATCGGCGAGCTGCTCATGCCCCTGCGCATAAAGCTATCCGCGCTTTTGCACATCGACCGGCAGTCGCTGGGCGTTAAGCTTGTACAGATCCCCGTGACCTTCCTGCTCTTTGCCTTCTCACTGATTTTCTTTCGCTCGGATTCGGTGGGGGAGGCCCTGGCTGTCATCAGCAGTATTATCCATGTGCGAAATCCCTGGATCCTGTTTGACGGCTCCCTCATGCTTCACGATTATGACGGCGCCATGGTGCTGCCCATGACAATCTTTATGGGCGCGCTCCTGTTCTCGGACATCTGCAAGCAGCGGGGCATTGCCGTGCGGAAGATCATCCTGCGGCAGGACGCGTGGTTTCGCTGGCTTGTCTTTGCCGTCTCCACGGCGATCGTGCTGCTGTTTGGCGTCTGGGGCCCCGGTTTCAGTGAGGCGAACTTCATCTATTTTCAGTTTTAAGGATCGGAAACATGCAAACATGGAAAAGAGTTCTCAGCTGCTTTGCCGCACTGTGCCTGACCGTGGGACTGCTGGGCGGACTGACCTGGCTTACTCAAAAGAAGGACAGCTACGCAAAGCATGCGGAGTTTTTTGAACAGGACGCGCCCTACGACGTGTTTTTCGTCGGCTCCAGCCGTATGATGAACGGCGTTTTTCCCATGGAGCTCTGGGAAGACCACGGCATCGTCTCCTATAACTGGGCGCAGGCCGGGCACCCACCTCCCGCCTATTACTGGGTCATGCGCCTGGCGCTGGACTACAAGCAGCCGAAGCTCATGGTGATCGACTGCTACGGCATGCACTTTGACGCGAAGACCACCGCCGTCTTCGGCCTTATGCACATCTCTCTTGACAGCTTTCCCCTGAGCCTGAACAAGATCCGCGCGGTGCGAGACCTGATGGACGATCCCTCCATGACCGAGGAATACAACGAGGGCGAACGCCGCAGCGCCTTCAATCTGCTGTGGACCTTCCCGGTCTTTCACTCCCGCTGGGCTCAGCTCACCGAGGAGGATTTTCGCCCGCAGAAGAACCTGACCCGCGGGGCGATCGCAAACGGTGACATGTACGGCACGGACTTCGTGCGCGACGACAGCGAGCGCGGCCGCGTCTTCGACACCGTCGGCGTACAGTACCTGCGTCGTGCCGTGGAGGAGTGTCAAAGCCGGGGCATCGAGGTCCTCATGACCTTCATCCCGCTCTTTGCCGATGCCGAGCAGCAGGCCGCTGCCCGGTATGCGGGGGAGATCGCGGCGGAGTACGGCGTGGATTATCTCAACTTCTTCGACCTGGATGCGGTCAATTATCATGTGGACTTTGCCGACACCGCCGGGCACCTGAATACCGCCGGGGCGCGCAAGATCACGCAGTACATCGGCGACTATATCGCGGAGCGCTACGGCATCCCCGACCACAGGGGCGAAACGGCCTATGAAAACTGGGAGCGGGATCATGCCCTCTATACCGAAAAGAAGAACGAAGAGCTCCGAGCCCAGGAAGATCTGTACCATTATCTGATGCTCCTGACCCGCGATGCGGCGGACGCGGCGCTGCTTGTAAACGACGGCTCCCTGTTTCGTGATCCCGTAGCCGCGGAACTGCTTGCGGGACTCGGCGCGGAAACAGGGGAGCTTTCGGAAAAAACAAAGCTCATCCTCATCCGAAACGGCGGCGAGAGCGCGGCGGCCCTTTCGGAGCTTCCCGCGGCGGGAGAGACTGTCAGCACGCCGGCGGGGACTGTCTCCGGCGGTGAGCCCCTGCTTCTGAACGGTGTACCGATTGCCGCAGAAGGCACAGACGACCTTCATATCACCGTACTGCGGGACGGGATCAAGATCGACAGCGTGGGCTTTGACTACGTTCCCGACCCGGACAGCGGCAGGATCACGCTGCAGAACACAAGCCGCAGCGGAGAATCGTAATTTCTCATTGCTATTCGGACAAAAAAATGCTACAATAACACAAAGTATGTGTTTGCGGCGGAAAACGGCATCATCCGGAACGCTGTGCCGCCAGCGCAAAGACATACGGAACACCATGCTCGCAATTGCCCCTATTATAACCAAGGGGAAGTGAGAGATGAAAAAAGAAAAAATTCAATTCCCTCTCAGCCGCAAGATCGCTCTCATGGCGACGGCCATGGCCCTGCTTGTGAGTCTGATCGTGATCGTGTTCAACTACCAGTATTACAAGGCTGAAATGTTTGAACACTATGAGCAGGACGCCAGAAGCGTGTGCGTGAGGGCGGCGGGAAGAATCGACCCGGACCGTGTCACGCACTATCTCGCTGCCGGTGAGAAAGACGAGGCTTACGAGCAAAGCTATCACATCATCTGCACGATACAGGAGAATACCGAGGTAAAATATATATACGCCTTCAAGCCGGGGCCGGATGGGGTACAATACCTCCTGGACACCGACCGAACCGGGACGGGATTCCGGCTCGGGCAGAAGGGATCGTATGAAGAGGGCGGCTTCCAGGACAACATCGAAAAAATGCTGCGCGGGGAGGAAATCGAACCGATCATCAGCAACGGACGCTTCGGCTGGCTCATGAGCGTGCTGTACCCGCTGAAGGATTCAAACGGGGAGCTTGCCTGCTATGTGGTTGCGGATATCGACATGGAAGAGGTCATGGCGGACCTGCAGGCCTTCTCAAACCGCATGTTCCTGCTCATGGCGGTCATCACGGTGATCCTGGCGCTGATCGACTATTTCATCACCAAGAAGACGATTGCCGACCCTATTACCGAAATCTCCGACGCGGCAGGCCGGCTCGTCGAGGAGCGGTCTAAAACGAATACCGGGACGGCGATTTTCGATAAGCTGACCATCCGCTCAAGGGATGAGATCGAGGCGCTGTGCAAGAGTCTCAACCACATGGAGAAGGACATGAACACCTATGTTCGTGACCTTGTACATGTGACGGCCGAGAAGGAGCGTATCGGGGCCGAGCTCAGTATTGCCACCCAGATCCAGGCGGACATGCTGCCGCGCGTTTTTCCGCCCTTTCCCGAGCGAACGGATTTTGATATCTACGCTACCATGGTTCCGGCCAAGGAGGTCGGCGGCGATTTCTATGATTTCTTCCTCATTGACGATGACCACCTGGGCCTCGTGATGGCGGACGTATCCGGCAAGGGCGTCCCGGCGGCCCTGTTTATGGTGATTGCCAAGACCCTTATCAAAGACCGCGCCATGATGGGCGGCAGCCCTGCCGAGATCCTGCAGCACGTCAACGAGCAGCTTTGCCAGGGCAATGAGGCGGAGCTTTTTGTCACCGTCTGGCTTGCGATCGTGGAGCTTTCCACCGGCAAGGGCATGGCTGCCAACGCGGGGCACGAGCACCCGGCTGTCTGCCGCAGGGACGGACAGTATGAGCTCGTCGTTTACCGCCACTCCCTGGCGGTCGCCGCAATGGAAGGCATACGCTTCAAGGAGCACAGCTTTGAGCTGAAGCCCGGCGACAGACTCTTCGTATATACCGACGGTGTAACGGAGGCCACCAACGAGCGCAACGAGCTCTTCGGAACCGACAGAATGCTTGCGGCGCTCAATATCCGGCCCGACGCTGAGCCTTCCATGCTCCTGAGAAATGTGAAGGCGGAGATCGACGGCTTCGTAGGCAGCGCGCCGCAGTTCGACGATATGACCATGATGTGCCTGCATTATAGAGGAACGGAGGCAAAGCCATGCGTGAAATAACAATCGAGGCGAAGCTCGAGAACCTTGATGAGGTGCTGGGCTTCGTGGACGGGCAGCTTGAAGAGCTGGAGTGCCCTATGAAGGCACAGATGCAGATCGATGTCGCGGTGGAGGAGATCTTCGTCAACATCGCAAGCTATGCTTACGCTCCCGGTATCGGCAATGCGGTTGTGCGCTTTGAATCTTCCCAGGACCCGACTTCCGTGACGATCACCTTTATTGACAGCGGCGTACCCTATGATCCCGTCCAAAAGGACGACCCGGATGTCACCCTCTCTGCGGAGGAGCGCGGCATCGGTGGACTTGGTATCTATATGGCCAAAAAGGCTATGGACGATATGAAATATGTATACAGAGATGGTCAGAATATCCTGTCCATCAGCAAATCAATATAACAGGAGGAACCCCAAAATGCTGAACATCAACAAGAAACTCGAAGACAAGACCCTGACCGTGGCACTGGAAGGCCGTCTCGACACCACTACCGCTCCCCAGCTGGAAGCAGAGCTGAAAAGCGCACTGCCCGAGGTTACGTCCCTTGTGATGGACTTTGAGAAGCTTGAATACATATCCTCCGCCGGCCTTCGTGTTCTGCTGTCCGCGCAGAAGACCATGAACAAGCAGGGCGAGATGAAGCTCATCCACGTCAATGACGTGATCAACGAAATCTTTGAGGTCACCGGTTTCAGCGATATTCTGAATATCGAGTGACAGAATCGGGCGATACCGCGCTCAGTGCAGGATTTTCCGCTTCAACAATAAAAGCACATCGGCAGATTCGTGATAAGAACGAATCTGCCGATGACTGTTATAGAAGCTTCTTGATCTGCCTGTAAATCTCCAATCCCTGCTCCTGGCCGAATTTGCTGATAATGGAGCGATAGATGAGCTGTTTGCCGTTTTTCTCCGTGAAAAGCTTTGTTACCTGGGAGGCGCAGAAGCTCACGATTTCATTGTCGTACTTGGCCGCGCTGAGAGTCTTGAGCACCGCATTATTGACGGCGGTCTTGTCCTTCGGCTCCACCGTTTTTGGAGCCTTTTCCTTAACAAGGGCGTTTTCCTTGGCGGCCGGTGCCTTCTCCTTTGCGGGAGACTTTGGCTTGACAACCGGCGCCTTCTCGCTTGCGGGCGCTTTTTCCTTCGCCGCGGTCTTGCCTGAGGCTTTTGCTTTTCCTGCCGTTTTTTTGGGCACGGAAGGCTTCGGGTCTTCAAAATGATCCCGGCGTACAACGGTCACGTTGAGCTCCGTTTTCCAGAACTGCACGATGTCGTCATAGTCGGTGTCGTTGCTGAGAATGACAATGGCGGGGGCGGGGTCGTGCTTTCCGAGCAGATAGCCCAGATAGGAAACCAGATGCATGTCCACAGACTGGCTTTTGGCGGGCACCTCATGCACCACCAGGTTTTTGCCGTTGAAGGTGGCGAGTGTCGCGGTGTTGATCTTCGGGGCGTTTCGGGTGGAGAAGAGGTGGACGTGGTCCTGCGCGCTGAGCTTTTCCGCGCCCTCCAGGCCCTTGAGCCCCACGTTTTCAAAATCGATCAGATAATATGTTTCTTCTGCCATATATGAATAAATCTCCTGAAAGTCAAAGTAGTCCAACGAAGTATACCATATTCCGACCCGGTCTGACAAGATAAAACAGAAAATAAATATTACGTAAACAGAAATATGTTAAAGCAATTATGTAAATAGAAATATGTTAATAAAAGCTTCTCCTTGACCGCAGAGAACTTCCATGGTAAAATACCACAGTTAAGGCTATAATTGTTACAATTTTTGGAGAGGCTTATGTTTGTTGCAGATCAATGGCAGGATTTTGAACTGATCGACTGCTCAAAAGGCGAGAAGCTGGAACGCTGGGGAAACTATTACCTGGTGCGCCCCGATCCCCAGGCCATCTGGGACACGCCGCGGCGAAATCCGCACTGGAACGACCGCAATGCCAGCTATACCCGCAGCCACACCGGCGGCGGGAGCTGGGACAAGGGGGACCTGCCCGAGAACTGGCACATTCGCTACGGAGAGCTGACCTTCCTTGTCAAGCCCATGAACTTCAAGCATACCGGCCTCTTTCCCGAGCAGGCCGCCAACTGGGACTGGGCCATGCAGAAGATCCGCAGCGCCGGACGTGAAGTCAGCGTGCTGAACCTCTTCGGCTATACGGGCGCTGCCACGGTCGCCTGCCTCAAGGCCGGGGCCAGTGTCTGCCATGTGGACGCTGCCAAGGGCATGGTCAACTGGGGCAAGGAAAACGCCGCGGCCTCCGGGCTTCAGAACGCACCGGTGCGCTGGATCGTGGACGACTGCGCCAAGTTTGTCGAGCGTGAGATACGCCGCGGCCACAGATACGACGCCATCATCATGGACCCGCCCTCCTACGGACGAGGACCCGGCGGCGAGGTCTGGAAGCTGGAGCAGAACCTCTGGCCCTTCGTCTCGCTCTGCGCGGGGGTCCTGTCGGACGATCCGCTTTTTGTGATGATAAACTCCTACACCACCGGCCTTTCCGCCTCGGTGCTGAGTTATGTGACCGAGAGCATCTTCACCAAAAAATACGGCGGCCGCTCCGACAGCCAGGAGCTTGCCCTTCCCGTCACCGACAGCGGTCTGTACCTGCCGTGCGGCGCGACATGCCGTTGGGAAAGCTGACTCCCGCCGCCGGGGGCGGAAGAAGGGAGTCAGGTTTCTCCGCAGCCGCACAATTGGCAAGCCGGTGCGCAAAAGCCCGGCCCGGGAATTGCAGACGCGGCAAGACGGTAGAGATAGGAAAACGAGGTTGATTCTTTGGAACCTGTTATCGTATTTGACAACGTACATTATACCTACCCCGCGGACGAGAAGGAGAGCCTTTGCGGCGTGAGCCTGTCCATCGAAAAGGGCAGCTTTGTGGCCGTGCTGGGACATAACGGCTCCGGCAAGTCCACCTTTGCAAAGCACATGAACGGCATCCTGGTCCCGGACGAGGGGCGCGTGCTGGTGGAGGGGCTGGACACCTCCGACGAGGAGCATATCATCGACGTGCGCCGCCGTGTCGGCATGGTGTTTCAGAACCCGGACAACCAGCTGGTTGCGAACGTGGTGGAGGATGATGTGGCCTTTGCCCCGGAAAACCTGGGCGTGGAGCCGCAGGAGATCCGCAAACGCGTGAATGCTTCGCTGCGGCTTGTCGGCATGTACGACTATCGCATGCGCGCCCCGCACCTGCTGTCCGGCGGGCAGAAGCAGCGCGTGGCCATCGCGGGCGTCATCGCCATGCAGCCGGATATCATTGTCCTCGACGAGCCTACCGCCATGCTGGACCCCCAGGGACGCAGGGAGGTCGTGGACACTGTGTTTTCCCTTTGCCGGACAAGGGGCATGACCGTGGTGTACATCACGCACCACATGGATGAGTGCATCGATGCCGACCGCCTGATCGTCATGTCCAACGGCTGCGTCATGGCGGACGGCAAACCGGCGGACATTTTTGCAAACGCGGAGCTTTTGCGCCGTGAGGGCCTGGAGCAGCCCGAGACTGCGCGGCTGCTCCAGGATCTGCGCGCATCCGGCATGAGACTGGACGGAGAGCCTCTTTCGGTGGAGGACTGCGCCGAGCTCATCGCGCAAGTACTACAAAGCGAACGGAGTCGAAGCTGATGGCAGAGATCATTACAGATAAGCTGTGCCATGTCTACAGCAAGGATACGCCTTTCGAAAAGACGGCGATCCGGGATATCAGCCTTACCATCCCGCAGGGACAGCTGGCGGCGCTGATCGGGCACACTGGCTCCGGAAAGTCCACCTTTATCCAGCACCTGAACGCCCTTTTGCAGCCCACCGCGGGCCGGGTGCTGCTGGACGGGCAGGACATCAACCGCGACAAATACACCCGGCGCGACGTGAAATGGAAGGTCGGGCTCGTGTTTCAGTACCCGGAGTACCAGCTCTTTGAGGAGACGGTATACCGGGATATCGCCTTTGGACCGAGCAATATGAAGCTCACAAAGGACGAGATCGACGAGCGTGTGCGCGAGGCCGCCGCCTTCACCGGTGTAGAGGAGGCGCTGTTTGAGCGCTCGCCGCTGGAGCTTTCCGGCGGGCAGAAGCGGCGCATCGCCATCGCGGGCGTGATCGCCATGCGGCCCGAGGTGCTGATCCTCGACGAGCCGACGGCGGGCCTCGACCCCGCGGGGCGCACACAGATTCTTGACAATATTTTCCGCTACCGGGAAAAGAGCGGCGCGACGGTGCTCATTGTCAGCCATAGCATGGATGATGTGGCCCGCTTTGCCGAGCGCATCATTGTCTTCCATGAGGGCGGCGTCGCCATGGACGGCACGCCCGACGAGGTGTTCTCCCGCTCACAGAAGCTGGTGGAGATCGGGCTGAACGTACCCAAGGCGGCGGAGCTCGCCCTGGCGCTTCGCAGGCGGAATATTCCAATGCCGGAGAGCGTCTTTACCCATGAGCAGCTGCTGGACGCGCTGCTCAAGGCAAGGGAGGGGAAATCATGCTGAAGGACATCACCCTCGGCCAGTATTTCCCCGGAAATACCGTTGCCCACAAGCTGGACCCGCGTACCAAGATCATCCTGGTCATCGTCTATATCGTGGCCCTGTTCCAGGCAAACGGCTGGATCGGCTACGCGGTCGTGACGGCGGTGACAGCGGCCTGTATGGCACTCTCCAAAATCAAGCCTACCCAGATGTTCAAGGGCATCAAGCCCATGCTGGTCATCATTGTGCTGACGGCAGCCCTGAACATCTTCTACACCCAGGGCACCCCCGTCCGGCCTGGCTGGATCATCACCTGGGAGGGAATCGCGAGGGCTGTACAGATGGTGCTGCGCATCGTGCTGCTCATCTCCGGCACCTTCCTGCTGACCTATACCACAAGCCCCATCGCCCTGACCGACGGGCTGGAGCTGCTGATGAATCCCCTCAAAAAGCTCAAGGTCCCTGTGCATGAAATGACCATCATGATGAGCATGGCTCTGCGCTTTATTCCCACGCTCATCTCCGAGACCGACAAGATCATGTCGGCCCAGAAGGCGCGCGGCGCGGACTTTGAGACCGGCAGTCTCGTCCAGCGGGCCAAGGCCCTGCTGCCGATCCTGGTGCCGCTGTTCGTGTCAGCCTTCAAGCGGGCCGACGAGCTGGCGGTGGCGATGGAGAGCCGCTGCTATCACGGCGGCGAGGGGCGCACCCGCATGAAGCAGCTGCGCATGCAGACGCGCGATTATATTGCGCTCGCCCTCGGCGCGGTATTTCTCGCCGTAATGTTCGTGCTCAAACGGTATGCCTTATGAAAAACATTGCCCTCTGTCTGCGCTATGACGGCAGCCGCTATCATGGCTGGCAGGTGCAGAAAAACGACATTACGGTGGCCGAGACTCTGGAGGACGCGATCTTCAAGGTCACGGGTGAGCACCTTCGCGTGGTCGGCTGCGGCCGCACGGACGCGGGCGTGCACGCTCTGCGCTATTGCGCGAATTTTCACAGCGATACCCGCATACCCATGGAGAGACTGCCCCTTGCTATCAATTCCCGCCTGCCGGAGGATATCGCCGTCCTGGACGCCTGTGAAGAGACGGAGAATTTTAACGCCATCGGTTCCTGTATAAAAAAAGAATATGTATATAAAATACTCAACAGGAACATCCGTGATCCTTTTCTGGAAAAGCGGGTATGCTTTTATCCCCAGCATCTGGATATGGACCTGATGCGGCGCGCGGCCCGCGCCTTTGAGGGTACGCACGATTTTCGCGCCGTGCGCTCTGTCGGCACGGAGACAAAGACCACCGTGCGCACGGTCCACTGGTGCCGGGCGGAAAAGGAGGGGGACCTCATCACGGTCTCCGTCTGCGCTGACGGTTTTCTCTACAACATGTGCCGGGCCATGGTCGGCACCATGGTCTATGCCTCTTATGGGAAGCTTCTGCCGGAGGAGATCCCGGCCCTGCTGGAAAAGGGCGACCGCCGCCTCACCGGCCCCACCATGCCGCCACAGGGCCTCTATCTCAACCGCGTCTGGTACGAGGGTGCAGCAGGGGACATGATGGAGAGGAACTAACAAACTTGCCTCCACCAGTCGCTTGCGGCGATTTGGACCTCACAATGCCCGCCGCCGGTGGCGGACGAAGGGCATTGTGAGTTCCGCAGCCGCACCGTTTTCGGGCAGGCTTGATGCCTGTACGGAAACGGTAATGCGGCAAGGTGGGCCAAAGGGTGACCGCTTCAGCGGTGGAAGGGGTCTTATACCCTCTCAGTCACGGCCTCGCGGGAGATCGGCCGTGCCAGCTCCCCCAAAGGGGGAGCCAAGACATGCATCCAAATCTGAATCCAAACTATTTATTTGTTCACAAAGATGTGCTACACTATTCCTGCTTTGAAAAGGATGAGCGGTACATATGAAAGCTGTTATTGACATTTTACTGATCATAATCATCGCCCTGTGCACCTGGAACGGCTATAAGCGTGGCCTGGTGGGCGGCGTTGCGGGCATCCTCGCGATCATCATATCGCTTCTGGGTGCAAGCATTGTCTCCGCCGCCTACTCGCATGAGGTCGTCCCGGCGCTGGAGCCCTTCGTCTCCGGCTACCTGGATTCCCACCGCAACCGTGATGCGATCCTCGAACGCATGGGCTACGGCAGCAGCGACCTGTCGCTGGAGGATATCCTGGAGCAGGACAGCTCCCTGCGCTATGATTACGCCTATGAGAGTTTAACCGACCTTGGCCTCTACTCCAAGCGGGCCGAGGATCTGGCCTCCAAGGCGGTGAACCTCGCGCAGGAGACCGGCTGCACCATGACGCAGGCCATCGTGAGCGTCCTGTGCGACACCATCACCTCTGTCGGCACCATGCTCGTCGCCTTCCTGCTGATCCTGATCTTGCTGGTGGCTGTCGCAAGTATCGGCAATCTCTCTTTCCGGCTCCCAAACCTGGAGAGCGTGGACGAGATCGGCGGGGCCATCCTCGGCTTCGGCAAGGGCTTTCTGTACTGTATCCTTCTCTGCTGGCTTCTGAGCTTTCTCGGCATCATCATCGGCAAGGATACCATGGCCCACACCACGCTGGGCCGCTTCTTCCTGATTTTCGATTCCTTGACCAGCAGCCTGCTATAAGAGTTGTATGTCATTCTGAGCGCAGCGAAGTATCTTCTGTACGCGATCGTATAGCAACAAGATCCTTCGCTGCGCTCAGGATGACGGGTTTCAAGACTATTCTCAACCTGGAGGGACCCCATGCGGCCTACAATCTGCTCCCGCTGCGGCAAGAATGTCGCGGTGGTCTTTATCACAAAAATAGAAGCCGGCCAGACCAAAAACGAGGGCCTGTGCCTTAAATGCGCGCGTGAGCTGCACATCAAGCCCGTGGACGATGTCATCAACAAGATGGGCCTGTCGGACGAGGATCTGGAGGGTCTCACGGGAGAGATGATGAACGCCCTGAGCGGCGTGGAGGATCTCACACCCGTGGACGACGCGGACAGCGGCAGCGATGACGACGGCAAGACCGCGACCTTCCCGTTTCTCAACCGTCTCTTCGGCGGCGGAAACAACAACACGGACAACGCCCCGCCTCCTGCCCAGGACCGCCCAAACGGCTCCAATCAATCCGCGCCGAAGAATAACGGCAAGCGCAAGTTCCTGGACAGCTACTGCATCGACCTGACGAAGCGCGCCCGGGAGGGCAAGCTTGACCGCATGATCGGCAGGGAAGAGGAGCTTGAGCGCGTTATCCAGATCCTCAACCGCCGCCAGAAGAATAATCCCTGCCTCATCGGCGAGCCCGGCGTCGGCAAGACCGCCGTTGCCGAGGGCCTTTCCCAGCGTATCGCAAACGGCGATGTGCCGGTAAAGCTCCGGGATAAGCAGGTCTTCCTGCTCGACCTCACGGCGCTGGTGGCAGGCACGCAGTTTCGCGGCCAATTTGAAAGCCGCATGAAGGGCCTCATCGAGGAAATCCGCAAGCAGGGGAATGTGATCCTTGTCATCGACGAGGTACACAATATCGTCGGCGCGGGGGATGCCGAGGGCAGCATGAACGCCGCCAATATCCTCAAGCCCGCCCTCTCGCGGGGCGAGATCCAGGTTATCGGCGCCACTACCTTCACCGAATACCGCAAGCATATCGAAAAGGATTCTGCCCTCGAGCGCCGCTTCCAGCCCGTGACCGTCAACGAGCCCTCCATCGAGGACAGTGTGAAGATCCTGCGCGGCATCGCCCACTACTATGAGGACTACCATGGTGTGGCCATCAGCGACGAGATGTGCCGCCAGGCGGTACTTCTGAGCGAACGCTACATCACCGACCGCTTTCTGCCGGATAAGGCCATCGACCTCATCGACGAGGCCTGTTCCGATGTAAACCTCAAGAACCCCGACATCAGCCGCAAGGCTGAGATCCAGCGTGATTTGGAGAACATCCGCTTTGAGCGTGAGGCCCTCATGAGCGCCGACGCCCCCAACGGCCAGGCGCTGACAGATGAGCTGCTCGACCAGCGTTACGCACGCATCGCCGCGCTCAGAAGCCGTGAGATGCAGCGCGAGGCCGAGCTTCGGGAGCTGGAGGCAAAACCCATGCCCGCCTTGAGCATGGATAACCTCGCCCGGGTCATCGAGCTCTGGACCAAGATCCCGGCATCCACGGTCCGCGCCGATGAGCTGGAGCGCCTTGCCAATCTGGACTACCGCCTCAAGCAGCACATCATCGGTCAGGACGAGGCGGTGGACGCGGTCTGCGCCGCGATCCGGAGAAGCCGTGTCGGCCTCAAGGTCAAGCGCAAGCCCGTGAGCTTTATCTTTGTCGGCCCCACCGGTGTCGGCAAGACCGAGCTAGTCAAGCGTCTGGCTGCCGACCTCTTCAACACGCCAGAGAGCCTGATCCGCCTCGACATGTCGGAGTTCATGGAGAAGTTTGCGGTCTCGCGCATCATCGGCTCGCCTCCGGGCTATGTGGGCTATGACGAGGCCGGGCAGCTCACCGAGAAGATCCGCCGCAAGCCCTACAGCGTGGTGCTCTTTGACGAGATCGAAAAGGCGCACCCGGACGTGATGAACATCCTGCTGCAGATCCTTGACGACGGGCGCATCACCGACGCCCAGGGCCGCACGGTGAACTTTGAGAACACCGTCATCGTCATGACCACCAATGCCGGCTCCAACACCAAGACCGGCTCGGTCGGCTTCGGCGGCAGTCTCAGCGATATGTCGCGCGAGCGTGCCATGAAGGCCCTCAACGATTTCCTGCGCCCCGAGTTTATCAACCGCGTGGATGAGATCATCTGCTTTAACCAGCTCACCGAGCGCGACTTCCGTGCCATAGCCGGGCTCATGCTCTCCGAGGTGCGGGAGCTCATGGAGGAAAAGAGCATCGTCCTGACTTGGGATGACAGCCTGCTCGACTACCTGGTCAAACAGGCCTACTCCGTCACATACGGTGCGCGCAATCTGCGCCGCACGATCCAGAAAAAGATCGAGGATGAGATCGCCGCCTATATCATCGAAAACCGCGGCCGCGAGATCCGGCACCTCGCCCTTTCTGCCGTTGAGGGACAGGATAAGATCGTCATTACAGAGTGAAACAGAAAGAGGGGCTGTCTCAAAGTGTTTACCCTTTTGTCATCCTGAGGAACGAAGTGACGAAGGATCTTTCCTTGAAAGGTTTTCATAAACCTTCCGGGAAAGATCCTTCGCTTAGAATCTCTATGTCCTTTAGGAGGATGACAGGCGCTTTGAGACAGCCTCTTTGCATATCCCGGAGAATCACAATCCAGGATATAGAATTATGTAAATAAAATTATTGCAAACCATTTGCAGCAAGAGAGATTGTTAATAATAATTAAATGTTGCGCGTTCTTATGGAAATGTCATAAATTGTGTGCTATAATAACATTTGGTTAGCTGTGAATACTGGCATTTTGCCATGCTGATGAAGGAGATGTACATATGAAAACGAGCAGATTTGTCTATGTGCTGAGTGTCCTGCTGGTACTCGTGCTTGTCTGCGGGATCATTCCCGCGGCCTATGCCGACAACAGCTGCATCTGTGTCTCGGCCCAGGACAAGAACCCCGCATGCACCTGCGGCTGCAACGGGAATACAAAATCCATGCGTGAGGAAACCCTGCAGAAATTCCTGATGTATACATTGGCTGCCGAGACTGAATCCGATCTCATAAAACAGGCAGCACTCTATCAGCAGGCTGAAGAGCTTTGGGAAGCCTACATGGACATCGTTCTGCCCGCATTCGAAACGGAGTATGCGGCAGAAAGTGCGATGCTGCAGCCGGAAACTTACGGAATTATCGGCGGCATGTATGGCCCGACCGATCTTTATCTGCGCGGCGGCATGGGAGAAGACTGCGATGCGTATCTGTACCAGCAGTACGCGCCTGAGGAAATCCTCGATGCTCCCAAAGGTCAACTGACTCTTGAGAATGAGATCCTTGAGAAGTTTATGATGTATATGTTCATGGCCAAAAGTGAGACTGACCCTGTTGTACGGGAGCAGCTTTATCTGGAAGCCGGTGAACTCTGGGATCAGTATATGTATCTGACATTCGGCAAAGCCAGAGAGTACCGCTACGATGCATATGGTCCCGACATGCCCATGGAAGGGCAGCGCCCTGAACGGCCTCAGCATGGCGTCCCCGGACACTTCGGCCCGCACGGAAGCGAGCCGGCGCCTGCGCCCGAAAAGCCCGCAGCCGAGCAGCCTGCTCCTTCTGTAGACGCGCAGCCTGATCCCTATCTTGGGAATCCGGGCACATACGACATGTTTATGGCCGAAATGCTGCGGGAGGCAATGACCGACTCTATTGTTGATATCCTCACCGAGGGCATCACCGGTCAGCGCCCTGCCAACGTGACGGCGCCTGAGGCTGCACCGGCTGATCCGTACCTGAATACCAAAGACGAGGCTCTTTCCGTCCCTTACAATGAGGAGATGGCTAACCTGCTGCGGGAAAGCATTACCGACTCCGTTGCGGATATCCTGACCGAAGGCATTATCGATCAGAATGTGCCGGCGGGCATTGGACTGCCCAACCCCTGGACTGAGACGGATTCTCTTGAAGAGGCGATCAGAATCTCCGGCGTGGAGGTGAATCTCCCCGCAGAGGAGGATCTGCCCCGGGATATGAAGCTTCTGCATTATCGTGCTGTGCCGGGCACACTGGAAGCTGACTACGGCAACGAAGAAGAGGAACTGATGTTCCGTGCATCCGTAGAAGACGAGGGCTACAACCTCTCCGGCGACTATAATACCTATAGCCGTACGTGGCAGGCTATTGTCGGTGAACACCTGATCGACTGCCTTGGAGACGGGAGGTATATGAATATCGCCCTGTTCCGGGACGGTAATACGGCTTATGCGCTCACGATGGCCTGCGGCAAGGAAGGCGCCGGCCTGACGGCTGATGAAATGGCAGCATTCGTGCTGAGCGTACTGCCCGCGGCTGAGGCAAGTGCTGACGAACAGGTCCCCGAAGCCGGGACGCGTGCCGACGAACAGCTGCCTGAGACACCGGCACAGCTGCCTGAGACACCGGAACAGGCGAATGCTGACAACGGTGAGATCATCGTTCTCTTTACCAGTGATGTCCAGAGTGCTGTCGACGAAGGCATCGGCTATGCGGGCGTGAAGAACATCCGTGATTCTCTGAAGGAGCAGGGTTACACCACGATCCTTGTGGACGGCGGCAATGCCGTTGGAGGAGGAGAGCTCGGCAAGGTGAGCCGGGGCGAAGCCATCATTGATCTGATGAATGCTGTCGGCTATGACGCAGCGATCCCCGGCGATCATGAGACGGATTACGGTGACGAGCAGTTCTTTGCGCTTGCCAAGCGCGCTGATTTTCCCTATATCTCCAGCAATTTCACACTTTCCGGCGAGCTGGTCCTCGAGCCTTATGTCATCATGGAAGCAAGCGGCAAGAGGATTGCGTTTGTCGGCGTGAACGCGGCGGACAATGACGGGAAGAATACCGAGCTCCTGCAGAGCGCTGTCAACGATGCGCGCAATAACGGGGCTGAGATCGTGTACGTAGTCGGACATATGACCGAGGGAGCCAATGTCGAGGATCTGGTCGCCAATATCACAGGCGTTGATGTCTTCCTTGACAACAATGGCGGAGAGGCAGTTGTCCTCAATGATAAGGCCAATGAAACCGTGATCTACTCCTCCTGCGGCGAAAGACTCAGCAAAGTCGGCTACAGCCGCATCAATGCCGCCGGCGCTGTCGTGGAAACCGGCGTTTGGGTCCTGCCCGAGGGTGAGACCGTCGTTATAGACAATGAGATCACGGAAATGGTGGAAGCGGCCAAGCAGAAGCTTGCGGCTATACAGAGCGGCGAGATCGATGCCGGGAAGCCGGCACCGGAAGGGGAGAACAGTGTGCCCGCTGAACCCGCAATTGAGCCCACAGCAGAGCCTGCCGCTGAGCCCGCTGCAGAAACTGCGGCAGAACCCGCTGTTGAAGACTGGGATCTCTCCGATGAAGAGCTCGCGCAGCTCAAAATGATCGTAGATTATCTGTACGCAATGCGTCAGGCAAAGTAAAATAGAAACAAAAATGTCGATTTCGGTTTAACCGAAATCGACATTTTTTATGAGCTCAGGTTATTTCAGGCTGACAGCCTTCCTCGCAGCCTCGACGATATCCTCCAGGCGCATGCCCATGACCTCGCGCAGGTAGGGAAGCTTGCCCACTTCACCGAAACGATCCTGCACGCCGACGACACTGCAGGGGATCCTTTCGCCGGCGAGCGCTTCGAGCACCGCAGAGTGAAGACCGCCGATCACATTGTGATTGTCTAAATCCAGAACTGCACCGGTCTTGCGGGCAGCGCGGATAACGCCGTCGCGGTCGATGGGCTTGATGGTGTGGACGTTCACGACCTCGCACGAAATGCCTTCCTTGCTGAGGATCTCAGCTGCATCCATGGCATCCTTCGTCATGAAGCCGGAGACAAAGATGGTCAGCTCGCTGCCTTCACGCATGGTATCGACCTTAAAGAGATCAAACTTGTACGTGTTTTCGTCAAACAGCACGGGCAGCTCCTTGCGGAACAGGCGAAGGTAGGCCGGATGCTCATACGCGTCCAGCGCAGCCATCGCGTCACGAAGCTGCACGGTGTCGGCGGGCTCCACGATCACAATGTTCGGGATGGAACGCAGAACACCGATATCCTCCATGCTCATGTGGGTGCCGCCGTTGAGCTGGGCGGTGATGCCGGGGTCGGACCCGACAATCTTCACGTTCTGATCGGCATAGCAGATGGAGATGGCAACCTGGTCACAGATACGGCGTGTGGTGAAGGGCGTGAAGGATTCGATCCAGGGTTTGAAGCCGTAAGTGGAAAGACCGGCAGCGACGCAAGCCATGTTCTGCTCGGCGATACCGCAGTTGAAAGCCTGGTTGGGAAAACGCTCATACAGCTTCTTTGTACCGTGGGAGCCCGAAAGGTCGGCATCAAGAACAACGACATGGGGATCCTTTTCCATCATTTCCGCCAGGCACGCGGCGTAAACAGCTCTCATTTCCATGGCTTATTCCCCCTTGATCACCGCAATTGCGGCCTTAAGCTGTTCTTCGTTGATATTGCAGCTGTGGCTTGCGAAACCGAGATCCACGATCCACTGCACGCCGCAGCCCTTGACGGTGTTCAGGATCACCATAGTCGGCTTGCCCGAACCGCGGTTTGTCTTGGCCTGTTTGACAGCAGTGGAGATCTCGTACACGTCGTTGCCGTTGGCTACGTCGATGACATTCCACCCAAAGGCGGCCCACTTGGCACCCAGAGGCGCAAGATCATTGATCTGGGCAACGGTGCCGTCGCTCTGCAGCTTGTTGTAATCCGTAAAGGCGATGAGATTATCCAGCTTCCTGGAAGCGGCAAACATGGCCGACTCCCAGATCTGACCCTCCTGGCTCTCGCCGTCGCCCAACAGTGCATAAACCGTGGCACCGTCGTTTTCCAGCCTGGAGCCCAGTGCCATGCCTACCGCACAGGAAAAGCCCTGCCCGAGGGAGCCCGCCGTCATGTCCACACCGGGGATATGCATATCGCAGTGACTCGGCATACCGGCGCCGCCGTCGTTGAGCACAAACAGGCGCTCTCTGTCAAAGAAGCCGCGCCTGGAAAGGGTAGCGTACACCGCCGGTCCTGCGTGGCCCTTGGAGCAGACAAAACGGTCCCGACCCGCCATATGCGGGTCCTCGGGATTTACCTTCATTGCTTCAAAGTACAGCACCGTCAGAACATCAACAATGGAGAGCGAGCCGCCCAGATGGCCGACACCTACATGTGCGATACTGCTGAGTACATCACAGCGGATATCCTTGCTGACTTCTTTCAAATCCCAGTTCAAATCCATATCCTCCCGATGAAGTATATCTGTTTCCGGATGGTTTTTTATTGATATGCCAATTTAATTTTGAATCAAGACAAAATCGAATGCAGGCACATCAATAACAATTTCCTTGCCGTTTCGCTCGCCCCTGGCAGGGCAACCGTGAAACATGGCAAAATTGCTCACCAATTTATTCAGAAATGAATTGGCGGAGCAATTATGTGCTGAGTTTAGATAAGTTTAGTATTACCGATGGCGATTTGTCAATGCAAAATTGGCACAAAAAATGGCAAAGGAAAAGCCTATATACCAGATATTTTGTGCAAGATGGCATATAATCCATCTGGAATTTGTAGAATTTCCACAATGTCTGAATAGAAAAACACAGGGATCGATCGGACGGATCGATCCCCGTGTTCATTCGTGCGCCCGGCGAGCGCACGTTCTAAAGGGTGAAAGTCCCGAGACCGCCCGGCAGCGGGAAGGTCATAGCCAAAGCCAAGGGTGTCCGTCGTGAGGCGGGATCTGAAGGAAGGCGGCGGCAAA